>Ga0172375_10012863_pt1 | contig 10458 bp, 12 predicted proteins | sample LakKiv1m_FD_114537 | JGI IMG/M metagenome (GOLD analysis project Ga0172375, IMG submission 114537) | Freshwater microbial communities from Kabuno Bay, South-Kivu, Congo - kab_092012_11.1m | ecosystem: Environmental > Aquatic > Freshwater > Lake | place: Democratic Republic of the Congo...
CCTGTCAGCTACTCGCCCTAATGGGCGGGTTGTTTCCTGGTTAGACTGCTTTCAAATTCTTATTCATCCAAATCTAGGGGGGAAGCTAAACCGCTATACACCGCACCGCATAACTGTGGGAAGGCACATGAATCTAAAGAATGGGTCTTGCTCATTTTTTGCTTTGTTATTATACCAATCACGTATTAAATCCTTAACTTCATCTTCAGCGTTCATAGTCCTCTTCCTTGATTTAATTCGTCTTTCGCAAATCTAACGAAAATCGTAGCAAGCATATCAACATCATTTACTAACTTGGTTATTTGAATATCAGTCATATTGTTTGCCTCTTCGCCAATTATTTCACGTACTTCTTCGACAGACATTATATCGTTCGTGTTTATTTCAGAACCTTTCTTGGCTCTGAACCGTTTGCCGGACCGATGATACCATTATTCTTATTCGTATACAGCTCCTATATAGTTAAATTGAAAACCTTTTCCATTTATTCTGATCAGTCGCAGAATAATCCAAATCCTCACAAATAAACAAACTTTTATCTAATCTAACATCGATAATGCCACCTGATATATTCAAACCTTTCTCTTTTTGCTCTTTGATATAAGCCTGTAAAGCATCAGATTTCAATTTCGTATCATTAAGTGTGACCGTCGACCCAGATTTAGTATCGTATATTCCAACCGAACTGTCCTTATAATGAACAATATAATCAGGATAAAATGATGCTGGTGTCCGTATACCAGTTTCTTCATCTAACGCAAGAAATGGTACAGCAAAATAATGCTGCATCCTTTCTCCATTTTTATACCACCACCCAACCTTTTCGCTTTTATCAATAATGGATTCGAAATACTTTTCAGTATTCGGACGAGAGTCATGAACAAAATAAGGTTCGAGTGCATGTTTATCATTAGGCGTCATCGTATAATTCTCACCAAACTGGTCTATTTCGGGTATTTTAAACACAAAATCAGTTCTCGATCTTTTGCTTTCAATATCTTTATGACGACCATCTTCAAACTCCGTCTTGGCTTCTTGGATAATAGATGTGAATATCTGCTGATTCTTTTTAGAACAAACAAGAATACGCTGAATCTCATCAATTTTATTACGACCGTAGCCAGCTTTTTTGAACCAGTCGTATATTGCCGGCTTAAGTCTTTCAGTCGAACGAGTAAAGTTATATGGGGCACTCCAACCCTTCAATGCATATTGAAATAGATGTTCAACATTGGAACTATCCTCAATAGCAGATATAGTCTTAACATTATTCTGATCAATATCATCAAGATTTTTAATTGTCACATCTGAAAGTATCGGTCTCAATAATTCTTCAGGGTACAATTCCAAAATATCATCAAGCTTTTTATAGACAGTATTCTTGTCATCACCATCCTTAAGACTGAAATAAGAATCTAATCTCTTAAACATAATAGGCCTAAATGCTTTCGTAAGGTCGTGAAAGTCCGTTCTGTGCATATATACACTCGGAAGCTCGATATTTTTCAAAAATGGACGAATCTTTGCATATTTTGTTCGGAAGAATGTTTTTGCGTCACCATCATCTGGGTCAATAATAATGCTACCCAGATTTGTATAGACATACGCCGAATTCAAATCGATATTCTTATAATGATGCACTTCAGGCATTCTCATGATACGTCCAACCGTCTGGATCTTGAATGTCACAGACTTCATTTCATGGAACATAACAAGTATTTGAGCACGAGGACAATCCCAACCGGTAGCAATGGCCTTTTTAAATATTAAAACCTCTACCGGTGAATAATCTTCATCTATTCGTTCTTTGTTACGTTTTTCTTCACTCAGCCAGATGGCAAGTTTGCCATTATTATAAGTTATGCCTTTAGAATCAAGATAATCTTCGATTTTTATTCGCACACTAGTGTCCAAAACGCTAGTCGTCTCGGAGTTATCTGTCGGTAATTGGATCAGTATCAACGGTTTTATGTCCGAGTCTTCTTCTTTATATTGTTTTTCAAGGATATTTTTTCTCTCAAGTGCCGCTTCAATCGTCGCCTCATCATTCGAATGTGCATCTAAATGCTTATTTATCTGATAATTTATCCGAACCTCTTGTTTTATAAGGCCACTAGAAACAACTTCTTCGAACGGCACCTTAATTATGCGAGCCTTGTTGTCAGTAATATCATCACCTGAAGGTTTCAGAACTGGGGTAGCGGAGACTTCAAGAGTTAGCCGTGGTTTAATTACGGTCGAAACAAGCAGTTGTGAATTAGATCCAAGATAAGTCTGATGAGCCTCATCAACGATCAATATTATTTCTTTACCATCGGCTTTTGTCACTTCGAGTACATCAACAATATTCCGTGAATCTTCACCTTTTCTAACAGCCCTGTTTGACCACTCTCCCGTAGCCCTGACAGTCTTAGTAACACTTTCCCAATTAGTGAACAGAACCGTATTTTCGGGTAATGCATCGGCGGTTAAATCTTCAAGGCCTATAAGGTTATATCTAGAATCGGCAAGATACGCAGCAAGTTTTTCGCGACTCTGGCTATGAAGCTTGTACATACTAGCCCAGATAAAAACATATTTACCGGGTAAATCTTCAAATGCCAACCTTTTTAGCAGCTCGGCTGCCATAATCGTTTTGCCACTTCCTGTTGGCGACTTGAAGACGATTTGAGTGCTTTCGTGCTCGGTTCTTAATAACTGTCTGAATGCCTCAATAAGTTTATTGACTGCATCTTCTTGGTATGGGGCAAGGTTAAACATCTATTCTCTCCTTAAATATTCGCTTATACACTTCTAATATGCTTTCAGGTATCGGTTTAATCGTATATTGTAATTTTGTTTCAGGTACATCTTCTTCATAAGCATAGTTGGAATAACTAAAGATGTAGATATTCAAAGGTTTTTCAACATCAACCGCTTCAATTTTACGAATACATTCTTCGATATTATGAGGGTCGAATAGGATAGCCGCATTATGATTAATGCCAGAAAACAACTTTAAATCCTCTTCATCAATAATTGGCTCATACGCATCTTCACGAATGCGAATCATATCAGTACACCGTTCAACAAGTGAAAGTCTAGTCTGATCGTCAGTTTTTTGCTTGTTAACAAAATCTGTCATAAAATAACGAATATTTAATGGGGTATTATCTTTTGATTTATTTTGTTCGATAGCCTTTTTTATACGTTCATAAGTAACGTTTTTTGCAATTCCATTCTCGTCATTAGTACAGAGTATAAACTTACGACAACCATTATCTTCCTTGTTTAGATTCATAACAGCATGTCCTGTGGTACCAGATCCAGCAAAAAAATCTAAGACGATCGCATCCTTTTTCTCAGATATGCATGATTTAAGCAAAATATCCATCAAAGCTAATGGCTTTTGCCCTAGTCCAAAATCAACTCTTTCACCAGAATTACCCTTTATGTTTGAAACATATATAGTATCCGAATGTTTCTTGAACTCCGTATTAAAATCAAACAATACATCCTCGTCACTTAGTTGATCTTTATTTAATGATTTTTTAACCTTCTTAACTCTCAGGTCAACAAGATTATCATTTTTGTGCTTGAGATCTATATATCTAATGGTGTTATCGGGCCTAACAAAATTAATGAATCTATTCCTATATTCTGAATCCTCTTTTTTTACATTCGAAGACAAGCCCGCATTCGGTGATTTTGAATAAATAATTATATATTCATGATTATTCGCAAACTTGTTCTTTTCGTTTGACATTTTGCCATAATGCCACACAAGCTGATTTACAAAGTTTTCTTCCCCAAAAATTGCGTTGCAAAGCAAGCGAAGATTAGCCTGCTCATTATCGTCAATTGAAATAAATATATGCCCATCATCAGCAAGTAGTTCTTTTGCTAACACTAGTCTCTTACTCATAAAGCTTAGCCATTTGCTGTGTCTGTATGTATCTTCTTCATCAAGATAACGATCATTATAAATAAAGTCTTTATGCCCAGTATTATAAGGGGGATCGATGTAAATTAAATCTATTTTGCCAGAGTGGGTATAATTCAGAGTACTTAAAGAATGGTAATTATCACCCTCAATAATTAAGTTCGTTAAACCATTCACATTTTTTTTTATAACTCTTGATGGTACTTCCTCTAACACCGGAAGCATTTCTTGACATTGATTTGCAACTTTCTCGGGTTTATCTTCCCAAACAAGCCCAAACTTTTTTCGTTTCTTTAAAGACTTAATAGTCTCAATCAATTCCTCTTTTGTATATTCATCAAGTTTTTTCGTCATTTGTTGCCTTTTTGTAATATTTTAATAATATCTTCACGTTTATATCGTCTGTCTTTGCGTGTGCCAAAGCGTATAGCAACTAAATAGCCTTTATTATCCCAAGTACGCAAAGTATTTGGATGACAATTAAGTAATTCGCATGCTTGTTTTAAAGTAAGCAATTTTGGCTGTTTTCTCTCAGATTGTGCCATACTATTACTATACACCAGTTACTATAGAAAGACGTGATGAACAAATCGGACAAGCAACTTATTGATATAATGCATATTCTCGCTGATCAGTCGGAGCTTAATCCAAGTGGTATACATTTCCAAGTCTCAACAGACCTGCTACAAGATTGTCCAGACCATGAAAAACTTCTGGATAAATTAGAACAAGAATTTCACGTAATCGAAATAGGTCAAAGACCAAATCCAAAAGGTTACGACGCCATCAACTTGAGTATATATTCTGATGAATATCCTGATGATTATAAAAAATATGTAAGTTATTACATTAAACTCGAACCGTCGTTTAATAAGTTCTTCAATGATAAATATATTGAATATCGTTCTTCAATTCATAACCTTACTGACAACAACAAGAAGGATATTTTATCAGTTATGAATATTATTAACGACGAGATTGCTTTATCGGGTAATCAAGAAATACAAATTCCACCGATTAATTACAGAGTTTTGAAATTTCTAGAGAGGCATAAGGTCATTGAAAGCTATGATACCGAATACGAGTCATATTGGAATGCCGATTACGAACGAGAAATGGAATCAAATGAAGTTGCTTACATTACTTTAAAGTTAAACCTTCCAAAGTTCGATGATTTATATAATTCTTTAATAAACAACACGTCAAACGCCCATACAGACGATAACCCTATAGAATACGATGAAGAACTTGGTCTTGCGACCTATAAAGGACTTACGAAAAAGATATGTAAAAAGGGCACGATTATGAACACCTTAGCTTACAGAGTCATTAGAGCAGATGGCGCTACTGTTCGTTCCTCTGATATACTACTTGACCTCGATTCTAAATTAATCAACACAGATAATAATAAATCAAATAAAACACTTACAAATGCCAAAGACAGGATTAATGATAAGTTTCTGGAAGTGTTTGGAATTGATAATGTAATTGAATACGATCACGAAGAATTCAATCTAAACCACAAATATTGCTCAGAACTCTCACCTTATAAAGACGGCAAGTAGCGGCAACTGGACTAATTGTTGCTGGCAACCTCGTAAACTCACAACGAGGTTATTTTTATGTCAAATATCAAAGACAACCCGATCAATAGCAACAAAAATACAAAGAATGTATTTGATTCTATTGAATTGAACCAAGAGGCAATAAGCAATCTTGCTGGTTACTTTGATGTCCTCATACAAATGGACCTCGATAAACATCAATGTAATGAAAGGAGCAATAATGCTGTTTCTATACACAATAATTCAAATAACCCTAAGGAATCTTATCGATCAGATGATGACGCTATGGTTATGGGTAAATAAAAAAGAAAAAACCATCAGAGGGAAAAAAGACCATGAAAATAAATGAAGTTAATATCATACCAGTAAAACCAACCGATGGACTAGTAGCTTTTGCAAGTTGCGTCATAGATGAGTGCATATACGTTAGCTCGATTGGCATACATAAATTAATGGATAGATCTGGGTATAGGATTACCTACCCAACAAAGAGAATCGGTAATAGGATGATGAATTACTTCCATCCCATAACAAAAGAAGCTGGCAGGTCGATTGAGCTAGCTGTAGTTAAGAAATGCAAAGAAGTGTTTGAAAAAAGTGATGAAAACGATGATAGATACAGTGAAACTATTGATACCAATTCAAAATCCCTTAGTCTTTGATGGAAACAGATTTTCACCAATTACTCTGGAACAGCTTGTTAATAGTAAGACATACGGAAAAACCGCCTTAAACCCATCACAGACATACGCAAAGATGGGCATATATTTGCCAAGATTAACAATGTTCAAGAGGCCATCTAAACTAGGTCCAGTTTATCAATTAGCTATTGAATTTTCGGCACCTAAGATGCTCTTTAATAATAACTTTGATGAATTAACTCAAGATGATTTTGAGAAATTACTCACTGCCTTACAAAAAGGTGTATTTGAATTGCTAGGATATAAGTTTTTTAAGACACAATTTGCTCACGCTGAAGTAGGATCATGGCACCCTTCAAAGAATATAGTATTTTTAAACTATACGTCCTGTCAGACCATACTTAACACAATTGCGAAGTTAGATATAAGTAAAATATACGACCTTCAAAAGACAGACTTTCGTGATGGACATGTATTACATATACATTGCAATTCACTTGATATTGCTTTTTATGACAAAATGGCAGACCTGCGTAAGTCAAAGACTAGTGAAAAGCGTGCTTTTGAAACAAGTAACCAAGTTCAACAGAACCTATTAGAAAAACTCGAGGAATATAAACCGATGGAAGTCTTCAGATATGAACTGAGGTTTGTGGGAAAAGCTTCAATAAAAAGAGCATTCCCCCAAGTTGAAAAACATTGCTTTGAAAACCTGTTTAAAGAAGACTTGTGTAGGGATATTTTATTAAAACACTGGAAAAAAATATGTAGAACTGTAGATATGTTGGCACTTGATATAAAGCAGCCATATGAGTTATTGCAGAATTATTTAGAAGAAAATAATGAAACGCCACAAGCAGCTCTTGCTGCAGTAACAGGTCTTCTAATAATAAGTCAGGTAGGCGTGTCTGGTCTTAGAAACACACTTGAAGCTCGTTATGGTAAGCAAGTGTGGTATAGAGTTAAACCTCTCCTCAAATCACCGTCGTCCTACAGATTCCAGTATTTTCAAAGAATTGACGAAACACTAGCTAGTTTCAGACCAACAAAAATAGCAGAATATATAACCAACATTGAAAATAGTGTTAACTTATGGTAAGTTATAAAGGAGTTAGATATGAATACGAAAATTATACTAATCGCTAGAGTCTCGGACGTTGAACAGCGAAAAGCATTGCCAGCTCAAAGACTTAGATTAGAAAAATATGCAGAACAAAAACAATTACCTTTTGAATATTACGAATTTGACGAAAGTGCACACAAAGATGAACGACGAAAGTTTTCCGAACTTGTCGAGCATATCAGGAAACAAGAGGAGCTTTGCTATGTTGTTTTTGACAAGATCGACCGATTCACAAGGGATAGCAGCCAGGAAGAAGTGAAGGCAATGCAGCAACTTGTAAAGCTTGGCAAAATAGAACTTCACTTCCCTCATGACAGTTTATATATTGATAAAGATTCGTCAGCTGCGGATTGGTTTAGATTGGGAATAGGTATGGCGTTAGCTAAATACTACTCTGATAGCATTAGGGACAATGTTAAAAGAAGATTTGAACAAATGCTAAATGATGGGATATGGGTCCATCGTGCACCAATCGGATATAAGAACGTCCATATAAGCGAAAAAGCAAAAGACATTATTGTCGACCAAGACAAAGCGCATTACATAGTTCAAGCATTTGAAATGCGTGCACAAGGCATGCCATACGAAGTTATTGCAAAAGAATTAGGCAAATCGGGTTTTAGGAGCAACATAGCTGGTAGTAAACAGCCCAATAAAGCTTTTATCGAAAGAATAATAAACAATAAGTTTTACTACGGTGTTATGGTCCATGACGGAAGAGAATATAATCATAAATACGAACCATTGATTAGTCGAGCTTTATTTAACAAATGTCAGCGAATAAATGACCAGCGTAGACACGATAAGACAAAATATGACAGTATAGATTTTACATTCAAAAAGATCGTTAAGTGCGGAAAATGCGGAAGAGCAGTATCGTCATTTAAATCTCGTAACACCGTCTATCTTAGTTGTGCTGGTAGATGTGGTAACCCCAATACAGCTCAAAGTCTTGTTATCGATGACGTAGCTTCAGATATTAGTCAATTTAACATTCCAAATGAATGGATAGACAAAGTTATCATAGAGCTTCGTAAAAGACATGATAATCAACAACTTTATTACACTCAAAATATTGAGAAAACACGTAATGAATACGACAAACTTAAGGAAAAAATGAGAAAGGTTTATTACGACCTATTAGAAGGGCGTATTACTCAACAGTTCCATGACGAAATTGCAACCGAACTTGAATCTAAACAGCAAGAATTGAATGATAGATTAAAATTACTAACAAGTGATAATAAGAGCTTCCAAGTGACTGCATCTTATCTGTTAGATCTCGCTCAACGTGCAGAAAAGCTATTTAAAGAAAGCGATGAGCATCTTCAACAAAAGCTATTAGAATACGTGCTTTCAAACATTGAACTTAAGGACAAAAAGTTGTCATATATACTTAATGACCCCTTTAGGACCATAGTTGAGACAAAGAAAAATGCCCTTTCGGGCAAAAATTCAACAATTTGGTGCGGGTAAGGAGACTCTAACTCCTGGCCTCTTCCTTGGCAAGGAAGCGCTCTAACAACTGAGCTATACCCGCGTAATGTTGAAAATTGTTCCGAAAAGGTACATTCCATTATCTTTGGAAAAGCGCTACCTTGGCCTGGCAAGGAAGGTCACGTCCCGCGACCCCGCGACTTCGTGATTGAAAAACCAGTTTTCATCAGAAGGTCGCCTTGCGAACTGCCGACTGGCAGTTCTCACTCTAACAACTGACCTGCCCGTTCTGTCGAACAGACAGGCGGGGCTATACCCGCTCGTCTCGTCACAACTCGACATTCACTAGTCAAAACAAGACGAAACTTGTGTTTTGACTTTGCTGAATGTCGGTTGCTCCTCTCAATTCATCAAACAGCCAAGGCTTGGTTTGATGAATTGGGTTAAACACATGTCCGCGACACGATACCAATATTCTATCAAAGTATAAGGTAAAAGGGGTTAAATTTCAATAATAGACCGGTTAATTTAACAAATCGTACCTCTTTAAAGTATCATGCCAGCTTTTCATTAATCCTATTTCTTCTTTATAATGTTTTTTCGAAAAACGGAATGACGGCATGACATCCGGTAGGCCGGCTTGTTTTTCTAACTCTTCTTGATCCGCAATACTCATCATTAACTTATCGTCGCCAAAAGCCTCGATTGACGTTTTGGGATAGCCAAATATCTCCCCTGTGTCAGTGGATCCTGATAGGTTTTTGTATCGCTCAATCAGCGACGCATCGGTGGAAACAGCCACGTTCGTGGAAGGCGCGGCATAATCATTGTCCGTATCGTATATGTAATAGTAAAGCCCTAGCCCCTCTAAAAAATCCGCGATTTTTTGGTGATCTTCGGGAACTGAGTAGGACCGATTACCTTCCCTGACACGGCGCGAGGTGGTGACTTCGGCCAAAGGTTTTTGTCCCGTCAATACTAGCAAAATTGATTGCTTGTGGATATTTCTTGAGTTATCAGAAGGATCGATAAATAAATTCGATTTTTTTAAAATATTTACTTTTTCACCAAAATTATCATTCATATAACAATATTATCTGTAAATTATATTTTTGGCAAAAGTGTAAATTGACAACCCGTTCATCCCCGGCCAGGGGCGGGGCCCGCAGGCCCCTACCCCATGAGCTCGCTTGTTCAGTGGCTACGACGAACGATGCGTCCGAGGCGGCCGACCGTGACGGCCCAGTCATGACGGTCCTCATTCCGCAAAACGTCTCGGACCTTCATCCGAAACAAGTGCGGGGGTAGGACTCTGGGATCATAGCGAATCCCGATGTTCTTGCCGTCATAGACGATCAGCTTTGTGACGCCAGTAGAGCCATCACCTATAAGCGTGGCTACCAGCGACCTCAACAGAGCCGAGTCTCCCCAGGCAAACCCTGGGGCCCTCAGGTCGAAGCGTCGTGGCTGCTCGGCCTCAAAGACGACCGGATATCCGCCTTTGCGGATACAGATCACCTCGCTGAAGTTCAGCCACACGTAGCCCGTAGTGGGGTGGTCACGCGAAAACCGAACGACTACCGGCTTGGGCTCGAGAACAGGTTTCATATATTGCCCCTTTGCAGCAGTTGGAGAACGGGTTGTCTTTGTACTGTCAGCGCGGGTAATACCTCACACGTTGACTTAGGTCTATTTTAGCATATGCACAATGTTTTGTCAATAGTTCGTATCTGTTACGGTTCGCTTTTCGCTGTTTCCAGCTCGTCAGCA
>Ga0172375_10012864_pt1 | contig 10457 bp, 14 predicted proteins | sample LakKiv1m_FD_114537 | JGI IMG/M metagenome (GOLD analysis project Ga0172375, IMG submission 114537) | Freshwater microbial communities from Kabuno Bay, South-Kivu, Congo - kab_092012_11.1m | ecosystem: Environmental > Aquatic > Freshwater > Lake | place: Democratic Republic of the Congo...
ATATTTTGCTGAGAAAAATTCTGGAAAACTTAATACTGAAACTTTAAGTTTTAGGGATAGGGATACAAAAGAGGTTAAAATAAGGGATTTGAAGAGAGTTAGCGAAAAAATAAACTCTGATTTTAATTATGCCAAAAAAACAAGGGAAGAAGTAGGTGGCGAGCAGGTTGCATCTTTTGGGAAAGAGGATATAGGGAGGCTAAGGAGCAATATAGAAAGAGGGCAGAAAAAATCAGGCGCTCCTTCTATTTATGATTTGATGAAAAAAAAGGAAGAAAGAGAAAAAACAGCTGTTACTGGAAAAGACATAGAAGTTATTGAAGGGCCTAAAGAGTTTAAGATGTGATTTTGCATAGTTAGCTTTATAAACCGACTTTCTCTTTGAAAAATAGAAAATCATCATCATGGAAGCAAATATTATAAAAAATGAAAAAGACCATCTAGTTATAGAGCTTGACAATCAAACTGTTGCAGAAATCTTGAGAGTTTATCTTAACAAAGATGATTCTGTTGTTCTTGCATCTTGGAAGAGAGAGCATCAAGAGAAGCCTGTTCATTTTGAGATAAAAACAAAAGGCAAGAATGCAAAGAAAGCATTGGATGATGCTGCAGAAGCTATAGAAAAAGATACAAGCAAGATTGCTGATGAGTTCAAAAAGGCGCTGAAGTGATTTTTTGGTAGTTGTTTTTACAAATTAAAACTTTAACAAGTAATATTTTTTAGTATGTGCTTCGCATAATCTCAAGAGAATAATTAGAATGTAAAAATAATAAATCTCTTGTAATCGCAATGGCGATTATGCATTATTGGTATATATGGTTAGCTTAACGAGCAGGAGGAGTTAAGCAATTTTTAATTTTATCATTTATTTCTTATCACAACAATTCTTTTTAAGCCAATAATTCTGAGATATTATGGCAAATGACTCAAGAAACAAAATATCAGCAGGAAGCTATGACTTTAACAAGTGGCTTTTTGGCGGTTATGATAAAGATATAATTACTACAATTTATGGCCCTGCTGGATGCGGAAAGACTAATTTTTGCATGATGGCGGCAGCTTCTGCTGCTCGGCATGGTGGGAAAGTTATTTTTATTGATACTGAAGGCGGATTTTCTGTTGAGAGGTTTAAGCAGCTTGTTAAGGAAAATGCTAATGAGGCGCTTCAAAATATTCTTCTTTTGAAGCCTACAACATTTGAAGAGCAGTGGGATGCTTTTGGAAAATTGCTGAAAGAAATTAAATCCAATAATGAAGTAAGCTTGATTGTTGTTGATGGCATGACGATGCTTTACCGGTTGCTCATGGCTGAATCAAAAAGCGATAAAGCAAAAATTGATGATATAAATTCTCGGCTTGCAAGGCAGATGAGAATGCTCGCTGAAATTTCTCGGAAGAGAGATATACCTGTGCTGGCAACAAACCAGGTTTATTATGAATTTCTGAGCGAGGAAGACTTAAAAGCAGGAAAAGAGAAGACAGCGAATATGGTTGGGGGCGATATATTGAGATACTGGAGCAAGTGCATAATAGAGCTTAAAAATAATAGGGGAAAAAGGGCTGCTGTGCTGAGAAAGCACAGGGCAATAGGCGAGAAAGAGCTCGTGTTTGAAATTTGCGATGAAGGAATAAGAAAGAAAGGGTGGCTGTGAAACAAACATTTATAAAGGTATATCAGTTGATATAACTATGAATATACTAAAACAAATTATAGGAAAAAAAGAAATTGAAACTGTGCGTTTTCCAAGGTTGGATACTGTGCTGATGGTAGAAGAGTTTATCAGAGGGCATGACGGCGAATTTGGAAAAAAACAGCTTTGGATGGCCATGCCGCGAAAAATCATGTACCCAACATTCAGCATTATTATTGATTATCTTATTGTTTCTGGCAAGATTTCGGTGGATGCAGAAGGCAAAATAGGGTGGATATTTTACCCTGAAGAAGCAGAGAAGAGATTGAAAAAAGCTCATTTGTTTTGGAACGGCTAAACTTTATTGAAATATGGAAACAAAAATTCAGTTTGTAAATCAAAAAGTGCAAAAAGCATTTGAAAAACTGTCTTTAGGGAACTATGAAGAAAAGGAGCTGAAAAAATACATAGAAAGAGCTTTTCGAGATATTCAAGAAAACCCTTTTTGCGGAATACAGATTCCAAAAAGATTAATTCCGCAGGACTACATTAAAAAATTTGGAATAAAAAATGTTTTCAAATATAATCTTCCAAATGCTTGGAGGTTGCTTTATTCATTAGAGCATGGAAAATTTTATATTATTTCTATAGTTGTTGAATGGTTGGATCATAAAAATTATGAGAGAAGATTTAGATATTAGAAAGAATTTTTTGGAAATAATAATATATTTTAAGGAAGCGGAGTAGCTAATATTTTAGCTCGTTTAGCTTCATATTCAGCACTTGTATAAACGCGACCGGTTGCAACTCGAGCGCTTACCCTATAACCTCTTTGCGTCATTCTAACATTTTCTACTGTTTCCTGAGTAATTTCCATTTTAGGAAAATCTTCATTAATAACATCTCTCCAATCTTTTAGTTTATGCATATTATATTATATTTTTTTAGTTTATAAGTATTCTTCTTCTTCTTCAGGGGCATCTTTATTATCTTCTTTAACTTCTGAAACTTCTTCCTTCTTGGCTTTCACATAAACTCCTTCAACTAATCTTGTAGGGCAGGTTGGATTAAAGCAGAACATCCAAGGCCTTTTGCCTTTCTGGATTCTCATTAAAAGCGGAAAATTGCACTTATCACAGATTTTATCTGTTTTCTTTATCAGCCCTGGAGGAAGAGGAAATGTTGTCTTGCAGTTAGGATAAGCATTACAAGCTATAAATGAGCGTTTAAATCTTGGCGAAAATTTTATAGTTAATTTTCCTGTTTTGCAGTTTGGGCATTCATTAAGCTCTGTCTGCTCTTTTTGTGAAGTGTCTGTAGCTTGAATTAATTCCTCGCCAATCTGCTTTTCTTTTTTCTTGAAATCCTCTGAAATTTCTGTCAGGGAGACTCTGGCTTTTCTTAGGATAGATTCCTGTTTTTTATCAAGCTCTTTTTTTGAAGCTCTTATCGCATCCATATTTTTTTCCATATCCCTTGTCAGCTTTTCGTCAATGATAATCGGAGAATATTTTCCCAGAGTTTTAATCAAGTCTATTCCAAGCGCAGTTGCTTTGATTGATTTATTGTCTGTAATATAATTTCTGTCGTATAATGTTTCCAGTATGTTTGCCCTTGTAGCTTTTGTTCCAAGCCCTTTTTTTTCAAGCTCGCTTATTATGGAAGCAGGCGAAAATCTTCTTGGGGGCTTTGTCTCATCTTTTTGGATATCAACTTTAATTATATCTGCTGCGCCATTCATGTCTTTCAATTCTTTTTCTTTTAATGATGGCTCATAAACCTGCATCCATCCTTTTTCGTTTATCTCTGCTCCGTGCTCCTTAAAAATTAAATTTTCTTTTGTTTTTTCGCTCTCTGCAGAAGCAGTTATTGTCTTGTTTTCAACAACAGCATCCCCGCAAAAACATGAAATAAATCTTCTAACAACAAGCTCATAAATTTTTTTTAATTCTTCTTCAAGTGTTTTGAATTCTCCTGTAGGCGATATTGAAGGATGCGCAGGGTCTGATTTTTTTCCCTCTACGGGAATTTCTCGCTCAGCAAATTTTACTTCCGTAAAATGCTTGCTTAATTTTTTAAGAATATTTTTTGGGTTTATTGCCGCCGGTATTTTTTGGGATGATGTTCTTGGATAGGATATTAATCCTGAAAGATAGAGTTCTTGAGCTATTGCAAGGGTTCTTGATGGAACAATTCCAAAGAATCTGTATGCTTCTGTTTGGAGTGTTGTCAAGTCAAAAGGTGCAGGAGGAGGAATCTTTTGAGTGCGTTTTTCTGTTTTCACTTCTGCTGTTTTGCCTTTTAATTTTTCAAATTTCTCGAGCTCTTTTTCATTAAAGATATCTTTTACATGCCTTAGAGTGCACTTATTTGTCTTGTCTGCTTTTTCTTTTACTTCTATAAAAACTTTCCAGTATGGCTTTGGCTTGAATTTTTGTATTTCCAGCTCTTTGTCAACAATGAGCTTTAAAGCCGGACCCTGAACTCTTCCTATAGACATTATTTTGAATCTGCCTGCAGATTTTACAGCAGACATCAGCGCTCTTGAAAGATTTATTCCATAATACCAGTCAATAAAATGCCTTGATTCTCCTGCGATTGCCTGGCCCCAGTCAATGCTGTTTCCCGCATTTTCGAACGCAGATTCAAGCTCGTCTTTTGTTAAAGATGAATATTTCATTCTCTTCGCGTCTTTTTGATGGGCTATAAATCTGACAATATTATATCCTATTACTTCTCCTTCAACATCATAATCTGTAGCTACCATAATTTCTTTTGCTCTTTTAACAAGCTTTGCAAGCTGGCTGTAGTATTTTTTTGTGAAATCTTTTTTTCTCACTTCAAAATTTGGCTTCCATGAAACTTCAAAAATAGGATATCCTGACCCTTTTACATCCTGGCTTAAGGAGAAAAGATGTCCTACTGCGCAGGCAACAATAATTCTTTCTTTATTTTTAAGAAATTCATAATAAGGAATTCCGCCATCAGCATATTTTTTTGCAGAGCCGTCTGATAGCGCAAAAGCAATTTTTTCAGCTGCCTGTGGCTTTTCCGTTATTATAAGAATCGAGTTTCCTTTGAGAGTTTCTATTTTTTTATTTCTTGATGGCTCTTGTTCAGATATAGTTTCTTTAGCTGTTTTTTTTGGTTTTGAGGATTTTTCAATTGTTCTTCCTTTTGATTTTTCTACCCTGTCTTTATCTTTGCTTTGCTTTGGACTTTCTATTCTTTCTATCTGTTCTATTTGCGGTCTTGGCTTTACAGGTATTTCAACAGTAAGCTTGGCGTTTCTTATAGGGACAAAAGCTTTTGATTCTTCTTCAGCTTTTTGCTTTTCGTTTCTGTAAATTTTTCTTGCGGTTGCTCTTGTTGGGATGTCTTCGCTTTCAAGAGATGGCTCTTGAAAGCTATTTTGCTCTGTTTGTTTTTTTCTTGGCATGATAATCTATTTTGATATGATTATTGAGGCATATAAATCTTTTTAATATGATTCTCTCTGATATCTTTGAAAAAATGGCAGAAAAATCTAATCAAGATAAAATAAAAATTGAATTTGTAAATATTTATACTGATAAGCCTGAGGTGTATATTCTTCATAATGATGAAAGCCTTGCAGGCGCAAATTGCCCTATCGACAAGACTCCTCTTTATTCTGCTTCTAGATCTAGTGCGAGAGATGTTTGGAGTAATGAAACATTATACTGCTGCCCTAATTGTAAAGAGGAATATTATCCTAGGGAAATCAGAAATTTAGATGATGCTAAATCTCGAAGAATTGCTGCAAAAAGAAGAACGCTTGAAAACTTAAAGACACAAGAAGATTCGATTCTTAGATTTTTAAAGGCTGCTGGCGAATAATCTTAAATGTCAAATCTCAAAAATCCTGCCTCTTTTTCCAACATTAACAACTTTTGTTTTTCCTATTTTTTCTTCCACACCCTCTAACTCGTGAATATGGCCTGAGATGAACAAATCAGGCTGGAATTTATCTATTGCTCTTCTCAACGCTTCATCTCCCGGAACTCCTGATAATTCAGATTTTGTTCCTGCGGCATGAAGATGAGACACCATTATCTTTTTCTCGAGATTTTTTATTTTTTTGAGCTTTTCATTTTGTTCATTAAGGTGCTTGAAGGTTTTTTCCTCTTCAGGATAGAGCGCCCAGTCTGCGCTGCCGATTCCAAAAATTCCTGTGTCTTTGTAGACTACATATTTATTTTCGAGATTTTTTATGTTGTACTGCCTTGAGAGAGATTCTGCATCTGCTTTTGTCTCCCAATTTCCAGGAACAAAAATAACTTTCTGCTTTTTTTCTATGAACGGCTTGATGATATTTTTTGTCTGAACCATTCCAGTAATATCTCCTAAAAGAACAACTAAATCAACTTTCTCTTTTTCAGCTTTTTCAGCCAGCTGCTGGGATATTTTTGAGTCACCGTGTATGTCTCCTGCGGCAAGAATTTTCAGCTTTTCTTTTTTTTCGGGCATTATTGAAAGAGGATACTCGCCTTTAAAAATATAAGTTTTCCTGAGCAGAAGGTTTAAAAACTATCGCTTCCGAAAAAGAATAATACAACATGGAGTTTTGTCCAAAGTGCGGCTCGGTTCTTGTGGAAAAAAGAAAGAATTTTGGATGCATGAAATGCAGTTATACTGCAAAAGGCAAGATTAAGATTGAATCTACTGAGGATTTTAAGGAAATTAAAAAAGTTGCTGTTGTCAAGGAAAAAGACACTAATGTTATGCCTGTTGTGTCTGCTGTATGCCCTAAATGCGGAAATAAAGAAGCTTATTTTTGGTCTTCTCAGACAAGAGCAGCAGATGAGGCAGAAACCAAATTTTTCAAATGCATAAAATGCAATCATACATGGCGAGAGTATAGGTAGTCCTAGTCCATAGAAAAGACTAACGATGCTCGAGCAGAGAATACAGATAATCCAAATCCATGAAAGATTATATGTGTTTGAGCAGAGAGTATCGGTAACAAGCAGAGAATACAGATAATAGCAAGTATTGCTAACCCGGGAAAAAGAGTTCTGATAAATTAGATTAAATAAAAAATAAAAATTTAAATAAAAAATGCAAGAATACACAATTAAAGGCGGGCAAAATGGAATGGTAGCTGTTGAAAACTCTGAGAGAAAAAGAGAGCACCCCCTAAGAGAAGCACACATGCTCAGTGATATGGCATCTCTTGATGAGCCATCTGGAAGATTCTCACAAATCTGCAATTCTCTTACTGATTTTCTTTATGCGAGGTTTCCAAATCTTCCTTTTTACACAATAAAGATTCCAGGATAATACACTTAGTTAGCCTAATCTTATTTTAGGGAATCTTATAAGAGACTCATTCTTATCCCAATCAATAACTTTAAAATATCAAATTCTTCAGTATATTATTACATACGGCCCGTTAGCTCAGTCCGGTTAGAGTACCACACTCTTAATGTGGGTGCCAAGGGTTCAAATCCCTTACGGGCCATCCGAGCAATTTCACGAGCCAAATCCATACAGGAGTGAGTGGGATTGCGAGTGGGATTTGAAGTCTGTTAAGGGTTCAAATCTCTTCAAAATGCAAATTTTGAATGAGTTAGAAAATCAAAGATTTTCTAAACCTTACGGGCCATCCGAGCAATTTCACGAGCCAAATCCATACAGGAGTGAGTGGGATTGCGAGTGGGATTTGAAGGGGGTTCTGAGAATTTAGGAGAATAAAAATGTCAATAAAAACATTGTATGATAAATTAACTTTGCAAGAAATAGAGATGGATGTAGCTGAAGCGAGAAAAGAATGTGATGAGTACAGAATAGCTCCAAATCAAAGAAGATATTTTTCCCTTCTTGCTGACAAATATGGATTAGTTGATGCTTTAATGGAGCAGTTAAGAACAGTGAAAAATAAAAAGCAACTTACGACAAATGAAGAGATAGCTAGTTTATTTGGCGCAAAACATTATACTTCTGTTACTCTTTATTTAAAGAAATGTCTGGATAGAAAGGTTTATGATATTAGAGTGTCATTATGTTTAGAAGAAGGTGGAAGGCGAGGTGGGGAAGAATGCAAAAATTCTGAAAATAACCATCAATTCAAAAAAGGGCATGAATAATAAAAAACAAATTCCAAAAATTCTTGAAACTCTCAAAAAATTTCAAAGAGGAACAAGAAAAACAAACCTAAACAGAGAAGCTAAAGAAGAGCAGAATTATACGCCTTATCAGACTCTCATTTCATGTCTTATTTCTTTAAGAGTAAAAGATGAAGCTTCTGAAAAAATATCCAAAGAGCTTTTCAAAATAGCAAAAACGCCTGAAGAAATCCTGAAAATTCCGAGAAAAAAACTTGAAAAAATTCTTTTCAGCTCTGGATATTATAAAAACAAGGCAAAAGCGATAAGAAAAGCGAGTAGTCAGATAATAAAAGAATACAATGGGTTTGTGCCGCACACAAAAGAGGAGCTCCTAACGCTTTATGGCGTTGGTCCAAAAACTGCAAACATTGTTCTTGCATTTTCTTTCAACCAGCATGTTATCCCTGTCGATACAAATGTTCACAGAGTTTCTAACAGGCTTGGCTGGGTTAAGACTGGAAAGCTGAAGTTTGAGAAAACTGAAAAAGAGCTTGAAAAAATCCTTCCTAAAAAATATTGGCGCGAGATTAACGGAATTTTTATTCTTCACGGAAAAAAGATTTGCGTCCCAATTTCTCCTTTTTGCTCAACATGTCCAATAAGGGAATTTTGCAAAAGAGGGGGAGTGAAAAAATCTCGATAGCTCTTTTATCTGATAAAAAAATAAAATCACCTCTTAAAAAAGAATAAAATTTTAGCCTAAAGACCGCTTGATATTATCAATGGCTTCTGCTATTTCTTTGCCTTTCTTTGTAAGCTTGATAAGCTTTATTCTTCCTTGCTTTTCAAAACCTACAAGCCCAAGATTTTCAAGTGCTTGGAGAATCTTAACCGCATGAGAATAAGTGCAGTCAACTTCTTTGGCAAGAACGCTTCCGTATCTAACTTTTGATACTTTGCTGAGAGCAACCAGCATTAATGCAGGCTTTCTCCTGAAAAAGATGTCAAAATTGTCTTTCATTTTGGTGATGTTTTTTATTTAATCCTTAGAATATTTTATATGTATTCTAAAAACTATATATTAAAACCATACATATTGCTTTTAAACCTTTGCCATAAAAAATTCAACTGAGCAGTGGATACATTTTTCGGGATATTCTGCGTTGTCATTATGAAGTTTTTCCATTTTTCATTTTCAAAATGTTTAAATATGCGAAAAAGCATAATGAATTATGATAGACATAAAAATCCTGAGGGAAAATCCTGAAATTGTTAAGGAAAATATAAAAAAGAAATTTCAGGATCAGAAGATTTCGCTAGTGGATAAGGCAGTAAGGCTGGATGAGGCGTGGAGGACTTCTCGAGTTGAAGCTGACAATCTTAGAGCAGAAAGAAACAAAATTTCCGAACAGATTAATCAAGCCAAGAAGGATAAAAAGCCTGTAGAAGCAATTCTCAAAAAAGCAAAAGAGATTTCTCAAAAGCTCGTAGAATTGGAGGAAAAAGAGAAGAAACTTGCAGGGGAGATAAAAGAAGTGATGTATCAGATTCCTAATATCATTCATAAATCTGTACCTTTAGGAAAAGATTCTTCTGAAAATGTTGAAGTTAAAAAAATAGGGGAGTCAAAAGTCCCGAAGTATGAGATAATAAACCATGCAGAATTGGCTGAAAAACTTGGTTGCGCTGATTTCGACTCTGCGAGGAAGACTTCTGGCAATGGATTTTATTTTCTAATGGGAAAACTCGCTATAGTGCATTCTGCCATGCTTGCTTTTGCCAGAGATTACATGATAAAACAGAATTTTGAGTATGTTATCTCCCCTTTTATGATAAGAAGAAAAGTTGTGGAAGGCGTTATGTCTTTTGTAGAAATGAATAATATGATGTATAAAGCCGAAGGTGAAGATCTCTATATGATAGGAACATCTGAACATTCTATGATAGGAAGATTTGCAGATAGCACATTAAATAAAAATCAGCTTCCGATTACACTAACTAGCTATTCTCCTTGTTTTAGGAAGGAAATAGGGAGCCATGGACTTGAAGAAAAAGGGTTTTACAGACTTCATCAATTTGAGAAGCAGGAAATGATAGTTATATGCGAGCCAGAAGATTCTTACAAATGGTATGATAAAATGCTGGAGTATACTATAGATGTCTTTCGAGCTCTTGATATCCCTGTAAGGGTGCTTGAATGCTGTTCTGGAGATCTTGCAGATCTTAAGGCGAAGTCCTGTGACGTAGAAGCTTGGTCTCCTCGCCAAAAGAAATATTTTGAAGTAGGTTCTTTGACAAATATGGAAGAAGCTCAGGCAAGAAGATTGAACATAAAAATTAATGGAATAAAGGGCAATTATTTTGCGCATACGCTGAATAATACCGTATTAGCTTCTCCACGAGCCTTGATTGCATTTATGGAGAATAACCAGCAAGAAGACGGCAGCATAAAAATACCAAAAGCTCTCTGGAAATATACTGGCTTCAAGGAAATAAAATCTAAAAAGAAAAAATAGTTAAGTTAAGCAAGACTTAAAAAGCATATTTTAATTTAATCTTTATGAATAATATTAATACGCTGAATCATGTTGCAGTTATTCTTGATGGAAATAGGAGATATGCAAAAGAAAGAAATCTTCCTGCGTTTAAAGGTCATGAAGAAGGCGCGCAGAGATTGGAAGATTTTTTGAAATGGTGCAAGGAGCTTGGAATAAAAGAAGCCACATTTTACTGCCTTTCAACAGAAAATCTCAAGAG
>Ga0172375_10012865_pt1 | contig 10457 bp, 7 predicted proteins | sample LakKiv1m_FD_114537 | JGI IMG/M metagenome (GOLD analysis project Ga0172375, IMG submission 114537) | Freshwater microbial communities from Kabuno Bay, South-Kivu, Congo - kab_092012_11.1m | ecosystem: Environmental > Aquatic > Freshwater > Lake | place: Democratic Republic of the Congo...
GAGGAGATCAAGGGCGTCTGCGACAGAAACGGGCTGATTCTCATAGAGGATGCCTGCCAGGCCGTGGGGGGTGAATTCAAGGGAAGGCCTCTGGGGACCTTCGGCCGCATGGGATGCTTTTCGTTTGATTCGGTCAAGACCATCACCTGCGGCGAGGGCGGGGCCGTGGTGACGGTGGACAGGGATCGGTATGCCGCGGCCGATGCCTATGCCGATCACGGACATGACCACACGGGCAGCGACCGGGGACTCGAAGGCCATGCGATCATCGGGACCAATTTCAGGATCAGCGAGCTGAATGCGGCCGTCGGCCTTGCCCAGTTGAAAAAGCTGGACGCCATTCTGGAAACACAGAAACGCCACAAGAAGGCCCTCAAAGAGGCACTGGCCCCGCTTTCAGGGGTCACCTTTCGAACGATCCCCGATGAAGCAGGGGATTCGGCCACCTTCATCTCCTTTTTCCTGCCCGACGAGGCCAGGGCCAGGGCCGTGGCGAGGGGGCTTGGTGCATCGGGCGTGGACGGGTGTTTTTACTGGTACGACAACAACTGGCATTATCTTCGGCGATGGGATCATTTTAAGACCCTCGCTTCAGCGGCCAAACTCGCCGTCCGCGATTTCAACCACTGTCCGGATTATGCCAGGATACAGCTCCCCCGGTCTGACGCCATCATGAGCCGGGTGATTTCCATGCAGATCAAACTCTCATGGACGGAGAATGACCTGACAGAGCGGATCGAGAAGATCAGGCGGGTGTTCGACTGATCTGTTGTACCGGCGATTTTTCAATCTTATCGACGTATAGCGAGGTGACATGTTTCGTAATTTCAGGGCCGTCCCCTATGTGGTCTTCGGGAGAGGGGCGTTTAACCAACTCGATGCGATCCTTTCGGAGAAGCGCAAGGACCCAGAAGGGTTCATGGTTTTTTTGGTGGACGACGTATTTGCTGACAAGGAACTCAAGCACCGGCTGCCCACGCAGCCTGAAGACCTGACCCTGTGGGTCAACGTGGATGACGAACCCAGCACGGCCTATGTGGATCAACTCACGGCCCGTATCAGGGGCCTCTCGGGAAACCGGCCTGAAGGGGTCATCGGGATCGGTGGCGGCAGCACCATGGACCTGGCAAAGGCCGTATCCCTTCTGCTCACCAACCCAGGGTCCTCCGCGGATTACCAGGGATGGGACCTGATCCGGCATCCGGCCGTCTATCATGTGGGCATCCCCACCCTTGCAGGCACCGGGGCCGAGGCATCCCGAACGACAGTCCTCTGCGGGCCGGACAAGAAACTGGGCATCAATTCCGATTACACGCCCTTTGATCAGATCGTGCTGGACCCGGAGCTGATTGCCGGCGCCCCGGCAGGCCAGCGGTTTTACACGGGGATGGACTGTTACATCCACTGCGTGGAGTCCCTGAGCGGTTCCTATCTCAATGCCTTTAGCCAGTCTTACGGGGAAAAGGCCATGGATCTCTGCAGGGAGGTGTTTTTGGACAGGGGCGCGGACAGAGACGACAAGCTCATGGTGGCCTCCTATTTCGGGGGGATGAGTATTGCCTACTCCCAGGTGGGGATCTGCCACGCGCTTTCCTACGGCCTCTCCTTTGTCCTGGGAATCCATCATGGGGTCGGGAACTGTCTGGCCTTCGATCATCTGAGCGAGTTTTATCCCGACGGGGTGGCCGAGTTCCGCCGCATGATGACCCTGCACGGGATCGAGCTTCCCTATCACCGACTGCCGACTGCCACCGACCAGGATGTTCAAAGGATGGTCGATGTGGCCCTCGTCCTGGGACCCCTCTGGGAGAATGCCCTGGGTCCTGACTGGAGGGATATCATGACCCGGCAGAAGATCGGGGATCTCTACGAAAGCATCCTGACAAACGCCGTTAAGAGATAGGACGATGAAACAAAAGCCCGATGAAATCCTCTGCCTGTATGAGATCACCAAGGCCATTCACGCCACGCTGGATCTGAGGCAGGCCCTTTACAAGGTGCTGGGCCTCATGTCCGAGCACCTTGGCATGAACCGGGGATCGATCTCGCTCCTGAACCCGGACACCTCGGAGATCCATATCGAGGTGGCCCACGGCATCTCCAGCTCCGAAAAGACCCGGGGCCGGTACAAGCTGGGAGAAGGGGTTACCGGCCGGGTGATTGAATCAGGCCGGCCCATGGCCGTTCCCCAGATCGATGACGAGCCGCTGTTTCTTGACAGGACGGGCGCGAGAAGCCGGATCGACAAATCGACCATATCGTTCATCTGCGTCCCGATCAAAGAGGGCCGGAAGGTAATCGGGGCCCTCAGCGCGGACCGGGTGTTTGAGGGATCGGCCCCTCTGGAAGAGGACGTGCGCCTCCTGATGGTCATCAGCAGCCTCATTGGCCAGAAGGTGGCCGTGCTCGAGAGCATCAATCGAGAGCAGGACCGACTCAAGGAGGAAAACCTTCGCCTCAGAAAGGAGTTGAACAAGAAGTACAGCTTTTCCAATATCGTCGGGAACAGCCGCAAGATGCAGGAAGTTTTCTACCTCATCACGCAGGTGGCCAAAAGCAATGCCAACGTCCTCCTCCTGGGCGAGAGCGGCACCGGAAAGGAACTGGTGGCCAATGCGATCCATTACAACAGCCTTCGCTCCACCAAGCCGTTTATCAAGGTGAATTGTGCGGCCCTGCCGGAAAATCTGGTGGAGGCCGAGTTGTTCGGCTACGAGAAGGGGGCCTTTACCGGGGCCAATCGGGAGAAGGCGGGGAAGTTCGAGATAGCCCACGGCGGCACCATCTTTCTGGACGAAATCGGGTCCCTCGCCCTGGAGAGCCAGGGGAAGCTGCTGCGTGTGCTTCAGGAGCGGGAACTGGAGCGGTTGGGCGGAAATCAGGTCATCAAGACCAATATCCGCCTGATTGCAGCCACCAATAAAGACCTGGCCCGGTCCGTGGAACAGGGGGCCTTTCGAGAAGACCTCTTTTACCGGTTGAATGTCTACCCGATCTATCTTCCCGCCCTGAGGGAGCGGGAGGCCGACGTCCTACTCCTGGCCGATTACTTTCTGGAGAAATACGCCGAGGAGTACGGCAAGGACATCAAGCGGATCTCCACCCCTGCCATCGAGGCCCTAACCCAGTATCACTGGCCCGGAAATGTCCGTGAACTGGAGAACTGCATGGAACGGGCGGTGTTGCTGTGCGACGACCAGGTGATCCACAGCTACCACCTCCCCCCCACCCTTCAGACCGCCCAGGAGACCGGGACCCAGCAGACCCAGTCTCTGAACGAGGCCATAGAGCGTTTCGAAAGGGAACTCCTCATCGATGCCCTCAAGAGCAGCCGGGGCAACATGCGGCAGGCAGCCATGGCCCTCAAGACCACGGAACGCATCTTCGGCTACAAGGTCAAGAAATATGGGATCGAGCCCAAACGGTACCGGTAGCCGCAGGGATAGGACGGTCTAATCCATTCTCCGCAGGTAGGCGTTCGTAATGGGAAGCCGTCGATCCCTGCCGAAGGCCTTGGGCGTGATCTTGACCCCGGGCGGACCCTGTCGCCGCTTGTATTCGTTGAGATTGACCCTGCGGATGACATCCTTCACCACCTCCCGGTCAAATCCCTGGGCGATGATCTCTTCCGGGGCCTGGTCTTCCTCCACATAGGCATGAAGGATCTCGTCGAGGACCGGGTAGGGGGGGAGGCTGTCCTCGTCCCGCTGGCCCGGCCTCAGTTCCGCGGTGGGCGGCCGGACAATGATGCTTTCGGGGATGATCTCCCGGCCCCTGGAGCGGTTCACATCCTGCGACAGCTCGAAGACCACGGTCTTGGGGACATCCTTGATGACCGCAAACCCGCCGGCCATGTCGCCGTAAAGGGTGCAGTACCCAACGGCGATCTCGCTTTTGTTGCCGGTGGTGAGGACCAGCCACCCAAATTGGTTGGACAGGGCCATCAACAGATTGCCCCGAATACGGGCCTGAATGTTTTCCTGGGCGATTCCCTGGTGCGTATGATCGATGATGGTGTCGGTTGCGAGGAGATAGGCCTCGTAAATCTCCCGAATCGGGATCGTGATCAGGCGGATCCCGAGGTTTGCGGCGAGGACTCCTGCATCGCCCAGGGTCTCGCCTGAGGTGTAGGGCGAGGGCATGGTGACGCCCACGACATGTTCCATGCCCAGGGCGTCCACGGCGATGACCGCAGTCAGGGCCGAATCGATCCCCCCGCTGAGCCCGATCACAACCTTCTTGAATCCGTTTTTCATCACATAGTCTCTGGTTCCGAGGACAAGGGCCTCATAGATCTCGTCCAGCCTTCCGTGGGTCACGGTGACGGGCCTGGCCGCTTCAGTTTTTGGGTGTTCACGGACCGATTCGAGTTCCACAGACAGGAGATTCCGCTCGCCCGCCGGGCCTCTGCCTTCCTCCATCTTTGGCGCTCTGATCTCCACGTCGCAGTACAAGATCGACTCCCTGAATCGCGGGGCCCGTCCCAGCACCTCTCCCTGAGGGTCCATGAGAAAAGAACCCCCGTCAAACACCAACTCGTCCTGGCCTCCGACCAGGTTGTTGAAGCAGAAAAAGGCCCGCCCCGTCAGGGCGAAGCGGCGCGCCATCTGGACCCGCATGTCCAGTTTGCCTGCGTGAAAGGGGGATGCCGAGATGTTCAATATGATGTCCGCATCGGCGTCCTTTACGGACCTTTCCTGAAAACCGCCTTCAATCCAGATGTCTTCGCAGATGGTCAGAAAAAAGCGGACCCGGTTCATTTCAAAGACAACGGACCGGGAGCCCCCGGTGAAATAGCGCTTCTCGTCAAACACCCCGTAGTTGGGGAGTTCGACCTTGTGATAGGTCGCCGCTAATTTCCTGTCCTGAAAGACCGAGGCCGCGTTATACACCCTCCCCTCCCGGTAATCGGCATGGCCCACCACGGCCGTGATCCCGTCCGTGCATTCGCGGATCTGATCCAGGGCCTTGAGGGTGTCCCTCAGGAATCCACGCTTCAGGAGGAGATCTTCCGGCGGATAGCCGCACAGGGAGAGCTCCGGAAAGGTGACGATATCCGCCCCCTGGTCGCGGCCCTCTTGAATGGTCTGGACGATCTTTCCCGAGTTGGTTGAGAAGTCCCCCACCGTGGCGTTGATCTGGGCCTGGGCGATTCTGAAAGCGGGCATACGACAAACCTCCGTGTTGATGGTTGTGCAGGGGGATTATGCAATTTTCTACCATTTTCCAACAAGTCAAAACTGATGATTCCGTAAAAAGCCGCCACCCCGGAGAAGTCTGTCCAGCACCGTCATCCGAGAAACGGGTTCCAAAACGATCTTGTTCATAATGGCCTCAATGGACTGGCGCACTCGCCATTATCACCGAAAGGGCATTTTCCGTTGGTTTGGAAGTGGATTGGAATCCGAATCGGGCATTTCTCTAACAGGAACGGCTGTTACAATTTCTACAAAATCGTTTGGCTATTCGGAATAATGCCAATTATGTAGCAGAAGGTAAGCAATGCTACAAAATTGAATTATTTGTCCGGGCTTTTCCCGGCGCCATGACAACGAAATAATCAAAAAAAGCACGTAAATCAAATGGGTTATCCTTAACATCCCACCATGTGGCACACCCCTTGCCTGTAGGCGAACCATATCTATCCCGGGGATCGGGAATTCCACATCAGGACCTACAAGGGGAAACTTTATGAAAAAAATAGAAGCGATCATCAAGCCGTTTAAGTTGAATGAGGTGAAGGCGGCCCTCGCCGGGATCGGGGTGAAGGGGATGACGATCAGTGAGGTGAGGGGCTTTGGCCGTCAGAGGGGGCACAAAGAGGTCTACCGGGGGGCCGAATACCAGGTGGACTTTGTAGCCAAGGTGAAACTGGAGGTGGTCCTTGAGGCGTCCATGGTCGGTCAGGCCATGGCCGTGATTCAGGAACAGGCCAGGACCGGCGCCGTGGGCGACGGCAAGATCTTTGTGTTGCCGGTGGAAGACGTTGTACGTATCAGGACCGGGGAAACCGGTAAAAATGCCATCTAAAAGAAAGAAAAGAAAGAGAGGTAAGGAGAAATGAAAAGGATTGCGGTGTTGCTCATCGTGTTGATCAGACTGGCTTCCGTGGCGTGGGCCGAAGATGACCCGCCCACGCCCATGTCCAACAAGGAGGCCATTGCCCTGGTCCAGACCCATGTGGACTATGTCTGGACCCTGGTGGCTGCGGCCCTGGTCTTTTTTATGCAGGCGGGCTTTGCCATGGTGGAGACCGGGTTCACCCGGGCCAAGAACGCCATCAACATCATGATGAAGAACCTCATGGACTTCGCCATGGGGACCCTGGCCTTCTGGGCCGTTGGATTTGCGTTGATGTTCGGGATTTCGGCATCCGGCTGGATCGGGACCTCCGGCTTCTTTCTGAGCGATTTTACGCCGGGCGAGGATCCGTGGGTCCTGGCCTTCTGGATGTTTCAGGTGGTCTTTGCCGCCACTGCGGCCACCATCGTCTCCGGTGCCATGGCTGAGAGGACCCGGTTCAGCGGGTACCTGGTATACAGCCTCTTTATCTGCGGAATCATTTATCCGGTCTTTGGAAGCTGGGCCTGGGGCGGTCTGTTTCACGGGGGCGGATGGCTGGAGAAGCTGGGGTTTGTCGATTTTGCGGGCTCGACGGTCGTGCACTCGGTCGGCGGTTGGGCCTCGCTGGCGGGCGCCATCGTCCTGGGGCCCCGCATCGGCAAGTATGACGAGGAAGGGAATGTCAGGCCGATTCTGGGCCACAACCTCCCCCTGGCCGCCCTGGGGGTGTTTATCCTCTGGGTGGGATGGTTCGGGTTCAACCCCGGTTCCACAACGGCCGCGAAAAAGGACATCGCCATGATCTTTGTCAACACCAACCTGTCGGCCGCTACAGGCGCCGTTCTGGCCATGATTGCCTCGTGGATCAAGATCGGCAAGCCCGATATCGGCATGAGCCTGAACGGGGCCCTGGCAGGCCTCGTGGCCATCACGAGCGGGTGCGCCTCGGTATCGCCGACAAGCTCTGTGATCATCGGTGCGGTGGCGGGGATCCTGGTCGTGCTCTCCGTCTTCTTTTTCGACAGGATCAAGGTGGATGATCCCGTGGGCGCCATCTCGGTGCACGGGGTCAACGGGGCATGGGGCACCCTGGCCGCCGGGATCTTTGCCATGGGTGGCACATCGGCCAGGATCATCGGCGTGCAACTCTTAGGGATCGGGGTCTGTTTTGTATGGACGTTCTGTACCACATATGTTCTGTTCAAGATTATCGACAAGACGATCGGTCTGAGGGTCTCGCCCGAAGAGGAGGCCGAAGGGCTCGACTATGCGGAGCACCGGGGCAACGCCTACCCCGACTTTGAGGTATCGACGTATGTGCAACGATAGCATCCTGTCCATTTGATCAAAACGGGGGCGCCCTGGCGCTCCCCGATTCAATAAGGAGGAAAGAGATGAAAAGGAAAATGACTCGAGCAGGAATGATGGTGTGGATCGCAGGGATTGCGCTGGGATGGGGGCACCTGGCTGCGGCAGAGGAAGAGCCCGCTGTCCCCGGCGAAGGCACAACCGTGGCAACAGCGGATCAGGAGGAGGTGGACCGGCCCACGGCCTCGGCCAGCGTGGCCCTCATGAGCCAATACATCTGGCGGGGGTATGCACTCAGCAAGGACAGCCTGGTCGTTCAACCATCGGCGACCGCCGCCTACAAGGGCTTTAAGCTCAATCTGTGGGGCAACCTGGATACGGACTGCTATCAGGGCCCCTACGAGGGGGACTCCAAGTGGAACGAGACCGATTTGACCTTCGGGTATGATCACAGTTTCGGGATCCTCGGGGTCGGTGCCGGTTTTGTCTACTATGCCCTGGACGGGGCCGATGACTGGAAAGAATTCTATCTCAGCCTGGGGTTGGACACCATCCTGGCGCCGACACTCACGGTGTACAGAGAGGTCTCCAAGAACCAGGGGTGGTACGTCCTCCTGGGGATATCCCATTCCTTTGAGCTGCCGATGGATATGAGCCTCAATCTGTCCGGTTCAGTCTCCTACTGGGGGTCCGACAATGACAACATGCTTGAGCGCAACAGCGACCTGTCCACCAACGGGAAGCGCTTTAGCGGGCTCCATGACGGCCTCGTCTCCGTTGGCCTGACAATCCCCTTCTGGAAGTATTTTACCGTGGTCCCCTCCATTTACTATGCGTTTCCGCTTTCCCATCAGGCGGACAACGAGATTCAGTATGTTTCCTGGGGCGGGAATGCCAACCATGTCTTCGGCGGGGTGACTCTCTCCGTGGCCTTCTAAGGCCATTGTTCAAATCCCCGTGCGCCCCCCTGCGGCAGGTTCTGTGGCCGCAGGGGGGCCCTATCTTTTCGACCGGCGCCTCTCGGAAATATCCGCACAAAAACCTGTCGATCCCGTGGCTTTTCGTGAAGTCCCCTGACCCGATTCGAAAGACCGCTCGGTTCTGAAATGCGCTGCTTTTCTCTCGCTGCTATGCCTGACCTGCGGGAATACGCACCCTCCTTACGGAGGAGGACCCAATGGGTTTTTGCGCGATGAACGGGGCAAGGCCGGGTCCCTGACGACGGGGACCAACCTTTTTGAACTGTGGACAACCACCCCGATATAATTCATGAAATCAGACCGGGTGCATGATGAGCTGCCCCGGGGGTGTAGAAGGAAGAGGCTAAGCGGGTGGCTCTTGGCATGGTCCATCGGTACTATCACACATTCCATGCCAAGTTATTTTATTATGAAAGGACGTCCCGTTCCCCATTTTTATGATCTTGGTGCTAAAGAACCGTCCAGATATTTATGTACAATACTCGAAATAAGTGTTTGATAAGGTATGCCCTCTTCAATTGCCTTGATCTGTATTTGATGGTAATCCCTTTGAGAAAGACGAAGATTTATTCGCTTATCCTTTTTCAAAGTGTTTCGAGCAGCCTCCATCGCTTTTTTCCTTTCTCGATCAAAGTTTCTAACAGGCTGCCACTCATTACGCTCGATTGACTCCATCAGATCTTTCTCTTCCTGGTCAATTGGTCTAAATGCATTTTCGTTAATTTTCTTCATCATTCCCCCTTCAAGCCGTACTTTTTTGTGTATTTCCGGCTTAGAAAAGCTGTTTTTAAAAATATCTCATCATCATTTTCTACATAAGGTACGATGATGGCGTATTTATCGATTTCTAAAACATATATTTTTTGATTGGGATAGTCTGGATTTTCTTCGATTCCAATTACCTGGCCTGATTCAATTAAATAGGCAATGTCCTTTGGGGTGGTAGAAATCTGTATCCGATATTTCCAAACCCGTCGGCATCAACCTCCACGCCTTTGACCATTTCGGTCCTCGTGCCGATGGGAGGCCCTTCGGCATTGTCTGCCTTGCCTGCGAGAAGTCTTCCCCGGACAAGTGACCTTGCGATGGGTAACCCTCAGATCCTCCCACTCCTTATCCCAGGCAATCCCTCGCACCGTCACGAGATGAAGCGTCCCCGGCATCCGGTCCGCCCCTCCGGGCATGATATTCACAGTGCCCTGTCAATGTCCGCCGATCTAACCCCCTATCGGCAGACAGTGTGTAATTGGCAAAGAACGTACCGCAGCCACAGGTGAGTCAAAAGCAGACCTGACCCATCCCCGAAACTTACTTTTTAATCACCGTGCCGCTCCCCATACTCCTAGATTTTCACATATCTGAAATCGCAGATATCATGTCCTTCTGCCAATGTCTTCGTCCTTACCAACTTCAACCCCGTCATGAATTCCGCCCAGACAAAATCCCCTTTACACGCTATCGGGGCAATCTCTGGCACTCCCTGCTCACTGAACCATTTGACTAAGCCACATCGCGTTATATTGACAGCTATATAGGCGTCGGATTCTGGGAACTCAGCAGCCCACCCATATTTCTCCTCCCCCTCCCAATTGAATCCCTTCATCGTCAGTTTCCTAAAGAACTCGCTCCCCGCCGCATGCGACATGACAAATCGAGTAATAGTGCGGTTCTCCCAATCCTTACGTACTTTGTAAGAAGTGATTTGATTTAGAATATCAAGAGCCTTGTCTTGCCTAAAGGCGAATTCACCGATCAATGCACGATACAGGGACAACATGAAAGGAGCACTTGCATAGAAGGTGTTTCTGTTTTTCTTCCCGCTTATTAGCGGAAGACGCGGCGCAAACTGATTATACTCTCTTAACATTGCCTTGCAGCACCGATCGTAATTCTCTGCGCCAAGTAATTCCTCGATCTTTGGGCGGGACAGCTTTTGATAATCGATGATCCCATCTCTGTGGATGTCTGCCTCACTTCTCTTCTTTGCGCATCCCACAAATGCAATGCTCGATGCTACAATGGTCGTTCCTAATGACACTCCTCCGACTATCAGGAATTTTCTTCTGGTCAAGCAATGCCCGAAACAGGTAACATTTTTATTCATAA
>Ga0172375_10012866_pt1 | contig 10456 bp, 7 predicted proteins | sample LakKiv1m_FD_114537 | JGI IMG/M metagenome (GOLD analysis project Ga0172375, IMG submission 114537) | Freshwater microbial communities from Kabuno Bay, South-Kivu, Congo - kab_092012_11.1m | ecosystem: Environmental > Aquatic > Freshwater > Lake | place: Democratic Republic of the Congo...
AGAGCAGGCTTGTATTCATCCGGTATCATATCGTCGAACGATGTTATACCGTTTTCCTTTGCATAAAGAAGCCATGCGGCATTGTCGACACCTACAAGTGCATTAAGGGCAAAAGTCTTTCGGAGCTGAGGGTTGGAGGTTACCTTCTTAGCGAACTCATATACTTCAGGCAGTAACCTGTCGAGCAATTCAACCGGGTTGGTGAATGATTGTCCGGTAACGAGTCTCAACGCCCTGTCTGTAATCGAGTACATAAGTGCATTCCCGGCACTTTCTGAATGTGTGGCGAAAACCTGTGCGTCGGACCAGAGAACACTCTGGGTGCCCAGACCTATTGAATGGGCTCCTGAACTGCTTCTCATGTAAGCAACCGCCTGCCATATTTCTTTCATAAAGCCGCCTTTAAACCCAAAAGGCCTGATCAGAGGCTCCGTTTCAAAACCAATGCCGGTCTTTGCTATTGTAATCTTTTTTGGTTCCGGACGGGAACAACCAGTAAGCAGGATGTCGGCAGGTGATGCAAGAACAGCTGCTCCTGCAGCCATCAGGCTTCCCCTGATGAATTTTCGTCGGCTTGTGTTTTTCATAATAGTTCATATTTTTTCAGATATCCATTCAGAAAGTCGACATCTTTCTTTATTTTTCTCACAATTATCTCCTGCTGCTGAATAAGAGAAAGCTGGGCTTCGCTCTTTTCAAGAAGAGGATATTCGATATGGAGAGTCATAGGTCCTGAAATGTTAAGCTCTTTCACCGTTTTGAAGAAAAGGTCCCAGTTTACCATTCCTTCTCCCATTGGAACAGTAACTGCCCTTGGCTTACCACTCCCCGATACCCATGTAAAATCCTTGATAGCCAGTGTTTTGATAAATGGTGCTATGAGTCTCATACCAACGATCCATGCATTAGCACCTTCAACCATGGCATGCCGCACATCGTACTGGCATCCGGCATATTCAGGCGGGAAATCACGAAGAAGCTCATAGAGGTCCCATACAGGTCCTCCCACCCTTGTCCCGGCATGATTCTGATATCCGCCATGCATTGAATATTTCTTATTAAGTGAAACAACTTCCTTAAGGCTTGTCTTATGTTTCTGAAGAGATTCCCAGATTCCGGCTTTGTTATCAAACTCGTAATAACCAAGCCGGTAGTGCTTAACACCAAGGGAAGAAGCTGTCTTAAGAACTTTCTCGGTAAGAGGATCAGAGGCAGTTACAATCCCTGTGACCATCATGTCGAGAGCGAGGTTATATTTTTTTGCCTCCTCAACCAGCTTCGGCAGCTTTTCATCAACTTCTGCCGGTTCCACTTTTCCTGAAGGACGGACTGTAAGATCCAGACCGCCAATACCTGATTTTACAGTGCATTCACAAATGAATCCAAAGTCGTAGTTATCGAGAGGCTTGGAAAAGAGCCTTAATGGGAATTTTTCCGGTTCTACGGGCAAGCCTGTAAGCTCTGTTCCTGAAATGAAAGGCACTGCAGCTCCTGCTGCTGCTATTGTTGTTATAAAATCTCTACGGTTTTGTTTCATTTTTTCTAATCAATTTTAAGAACTTACACAGAGTTTCACAGAGGCATTCGCTGCGCTCATGCTGACACAGAGTTTCACAGAGAAAAACCTCAGTGGATCTCTGTGGTTCTCTGTGTCTCTCTGTGTAAGTTCTTCATTTTACAATTTCCAGGGTTTTCTGTATTCATAGTGCAGTAATTCATTTGCTGTTTTACTGTTGGTAAAGACCTCTTTTTCGGGGTCCCACTGCAACCGTTCCTTTGTTGCAAGAGCAATGTTTGCCAGATGTGCAAAGCTTGTCGACCTGTGTCCGTCCTCGAGGGAACACCAGGGTGTCTGCCTCGATTTTACGGAGTCGCAGAAATTACGCACAAGGTTTCCGGTGGAGTCCTCGCCAAGACCGGCTGCTTTTCCTATTTCCTGACTAAAACCCTCCTCTGCAGCCAGGGTATTCGTAAGTGTCTGGAACTGGCCGTTTTTATTAGGAGTAATCTTGTAGCCTTTTTCACCGGCGTTAAGTGTGCCGAGTGTTCCCCTGAGTTCAACTTCGCCATATTGGAAGAGGCTTCCGCTGCTGGCTTCATAAATGGAGAAAGTTATCAGTGCTCCCGAAGCGAATTCAAATATTACATCCATTGTGTCGGGGATTGTGCGGTCGTCGTCGAGCACATATTTTCCTCCAACGGCGCTGATTGCCACAGGAGCTTTCTCACCCATCATCCAGCGGATAACATCCATATAATGAACGCCCCAGTTGCCCATCTGCGAAGAGTAGTCGTTCCACCAACGGAAATTATAGGGACATATATTGTACTGATAAGGCCTGTATGCACGCGGACCGAGCCACATGTCCCAGTTGAAATCCTTTGGTGGCTCTTCCTGCTTCATTTTGCCGATACCATCGGGATACATATTATTAATTCTGAAAGCTTTACCGACAGATACTTTGCCAATCTTTCCGGCGGTAATCTCACCTGCAAGCTTTTGGTACACGACAGCGCCACGGCGGTTCAGTCCCACACCAACAACCCTGTTTGTCGCCTTCTGCGCATTTACCATTGCTCTTCCTTCATGAATGGTTATTGACAAAGGTTTTTCGACGTACACATCTTTACCGGCATCCACCGCACTGATCATCTGAATAGCATGCCAGTGGTCGGGAGTAGCGATTACAACCGCATCTAAATCTTTATTTTCCAGTAATTTACGGAAATCTGAATAGTGCTCCACTTTATCAGGTAAGCTCTCCCCCATCTTAGGTATTTGTCCGCTGAGAGCCTTGATCCATCTGGGATCGACCTTCTCCCTGTCACGCAGCATATAGGGTCCATAAGTATCAGAGAATGCTGCAATACGGACATCGGGCTGTTTCATGAAGAGCCCCAGCAGCTGAGAGCCCCTGTTACCAATCCCTATGAATCCTACGTTTATTTTATCATTTGCACCCAGGATATTTTTGTATCCCGATGCGTTCAGCGATGTGGCGCCGAAAGCCACACCAGCGGAGATCATACCGGTTTTTGCGATAAACTCGCGTCGTGTTGAGGTCTTGCTGTTTTTCATATTGTCAGGTTGTTTTATTTACCATTAATGTTGTTGCGCGTCTATTACCCGCAGCTTGTAAAGCCTGTTCTCGAGTATTCTTGAATAGTCTTTTGCCTGCCGGATATTGTAATCTGTATATGATTTCTGCACCCAGTAAAGCGCATCATTTACATTTCCGTTAATTTCATTTATGATTCCCATGTTATAGTATGCCCGGCCTGCCACCTTTGGTCTAGGGTTATTCGTCTCCTTTTCCCATAACTCTGCTGCAGCATCCCACTGGTTAATCTGTGCCCTGCGTTTTGCAATATTAAAGTTTTCTGTTCCTTTTACAAAATAATCGCGGTAAACCCTGTTCCTGAAGGGAATGATTCGAAGGGCATAACTGTGTCCAGCCCTGCTGCTGACATCAATGATTGCTTCTTTCCGGCCTACCATCCCGGCAACTGCCACAAGAGGCGTAGGACCGTCTCCGGTAAAGGCAACCGTCTCTACGTGATTAAACTCATCAGCGATCGCCCTGTTTACAGGATCATATATTCTCCATCCTGTTTTAACTATTGTTTCCATTCTTGCATGGTGCACTAGTGAGGGAACCTTAACGCCGAAGACTTCCTTGGTTCCGCCGTCGGATGTAGTATAGTTAAGCCTTGTATCTGTGTCATAGTATTCCAGTGCGAATAAAGCGTCCATTCCTGTCTCGCGGCATATCTTTTCGACAATCTCCCATGAAAGAGGAACAGGGAAGATACCCAGTTTTGGTGTTCTGAAGTCAATATCGCTGAGGGTTTTAACCTCTTCGAACCTGGCATTGTTCATCAGCTCGGCTGACAGGCCGCTTATAGCCTGCATGGCGCCGTCCTTATCCAGATCGACACCTTCAAGTGTAAGGGCTTTGTCGATAACATCAATAATTTTGGTCTCATCGGTTGGCATACTACGGTTGATGACTCCCACCTTTTTGATATCCTTAGCGATCGTAACCGGTGCCGGTTCAATCACATTCAGATAGAGCTGGTTTGTCTTGCAGGAGGCTAGTATACCTGCTATTAATAATAGGTAAACAATCTTTTTCATATAAAGTCTATATTAATGTTTTTAATAACCACGGAGTAACACTGATTAACACTGATTAACACTGTGTTACACGGAGTAAGAACCGTGTAACTCCGTGTAGAACTCCGGGCAACTCCGTGGTTAAAATTCTTCATTCTAATATCTTCTCAACTCTGATGTTCCGCAATGCTGCAGTAGTATACCACGAAGTTATGCCAAAGGGCTTAGAGAGTTCCACCTCGGGGCGTATTGACAGCATTTTGTTTCCTGTTGCAAAATCGATAACAACTTCATCATCGATCAGGGCTTTAATATTGTCTTTATCTATCATAAGGCAAATTCTGTACCAACGATTGTTCTCAAACCTGATAAGTTTCGTTGTTTCATTCTCCGAGGCATCCTTTTTATCGATGCAACTAAGACCTGTAACAGTGCCTCCCCAACCCCCGATTATGAGTGTGCAGGGATCTTTTCCGACAGGGAATGTCATACCGCAGAAAAAATCATTTCCCGAGATTCTTTTTGCATCAAGAGTTACTTTATAATTCAGTTCAGGGAAATCTTTTTTATAGGTAATGCCTGTACAACCCTCACCCATCCCCAAAATTACCTCATTACCCGAAACATATACAGGTCCCTGGGGTCCGAAATCAGTGATCTCCCACCCGTCGAGGTCCCTGCCGTTAAAGATTAACGTAGTGTCTTGTTTTTCAACCTGTAAGGGGCCGGCATCGAGATTGATTTCCTTTTTCCTGTTGGGATTGCAGGAGATAAACATGAAGGCGGAAATGAAGATCAGGATGGAGGATGATTTCATTCCTGTGAGTCCTTTTCAGTTTTCTTAAGTTCGCGCAGGGGGGTATCAATTTTTCCTATTTCCGGAAGTGCATCTCTTGCTTCTGTCGACCTCAGCTCTTCAAGTTTACGGCCTGCAGGTAGTACTCGGCCATCCCACGACCCAATTGCATCATTGTAACTTTTCAGTGCACTTTTTAATCCGCCTCCCATTTTGACAATATGATCTGCAAAAACATTTACCCTGGCATAAAAGTCCATGGCTGCTTCCATAATCTGAAGAGCGTTCTGGGTTATGTTATGCTGTTGCCATGATAAAGCGACGGATTTAAGTACCACGATTAAAGTTGTAGGTGTAGTGAGTATTATTTTATTGTTCATTGCATCCTGAAGGAGAGTCTTATCTGCCATAAGTGCAACATTCAGTGCAGATTCAACTTCCATATATAAAACAACAAAATCGGGAGTATTGGGGAACTGAGACCAGTACTGTTTCCTGCTGAGCTTTGTTATATGATCTCTCAGGTCCCTTGTGTATTTTGCAAAGAGCAGGTTTCTTGAGGTTTCATCATCTGTTTCGAGCGCCTGCAGGTAAGCATCGAGAGGTAATTTTGAATCGACAACCACATGGCTGTTCCCAGGCAGTTTGATAATCATGTCAGGTTTCAGAACTGAATCTTCACCATCTGTATAAACCTGTTCTACAAAATCACAATGAGCCGACATTCCGGAAAATTCAACAGCTCTTTTAAGTCCTATTTCACCCCATTTGCCTCTTACACGCGGGTTACGCAATGCATTAACAAGGGCGACTGTCTCCTTCTGCAAAACCGAATTTGTATTTTGTAAACTTGTAAGCATTTCCGTTACCTGCCCGAAAGTTTTCTGAGAACCACTTTCAATTTCATCTATTCTCTTCTTGTAGCTGTCGATCGACTCCCTGACCGGCTTAAGCATCTCTTCTATCGCAGCTTTACGCTGGTCGAGGTTTCCTTCCGATTCTTTTACCTTGGCCTCAAGCTGGGTATTAGCCAGGTCGAGGAACTGCCTGTTATTCTGAACCAGGGCATCAGATGCCGCAGCCTTGAAGGTATCGATCATAGCTTTCCTGACCTCCTCAAGGCTTTTGTTCTGAGCTTCGATTTTTTCCTGGAGTACAACATTCTGATTTTTAAGATTATTCAGCTCTTCCTGTTTTTGGAGCAAAACTGAATTGTGCCGGCTGATCATTACAGATCTTACAATGAGCCAGGTAATTACGAAAGTTAAAATTACAGAAGGAATAATATAGAGAAGAATATCCATTATCATTTACCACTATTGGTTATCCATCAAATTTAGGAGTTTTAATCATACAAACCGTTAACAAATATTAATTATGAGATACAAAACCATTAACCGCAAAGGGCGCAAAGGGTTAAGAACTAAGGACGCTAAGGAAATCCAGGAGGATTCTTCTTTTGCGGTTATAAGTATTCAAACTAATTAAAAATCAATAAATTAAATTTTTGAGGATAAAATGAATCTTCTATTTTGTAAATTTGAACAGATAATAATCGGATTACAGACACAAAAAGATACAAAATGAAGAAAATCAAATTTATTGCTGCATGCCTTGTTGCATGCCTAATTGCTTTCTCCTGCACCTCAAAACAGGAAAAAATGGAAAAAAGATTTAGTGCATTTATTACCGGATATGAAGGTAAGATAATACCACTCTATAAGGAAGCGGCTCTTACTTCATGGAATGCAAATATTACCGGAAGCGATGCCGACCTGAAGTTAAGCGAGAAGGCGGCGTTCGAAGCCGAAGAACTTTATACACATAAGGCAGCCTTTGCTGAACTTAAGAAGATAAAGGAATCCGGAGCAGTCAAGGATCCCATACTCTTACGCCAGCTTGAACTCATTTATAACATGTTCCTGGGCGGGCAGATAGATACGGGTCTTATTGGTACAAGGCTCAGGATGGAAACCGAAATAAACAAAAAGTACCTCAATTTCAGGGCTGTAGTGAACGGTAAGGAGATGGGCGACAATGAGGTGGAAGATATCCTGAGGAATTCAACTTCAGGAACTGACCTGCAGGCTGCATGGGAAGCACACAAACAGATAGGTCCGCTGGTTGCTGATGATATTATAAAGCTGGTCGAACACCGGAACCTTATCGCAAAGAACCTGGGATTCAATAACTTCCATGAAATGACACTAAAGCTTTCAGGTCAGGATCCGGCAGAAGTTACAGCAATTTTCGAAGAGCTGGATAATCTTACGAGGGATGCTTTTGCCCAGCTTAAAGGTGAAATCGACGCATACTATGCCGGAAGGTACAAAATAAATGCAGCTGATCTTCGTCCGTGGCATTACCAGAACAGGTATTTCCAGGAGGCTCCTGAGATTTATCCGGTCGATTTTGACAAGTACTATGAGAATCAGGACCCTGCAAAACTTGCTGCCACGTTCTATGACGGAATCGGGCTCAATGTAGCTGCCATACTTTCAAAGAGCGACCTCTATGAGAAGCCAGGAAAGAACCAGCATGCCTTCTGCACCGACATTGACCGTGCAGGAGATGTAAGAACCCTGGACAATATCCGTCCTGACTCATACTGGATGAATACAATTCTTCATGAGCTCGGACATGGAGTTTACTCATACTACAATGACATGAATCTTCCGTTCACCCTGAGGGATGCCGCCCATACATTTACAACCGAGGCAATTGCAAACCTGTTCGGACGCATGGCCACTGACCCTTTATGGATGCAAAAAATGGGGATAATAGACGAAGAAGAGGCAGGAAAGATATCTGAGAACAGTACAAAGGCTCTTCGCCTGCAGATGCTGGTATTCAGCCGCTGGGCACAGGTTATGTACAACTTCGAGAAGTCGATGTACAACGATCCCCGTCAGGATCTCAATAAGTTGTGGTGGGATATGGTTGAGAAGTACCAGCTTCTGAAAAAACCTGAAGGACGCAATATGCCTGACTGGGCTACAAAAATACATGTCGCCCTCTATCCATGCTATTACCATAACTATCTGCTTGGAGAAGTGTTTGCCTCACAATTATACAGCTACATAACCACCAATATAACAGACAACAAATCGTTTGCAGGTGAAAAAGCTGCAGGCGAATACCTCAAGACTAAAGTATTCATGCCGGGCGCAAGGTATTCATGGAACGATATGATCGAAAAAGCTACCGGTGAAAAGCTGACAGCAAAATATTATGCGAAACAGTTTGTGGAATAAAAGGAAGATTGCTTCGTCGTTCCGATAGCTATCGGTACTCCTCGCAATGACAGTAAAACTTTTAAGAATCCCCTCCCGGGAGGGGTCAGGGGTGGGTTTAATATATAAAATTCATGATATGAAAAAAAATATATTTTTATTATTTCTTGCAACATTAACAGCCTGCACAACTACCGAAACAAAAAAAGCTTCAGCAGATTCTGAAGGCTTAATAAATGAAGCAATTATATCAGCCGTTGTCGACGCTGTCAAGACAGAACAGCCAGCTGCAGACCTGACTCTTCTCGAAAAGGGAGTAAAACATGCTGCGTCGCTGTGGAGAGCAGAAGACGGCTCATCTGAGGACTTCACTGAATTTGTAAAGACCAACTATATTTCAGATCCTTCTAAAAGGAAAGTTGTTTTCAACAAGATCAGCAACTACATCGAATCGATACACGGGAACTTTAATGAAACTTCGATGGACCTTAAGAAGATCCTTGATGAAGACGCCGGTGAGATTGACGAAATAGACCGCATGTTTGGCAACTACTCTGTCGGAGCCCATCTCCAGGATGATCTCTACGGAAACAAGATCGCATTTGTTGTAGCCCTTAACTTTCCTTATTTCACCCTGGCTGAGAAGGAACAGCTTGGCCCATCGTGGGACCGTGAACAGTGGGCAATGGCAAGGCTTGGCGACATTTTTGTAGCACGTGTGCCTGCTGATATCAACCAGCTTTTTAATGCCGCACTCGGTGAGGGCGAAATGTACATTGCAGAATACAACATCTACATGGGACATCTCAGGACCGAAGACGGCCGGAAGCTTTTCCCTGATGACATGGTGCTTCTCTCACACTGGAACCTGAGAGATGAGCTGAAAGCAAACTATGCCGATAAACAAAATGGTGTTGAGAAACAGGAGATGATCGTGAAAGTTATGGAACGCATTATTAACCAGGATATTCCCAAAATTGTAATTAATAATCCGGGCTATGAATGGGCACCATTTTCAAACAAGGTAACAAAAGACGGTGAACCTGTGGAAGCCGTTTCCGAGTCCGACAAGCGTTATCAGTTAATCCTCGATATCTATAAAGCCCATCAGTCTGTCGATAAATATTTTCCTGAAATGAACACGGCAATACTTCGCCGGTTTTCATGGGAAATGGAGATTGCCCAACCTGAAGTGGAAGAGCTTTTTGATACCTACATGAAGTCACCGGAGCTAAAAAAAGTAGCTTCAATAATAAGTGAACGACTTGGCCGCGACCTTAGGCCTTTCGATGTATGGTACGACGGATTCAAAACACGCAGCAGCATCCCTGAAGAACTGCTTACATCGAAAACATCTGCACTCTACCCAAACGCTGAGGCCTTTAAGGCGGGTATGCCGGCCATACTTGTGAAGATGGGCTGGAGTCCGGAAAGGGCAAAATATCTTGCTGACAAGATCGTAGTTGATCCTGCCCGCGGATCGGGTCATGCAGCTGGTGCTGCAATGAAGGGATCAGTATCTCATTTGCGCACACGCCTGTCGGAAAAAGGGATGGATTATAAGGGTTATAACATTGCAGTTCATGAGTTCGGGCATAATGTTGAGCAGACGATCTCCATGTATGATGTCGATAATTACATGATGTCGGGGGTTCCCAATACAGCATGCACTGAAGCAATGGCTTATGTGTTCCAGAACCGCGACCTCATGCTTCTGGGTATGAAGGATGAAAATCCGGAGAAAGTGAAGATGGAGACTCTTGATGCAGCCTGGTCGCTGATGGAGATAATGGGCGTCGGGATGATTGAGATGAGGGTATGGAAATGGTTATACGAAAATCCCCAGTCTACAGCAGCCCAGCTCAAAGAGAAAATGACCGGTATAGCAATAGAGGTATGGAATGAGTATTTCGCCCCGGTGATCGGAGTAAAAGATTCACCTGTCCTTGCAATCTATTCACACATGGTGAACACTCCTCTTTATCTTCCTAATTACTCATACGGTCATATCATTCATTTTCAGGTCGAAGAGTACCTTCAGGGCAAAAACCTGACAGCTGAACTCGACCGTATTTTCAAACAGGGCCGCCTCACGCCACAACAGTGGATGATGGGGGCAGTCGGATCGAAGATATCGACACAGCCGCTGTTGAATAAACTGGATGTGGTTCTGAAATAGTAACTATTTCCCCCTTTGAAGGGGGCCAGGGGGATGTGTTTTCCGGGGAATTTGCGGTGGCAACGACGCCGCTTTGGATGATCGCGCAACGCCATGAAAAGCGCCGTCGCCGCTACGCTCTGCCGGCGCAC
>Ga0172375_10012868_pt1 | contig 10455 bp, 5 predicted proteins | sample LakKiv1m_FD_114537 | JGI IMG/M metagenome (GOLD analysis project Ga0172375, IMG submission 114537) | Freshwater microbial communities from Kabuno Bay, South-Kivu, Congo - kab_092012_11.1m | ecosystem: Environmental > Aquatic > Freshwater > Lake | place: Democratic Republic of the Congo...
CCAGATAAACGTCATGGGAAAGCTGGCTTTCCGTCTGAAGGACGGCTTTGTGCAGGACTGGCAGTATACCCTGGGATACCATCTGGCGCGCATGAACGATGTCGGTCGCGCCGAGAAGCTGCTGACAAAACAGAGCTACAACATGTATGAGAACGATCATGATCTGGTTTACGGTCGCACGCACATGATTTTCAGGCCCATCTATACCTCCTGCGACATAACGCTTTCGTACCAGAAATTCTACGAACTGAAAGACACCATAAAACTGGACGAAACCTATTCCATCGAATTGTCGAACACCCGCGACAAGGTGGCGGTCAACACCATCGGCTTCGATACGCAGTTCAACACGGAGCTTTTTTCAAAGCGCTTCAGTCTGGTTTACGGCCTAGAGCTTTATCAGGACTGGGTGGATTCTTCGCGCATGGAACATGGTCGCGAGTGGCTGTGGACGGATTCCAGATACGATCCCTACCCGGAAGGTTCAATCTACCGCAATCTGGGCGCATATCTTACCGCCAACGGCGAACTGCTGCCGCTGGAGTGGGACTGGCATCTGCGCCTGACCGCCGGTTACAGATTGCAGCAGATGCTGGCACATGCCGACGCGCGGGAAGATATCGAAGCTGTGGATTTCGATAATCTGGCTAATACCGGCATGGCTGGAATACAGACATCGTACCGCGAAAACTGGATGGCGGCCTTCACCTGGTCGCAGGGTTTCCGCGCTCCCAACCTGACAGAAGCCATTCTTATCGGGGACACCGGTGAATTCTATCACATCAACAACCCTGACCTCGGACCCGAAAAAAGCGACGTGCTGGAGTTCCTTACGCGCTTCAACGCCTGGCAGATCAGCGGCTCGGCGGCCACCTATGTGAACTTTATTAAGGATTATATCAAGCGCGTTCCTGCAACATTTGAAGGGCAGGAGGTCATTATTGAACGCACCGTGGCGCAGAATGTCAACGTCGGCGAAGGTCTGATATATGGCTTCGAGGGCATGCTGGGCATCGATTTTACGCATGGTCTGAGCACGAACTTCACTCTTACCTATACCTGGGGCGAGAGTCAGGAGGATGACGGCAATGACTACCCCATAACCAAAATCCCGCCGCTCTTCGGCGACTGGCGTCTGCGCTGGGAAGGCAAACCAGCCTCTAAAGTGGGCGTTTTCGCTGAGACTTATATACTTTTCGCTACCAAACAGGACAGACTTTCGGAAGAGGATAAGAAGGACGTGCGCATTCCCGAAGGCGGAACGCCCGGCTGGGCCACCTGGAACGCCCGCGCCGGAGTCGCTCTGTATGATCACTATAAAATCGGTCTGGCACTCGAAAACCTGACTGACACCAGATACAAATACCACGCCTCAGGTGTCTATTCCGCCGGAACCAACGCAGTTTTAAGCTTAGAAGCCGAATTTTAGAAGCCGTCAAAAATACGGGGTTCTGCAAGCCTGTCATTCTGAGTAGGGGCGCAATTAATTGCGCCCCTACGGATATATAGAGAGGGCGCGATAAATCACGCCCCTAACCGGGGACTTTCCTTTATCCTTGCCATCCTTAAAATGCTCCTGTAAAGTTTGCTCTGTATATAGGATAGACCTGTTAAAAACTCCGGAGGACTCTCTGCTCATGCCGAGTAATAAAACCCAGATATCAGCGCCCGTGCTGTTGGTTTATATGCTGTCAGCCGTCTTTTTCATCAGCATTCCTTTCACCGCCGCCGCAGCCGACGATCTGTGGACCGAAGCTCTCAAGTCTTTCGACGCCGGCGAAAACGCCGCCGCCATGGAGCGCCTGGACGAGTATCTCTTCGAAAACCCGGACGGCAGGCATGTAGCCGAAGCCCATCTGCTTTATGGACGCATTCTGGTCTTTGAAGGCAGATGCGATAAGGCCGAAGCACATCTTAAAACGGTAACGCGCCTCTACCCCGATTCGCCGCAGGCCCCCGAAGCCAACGATATTTTTTCCGAGTGCGTCAAAGAGGCTTCCGGGAAAAACCCACCCGAACCTGCCGCAGCTCCGGCTCCGGCTCCGGCCAGGGCAGAAGAAGAGAAAAACAATGCCGACAAAGCCGCAGATAAAGCTGCTGCTGAAGATGTCGATGTTTCAGCGCAGCTAGACGAATTTGAAGAGCTTTTCAAGAGCTACCGCAGAGCTTCTGCCTCCGACAAGGCCGCCAGCTATGCCGCGCTGCTTTCGTACATCGACCGTGTGCGTCTTCCGGCGCTGAACGAGGTTCAGGAAGAAGTCGATAAAAGCGAATTTCCATACGTGCACATACTGTTCAGACGCGCTCTCCTGAATCATCATTTCGGGCATGACGGCGCAGCTTACGAAATGCTGGGCCGGATTATAATAGATTATCCCGATCACGAGTTGAACGCCCGCGCCTCGGCCATGTATGAGCGTATCAAAAAGTCGCGCATGCTCGAAACCCTGAAGATCGGCGTGCTGTATCCTTCCAGCGGCAAATATCAGGTCTACGGCAAGCTGGTCAAGCAGGCTCTGGAACTGGCGCGGGCCGATTTCGAGAAGGCGCAGGATCCCAATAAACCGCCTGTTCAGTTTGTTGAACGCGACTCCGGCGGAGAAGCCTACACTGCCGTAAGGGCGCTGGAAGAGTTGTATTTCGACGAAAACGTCATTGCCGTCATCGGCCCGATCATGTCGGAAGAAGCTGAAGCCTGCGCTTTCAGGGCTGAAGAGCTTGGACTGCCCATGATAAGCCTGTCGCGTCTCGAAGGGCTGGTCGACATCGGCCCCAACATCTTCCGGCTGATGCTTACCAATTCGGCACAAGCCGCAGCGCTGGTCGACTATGCCTGGAATGTGCAGGGGCGGCGCAGCTTCCTGATACTGCATCCGCAGCATCCTTACGGTGAAGAGCTGATGAAATATTTCTGGGAGGAAGTGCGCATGCGCGGCGGAGAGATAAAAGGCGTCGAGCATTACGAGGATGACGCCACGCAGTTCGACTATCAGGCCCGCAAACTGGTGGGTCGCTATCGCGCGCATTTCACCGCCTGGACAGCCGATTGCGACAGCAACACCGGTGAAGGCTGCGGGCGGGTGATGGTCAGATGGCCTGCCGACGGCGACAAGTATCCCATACATCCGGTGCTGGATTTCGACGCTATTTTCATTCCCGATTATTACCGCAACATCGCCATGATCGCTCCGGCGCTGGCCGCCGAGGATCTGGAATTCGATACCGGGCAGAAGGAAACCTATGTGCGCATGCGTGTCCGCTCACAGTACGAAAAGTGGGACATAAAAGCTGTGCAGCTTCTAGGCTCGAACGGCTGGGATGATCCGTCTCTGCCTGAAAAGGTGGGCGAATGGGTCGAAGGATCCATCTTCCCCTCCAGCTTCTACACCGGCGATGAAGAAAACAAAATCACGCAATCCTTTGTCAGTCGCTATCGCGAGAAGTTCAATCAGGATGCCGGCATCATTGAAGCCAACGTTTATGATGCCGTCGGCGCAGCCCGCCGGGTTATCGAGAGCAAAGCTCCGCAGAGCCGTCCGGCCATGCGTGTTGCTTTAGACGATCTGGATTCATATGAGGGCGTCACCGGGAATTTCAACTTTTCGGAAAACGGCGATGTTAAACGTGAAATCGTCATGCTTACGGTGCGCAACGGGAAAATAATCCGTGCTCCAGAGACCTACATGACTTACGAAGAATGGGAAGCGCTGGACAGGGAAAAGGAAAAGTCCGAACCGAAAGAAGGCGAAGCCGCAGGCCAGACCGACGCTGCAACTCCCGCCGCACCGGCGCAGTGATAAAGAGTTTCGAAGATGAGCGCAGAAAACGAAAAAAACAAACCGCTCGATATCGATTTGCCGCTGGCCTCCGACCCGCTGACGCTTTCGCATGAAAACGCGGATAAGATGGAGCAGCCCGCCGCTTCGGAGACGCAGGCAACGGCGACGGCTAAACCGGAGCCGGAAACGGTTGCACCTGCTCCGAACGAAGGTCTGCGCTCCAGCGTGCGTCTGTCGGATGTCGTAAAAGCTCCACAGCCTGCTGCCGCGCCGGTAAAAACCGAGAAGGTGGAAAAAGAAGAGGCAAGCGAAAAGAAAAATGCGCCTGCCGCCGAGCGTGTCAAGATATGTCCCAAATGCGCCCACCGTCAGAACGATTTCTACGCCTGCCGTCACTGCGGTCTGGTTTTCCGCAACTGGCGTCCCGAGATGGAGCGAGAGCTTTTCGCCGCCATACCGGACGGCATTTATTCCGCAGTGCAGGAAATGTGGCGCAATCTGGAAAAAAACTGGGAGTCGGACGAAGCCCACGAGAAGTTCATACAGTTCTGCAAGGGCAACAACGCTGTTTCCTATGCAACGCGGGCCTACCGCCTGCGCGCAGCTAAAAATCCCGCTGATGCGCGTGCCGCCGAAAATATGCGCAAATGCTCTGAATTCATAGGCGGTATGCTGCAACTGATGACGCCGCCGGGACGGTCCGTAAAGTCATCATCCATTACCACGGGACAGATCACCGTCGCCATCAGCATCGGCGTGATACTGATTATCATTTTCTTCATGTTATTCGATTACATGTTTAAATGACATGAGCGATTCTGAAGCCCTTATCGCTGAAGTCGAACGCATCTTCGGTCCGCAGGGGCCGCTGGTCGAGTCGGGGCGCTTTTCGTTCAGACCGGTGCAGCTCGAAATGGCGCGACGCGTGGCTCAGCATATCTGCGAAGAAACGTCTGCTTTAATCGAAAGCGGCACCGGCACCGGCAAGACCGCCGCCTATCTGGTTCCGCTGCTTTTGACCGGACGCAAAACCGTTGTGGCCACGGGCACAAAAACGCTGCAGGATCAGATCATGTACAAGGATCTGCCTTTCCTGCTCGAAACCTTGAATCTGCCCGCCAAAGCGGTCTGTATGAAAGGTCGCCAGAATTACGTCTGCAAGCTGCGCCTGAATCAAACCGCTGCGCAGGGGCGCTTTACTTTTTTAGGTGATGTGCGCATCTTCGAGCGCATTCTGGCCTGGGCGGAAAACACCGACAGCGGTGACCGCGCCGAAATGGCCGAGCTGCCGGACGATTATGCCCCCTGGTCTGAAATCACTTCCTCGTCAGACAACTGCCTGGGTTCGCACTGCACATTTTTTGAGACCTGTTTTATTACGCGCATGCGCAGGCGCGCTCAGGCGGCGGATCTGATTATCGCCAACCATCATCTTTTCTTCGCCGACCTGGCAGTAAAAGAAGGCAATTTCGGGCAGGTAATTCCCGGCTTCGAACTGCTGCTCTTCGACGAGGCGCATCTGCTGGAATCAACCGCTACGCAATACTTCGGCTTTCAGGCTTCAAGTTATCGCGTGGTATCGATGGTGGATGATATAGTCCGCAACCTGAATCCGGTTCTTATTAACGAAAGCGGCCTGGATAAGCAGCTTGATCGCATCAAGCCCGCCGCCGAGGACTTTTTCTCCTGCTTCCGACTTTTCGGCGAGCGCGAAACGCGCTTTAAAATAACTAAAGAACTCATCGACTACCGTATGGAAGCGGCCTATATGGAACTGGACGACGCCATCAACAGCCTGCTGCGTCGTCTGCGGCTCTTATCGGCGAACGACATTCGCTTCGAGGCTTTCATTCCGCGCTGTGAAGCTTTGCTGAGTGACATGGCGCGTGTGATGAGCTTCGAGGAGGAAAATTACGTGCACTGGGGCGAAATCAAACGCCGCTCGGTGGCGCTCAACTCGACTCCACTGGATGTCGCACCGGATCTGCGCGAGAAACTGTTCGGGCGCTATCCCGGCGCGCTTTTCACATCAGCTACGCTGTCCACCGGCGACAGCTTCGATTACATGCGCAAGCGTCTGGGCTGCCCCGAAGAGACAGCCGCAGTAAGCTATCCTTCGCCGTTTGAATACAAAAAGCAGCTCTGTATTTATCTTCCCGGCGATATCCCCGAACCGGCAGCCTCCGGCTATCCCGACGCGCTGGAGCGCGAAATACGGCGTCTGCTGGATCTGGCGCAGGGCCGCACGCTGGCGCTTTTCACTTCATACGCCATGCTCGAAAAAATGTACGAGCGCCTGAACGGAAAAATTCCCTATCGCATATTCAGGCAAGGCGAAGCGCCGCGCAATCAACTGCTGGAAAGTTTCCGCGACGACGTAAGCTCGGTGCTCTTTGCCACCGGCTCGTTCTGGCAGGGCGTGGATGTAATGGGCGAGTCGCTTTCATGCGTCATTATCGATAAACTGCCCTTCGAATATCCAGGAGATCCCGTCACCGAGGCGCGCATCGAATACATCCGCAAAAACGGCGGCCAGCCGTTTGCCGATTACCAGTTACCTACCGCTATAATTCAACTGAAACAGGGCGTGGGCCGCCTGATCCGCGACAGCCGTGACTGGGGCGTGGCCGCCGTACTCGACCGCCGTCTGCTTACAAAAAGTTACGGACGTAGTTTTCTGCGCAGCCTGCCGCCCGGAGAAATCATGCGCAAATACGAGGATGTCTGCTCGTGGTGGCGCAACTCCGAAAAACCATGACGTAAAAAGTTGACAGATAGCGTACTATTGCCGCTTGACAGACGCGCAGCTCTGCAGTTTAATGTTACTGTGTGATTAATCATAACAGAAACACGCTGGTGAAAGGCATTATGCCGTGACAGTTAGAGCTGCAAATATTTTTCTGGCCTGTCTGATGTTGATATTCCCCCTGTCTGCCTGTGACATAGTAGTAGACGATAACCAGAACGAAAGCGACGGCGACAGCGATGTTCATGACGCGGATGCCGATGGCGACGCCGACATTGACGCTGAAGCAGAAGGTGTGTCCGGAGACAGCGATATTGCCGAGCTGGATATGGTGCAGGAGGCTGATCTGGAGCCTGAAACAGGCGAGAGCGATCAGTTGGCTGACGGCGATGATATTGAAGACGACACGACGGAAACCGGATCAGACAGCGATTCGGAAATTGCTGAAGCCGACGCCGAAGAACAGGATGTAGTTTGTGTTGCGGATATCTATTGCGGAAACGAAGATGAATACTGCTGGATATACGACGAAGAAAACTCGCTGGGTTTCTGTAAAAAATTCTGCGACTTGGAGGATGTTGACTGTCCGAATGGCTATGCCTGCGAGAACGGCAAATGTACGGCTATAGAGGGGTACTGCACAGGAGATGAGGATTGTGATATTTCCCAGTACTGCAATATGGAAGAAAATGCTTCAGACGGCCTGTGTGAAAACTTCTGCTTTGTACCAGGAGAGATGTGTCCGGAAAACACTTATTGCGTCGATGACCCCGGAGATCTGAACTATGGCATGTGTATTGAAATGCTGCCTGTATGCAGCAGCGACGAGGATTGTGAAGCGCCGGACTGGTGTTATTTCCCTCCCGGTGGCGGACAGGGACAATGCGTTGAAGGCTGCTTTGACGATGATGACTGTGTGGGTGTGCTGGTGTGTAAGGATGGAAAATGTGTACTGACGGAAGGAGGCGGCGATTGTGGCCCCGAGGGCTGCCCGTTGGGCTATATCTGCGATCCGATTTACAACAACTGCATGTTGAACTGCCCGCCTACCTGCCCGGAAGGCTACTCATGCAACCCGGATTCGGCGCCCGACTGTATTGAAGGCTGTACTCCACCACCCGGAAACATCTGCGGCTTCGGAATGCAGACCTGCTGCCCACCTGCCACCTGTTCCGTCAATGTCTGGGTTTATGGAGTTGTCGGCATCTGCCAGTAAAAATCAACCGGGTTCGATGAGTTTTTCTCCTGTCTGCGCTTTTGTCGCATAGTGTCAATTAATGCAGACGTCTGTTGACTGTGGGGCGTCGCCTGACCTATAATTCACAAACCATTGCAGAGTGAATTAATGGGAGGAGACAATGTCCGCGAGTCGGATTTTAATGTTCATATCAATTATTCTTGTGCTGCTGCTTTCAGTGTTTGCGGCGGCCTGCTCCAGTGACGACAGCGCCGGTTCGGGTGATGGCGATGCAGACAGCGAAGGCGCCGAGGGACAGGGCGATGATGACTCTGAAAACGGCAACGAAGACGGCGATGCCGATTATGACACTTTCGAGCGTCCCGACAGCGAGCAGTTTGTCTGGGAAGATGATACCTACGACCAGTGGAAACCCGTGCCTTTCTGTTTTAAGGGCACGGTGCATTTTACAGAAGATTTTGAGGCGGAGGCGCTGGCGTCCATCTGGAACATTGACGAAAAAGTCCCCGAAATGGAAAACGGCACGGCGTTGGACACGCAGCCGATGGTGCTGGTGACCGAAGACGGCAATCGCTTTCTTTCGGGCCGTCAGCAGGATATGAAAAATTCTCTGCCGGTTTCACGCCTGTGGATGGAAATTCCGAAATTCGAAGAAGAGACTAAAATCATCAACTCCTATCACATTCGCTTCCGCATGCCGGACGGCACAGGCGAAAACCTGCTGTGGTTCCATGATGACGGCGATCCGACCGGCACCTGGCAGCCCGAAATGAAGGTGATGCAGAACGCAGAAGTTCCCGAGTGGCTGGCGGAGTCGGAAGAACCGGTTTCGGCGCAGGTGATAAGCATCATCAATTACAGCAATGCCGTCTGGGGCTATCTCGACAGTCTGGACAGCGGCTGGCACAGGGTCGAATTTTACGACAAGGCCGGAGGCGGCTGGCGCGTGGATATCGATCGCGTGACCGTCGCTGAATTCGAATACGATTTCAGCGCCGAACACCCGCTGAATACGCTTTTCATCGGTCGGCACGGCAATGTCGACGATCTGATTATGGGTGAGTGTCCGATACCCGAAACCGGTATCGCCTGCGAAAAGGTTGCCGACTGTCCGCTGGGCATGATCTGCGGACGTGACGGCGTCTGCTACTATGCCAGAGGCGTCACCTGCAAGTCCGGTTACCAGTGCGGAGACGAATCCGAATGCGTCGGCATCAGCTATGGCGGCGACATACTGGGCGATGGCACCTGCACCATACACTGCACAAAGCACGCCGACTGCCGACCCTACGAAGTATGCCTGCCCTATTCTGAAACCGACGGTTTCTGCCGCAGTTTGTGCGAAGGCGAAGGTTCGTATTGTCCGGATGGTCAGTACTGCGAAGTCATAGGCGGCGTAAAGGGCTGTCTGCCCGAAACCTGCCGCGACAATGCCGAATGGATCAAGCAGGATAACGGATTGATCGAGTGTCTGTGCCGGAGCGGTTATACCGAAGATCCCTTTACGGGTGAATGCAACGCCGAAAAGAAGTGCGGCAGTCAATACGACTGCAAAGGGGATGAGCGCTGTCTTGAAGAGCAGTGCTATCGCATCCGCGATATTTCCTGTTATGAAGGCTCGGACAACTGCCCTTATGGCACTTCATGCTATGGCGTGCTGGTAAATGGTGAAATCGCGGGCACTGGTCAGTGCAGTGTCGGCTGTTATTACAACGAGGACTGCCTACCTTACGAACTGTGCATGTGGCTCGAAGTAGACCAGCCGCATTGCGTGGGAGCGTGTGACGGCCCGGCTGATTGCAGCGACAACCTGCAATGTCTTACGACTCCTGCGGGCGGAGCCTGCATGCCGGAGTACTGTCGGGAAAACGGTTCCTGGGTATGGAACGACACTACTCAGAGCATAAACTGCGAATGCATTGAAGGTTATTACGAAGATACCGTCAGCGGCAGTTGCCGCAAACTCTGATTTGCTTATTATCGCTTGTTTCTAAACGGCGCGGGATCGCCGCAACAATATTGGAGGCGGGATGAAAATAGCAGTAATTGGCGCCAGGGGTCAGCTTGGCAGCGATATCATGTCAATCGGTGCCGAGCGCGAGGGGCTTGAGCTGATTCCATTCGGAAGACCGGAGCTGGATGTGACGCACTCCGCAAGCATAGTTGAGTGCCTGTCCGGACGTGGTTTCAATGCAATAATCAACACCTCGGCTTTTCATCAGGTTGATCAGTGCGAAGATGAAATCGAAAAGAGCTTTCAGGTCAATGCCGCCGGAGTGGCCAATCTGGCGGATTTCTGTCATAAGGAAGACATGACTCTGCTGCATATGTCCACCGATTATGTCTTCTCGGGCTTCGGACGGAAAGAGCCTTACGGCGAAGACGACGAGGCCAGACCGTTAAGCATATACGGCATATCCAAACTGGCCGGTGAACACATATTGCGCAACCGCATGCGGCGTCACATTATTGTGCGCAGTTGCGGGCTGTATGGCAAAGCGGGCAGCCGCGAGAAAGGCACCAACTTTCCGCGCATAATGCTCAAGCTGGCGCGCGAGGGCAAGCCCATCAAAGTAGTATCCGATCAGACCTGCACACCGACGCCTACCGCCAAACTGGTTCCCATCATTCTTGATCTGCTGACACGCAATCAATACGGCACTTATCACGCCACCTGTCACGGTGAAACCAACTGGTACGCTTTTGCCCGCAGTATTTTCGAAATCAAAGGC
>Ga0172375_10012869_pt1 | contig 10455 bp, 10 predicted proteins | sample LakKiv1m_FD_114537 | JGI IMG/M metagenome (GOLD analysis project Ga0172375, IMG submission 114537) | Freshwater microbial communities from Kabuno Bay, South-Kivu, Congo - kab_092012_11.1m | ecosystem: Environmental > Aquatic > Freshwater > Lake | place: Democratic Republic of the Congo...
GAGACGCCAACGGGCCGAACAGGTACTGCCGGCTTAAGGTTTTACTTAATGTGGCTGAGTGTATCGACTCTACGTTATGCAGTGCCGAAGCTCCACGAGTGAGGAAGGTCGATTGCCTAGTCCTGTCAGGGGCCTTCCACTATGGTGGCAAGGCCTTTGGTTTTTCCGGGCCACCTGATTTGAGGAAGTTTTAAAAAAAACTGGGCGGGAAGCCCCTTTAATATTTTACTTAATGTCTTTAATTGCTTAGAGTCAAGCTCATGAGCCAGCCGCCCCTTCTGTTCCGCATTGCTCAACCCCTCTTGCGTCCCTTGACCTGGGGCGACGGGGTGGTCTTTATCGGCCTGGGTTTACTCCTTTATCTATGCATCCGGGTGGGCCTGGGAGCTCCGGCAGTTATTCAGGGGCCGGAGATTAATCTGTCCCCCAGCGCCTTGCCTTATTACATCATCATTTCCATGCGCCGCATGGCCACGGCCTATGTCCTCTCCCTCCTCTTTTCTCTGGTTTACGGAACCCTAGCCGCCAACCATCGACCCGCCGAGAAAATTCTCTTACCGTTATTAGATGTGCTCCAAAGCGTGCCTATCCTGTCTTTTCTGCCGGTGGTGCTCCTGAGTCTGGCCGCGGTCCTGCCCCTGACCCTGGCTCTGGAACTATCTTCCATCATTCTTATCTTTACCAGCCAGGTGTGGAATCTGACCTTTGCGTGGTATCAATCCCTAACCACCATCCCCCGGGATTTGCAGCGCACCAGCATTATTTTAGGCTTTAACCCCTGGCTCAGGTTCAAGACCCTGGAACTCCCCTTTGCCGCCATCACCCTCATCTGGAACAGCATGGCCAGTTGGGCCGGGGGCTGGTTCTTCCTCATGGCCTCGGAGATTTTCGTAGCCGGAGAACGAAACTTTCGGTTGCCAGGCCTGGGGGCTTATCTTGCGGAAGCTGCCAGCCGGGGAAATTTACCCGCCCTGGCCTGGGGGCTGGGCGCTCTAATTATCACCATCGTAGTGCTGGACCAATTTATCTGGCGGCCCCTCCTGGCTTGGTCCGACCGCTTTAAGCTCCAGTCAGTGGAAAGCGAGAACCCGACCACATCCTGGTTTTACGACGCCCTGCGCAGTTCCCGCCTCTTTACCTGGTTCAGCAGGCATCTCATCTTCTATCCCTGGCAACGCCTGGATGAACGGCTCACGCGCCTCCTTTCTACACTTGGCCCGGTTCGCTCCCGAAAAAGCCGGTTGCAGTGGCTCTGGTACGCCTTGGCCGGTGCGGCTGCCCTGGTCCTCCTTTATGAGGCCTATGGAGCCGGACAGATGCTGCTGGGCCTCTCCTTGGCGCAATGGCGCTCCATTGTTACCGGTCTGTTGGCCACCTTTATCCGGGTCTTTGTTGCTCTGCTCATCGCCCTGGCCTGGACCATCCCCGTTGGGGTGGCCATCGGCACCAACCCCCGCCTGGCTAACTGGCTCCAGCCCCTGGTGCAGGTTACCGCCTCGGTTCCGGCTACCGCTCTCTTCCCAGCGTTGGTGCTGATTGTAGTTGGACTGCCCGGAGGTCTCAACCTGGCCGCGATTCTCTTAATGCTCCTAGGCACCCAATGGTACCTTTTATTCAATATCATTGCCGGAGCCAGCGCCATTCCCCAGGATTTAAAGTTCACTACCAGCCTCCTGCAGTTGGGCCGCTGGGAACGCTGGCGCACCCTGATCCTGCCGGCTATCTTTCCGTTTGTGATCACCGGGTCCATTACCGCCACCGGCGGAGCCTGGAACGCCAGCATCGTGGCGGAATATACCCAATTCGGCGGCAAAATCATTCACACTACCGGGGTTGGGGCCATCATCGCCCAGGCCACTGCCGCGGGGGATTATCCCTTGCTGCTGGCCGCAACCCTGGCCTTGATTCTGACCGTATCCACCACCAACCGGCTATTGTGGAGACGATTATACCGCTTGGCGGAAGAACGCTATCGGATGGGTTAAGCCATGTCAGACCACGGTTATTTACTGGAACTGCGAAATGTCAGCCAAGTTTACGGCAGCGGTGATCAGCGTTTCACTGCTATCAAGGACTTCCACCTGAACATGAGCGAAGGGGAATTTGTCGCCCTTTTGGGTCCCACCGGCTGTGGCAAAAGCACCCTGCTGCGCCTCATTTCGGGCCTGCAAGCCCCCACCTCAGGGCAGATTATCTACCGGGGGCGTCCTTTAGCAGGGGTTAATCCCAACGCTACCATTGTCTTCCAGACTTTTGCCCTGTTTCCCTGGCTCACCGTGCAAGAAAATGTGGAAGTGGCCCTCAAGGCTCGGGGGGTTCCGGCCAAACTCCGGGCTACCCGGGGTCTGGACCTCCTGGACCGGGTGGGTCTGGACGGTTTCGAAAATGCCTATCCCCGGGAACTCTCCGGCGGCATGCTCCAGAAAGTGGGCTTTGCCCGGGCCATGGCGGTGGAGCCGGAGCTTCTCTGTCTGGACGAACCGTTCTCCGCCCTGGACGTTCTCAGCGCCGAAGCCCTCCGGGGGGACCTTTTGGAACTATGGACCAGCGGTAAAATACCCACCCGGGCCATCCTCATGGTCACCCACAACATCGAAGAAGCGGTGTTTATGGCTGACCGCATAGTGGTCATGGAAAAGGACCCGGGCCGGGTGATGATGGATCTCAAGGTTAACCTCTCCCACCCCCGCCTGCGCAAAAATCCCCAGTTCTTGGAGCTGGTGGATAAGGTGTACGCCATCCTGGCGGGCCATACCCAGCCGGAGCACGTGGAGTTGGGCACCGCCCCGGGGGAGCCGGGGCGCACCCGGGCTCTCCCCCATATCAACATCGACGACCTCTCCGGGCTGCTGGAACACCTGGACAACATGCCCAACAACCGGGCCGACATTTACGCCCTGGCCCAAGAGCTTCAGGTGAACTCCGACGAACTTCTGCGCCTCATCGAGGCCGCGGAGTTGCTGGGCTTTGCCACCGTCGCCTACGGTGACATCACCCTGAACCCCCTGGGGGAGACCTTTTCCGAAGCCAGTATCCGCGCTCGCAAAGAGATCTTCGCCACCCGGATTCGCCGCCTGCCCCTGTTTAAATGGCTGCTGGCCATGCTCCGGGCCACCGACAAAAAGCAGTTGGAGTGGGATGTGATCCAGAAGGCCCTGGAATTGGAATTCCACGAAGAGGAAGCGGAACGCCAACTGGACACCGCCATCGACTGGGGGCGCTACTCCGAGCTCCTGGCTTATGACGACACCAGCCAGGTCCTCTTTCTGGAGCCGGGCGGGGCCATGGGATTTGGCAAAGCGCCGGCCGTCCCTTCGAACCCGCAGTAGCCCGGGCAAGGCGTCAACAAGTCCGCATTTGTCGCGGTGTTCGCGGGAATAGTATTGTTTAATCTTAATTCCGCTACTGGCCGATACATTTAGTGCACTTATATTCTAATAATATTTTCTGCGGAGGAAAAAGCATGACTAATAACACCGCATCATTACAGGCCATGGTTCCGGCTGAGATGTTGGGGGACCTCGCCCATAACTGGGGTTGGCTCCTGGCCCAGGGCATCCTTCTGGTGGTCCTGGGAACCATCGGGTTGAGCCTGACCTTCTGGCTGACTCTGGCCACTGTCTTTATCTTCGGGGTTTTCTTGGTCATCGGCGGCGTGGTTCAGCTTTTTCAGGCCTTCAAATGCCGGGGTTGGCAAAGTATCCTGTGGCATGTGGTCATTGGCATCCTTTATGTCCTGGCCGGGGTTATCATCTTCGGCAATCCTTTGATGGCCTCTACCGTGCTCACCCTGCTGCTGGGCGGGGTCCTGATCGGCATCGGCATTGTGCGGCTGGTCATGGCCTTGCAGCACCGCAGCCTTAAAAACTGGATCTGGCCTCTCATCGGAGGCATCGCGGCCATCCTCCTGGGCGTTATGATCCTGGCCCAGTGGCCGGTATCGGGATTGTGGGTGATCGGTCTGTTTGTGGCCATCGAGATGATCTTCAGCGGCTGGTCCTATATCATCATCGCGCTGGGAGCCCGGCAAATGGGCCAGGCACACGCCAGCCCGGCTTGATATCTTATGTCATGCGTAAGGGCGGGGTCTCCCCGCCCCCGTATGTTTTCGGTCTATCCCGTAATAAACGTAGCCCGCAGCCCGTAGGGCGGGAAAGCGCCGCGCCTCCCGCCATTGCCGCTTGCCACACCCTCGTTCCCAAGTTGTACTTGGGAACGCTCTTTTCCGCCCAAGCTCTGCTTGGGCACCACTAATGGAGTGTCTTAGGCCAGGAAAGCACCAGAAGTGGCCCACATTCTCTCTTCTGCTCCCTCCTTGACAACCATCCCCCCTTGTGGCAATGTGAAAATGTACAAGGAAAAGTAAATGTCAAATGGCTTTTGCTTACTAATAATTAATACCGAGTTGCCGTCATACAAGTAATATTGATCTGTCATTCTGAACGAAGCGATGCGGAGTGAAGAATCTCGTATTTTGAGATTCTTCGCTGCGCTCAGAATGACAATGTTACTTTTTTGACCGCAACTTGGTATAAGATAATGATAATGCAAATCTAAACTTAGGAGAAATATCAATGACTGACGAAGAATATGTGGTTGCGTTAGTTCCTATCGATGATTCGATTCGTCAGCAAATCACAAAGACATTTCAATCCAAAAGGAGCCGAATTTTTTATAAATTAGCAATGGCTGCTCTAGGAAGTATTCCTTGGGTTGGGGGTTTCCTAAGCGCGATGCTCAGTGTAAAAGATGAAGAAGGTCACATTAAGGCAAATGAATTACAGACTCAATGGTTAGAAGAACATTCAAATAAAATGAAAAAGCTAGCAGTAACAATGGCCGAAATCCTTCAGAGGTTAGATAACTTTGGCGATGAAGTTGACCAAAGACTTGAAAGTGAGGAATATCTTAATTTAGTTAGAAAAGGTTTTCGCAGTTGGGATCAAGCAGAAACAGAGGAAAAGAGGCAATTTATAAAAAAGCTATTGACTAATGCTGCGGCAGCAACAATCTGTCCTGATGATTTAATTCGACTTTTTCTAGATTGGATTGATCGCTATCATGAATCTCATTTCGTTGTAATACGGGAGATTTATCAAAATCCTGGATGTTCACGTTATAGTATATGGAGTAATATTCATGGCACATTTCCGCGAGAAGATTCTGCTGAGGCGGATTTATTCCGTATGCTTATCCATGATCTTAGTACTGGACGTGTAATAAGACAAGTTCGCCAAACGGATGGGAGGGGGCAATTTCTCAAAAAAAAATCTGGGAGAACTGGCTTAACGCCTTCCCCTTATATGAAGTCTGCCTTTGATCATCAGGAACCATATGAGTTAACAGAACTTGGAAGACAATTTGTGCATTATACCATGAATGAGGTAGTCCCTCGCATTGACAGTGAATGATGTTCTTTAATAGTTCTTAAGCAGAAGCCCGTACGCCGGGAAAGCGCAGCGCATCCCGCCTTTGCCGCTTGCCACCCTGCTTTTAATGGTTAACTTTCTTGAAACCGGGCTAGGGATGGGGTGCCGGGTCGAAAACCCTGCCCCGCATCCCGGCCCGGCCAGAAAGGGAGGAACCTGCATGAAAGTGTTTATGACCGGCGGCACCGGTTTTGTGGGCACCTATCTGTCCCGGGAACTGGCCCAGGCGGGCCACACCGTCACCATCCTCACACGCCGGAAACGCCCCCTCGTCCCTGACCAGCCCGGCCTCAGCTTTCTGGTGGGCGATCCCACCCAAAAAGAACCCTGGATGGCGGAGGTACCGGAGCATGACTGGATTATCAATCTGGCTGGAGCTTCCATATTCACCCGCTGGAGCGAGCCTCACAAAAAAGAGATCATGGAGAGCCGGGTGCGCACCACCCGCAACCTGGTGAAGGCTTTATCGGCCGGGGACCGGCGGCAATTGTTTTGCAGCACCTCGGCTGTCGGGTACTACGGCCCCCGGGGAGAGGAAGAGCTCACCGAAAACTCCCCGCCGGACAGCGGCTTTCTGGGGGAAGTGGCCCGGAACTGGGAGGCCGAAGCCTTGAAGGCTCAGGACCTGGGGGTTCGGGTGGTTATCACCCGGTTCGGCATTGTCCTGGGAAAAGGGGGCGGGGCCTTGGGGCAGATGGTCCCCATGTTCAGAAAATTTCTGGGCGGTCCCTTAGGCTCCGGGCTCCAGTGGTTTTCTTGGATACACCAGCAGGATCAGGCCCGGGCCTTCAAGTTCGTCCAGGAGCACCCCGAAATCGCCGGGCCGGTGAATTTTACCGCCCCCAACCCCGTGCGCAACCGAGACCTGACCCGCGCCCTGGGCCGGGTCTTGCACCGCCCCGCCTTCATTACCGCCCCGGAATTCATGATTCGCCTGGTCATGGGGGAGTTCGGGGACTCCCTGCTCACCGGCCAGAAGGTGTTTCCGCAGCGCTTGCTGGACGCGAGCTTCAAGTTCGACTTCCCCACCATTGAAACAGCCCTGAAGGATTTATTGGGGGAGGCTTGAGGAAGAATATAATTTAAACTATATTTTATATAGCCTCTTATAATTATTTCCGTTATTCTGCTGAGATCAGCCCCTTTGTTTCATCATCATAACGTTGCATTTCCTGGAGGTCCCTATGAAGACTCGCAACTTGATCCTTGCCTTACTTCTGACCTTCCTCTCCTCTTTGGCCGTCGCTGCGCCCAGCGCCTGTCCCCAGTACTACCTGGAGGGTCAAGCCCCGGACGTTTTGAACGAGAAACTCGCCCAAAAAAACCAGGAGATCTGCTATCAAAAGTATGGCGTCATTCATTCCGGCATTACCCGGACCCCGCTAATCTCCGGGGAACATCTTACTTGGGAGGAGCTCACCAAACCTCGTGCCAAACGGAAAAATAATTTCCATCCTGACCCGAATCTGCCGCCGGCAGACCGCGCTGAGCTGGAAGACTATGAAAGTTCAGGTTACGACCGGGGACACATGGCGCCGGTGGGGGATATGGCAGACAGCAAGTCCCAGAAAGAGTCTTTTTCCCTGGCCAATATGATTCCCCAAAATCATAAGAATAACACCCAGCTATGGGAAGGCATTGAACAAGCTACCCGCAGCCTCGCCAAAACCTCGGGGGAATTATATGTGATTACCGGTCCGATCTTTTTGGGCTCAAAACTGAAAAGGCTAAATGGCCGTGTCCTTGTTCCTACTTATGTCTATAAAGCCATCTATGATCCCCAGCAGAAACAAGCTGCAGTCTACTTTGTGAAGAATGCCGCGGGGGGCCGCTATGCGGTGGTTTCGGTGGCCGAGGTGGAAGAGCTGGCGGGAATTTCTCTTTTCCCCGCTTTGGCAAACGAGGTTAAACTATCGCCTATGCCCCTACCTACACCAAAACCGACCACCCGGATAAAAGTTATTCAGGACCAGACCATAGTTCCGAAAAAGTCCACGCCCTAAGAGCCGAAATATGGAGAGCATTGATCCCTTTGCCAATGAGAGCGAATCCCTGGAGATAGATGATCTTACCATTGAAAACCGTACTGATAAAGTCTCCCTTTATGGCAGCATCGACATCACCCGGGATAAACGGGGCCTGGAACTGGCCCGAGCCCTAAAACACCTTTTTGACTCCGTAGTCAAGAAGCTTTCCCAAGAGGATCTGCCTGAATCGATCCCGCCTCCCCAAAACATTGATGAGGTAAAGAACCCTTTTGAGTAATCAAGTATCCTTCAAACCACAAAGGCGAAAAGGATTATCCTCCTTTTCGCCTTTGGGCCATGAAAATTCAGTTTATTTCTTGTTCGCCACCAGAATGCTGGCGTCCATGCCGCTGACGATGTACTCCGGTTTCGTCAGGCCCGCCTCCTGCATCCATTCCGCCACCTCCCCATAGGTATAAGCACGGCCCCGGGGGGTGACCGCCAGCATATGCACGCCGAACATGGCCGCGCCCGTGGGGCTGGCGCCGTCGGTATTGAGGTAGAAATCCTGGATGGCCAGACGGCCGCCGGGGGTGAGAGCCGCCACCGCCTTGGCGATGATGAACTTACTCTGCACCTCGTCATGGCTGTGTAGGATCTGGGAAACCCAAATAAAATCGTAGCCTGCGCCGATGTCATCTTTAAGGAAATTGCCCGCCAGGGTATGCACCCGGTCCGTCAAGCCGTTTTTCGCGATGTTTTCCTTGGCAATCTCAATGGGCTGGGGCAAATCGAAGACCGTGGCCACAAGCCCAGGGTTGGCCTGGGCAAAGGTGATGGCATACGTGGCCGGGCCGCCTCCCAGGTCCAGAAGATGGCGCACGGCCTTTAAATCCAGCTTGACCGCCACGGTGGGGGCCAGATCCCGGGCAATAGCGTGCATACCCCAGATAAAGGCCCGGACTTCGGCTTCGTTTCGTTGAGGGCGGGCGTCCACCCATTTTTCCGGGTCCGCCTCCGGCGGGTGGCCCACCAGCACCGTCTCTTTGAGGTCGTCCCAACCCCGCCCCCAGGTGTGTGCCATGTGCTTGATAATAGCCCCCCGGTAGTTTTCCCGACCCTGCACCAGGTAGCGGGAGGCCAGCTCGCTGTTCTTAAAATAGTCTACCCCTTTTTCCAGGAGCCCCAGGGACGCCAGGCCATTCAAAAAAATACCGGCGGCCCGGGCATCAGCCTTCAGCCAAGCAGCGGTCTCCACCGCGCTTTTGGGTTCCTCCAGGAAATCGAACAGGCCCAGGTCTACGGCCACCATTAACATTTTCGAGGCCTGAAAGCCCCGGGCCATTGACATGATTTGGTCGAAACCGCCTTGCTGGTCCAGTGTCATAGTTCACCCCCTTCCTAAACATTATGATCCTAAAATTACTTGGAAGTCTTACATCCCCATGGAGTACCAAATGCAAAATAATCAAAAGGATTATCATTTTCCTTTTGCAGGAAACGTTTAAGGTTTTCTATCGAGTCTCTAGTTACTCTTATAAAGAATGAAGTTGAATAAACGAGTTCCAAAGTTTCTCTATTGTTATCTAAATGATTCATTCCAAGATAATATGGTGATTCATTATTATTACTTATTTCCATTCCATGACCAGGCTCGCGAAACTCGTGAACAAGTGTATTTCTATATGTATAGAAAAGGGTTGCATGACTCATATTACAAATTAATTTCCTTTCATCGCTACTTTTAATTAAGTACTCAATTTCGTTAAAATATGGATCAATATTAAGTCTATGGATAGTACCATATCCTATCATGCTAAATCTTTTTTCAACTTCTTTTTTAAGGTTATCATTTAATACATAATTATTTCTATCTAAAGTGTGGTAGAGCATTGGAATACTAATTTTATCACAGTCATTCCATTCTGCACATTCTTTAATGAACCTGACAAATCTCGTCTTATTATCATAATTTCCTTTTGACAATACACGAGCCAAAGTATCAATTACAACACTTAAAAGTATCTTTTGAAATAATCTATTACGTATTTTTATAATATTATTTACCTGTTCGATAAAATAAGAACTGAATTGATTTATTTCGTTATCGTATCTCAATTTAATCCTTTTTATCAAGACTTATCCAAAATACCGTCCCAAATTGCCATTAGCATTCGACTATCAGCGTTTTTTCCAGACAATCATTGTCTCCCAATTTCTTCATTCGAGGAGTGGTCAAAGCGCCGAATCCAACGGTACACCCCTTCCCGGTAGTAGGCCAGGACCCCGATGAGCACCAGGCACAGTCCAGTGATCACGAGGGTGCCGTAATAGTCGCCCTTATAGACCTTGGCCCCCTGAAGATTCAACATCAGGGTGCCCGGAATCCTGCCTATCGTGCAAATCAGCAAGAATAACCTGAAGGGCATGCGACTTAAGCCCAAAACAAAGCAGAGGTAATCCTTGGGAAAACCCGGCAGTAGAAAGAGAAAAAACGAAATCAGGGCTCCCTGGCGCTCCATTAAAAAATCGAACTTCTGGAGGATTTCTGCGGGAATCCACCGCTTCACATAATGCTCTTCCAGCCAGCGGGCCGCGAGGAAGGCCATGACCGACCCCAGGGTCAGGCCCAGGGTGGAATAAAGCAGTCCCAGGGGCGCCCCGAAAAGGTAACCGCCGATAAAGCCGGTGGCTTCTCCGGGAATGGGGGCGAAAACCACTTGGAAGGCTTGAATCAAGATAAAGACCAGAGGCGCCAGAGGTCCCGCAGCCTTAAGGATAGATCTGATCCAGTCCTTGTTGGTACAGACGCCGAAGTAATGGCAGACCTGGCCCCACAGAAAACTGCGATATTGGAAGACCAGGAACAACAACACCAGCCCAATACCGGCCAGGGCCAGCAGTCCCCAGAGCCAAAATCGGTTCTTTGGCCAAGGTATTCCGGTCCGCTCTTCGGTCACTGCCATAAAAACTCCCTGCGTTCAATCGGTCATAAGCAGGCTTAAGCATAACACAACCTGAGGGAAGAACCCGTCTTATAATTCCTCCAGATTCCAGGC
>Ga0172375_10012870_pt1 | contig 10455 bp, 7 predicted proteins | sample LakKiv1m_FD_114537 | JGI IMG/M metagenome (GOLD analysis project Ga0172375, IMG submission 114537) | Freshwater microbial communities from Kabuno Bay, South-Kivu, Congo - kab_092012_11.1m | ecosystem: Environmental > Aquatic > Freshwater > Lake | place: Democratic Republic of the Congo...
CCCAGTCCATCACCAGCGTCTCGCCGAAGTCCCCGACCATCACGTTCTCAGGCTTCAGGTCCCGGTGGATCACCCCACGAGAGTGCGCATAGGCCACGGCATCGCAGATCCTCAGGAAGAGACGCAACAGCGCGCTCAAAGGGTACCGCCGCAGCACGTCCGACTGCCGTGCCCGCAGGCCCTGGAGGATGGCGGCGAGGGTCTCTCCCTGGACGAGCTTCATCGTGTAGTAGACCTGTTCGTACGCATCCACGCCGAGGTCATGGACCGGCACGATGCCAGGGTGCTGCAGTTGGCCGATGATCTGCGCCTCCCCGATGAAGCGCAGCACCTGGTCTCGAGTCATGGCGTCCGGGTCTCGCATGACCTTCATGGCCACCGTCCGGCGGATATTCCGGTCGGTGACCTGGCGAATGGCTCCCATGCCGCCCGCCGCCACCACCTTGCCGACCGCGTACCGGCGTTCCCCTGCCGCGATGGCGGTTGTGGGTGCGCCGGGGCCCCCTTCGAGGCTGACGCTGCTTGCCATACCGCGGCGTTCCAGGAACGCCGGCACGGTGGCGTCGCCGAAGCTCCCGGGCTCTCCGAGTGGGGTCGTGGTCGCCCCTGTCGGCCTCGCTGCCGGGTTGGCCATGGCACCCTCCTGCTGACGGGCCGGTCAGCGCCCGAGCACAACCGCCAGCCACTAGGATCTGCAGGCCCTGTGCAGGGCGTTGCCGTCACTTCTCCGCCGCGTTGCCGAGGCTACCCTACTGCCGACAGGTCCCCGCGGCCATCGGCCCGGCTCCATCGGACCGGGTGGACTGCACTCTGCGCCCCTGAGTGATAGATTGTAAGTGTTTGCTGGTGTGACGGATGGAGGATCGCTATCAGACTCCCATGGAGAACCTGCCGGCGGTGCTTCACGCTGATCGAGTTGCTGGTGGTGATCGCGATCATCGCCATCCTGGCGGCCTTACTGCTGCCGGCGTTGGCCAAGGCGCGCGAGAAGGCCCGTACCATCACCTGCACCAACAACCTCAAGCAGATTGCTCTCGGCGCGCAGATGTATGCCGATGACAACCACGAGACCTGCATCAACTACTTCAGTTGGGACGCGACGGGGAACGTCTACTACCGCTGGGAGCCGCACCTCTTCCCCTACCTCAGGAGCGTCGTGTCCACCCGGTGCCCCTCGGACGATGCCATGACGCTGTCCGGTCCGGCTGACCCCTACCACTACTACGGGGGCTATGGGTACCACTACTACTACTGCGCTTTCGCCCCGCTGGCGGTCTTCAAGTGTCCCTCCGACACGGTGATGTTCTGCGACGTGGGGCGCCAGGACGCCACGGGGGGGTACCCCTACCGTTCAGCGCACTGCAACAACCCCAACTACATGACCTATGCCTACATCACCCGTCCTGACTTCCGCCACAACCGGTTCGCTGGCGTCTCCTTCCAGGACGGCCATGTGCAGGCCTACAGCTACGGGGCCTTCTATCCCCGCACGGTATACGAAGGCGGCACCTGGGTCGGCGGCACCGGCGCCGACGGCATGTGGGACCGGAACTGACCATCCCGGTCAAGCCAGGCGGTGGTGCCAGGCGTCACTCCGGACGACCAGCAGCCCACCGGCACTATGTTAGGCCCGGTCGTGTCCGCAGGGCGTCGGGCAGGCTGCCCGCTGCACCTTGCCGGCCTGCTGCGGTGACCCGGAGCCCTTCCCATGGACCGTACACTGCGCGTCGGCGTCATCGGCGGCGGCATGTTCTTCGATGACATCATCGGGCCGGCCCTGCGCGACTTCGAGCGCGGCGGCTTTGCGGGGGCGTTGGGCAGCCTGGGTCTGAGCCATTACGCGCCGCGGGTAGCCGGTATCCGGGTGGAGTTTGCCGCCATCGGCACGCGCTCGGCCGCGCGGGGCACCGCCCGGCGCATTCGGGATGGCTTCCTGCAGGAGTTCCCCCAGTCCGGGCTCAAGGCGCTGTACGGGGAGACCGTCTGGCGTGAGATGATCGGCAGCGGGCTCCTTGACGTGCTGCTGGTGGCCAGTCCGGACCCCCTGCACGCACAGCCCATCCTCGAGGCGCTCGAGGCGGGCCTGCACGTCATCGCCGAGAAACCGCTCTGCCTGAAGACGGCCGAGGCCGACCGCATCATCGCGACGGCCGCGCGCCGCGGGCTGGTGGTGGCGGTGGACATGCACAAGCGCTATGACCCGTTTGTGCGGCACATGATGACCCACAGCCTGCCGCACTACGGGCGCATCCACCGGGTGCGGGCTGTCCTGGAAGAGCCCCTCCAGGTGGCCACCGAGGTTTTCCAGTGGGTCGAAAAGTCCAACCCGTTCGCGTACGTTGGCTGTCACTGGCTCGACGTCATCGGGCACTACCTGGGCGTGAAGCCGCGCGCCCTCTATGCCACCGGCGAGCGGATGCTGCTGGAGAACTGGGACCGGTACGTCCGCGAGATCGCCGGCCGGCAGCGCAAGGGCCTCGAGCAGTTCAGCCGGCACGAGGCCATCCACGCCTGGGATGCCATGAACGTCAACGTCACCTACGACAACGGCATGCGGGGCGACTTCAACAATGCCTGGATCAACCCGGCCGAGTTCGAGGGCGCCGTCAACCAGGAGATCGAGGTCTACGGCGTTCTGGGGCGCGGTTTCGTCGACCAGCAGGACCGTGGGTTTCGCGAAACCATCACCGGCGACGGTACCCGGACGCGGAACCCGGCCTTCGGGGGGCGGATTGGCCACATGGGCCCGCACACGGAGCTGTATGGCTATGGCAAGGCCTCCCTGGCGGCCGGGTTGCTGGCCATCGGCCGGGTGAAGTTCCTGGGCGAGTCGCCGGGGGACCTCGGTCCCTCCTACCCCGATGCCGCCAGCCAGCGCGCGGTCACCCAGATCATCGAGGCCGCCACCGCGGTGGCCGAGCTCAACTACGGCTACCTGACCGAACGCGGCATGGCCCCCGTGACCGCCGCCTTCACCGATGAGAGCACTACCCTGATCGATCCCCTTGGCGGCAACCGGGAGATCTACCGGCGGCAGTCCTGACCCGCCGTCCGTCGGGAGTGGCGGCGCTCCATGGGGTCTGACCGACATCGCCAAGCCTCGCGTGAAGCGCACCGGGGTCTCAGAGTCGCCCAGGCCGACGGCGGCCAAGGTCCCTGGCCGCTGGGCACTGTCTGGCCGGGGGCGTCAGACCTGACCCCTTTCAGAGACCGTAGCCCGCGCCCCACATGCACGCAAAGGGGCCCCTGGACGCCCCCGTACGCGGTCAGCAGGTGTGAAGGAACGCGGGTCGGGGGTCAAGGGTCGAGCGACGCCCTGCACGGGAGTGACGGGGTTTCGGTGGTGGCGGCGATTTCCTCACCGCTTCGCACTGGACTGGGGGGCGCACCTGGCGCGTGGCGCTGGACCCGAGGTACGGGCGTCCCGCGACCGCGCGTTCGCGTCAAGCTAAGCATCCCCGGGCATGACGGGCCTGGTCGAAAGCGGTGACACGTCACCGACAGTCCAAAGAGTCCCGCCCGACGCGGGACTCGGTAAGCACACACTGCGCAGGCCGAAGGCCAAGCGTTGGAGTAACGGCGGCACGCCGCCGCTCTGTCTTAGGTTGACGCCCATGCGCGACCGCGGGGCCGCCGGCATCGCCTGGCCCTGTCTGCGTGGTCCTGCCTGCGCCGTGTAGGTCGCGGCAGGCAGGCGCACCGGCAGAAGCACGCGGCCCTGCCTCGCCCACGGCGCTCACGGGCCTGGCACCCCCGTACCAGTGTCCGGTTCCTGCGCGCCGCTGTTGCGCTTTGCGCCATTCTGGGCGATGGTATGGGCGTTGGGGCGGTTTTCGGGGCGTGCTTTCCAGGCGGTTGCGGAGGACGTGCATGGGCGACATCCACGAGTTCAAACCGGACTTCGATCAGGCCAAGGAACGCTGGCTGGCATTCTGGGACCAGGAGTTGATCGACCGGCCGTGCTGCGTGATCAGCGCGCCCAAGGATCCCTCGAAGCCCATGCCGCCGCATCCCCCCTACATGGCGGGCTCCCGGGGCGATTTCGGGCCCATCGTGCAGCAACTCCTCGATCACGCCGCGGCTACCTGGTGGGGTGGCGAGGCCATACCGTCCTACACGCCCAGCTTCGGCCCTGACATGTTCGGTGCCTGGCTTGGCGGCGACCTGCAGTTCGACGCCAGCAACTACGGCACCAACTGGGTGGTGCCCTGCGTGGAGGACTGGGACCGTTCGCTGCCGCTGCGTCTGGATCCGGCCAACCCGTGGTGGCGCCGCATGCTGGCCTTCTGCGAGGCCCTGGCCCAGGGTTTCGACGACCGCATGCTGGTGGCGCACCTTGACCTGCACAGCAACATGGACGCACTCTCCGCCATCCGCAGCCCCGAGCGGCTCTGCCTGGATATGATGGACGTGCCGGCGACGATCGACCGGGCCATGCGCGACGCGCGGGCGCTCTACCCCGTGGTCTACGATGGCCTCTACCGCGCCGGCCGGATGGCGCGCCATGGGACGCTGGGGTGGGTACCGGCCTACCACCCCGAGAAGACGAACACCATCCAGTGTGACTTCGCGGCCCTCATTGGCCCCGAGCACTTCCGTCGCTTTGTCCTGCCGGCGCTTGAGGAGGAGGCCGCCTACCTGAAGCACACCGTCTACCACTACGACGGCCCGGAATGCCTGGTCCATCTCAACGACATCTGCTCGGTCCCCGGCCTGGACTGCATTCAGTGGACCACGGGGGCCCGGAACCGGCCCTTCGTCGAATGGCTGGACCTGCTGAAGGCCATCCAAGGCAAGGGGGTGAGCCTGTGGGTCCCCTGCGATCCGCAATCCATCCGCGTGTTCCATCGCGAGCTGAAGCCGAACCTGGTGTTCTACTGCTGCAGTGCCAGCACGCAGGCCGAGGGTGAAGCGGTCCTGCGCTGGCTGGCCGAGAATACCTGAGGGTCTGGACATGGCCGGGCCACCGCACTGGCTGCGGTGATGTCCGGCCCTCGGTGGACGGTCGGCGGCGGGCCGGGCCGGTCCGCCGCGTTTCGGCGTATCCGCATCCTGGCAGAGGTGTGGGGCCATGGGTCGGCGCGAGAGCACGCACGCCTTCGGAGGACCGGTCTGGCCCGCGCTGGATCGGCTGGAGGCGCTGTTCCGCGCCTGGGCGGCGGCGCATCCCGGGCACGTCGAGCTGCGCCAGGAAGGCACCTCCATCGAGGGGCGTCCCATCTGCGCCCTGACCCTGACGGACCGTTCCCTGCCGGACGACGCCAAGGAGCACGTGCTCATTACCGGTCTGCACTCCGGGGTCGAGCGCAGCGGCACCACGGCCATCTGTGCCCTGGTCGAGTGGTTGCTCAGCGACGACGCGCAGGCCCGCGCCATCCTGGAGCGCCAGCGCCTGGTTTGCGTGCCGGTCCCAGACCCTGACAACTACCAGCGTGGTCGACATGGCCCCGGGTACGCCGAGTGGACCCCCTCCGGGCCGACGCGGCCCACGCGCATGCCCGAGGCCCTCGTGATCCAGCACCTCATGGACGAGCTGCAGCCCGAGGTCCACGCCGACCTGCATGGAATGAGCCTGGACTTCGCCGCCTATCACATGCTGGAGAGCTCCGGTTCGTCCTACTCCAACCCGGCCCTCCAGCCCTACCACCCGCAGATCTGCGCGATCATGGACGCGGCCGCGCTGCGTGCGGGGTACTGCTCCGACCAACCCGTCGCCGACGACGAAGTGCTTCTCTGGGGGCCTGACCTGAACGGGATCGCCGACCGCCTCTGGCGTGGCCGGCCACGCTACTACGCGGCGACCTATGCCTACCACCACTTCCACAGTCTGATCCTGGCTTCCGAGGTGGGCTGGGAAGACAGCGGCGTGGCCCGCCAGCGGGCTCTCCTCGAGCTTGGCAACGCGGTCTGGCCGGGAGAGCTCTACCCTGGCTACCCGACGCGCGTCATCGCCTCCAACAGCTACCACATGGTCACCGCTTACGGAACCACCGCCGGCGAGCGGCGCCGCAGCCGGTCCGAGCTGTGGGCCCGCCGGGGCCAGTTGAGCCTGGGCATGGTGGACCCCAATGTCGAGGGGCGCGCCGTGGTGCTGTGCTCGACTCAGCCCGCAGCGGCCCGGCAGTGGCTGCAGGCACCCCACCTGGCGGGCTGGCTGAACCGACTGGCGGGTCACCCCGCGGTCGCCAGCGAGCCGCTGCGCTCCTTCTTCGAAGGCTGGCCTGCGGGTCAGAATGCGCCCGAGCCGGTCCTGGCCATCGAGTGGCCCGCCGCGGCCCTGTCGCAGAGCCGTCCCATCGGCTGCGGCCTGTGCCTTCGGTTGCGGCTCTTCTACCCCGAGGCCCAGATTACCGAGCTGCTGCTCAACGGACACCCGGTCGCTGCCGGCGAAGGCGATGGCTACACCCTCTGGCGCGCCCGCGGCATGACCTTCGTCCAGGTCGCCGTTCCGCCGGAGCGCTGCCGGGACCTGGACCTCTTCGTCGTCACCTGCCGCTATGACCCTGGGCCGCAGCGCCCGCGCTGGCAGGTCGAGGAGGCCATTGCCAGGGCGGCTGCGGGTGCTGTCCCTGGTGCCTCGCCCGCCGCGCCGGCCTGACCCCGGGCCGGCGGCGGCAGCTTGACGGGGCCGGCCTGTGGGGTCATGGTCACGCCCTGACGCGGGGCGTGGCGCGCTGCCCACCGGCAGGACGTCGGTAGGGGCGCCCTGGATCCGCATCGAGGAGTCCTGCCATGGTGAACCCGAGGGACAGGGAGATCCTGCGAGGGCTGGCCGCCCGCGCCGCCGGGATCGCGGCGTTGCCCGTGCAGGAGGAGAAACGGAGGCTTTGGCGTCGGCTCAATGCTCGCCGGCCCGACCGGCCCATGGTCATGATCGACCAGGTGTGCTGGAACGAGATGGGCCCCGAGATGGCCCTGCACTGCGAGACGCCGGAATGCCGCGGCTACGAGGGCCACCTGCGGCGCATCCTCTACCAGTGGGATCACTTCCGCGTCGACATGGTCGTTGAGCCCTTCATCCCGGTGGCCAAGGCGATCCACAATACCGGCTTCGGCGTCGGCGTGCGCGAGGAGGTCGCGGTGAGCGACCCCACCAACTCGGTGGTGGGCCACCTGTTCCTCAACCAGTTCGAGACCGATGCCGACCTGGAGAAGGTCCGTATCCCGCAGGTCCGCCACGACCCGGTGGAGACCGACCGCCGACTGGCTTTTGCCCACGAGATCTTCGACGGTCTGATGGAGGTCCGCGCGGCCGGCGCGGATCCCTACCTCTCGCTCTGGGACCCGATCAGCACCTGGATGGGGGTGCAGAATGTGCTCTTTGCCCTGGTGGACAGGCCTGAGTTCATGCACCGCCTCGTGGGCCGCGTCACCGAGGGGTACCTGGCCATGCTCGACCAGTTGCAGGAGCAGGGGCTCCTCTGCGGGCCGCAGAGCCTGATCCACTGCACCGGCGCCTACACCGACGATCTGCCTGCCCCCGGGTACAACCCGGCGACGCCGCGGACGCGGGATCTATGGATGTTCGGCCTGGCGCAGATGTTTTCCACCGTCTCGCCGCCGATGTTCAAGGAGTTCGAGGTCGACTACGCCAGCCGTATCTGCGCGCGTTTTGGCCTCGTCTACTATGGGTGCTGCGACCCGCTGGACCTGAAGATGGCGGAGGTGCGCCTGATCCCCCACGTGCGCAAGGTGTCCATGAGCCCCTGGGTGGACGAAGACCGGGGCGCCCGCGAGATCGGTACGGACTTCGTCTACTCCCGCAAGCCCAACCCGGCCCTGCTGGCAACCGACGTCTTCAGCCCGGGACGCGTGCGGGAACACCTCCTGGCCACCCGCGCCGCCTGCCAGCGCTACGGCTGCCCGCTGGAGTTCATCCTGAAAGACATCAGCACCGTCCGCTATGAGCCCCAGCGCCTGACGCAGTGGGCCGCTATCGCCATGGAGGTCGCTGGCGCCTGATGCCGGGGAGGGGGGGGGACCACTGGCGCGCGCGTCTGGTGGTCTGGGAGGGATGGGACTGATAGGATGTATGAGACCGATGGGACCGCGCGCCGCCCGGAGACGCACCCGCCCGAGAGGGAGCCCTGACGGACAAGGCCACCGCAGGCGACAGAGCCCGGTCGCCAGCCGGAGCGGTCGGCTCTTGGAGTGTGGAGACCGCACGGCCGAGGGCTGTCGGCCGGCCATGGCCCTCCGGTAGGTGCCAAAGGCATACGGGATCCTCGCATGAGTGCCACCGCCTACCAGCGCCTCCAGCGTACACAGCTCCTGCTGGGCGGGCAGACCATGGCCCGTTTGAGCCGCACGCGGGTCGTGCTCTTCGGGGTAGGCGGGGTGGGGAGCTGGTGCGCCGAAGCCTTGGTGCGGTCGGGGGTATCCCACCTGCTGCTGGTGGATCCGGACGTGGTCTGTGCCACCAACGTCAACCGGCAACTGCAGGCCACGGCCCTGAACCTCGGGCTACCCAAGGTGGAGGAACTGCGCGCCCGGCTTCTGCAGATCAGTCCCGAGGCCGACATCGTCGCTCGCCAGGTCCTCTACGAGCAGAACACCTGCGACCAGTTCGACCTGCGCCAGTATGACTATGTCCTGGACGCGGTGGACACCCTGAAGAACAAAGTGCTGCTTCTGCGGCGCTGCCTGGAGGCCGGTGTCACGGTCTTCAGCTCCATGGGGGCCGCGGCCAAGTTCGACGTCACGCAGATCCGTACGGTGCCCATCGGCCGCAGCAAGCACTGCCCCCTGGCCAGGATGGTCCGCAAGCGCCTGCGTCAGCAGGGCGTCCAGGGCGAGTTCCTGTGCGTCTATAGCGAGGAGTTCCCCAGCGAGAACCTCGGGCAGACGTTCTGCGGCAGCCCGGAGTGTGCCTGTCCGGACAAGGACGCGCAGAACCTCTGCCTGGCCAAGGCGCGCATCAACGGCAGCCTGGCCCACGTGACGGGCGCCTTCGGCTTCGCCCTGGCCGGGCTGGTCATCCAGGACGTGGTCCGGCGACAGCGGGCCGAGAGCCCTCAGTCAGGCGCCGGCGCGATCCCGTCCGGGTAGGCCCGCGGGCGGCACCGCGCGTCGCCCAGGCCCTCGGCGGGGAGGTCTCCGTCGCCACCGGGCTAGGGAAGCTCCGCCGCAAACCGCCAAGAACCCCCAGCGGCCTGGAGGCCGGGATCTCCGCATCCCGGCGGCGGGTGACGGAGGACCCGCCCTCCAGGCTTTCCCGGCTTGGCCGGGAGCTTGCCTCAACGGTGCAGAGGTTGCGTCATCCAGCGCAGCCAGGCCCGGCAAGGTGGGAGGCGCGCTCCGTCGCGGCGATCCTCGTCCCCGCACCGAGCCTTTCACGCATCCTTCAGGCCGCGCAGGAAGGTGACCGCCTTGCGGACATCGTCCATGGCATTGGCGCCGCACTCGCGCTCGATGGCGTAGAAGCCCTTGTAGCCATGGGCGCAGAAGATGCGGTGGAGCTCAGGCCAGTTCGTCATGCCTGTTCCGAGGGGTACCTCGTCGCGGCTGCCGTCCCGGTGCAGCACCGAGTCCTTGGCGTGGGCATGGACTACGTATGGAATCAGGGTCCGCAACCCCTCGACGGGGTCGAAGTCCCGCATGGCCGCATCGTAGTCCAGGGGCACATTGTGGCGCTTGGCGATGTGGGGGGGCCAGAGCAGCAGGTTGGCCGGATCGAAGTTCACGCGCAACCCCGGGCTGCCGATCTCCTCAATCATGCGCCGCACGACCCGGGGCGGCTCCGGCCCGGTTTCCAGGGCCAGGGCGGCCCCCAGGCTCTGGCCATGCGTCGCGATCTCGCCCAGGGCATCGCGGAAACGGGCCCAGTGCGGGTGGTTGCTATCGTCGGGCATGATGCCGACGTGGGCCATCCAGAGGCCGCCCGCCATGTCGACGGCCACCGTGTTGAGGCGTTTGCCCCACTCGATGTTATCGCGCCAGCCCTTCTCCTCCCCGAAGTCGACCTGGCCGCCCCAGCCGATCAGGGCGGAGACCGTCAGCCCGTGGCTCTGGATGCGCTTGAGCACCTCCCGCCGCTCGGCCGAGGTCTTGCGCTCCAGGTCCAGCGCGCCGCCATAGGCGCCGATGTGGACCCCCTCGACACCGAGCTCCACGGCGGCCTCCATGCCGCGGAAAGGGTCTGTTCCACCGGTCGTGGGGATGATCGCAATGCGCATTCGCCTGGCTCCCTTCGCCATGTGCTCCGGCGGGTCCGCCGTGAGGGCCCTGGCCCGCCCAGACCGATCCGCTATCACATACCACCCCCGGCAGAGGTGTCAAGCCCTTCGGGATCGTCCTTTCCCCCGCGGTACTGCGGTTGCAGTGCGCCCGCTGGCAGGGCATAGTGCTTCCGGGCAAGCGCTCCCAGCCGTGCCTGATGACGCGAGCTCCGCAGTTCCGAGCCAAGCTCCCGGCCACGCCGGGAACGCCTGGAGGGCGGCTTCTCCGCAAGCCGCC
>Ga0172375_10012872_pt1 | contig 10455 bp, 7 predicted proteins | sample LakKiv1m_FD_114537 | JGI IMG/M metagenome (GOLD analysis project Ga0172375, IMG submission 114537) | Freshwater microbial communities from Kabuno Bay, South-Kivu, Congo - kab_092012_11.1m | ecosystem: Environmental > Aquatic > Freshwater > Lake | place: Democratic Republic of the Congo...
CGACAAAATATCGGCTTTAAGAAAAAAGGCGAAAGCGGGAACTCTGACTTCTGCCGATGTTGATGATTTGCAGAAACAGATTACTGACTATGTCGCCTTTGAGAAATCTCTCGCCATGTCTACGATGTACGTAGAAAAGAACTTTGATGAAAATGGAAATCGGATTTTGAGACGAGGCATGACTATCCGGGTCGCTGGACAAGCTATGGTCTCTGAAATCAAGATGATGATAGACAAGAAGAGTATCAGTGCAGACTGACTCTTGATTGTTGCAGGTTCTGCTGTCACTTTGGATATCGCTACCTATCCTGTCAGACTCCTTGTGTCTTGAGGGAAGGCGTCTTCTCCTTCATTGAAAGCTACGTATAAGCTCTGAAAATTTCTTTTCAAAAATTGACTTAAGCTTACTGGCAAGACTTTGGAATATTCGCTGAGAAATCGTCTTCCTGCTCGAATGAGCGCTTATATGTATAGATGAAAAGATGCGATCTTGAAATACGAACTCGCTGTAGGCAATATCTCCTTGAAGAAGGCAGTAGAAATCGCAAAGGATAACAAGATCAAAGTGGGCACATCTGCCGACGTCATCACTAATGAAAGAATGCTTATGAGATGGACTATCGGCTGACCCGATGCTCGTGTTTTGACTGATGCAGAAGTCGATCTTTTGATCAAATATCGAGATAATTTCGCATTGAGAAAACAATTGGTCGATAAGAAATTCGTAGGACATCGGCGAAGCATCAAAGACCGATCGACCTACAAACATAATTATAATTTCCGCCTCAATCCAGAAGCTGCCAAACAATTGCTCAATATAGATGCTGCTCTCACCAATCTTTCTGGAACGGAAGCTACGATATTCAGATCAATGATGCAGAGTGCTACTGATCTCGGAGTAGCCGAACAATTATTGAAACATGGTCTCGATGCCAAATATCTTGCATATTTTGAATGATCCAAACCGTTGATGTCGGCGGAAGCTTTCGGTAAATATCTCGGTCGTTATGCTAAGCAGCTCAAAGGTAAAAATATCGCGCAGATCATGGAATTCATTAAAAACTCTCAGGCTGCGGGTAAGGTCACTAATTCTTCCATCTTTGTAAGAAATGCGTTAAGGAATTTTTCTGCCATAGAGAAATATAATGAAGAGGCTAAAAAATTGGCATTCAGTATTTATGAGACTAGAAAAGCTTTGAATCTCGCTGACTTTGCTTCTGAGACACTCAACTTCCAGATCGCCGAAGATCTCATGAAAGCAAAAAATCTCGAAGAAGCGAAGCTGATATTGGCAAGACATGGTATCAACGATGTCGCTGAGATAGGCAAACTCACCAAATGAATAAAATTTAATAAGCTCAGCGCTCTTGCCGAATCTGTCGGCAATCTCAACATGTCGTGATATGAAAAAATAGCTATGAAGACTAGAAATGGCGTCAATAGCATGATAAAGACGCTCGAATGATTCTTGAAGAATCCTAAGATGAAAACTTTCTATGCAGGTATCTCCAAGAAAATTGCATGATTTACTGAATATGTGAAGTCTATCACTCCTGAGAGCATCAAGGCACTCAGATCGGGCAATTCTTGGATCGATGTCATCACGTGATTCGGTTCCTTGTCCAAAGAATGAATCCTCGCACTAAAAAACGTGAGAAGCCTTATTGCAGCCGACAAATCCTGAACTCTTGTAAAGGCTCTGCAAGCTGCTAAAAATGCTGATGATGTGAAACATGCGCTCATCAAGTGATGAATGACTGCTGAAGAAGTTGCTCAGATAGATGCGAAAGTCCTCAATAAGATCGCTGCCACTAAGAATGCCAATAGAATAAAGGATGTGATAAATTATGGTGCAGAGATAGAATCTCTCAGCACTTTCAGGAAAGTATTGAGTAACCCTGTTACCAAGATGCTCGGTAGATATCTTCTCGTTGTCGGCGTGATCCTTGATTTCGCTTGTACATGATGGGAGTATGTCGAACAGACCAAAGAAGCCGAAGCAGTAAAGAAATACAATGCCATAAGAGGTGCGACTATAGAACAGAAGGCATATTTTGACGTGACCACTTGAGGTCTTGCTGCCGTAGCGTGAACTATCGCCACTATCGGATTTATCAATGAATGGAATCCTGTGTGACGGGTTTGTACTGGTGTGGCAGGTATCCTTATCTGAATAAAAGCACTGGGCGATGAGACTATCGGAGAAGTAAACAAATTCCAGCAGAACTATAAAGACTTCTTGATGAAAGACCTTTCGTCTATCAAGCAGCATATCGTCTATGTAAATAGTCGGCAGGCTGGGCTCGATTCTTCCTTACAGGATTTCTTCTCTACCATATCCTTCCAGTCTGATCTTATGAACTCACGGAAGAATAATATGTCCGTCAATACTGTCTCTGATGCGGTCAAGGCTGTTATATACTTTGAAGAATTGCAAAAGTATCCACTGGCCGGATATGATCTCAATGACGAACAAGTCCGTAAGGATCCTCAACTTGAAGAGGCGGTAAAGCAGCAGAAAAAACTCCATGATGCTGCTGTCGCTCAAAGGTTCGAGTATATCCAAAAGAAATATATCGATACCAAGAAGCCTATTGTTTCGACTGAAAAACTTGAAGCCAACATGTGAGTACAGGCCTTGGATGATATCTTGGCCGAGTCAAGAATGTATCAGGCAACTATGGCAGACGAAACGTGTACTGACAAGATGAACGTCAAGGCATATCAGACCAAAAGCGTGGATGAGTTGAAAAAGGCGGATGCCGCATGATTTGCTTCCTTGGAAAAACTTTACGCCTCCAACCCTCGTTATTTCTATGAAATGGTTGCGAGTCTTCCGTATTACGAATCCATGGTTCATGATTATAAGGTCTGAGATCCGGATTATGCCACAATCATCACCAATCTGGAATTCGCTAAAAAATACGTTGCTTACAAGATGCTTGATAAGAGCTTCGCTGATATCCCTGTCACTAATTTCGATCCGGACAAGATCAATTATGATGACGTCAATGCATTCATTCTTTCATTCAAGGTGAGTTCTAGCGCTTTCACTTCTGAAGAAATCAAAAGCAAGGAAATCAAATATCTCAGTCAGGCTGATGTCGCTGACAAGTATGATGTCTCGCTTCATATGTGACAGAATATCCTCTATGAAATCGCCAGAGGAGGCTTTGCCACCACCCATTGAATTGAGACGAAGAAGTTTGCATGACTATGATATACCGGCAAAAATACTATGGACGAACTAAAGCAATTCTTCAGTGAAGGTGCAAAAGAAGTGCGTGGCATCTATTATGATGGCGAAGAATGGGTCATCAATGAGAATCGATGATCTGATAATGAAATCTGAACCGATGCAGAGCTCAATACTGTCGAGTGAATAGTTCGTCTGAGAGAATACATACACGATGCTTGATATGGTTCGTGAACCGGTGATATGATAGTTGAGAACGATAGGCTCAACATCGAGTATGTAAACAATTTCGTGAATATTATAGACAATAATCTCAAATATAGACTGGAACCACAATTATTTAAAGAACAGATATTGTTGTATATTAAGCAACATAGCAATGGTTGATACATAGAACTTGATGCGGATTCTATCGTGGCATGAACTAAGGCTGGAATAAGAAATGTCTGAGCCTTTGTCTATAGATACGATGTCATTACCGGTAAATATGATGCAAAAACTACACTATCTAATGTGGCATGCGATTTATTGAAACAATAATCTTTTATTTCTTAACCATCGGACGCGATGTGATTCTTAGAAAAACTCATAGGAGGCTGAGAAGAGGACGAAAAAGAGGAGAAGGACGAAGGCGACGAACAAGACGAGTCGTCTGATGAGGGCACTGATGATGAGAAAGAAGAACTTGAAAAACCTATCAACGATATAGATAAACTCAAATCTACTATCATCGATGCCTATCTCACCAAATTGAATAAGAAAGATTTCGTGAAGTGACTTATCCGCGGCAAAAAGATAAAGGCCCAAGCGAGAGAATATATTCTCCAGCCTAAGCAAGAAGAGGCTGCTGTGGATCTGGGATGACTCAATCTTCCACCGGAAGTCTCCAAATTCGCCGATGTGCTCAAGGGGAGCGGGTCTGCTTTCCTCCCTGCTATGCTCAAGAGATTTACCGGTCTTGATATAGGTTTTGACGAAGAGAAAGAACTCAATCCTATGAAAGAATTTATGAGTACTGCCACCAAGGACCAATTGGATGCTCTGAAAAGTTCTATCACCACACGAGATGGCGGTGATGTCGCTGTGCTTCTCGCAGGCACCTGAACTGGCGTTGTCGCTGCGAATACCGCTTCTGAATCTGCCGATATGATGAATCTGAGAGCAGAAGGCGTGGCTAAATATTTCACTATCCTGACTGGTTCTGCCGACGTTGGTGTTCACAATATCCAGGGGCAGAAGACTATCGAGGCTATGAATGCTTCCTGCACCTTCTTTGGTAAAGATCTCACTGTAAATAAATATATGGTCAAAAAATTACAGGAAGTAGAAAAAGAGATTAAGGATTCGGGAATCAATTATCCCGTCACTAGTGCTTGATGATACAATCGGAGAAATATCTCCTGAGGTAGCTCTTTGAGCTATCATGCCTTGTGATTGGCGCTAGATATCAATCCAGCTACGAATCCATTCGTCGAAACTTCATGAGGAAAAATCCCTACTGATATACCCAAAGAATTCGTCGATATCTTCAGAAAGCATGGTTTCGTACGATGAGGGAATCGGTGACAAGAAGGTCGTAGCGATACATATACTGCCGATGCAATGCATTTCCAATTTGAAGATGGAGAGTATCTCAAAGAACAGATGCAATTGGACAATACCTATAATGTAGCCGCTTAAATTTTTATGATAAAAAAAGAGACGTAAGATCTTACGTCTCTACCCTGATGGGGAATTACATATTCTTAATGATTTTCTTCACGACTCAGATGATTTTTGCCTGGTCGTATTTTACGATTTCGACCTTGTCGAAGAATCTATTCACGGATTCAAGAAATAATTTGCCATCTTGCTTGAGTATTTTCTTGAGTTTTGGAAGTTCGTTGTGTTCAACCAGAACGTAATCATTGGGATCATAGTGGTCTTGCTGCTTGACGAGAACCAAGTCAGAATCTTGTATTTTTGGTTCCATGCTATTTCATTTGGCTCTCACGAAGAAAGAGTTGCGCGGATCTTTGGTGCCGAGCATTGCGATAGTCATCGGTATTTTTTCTTGGGAATATTCGTCTACGATCCTTTTGCCTTTGTTCCCGCATTGTGCGAAACCGAAGATAGGAATCTGGATGATGTCGCTGAATTGATCAGTGATGCTTTCTCTCAAAAGTTTGTATCCACCTTCATCTTTGGTGAAATAACCCTTCAATACGAGCTGATTCAATTTGTTTAATACGGTCTATGGATGATTGGCTCCGATGGCCGTTGCGATTTCTCTCAGGGTGACTCATTCTTGATTTGTGTTCTTCTTGAAGAAACTGATCAAAGCTCTCTGGATTGCGTCTAATTCTTTCATTTTCTATGATTAAAAATTAAATGACGCTCCTTATATAAGGATTTTTTTGACAATATCAAGGCTTTTTTGACAAAATCAATGTATTTTTTGACATAATTTGATTTGCTAGGTCTAAACTACTAAAAAATCTCTTGATTTTCTATTTTTTTTGATTATCATCATTGCGTTGACGGAGAAATCTAATCCCAGCTAGATCCTTCGACAAGCTCAGGATGACAATGCTGGAATGTTATGGGAAATGTTTTATACTATTAATCGTATTATATTATGGCAACGAAAAAACAGGAATTGCAGGAGGCGTTCAAGAACATCGAAAAGCAATTCGGAAAATGAGCGATCATGAGAATGGGCGACAATTCCAATGTCGGATTGGTGAATACCTTCCATAGCTGATCGTATGTGCTCGATCTCATCCTGGGATGAGGATATCCCGAAGGAAGAGTGGTAGAGATCTATGGGCCTGAATCTTCAGGAAAGACGACTATCGCACTCCATGCTATCGCGGAGATTCAGAAAAGAGGTGAAACCTGCGCATTCATTGATGCAGAGCATGCCTTGGATCCTCGCTATGCGAAGACCTTGGGCGTAGATGTCGATAATCTGCTTCTTTCTCAACCTGATTATGGTGAGCAAGCATTGCAAATCGCTGAAGAATTAGCGAGGACCGGTGCTATCAGATTGATTGTTATCGATTCCGTGGCTGCTTTGGTTCCTAGAGCTGAAGTGGAAGGGGATATGGGTGATAGTTATATGGGATTGCAGGCGAGAATGATGTCGCAAGGACTCAGAAAATTATCATCTATCTTGGCGAAGTCATGAACTACTTGTATCTTCATCAATCAGATTCGTATGAAGATTGGTGTGATGTTCGGTAATCCAGAAACGACTCCAGGAGGAAATGCGCTCAAATTCTTTGCTTCACAGAGAATAGAAATCAGAAAAGGAGAAAAAATCATGAACGAAAAAGAACAAATCTGATACTTTGCAAAGATCAAAGTTGCTAAAAATAAAATCGCTGCTCCTTTTAAGACTGCAGAATTGCCAGTGAAACGAGGCGTATGATATGATAAAACTATGGATCTCATAGAATCTGCTGATATCCTCAAAGTTGTGAGCAAATCATGAGCCTTCTATACTATCGGCAAACAAAAAATTCAATGAAAAGATAAGTTGGCTCAATTGTTAAACTGAGATGATAAAGTAAGAAAGAATCTGGAGAAAGAGATTCAAGATCAAATCAAGGATATGAGAATGGGGAAGAAAGTCATGGATGATGAAGCGTTGGCGACTGTAGAAGCTGGTGTGGAAGATGATGTAGCCGCTATCGAAGAGTAAATTTCTTTCGCTAAATATATATAGAGGGATTTCATGTCTTGCAACCACATGAAATCTTTTTTTAATTTTGAAAAATCTCGTAATCGCTCCCGCTTTGCGGGATAATTTCGACGTTAGAAAACCCTCATTACATATCGGGCTTTCTTAGCGTCTCAAATAAACCCGCGATTTTTTACAATATAGGAATTTGGAAAAATCATTTTAAATCATCTTATTTTTGATTCTTCAATCGACCACCTTCCCTATGGAGAATCAATGTTTCTTCCATGTCAGGATTGTAAATTTTCCCCCCGATAGAGACGTTGCATGCAACGTCTCTACGGGAATTGTAATATCTTTGTGGTCGGAATACTCCTGTGCTTCTTCATCAGCCAATTCGATGACGTTTTTGGTGGCGAGATGGCCGAGAATGTTGCCGAGATGATGGGTAGGTATTCGATTATCTTTGTCACGTCCTAGGTCGTAGATGGGGATTCAGATTTTCTGGATATGGAGTGAGGCAGGGATATCATGATATACCGGTGTGGTGACGTAGATGGCGTTCTGTGTCTGGAGGAAAGCGTAGTACTGTGGATCTATGGTGATGCCGAAGTCAGCGTGGAGTTTGTCGGCAATTAATTTTTGCAATTTTTCATCGCCCGTAGAGACGCGATTAATCGCGTCTCTATCGTGAGACGCAATATTTTGCGTCTTTACGAAACGGGCGATGAAAAATCATCCGATATGATGTATGTGTGGTCGGAATCTCGCCAGTTTGGATGCTGAATTCTGATCAATAATTCTTTCTCCATTCCAAATGTCGATACCTGTCGACTTATTTTGGACATCTACATTTTCTAGCTCGATTTTTCATGAGAATTCCTGCATAATATTTGCTATTACTCATTCGTTCTCTATCGGATTGAGGGTGCATGTCGAATAGACGATAGTTCATCATGGTTTACAGGCCTGGATTCCTGATTTGAGGAGCTGATATTGGAGGCTGGCGATTTTTTTGATTTTCAATTCATCTCGTGATTGTTGGATTGCGATCTTATAGTTCATCCCTTCGCCGGAGCATGGTGCGTCGATAAGGACTTTATCAAACGTGTCGGGAGTCAGATTTCCTATTTTTGTTCCGTCATAGTTGGTGATAGCAGTATTGATGCATCCGCATCTATTGATATTGTAGATGAGAGCTTTGCGTCTTGGATCGATAAGTTCGTTGGCTATGACAAATCCGGTAGAGGATCACAAACCCCCCTTCCGCTTCGCTCCTTCCCCCCTTATCAGGGGGGACAGCAAGGAATCAGCTAATTGGATGGTTTTGCCGCCGGGGGCGGCGCACATATCCAAAATTAAGTCGGTAGAACTTAGGCCTTGGACCTTAGATTTTCTTTCGTCGTTCAAGAGGACTTGGGCGGGGAGTGAGGCAGCCTGCTCTTGGATATAAAAAAATCATCCTTGATGAAGGAAGTGCTGTCATGGGCGATTCGATGACGAAGAGACGCGATTAATCGCGTCTCTGCAGAGACGTTGCATTGCAACGTCTCTATCGTCATCGATTTTATGATTAATAATGGTGATATTTTTGGGTATCGGCTGATTGTAGGATTGTAGAAAATTTTCCCATTCGTTCTTTGGGAGGAGAGAAGTGAGGATATCTAGATAGGGTATTTTTTTCATAAAAAAAGACGTTTCAGTAAAACGTCTTTACGATATTGATTGCCCGGGTAAATGGAAGAAAAAATTATTTTTTGAGTCTATGGATGTTGTGGAATGCGACTATCATCAATATGGTCCACATGATATCTCTTGATGTCCGGAAGAAATCTGTCGTGTCGATCAAAAAACTTCCTATATTCAGCCGTTGGAATTCCAGTACAAGCGATATCATCAAAATCGCTAGTGCAAATCGAATCATCCTGTTTTTTGTTTCGATGTATGTTTGGATGGCGAAGTAGATTCCCACCAGGATAGTGAAGATGTAGATGAGATTTATAATCATGGCACCATGCATTTATGATATAAAATACCTATGTGTATCTATTCTATGTGCATGCCTATCTTCCCTATCTTCTCTCCGTCGAGATTGATAAGGATAGTCGTATCTCCTGCCTTCTTGGCGGTGAGGATGATATCTATCTTGCCTTCTTTGATGAGTTGAACTAGAGAATATGACGTATCTACATTATCGTTTGATGCCACGAGTTCAAATGGTACGTCCAAGAGTCATTCAAATCCTGCTTGTGTATTTATGCCCTTGATGCTGAGTGTGAGCGTTGCCGTTTCTCAGACTTTCAGTGTCTCTTTTGTCGTCAGCTTGGCTCCGATATTCCGTTGTGTGAGGAAATGTTTTGTCATATCTGTGACGCTATCAAAATCTAGCGCGATGGCGCTTGTCGTGTATGATCCGATAGGTATCACTGGTGGAGGAGTCACGATAACGGTCGGTGGCGTTACTGTCGGTATCGTTGGCGTAGTTGTTCATGTATTTACGATCACTGTTCATGTGTTTGTAGGGATAGTCGGCTTTGTTGGTGGCGTCGTCGTTCCTGTATTTACTGTTGTTCATGTATTGGTTATCGTCCCTGTATTTATGATCGTTCATGTGTTTATCGGTGGTGTAACGATTACTACAGGTTTTTTGTTGTAGATATAGCATGAGATATTCGGATTTTCTGTAGTATCCCAGCGATCAGTCATGGTGAATTTCCCAACTCGGTTCATATCTCTGACGATAATCGTGCCTCTGGATGCATTGAGATGCATCACCTTACCTACGTGGCCAAATAATGCTGAATTTCCTATCTTGCTGTATACGATAATCGCTCCTTCGACTGGTCTTGATCAAATATTATATCCTGTGGCCTGTGCATTCGCACATCGATCTTTCGCATTTCCTCATCGTGTCCTTTGCTGTTTTTTGGGCTCAATGAATGGGAAAAATTCCGGTGAGATGCGGGCAGCTCCGTAGGTACAATATCCCGGATAGAATGAATTATCTACGTCTCCGTCCATCATCCACATGGAGATTATCTTGGAATCGTTTGTCCCTGGCCCTCATCTACGTTCTGCTTCCAAAAGATTGCTTGCTACGATAGTGTGATCAGTGATGATAGTCGCTCCCGTATTGGCTGCAGATATAAAATTGAACGCACACAGGATTCAGACTATTGCCAATTCTCATAGGTGTATCGCATGATGATTGAATTTATGTGTGAGATGCAAAAGCTTATGTCCGTGCTTGTGGATGTGATGAATATGTTTGCAGATGAGTTTATGAAAAACATTGTGTTCGCTTGCGCAGACCTCTTTTGTTTTTGTTGTCTTTCTGATTTTCTTTACCAGTTTTTTTGGCATTCTCAGTTCTCGCTCAGATTAAAGTATTATACCGTTTTCTCGGTATTGCTCTCTCATCCAAAATAATTCATTAAACAAATTATTTTGGCGTTTGAGCTACAACTTAATTATATGCTGAAATGTTTTATTTGTCAAAAAATAGCCTTTACGCTGGTCATTTGTGTTGACATAAATGTTAAACGGTATGTGAATATCATTTATTCGTCACTCTGAGCTTGTCGAAGAGTCTAGA
>Ga0172375_10012873_pt1 | contig 10455 bp, 11 predicted proteins | sample LakKiv1m_FD_114537 | JGI IMG/M metagenome (GOLD analysis project Ga0172375, IMG submission 114537) | Freshwater microbial communities from Kabuno Bay, South-Kivu, Congo - kab_092012_11.1m | ecosystem: Environmental > Aquatic > Freshwater > Lake | place: Democratic Republic of the Congo...
AACTTAGCGCGATCGCGTCAGAATTCGCAACTGTTATCGGCTTAGCACAACGAAGGAATTTGAAATGATAGAGATTAATCTGGTTCCTGATGTTAAACAAGAGTTTATAAGAGCGCAAAAAGTCCGCTCGCAGGTTATAACCGGTGCGATATTAGTCGGCATAGCATCGGTTTCAATAGTAGCGATCCTAGCTTTTTACATATTCGCAGTCCAGACTGCCAGGAACTTTATTGCTGATCAAAATATTGAATCAAGCAGTAAAAAGTTGATGGAGGTTGAAGATCTTTCGAAAACTCTTACGATTCAAAATCAACTTACTAAGATATCGTCACTTAATAGCAGTAAAAAAGTTGATTCACGCATTTTCGATCTTCTTAGTGCGATTATTCCGCCGGCACCTAATGATGCTCAAATATCGGATTTGACGATTGATTCAAGCACAAGCACCATTACCATTAACGGACAAACTCAAAATAGCTATGCCGCTCTAGAGGTGTTTAAAAAGACTATTGCCGGTGCCAAAGTAAAATTTACAGGTGGCGAAGATTCAACCAGCGGCTCCCAGGAAGTGACGCTTGCATCAAGTATAAGCACCAGCAACACCAGCTATGGTGAAGACTCGTCGGGTAAGAAGGTTCTAAGATTTACGCTCAGTTTTGTTTACGCTGACGAGCTATTTTCGCCTGAGTCAAAGAAGCTATCGATAGTAGTTACCACCAAGGGAGACGCGACAGATTCATACCTTGGTGTACCGAAAATCATATTTGCCAATCGCGCGACCGACATAACGGGGGATCAATAATATGCAGCAAAAAGGACCAGCAATTCGCAAAAGAACACAAATAGCACTTGCGAACCGTATGATGTTTATATGGGTAGCAGGCGTGTCGGTTATATTCGGAATCTCACTGGTTGCGGTAATATTCTTAACGCAGATGCTGTTCTTTAACGAAAGAGTATTAATCGAAAAGAACCGGACAATTACCACTTTGAACAAGAACAATAACAACGTTGCGGAATTAGAACGTCAAATAAAAATATTAAATACCAATCAGGCATTGATAAGCTCTAAATCCAAACCGGACGATCAGGCTATTCAGGTAATCTTGGACGCTTTACCTTCGGACGCAAACTCATTAGCCTTGGGTGCGTCATTGCAAAATAAACTAATATCCGGAGTAAGTGGACTTACCCTTAACTCGCTGCAGGTCGACCCGGTAGTGGGGATAGAATCCCTGGATACCAGCGGCGCCGTTGTAGATGCCTCAATGTCTGAGGCGGAAAGTCTAAACGAAATCACTTTCAGGTTTTCCGTAAGCGGCAGCGAGACAGCATTAAAAGAAATGTTGTCTAATCTGGAGCGTTCAATAAGGACGATTGATGTGACATCACTCAAGATTGAAACTCAGAATAAAACCCTCATGATGACCGTCACTGGACGCGGATTTTTTGAGCCGGCCATGGAAGTAAAACTGAAAGATAAGGTGATAAAATAATGAAAAAATCTGATATAGCAATGATCATATTCATAGCATCGATTAGCGTTTTGATTTCCTATTTTATTGCTAGAAGTGTTTTCGGCGATGTTTACTCGGGAAGTGCCAAGGTCAAGACCATTGACGCTATTGAACCAACTATTGTCGAACCAAGTTCGGATATTTTCAACGATAAGGCAATAAACCCGGCAGTCCAAGTCCAAATAAATGGGACCGAACCAACATCTGATGATACTAGTGGTAGCCAATAGGAATTAATCTATGGCTCTAATGACCGCTGATATGCAATCAAAACTCGTCAGCCTTCTTATTAGTGAAGGATTAGTTAGTGAAGCTGTAATTAATGATGTAAAACAAGCGGCTACTCAGACGAACAAACCACTTTTGGGTCTTATGGCCGAAAGGGGAATTATTGATGACGAACTTTTGACTCATGCGACTGCTCAGGTTTCCGGCGTACCGTACGTTAACCTTGTAAATAGCATAATTGACCAAAATATATTAAGCCTGCTGCCACAGGATATCGCTGAGCGTTTTATGGCGGTACCACTGGCTGAAGTACAAAATCGTTTGGCTGTTGCTATGATTGATGCCAATAACGTACAGGCTGTCGACTATTTAGCCAGTCGTATTGAACGGCCGCTCAAGGTATTTATGGCTTCAGAGGTTGGTGTCAGGCATGTACTGGACCAGTACAAGACCGATCTCTCTAGTGTAGGTGAAGCAGCCGAAGCCAGTCAGGTTGAGGCTAATCAAGAGGCTAGTCAAGGCGTTAAGACGATTGTACAGGATTCACCGATTAGCAAGGCATTAAGTACGATCTTAGAGTATGCCATGAAGTCGAAAGCCAGCGATGTTCACATTGAGCCTCTGGAAAATGCACTTAAGATACGTTGTCGTGTCGACGGTATGCTGCGTGAAATCATGCAGCTTCCCAAAAGCATTGAACCGGCGCTGGTTAGCCGAATAAAAATTTTATCCAATCTTAAAATAGATGAGCATCGTACGCCTCAGGATGGTCAGTTCACGTTAAAGATTGCCAGCAAAGAGGTGGATTTACGTATAGCAATCAGCCCAGTAATTTGGGGTGAACAGGTTGTTATACGTTTGCTTGATAAATCAGGAGACAGTTTTAATATCGAAGAAATGGGCTATACGGGCAGAGCTCTCAGGGCTATTAGAAAAGGCATTCACGAGCCTAATGGTATGATACTGACATCCGGACCGACCGGTAGCGGTAAAACCACCAGCTTGTATGCGCTAATTAAAGAAATTAAGAATGACACGATTAATATAGTCACATTGGAAGATCCGGTCGAATACAAGATGGAAGGTGTTAATCAGATTCAGGTAAATCCTGACGTTGGTTTAACATTTGCGACCGGGTTACGTTCAATATTGCGTCAGGATCCGAACGTCGTTATGGTGGGGGAAATCCGTGATAGTGAAACGGCAAATCTTGCGGTTCAAGCGGCCTTGACCGGACATTTAGTATTTAGCACACTTCATACTAACAGTGCGGCAGGCGTTTTGCCACGCCTTTTAGATATGGGTATTGAGCCCTTCTTAATTGCCAGCACGGTTAACACGATCATTGGCCAGCGTTTGGTGCGTAGAATTGGCAAAAGACGCGAAACTTATCAATCAAATCCGATTGAGACGCAGAATATTTTGATTACCGTCGGGCATTTATTACCAAAAACCAAAGAGGATGTCGCCAGGGTTGCGCAAGATTTGGGCTATAAAGACTTGCCTCTAGCAGGGCAAAGCGCTTATACTTTAGTCAGAGGCATAGAAACGCCGGGATCTTCAAACAAAGGTTATAGTGGTAGAGCCGGTCTGTATGAGGTTATGGAAGTAACCGAAGACGTTCAAGCCTTGATTGTTTCTCATGCGACTAGCGCCGAGATACAACGCAAAGCACAAGAACAAGGTATGGTAACTATGCGTCAGGATGGTTACTTGAAAGTTTTACAGGGGATAACAACCCTTGAAGAAGTAAATCGCGTAACATCAGACACAGCATAAAGGAAGGGTGGAAGAATGAATAACCAAGAACTAAAAATAGAAGTATTGCTTGAAGAGGTAGTCAAAAAGAAGGCCTCAGATTTACATCTACAAGTCAGTTTACCACCTATGCTGCGTGTTGACGGCGTATTAGTGCCAATTATGGGGTACGATCCGCTGGATGAACAAACCGTCGAATCATTGATTTTCGCCATTCTAGACCAAGACCAGCGCCAGATTCTATTAAAAGATAAAGAATTTGATTTCAGCTTTGCTTTTGGTACTTTGGGTCGCTTTCGCGTTAACTCTTTCCATGAGCGCGGCAACCTAGCCGCTGCCTTACGTTTAATTCCAAACGAGATTAAATCGGTTACCGAACTGGGATTACCAAATGTAGTTATGAGTTTTGCCAATTATCCAAGGGGCCTGGTGTTGATTACGGGGCCTACCGGTAGTGGTAAATCAACCACCTTGGCTGCACTGGTTGACAAAATTAACAGCGAGCGTTCACATCATATAATTACCATCGAAGACCCGATTGAATTTACACATAAATCAAAGAAATCCGCTGTTGTCCAGCGTGAGGTTCATTACGACACCTACAGTTTTAGTGCAGCACTTAGGTCCAGCTTGCGTCAAGACCCGGATGTTGTGCTTATCGGTGAAATGCGTGACCTCGAAACTATCAGTGCGGCAATTACCATCGCTGAAACCGGCCATTTGGTGTTCGCAACGCTTCACACCAATAGTGCTTCGCAATCTATTGACCGTATGATTGACGTATTTCCTCCCCATCAGCAACCGCAAATCAGGGCGCAGTTGTCTAATATTCTGATGGCAATCTGCTCGCAACGTCTGATTCCAGCAATTGGCGGCGGGCGCGTCGTATCTGCCGAAATTTTAGTAACCAATCCTGCTGTGCGTAATATTATTCGCGAAGGTAAATCACACCAACTGGATGCGGTTATTCAAACAGGTGCGGATCAGGGGATGCAAACGATGGACCGTACACTAGTAAGTCTGGTGCAAAACGGGACAGTCACATATGACAATGCGTACGCCGTTGCGGTTGACCTAGTTGAATTCGAGAGGTTAATGAGAGGATAGCAGATGAAGAAATTTACTTATGAAGCCCGCGATCAAGCTACGGATAAAATCACCAAAGCCACGGTTCAAGCCGATTCCGAATCGGCGGCGGCAAAACTGTTAATCGAACAAGGATTTACACCGTTAAATATAAAAGAACAGAACGAATACGACAATCCTATTGCAAGATTAACTGGCAGGATAACGACCAAAGACAGAGTGGTGTTTACACGCCAGCTTGCTACGCTAATCGGCGCCGGACTTCCTTTGGCTCAGAGTTTAACTACCGCTATGGAGCAAACCGAAAATAAAAGGCTTCAATCGATAATTGGTGAGATAACAGCGTCCGTAGAGGGCGGGAAGTCACTTTCGGACTCATTCGCAAAACATCCTGAGGTTTTTGATGCCGTATTTTTAGCACTGGTGAGTGCCGGTGAGCTATCTGGGACGCTTGACGCATCATTGCTTCGTATAGCCGATCAGCAAGAAAAAGACGCGGCTATTATGAGTAAAATCAAAGGAGCTTTGACTTATCCAATCATCGTACTAGTCGTTATATTTGGCGTAATGGGTTTTATGTTGTTTACGGTTGTTCCACAAGTTGAAAAACTATACGAAGACTTAAAGCAAACTTTACCGTTTATCACACAAATTATGGTAGGCGCGGCAAATATCGTTATTAACTTTTGGTGGCTTATACTAATTGTTCTAGGGATAGGCACTTACTTTTTAATGCAATATCTAAAGACCGATAATGGCATAAGAGTCAAGGATCAGTTAAAACTGAACTTTCCTATATTTGGTAATATGTTTAGAAAATTATATATGGCTCGTTTTGCCCGGACCGGTCAAACTCTCCTGAGCACCGGGGTTAGCATGTTGGATATGCTGAGTCTTACCGCAAAAGCGGTTAATAACAAGATAGTTGGCGACAGCATTACGCGGGCTGCCGATAAAGTCAAAGGCGGTAAAGCGCTTTCGGCTGCTCTTCAACCGGAAGAATACATTTTGCCACTGGTGCCACAGATGATTAAAATCGGCGAGCAGTCGGGTAGGATTGACGAGATGATGGGCAAGGTAGCAACGGTATATGAGAATGAGCTTGATGAACAAATCAAAACTCTTTCAACGTCAATTGAGCCTGTCTTAATGGTAGTTTTGGCGATCGTCGCAGGCGGTATGGTCGCTGCTATTTTGTTGCCGATATACAGTTTGGTAAATGGGATAAATGTATAGACATAGTTTAACTAGTAAGGTAATATAAACTTAAGCATAAGCGTAAAACAGATACGCCAAGCAGAAAACCATTCATAAGAAAGGTGGAAAAATTATGAAAATTCAACAAAAAGAAAAAGGCTTTACGATTATCGAGGTTGTATTGGTCTTGGCTATTGCCGGATTGATATTCTTGATGGTATTCATCGCTTTGCCTGCATTACAGCGTAGCCAGCGCGATACGCAGCGCAAAAATGACTTAAGCCGAATGGTAACTGCGCTTAACAGTTACCAGTCAAATAACAGGGGAAGCATACCAACGACGGTTGCCGCGTGGGGTACTTTTGTTACAAACTATCTAAGGGTCTCGGGTGATACATTCACGGATCCTAATGGAACCGACTATATAGTTTCTACGACACAAGCATTGCCTGCTCAATTCACGGCTGCGAGCCCGGTAATTCGTGTTACGACTGGAAGTACTTGCAGCTCTACTGAGGGTCTACTTACGGCAGGTGCCGGCGCTCGCAAAGTAGCTTTCCAGATGAGACTGGAGGGTAACGGAATCGCCTGCGAAAATAATTAGTTAAACAAAAATATAAAAACCCTGGGATAATACCGGGGTTTTTGTTTTTGCATTCAATTAAGGTATGATAGTGCTAATGGAAAAATACATAGTATATCTGGCATTAATATTACTTGGTCTTTGTTTGGGCAGCTTTTCGGGTGCTATTATGTGGCGCTTGCGTGCTCGGCAACTAGCTGCAGATAAACATAGCGGTGAAAAAGTTGACCATGGCGAGTATGAGAAGCTGAAAAAGTTAACCACAAGTTCGATCTTAAGCTCAAAAGATCACTCGGTGTGTCTAAATTGCGGATACAAACTAAAATGGTATGACCTAATCCCTATATTTAGTTGGTTATATTTAGGCGGTAGATGCCGCCGATGTCACAAGTCGATAGGCTATTTAGAACCACTGGTTGAACTTGGCATGGTGCTATATTTTGTGCTGTCTTATGCGTTTTGGCCATATCCGTTAAGTGATTGGCTGGGTATAAGCAGGTTAGTACTTTGGCTGCTTGCAGGTGTGCCGCTTGCGATTTTATTTGCATATGATGCCAAATGGTCGCTGATGGATAGAAAAGCTAATTATTCGCTTGTAATTATTGGTTTATTTAGTGCTTTACTGGTAATTACGGGGAGTTCAGACAAGCTTAACGCTTTGTATAGTATTTGCGGTTCGGTGTTAATACTGGGCGGGTTATATTACGTAATTTACAAACTGTCGGGTGGTAAGTGGGTAGGAGGGGCTGACCCGATCCTAGGGTTGGGATTAGGACTGATACTAGCCGATTGGCGCTTGGCTTTTGTGGCGCTATTTGCTGCCAATTTAATAGGCTGTCTGATCGTCATACCGGGCTTGGCTACGAAAAAACTGAAACGTGACTCACATGTACCTTTTGGACCATTACTGATTACCGGTTTTGTCATAGCCGGATTGGCTGGAAATTACTTGATTGATTTGTATGTCAATAATTTTCTATAAGGGTTATATGTCTAATTTGCTTATGTTATAATTATGAGCAAATGAAACCCTTAAGGCAAACTGGTTTTACTATTGTAGAAACGATGCTTTTTCTGGGTATTTCCGGTCTTCTGGTGATGGGAGTGTTGGTTGGGACCGGTACAGCGATTAACATGCAAAGATACCGAGACAGTATTTCATCATTAAGATCATTTCTTCAACAGCAGTACTCAGAAGTGTCCAACGTCAGTAATGGGGGTGATAGTAACGCGTGTAACGGCAGTACAAACCCGCGAGGCCAGTCAGATTGTGTAATATTGGGTAAATACGTAACGAGCGTCGATAGCGAAACCGTTACCGTAAAAACGGTCATAGGTGATATACCCGCCGGTAATCCAGGGTCTAACGATGTCGATGCATTAATAGCTTATGATATACGAACTTCTTCTCTTGCTGGTGAGAATTATGAAATCGAATGGGGCTCAACCCTTGATCACCAAAATGGTGACCCTATGGCGTTTTCTATGCTTATACTACGTTCGCCCACCAGTGGCTTAATTAGGACCTTTATTGATGATCAGCACGCTATATCGGACGCAAATATAGCGAATTTATTATCGACTGCTCCGTCAGCTCTTGATAATGATGCCACGATTTGCCTGGATTCAAACGGATTATTTACTGGGACGAAACTAGCGGTGTATATAGAGAAAAACGCAACCAGCGCCAGCGGCGTTAGATCACTAGGAGATGACAGCGGATGTCAATAAGGAAAAGCATTAAAAACCGTGGAGACACTATGGTCGAAGTATTGTTTGCCATAACGGTATTTAGCTTGGTGGTAGTTGGTTCGCTGTCGATTATGAATCAAGGTACGGCTGCTGCCCAAAGGGCTCTCGAAATTACTTTGGTGCGCCAAGAAATTGATGCACAGGCTGAAGCTCTTCGGTTTCTGAATGCATCGTATATTGATTTGTCAACCAGCACACAAGGCGCTGAATGGACAAAGATTCGCGATAATATTCCACTGGGTAAGACCAATGTCTCTGCTTTTGGTGCCGGCGAAGAATGTCCAACTTCGTCTGCGGCTTTACCGGATGGCAGCTTTGTGGTAAATACAAAACTAGCTAAATTTGAATCCACTACCGGTAAATACAGACCGGCTCAAACGTTTTCTCAGATACTTTACGATAGCGACAATCAAGTTAGTAATGCGGACGGTATATGGATTGAGGCAGTAAAAGTCAGCGTTGCCGGTAATAATCAAAACCATGCCGGCTACATAGATTTTCATATCCGGGCATGTTGGGATAGCCCTGGTCAATCAGTACCGGTTACCTTGGGTACGATCGTGAGGTTGTATGAGCCAATATAAGAAGGGGTTTACTATTATTGAACTAATGCTGGCTATGGCTTTTGTTTCAGCGCTACTTTTGGCGATTGCAATGACCGTAATACAAATAGGCAATACATATAATCGAGGTATTACATATAAAAGCGTCAATACGGCTGGCAGCGCACTGGCAAATGAGTTGCAGCGAGCAATGAACAGCAGCTCGGTATTTGATATATCCATTGATGGTGACGGCAATGGTTCTCATTACGTTAAAAAAGCTTGGGGTGGCCGACTGTGTTTAGGGCAATATAGTTACATATGGAACTATGGCAGCGCCATTGAATCAGGTTCAAGTAATCTTAATAAATATTCAGATCCAGATTCCGCAAAAACCATTAGCTTTATTAAGGTACTAGACCCGAGCTCTTCATATTGTGCAGATTCCGGTAGTAGAATTGCTTTATCCGGTGCGGTTGAAATATTGGACGTAGGGCAAAGTGATTTAGCCGTTCATAATTTTTCGATAAACTCGGATGTGTCGGCATACGATAGTCGCACCAGGCAGCGTCTTTATAGTATTAGTTTCTTAATAGGGACAAATGACCAACAGGCTCTCACCGGCAGCTACAACGGCACGACCTGCAGAACGGCTAATGACGCAGATTCAAACCCGTCTTATTGCGCGGTTAACCAGTTTGACATCGTTGTCAGGGCGGGGAATACGGCACAGTAATTATATTGTATGATAAAGGGGAATAATATTATGAAAAAAGACAACAAACAAAAAGGAGCCGTCTCGCTATTCGTAGTTATATTTGCTGCGCTTCTAATCACCGTAGTAACAGTTAGCTTTGTGCGCATTATGGTGCAAAATCAAAAACAAGCCAGCGCTAGGGACTTGTCGCAAAGCGCCTATGATTCTGCCCAAGCTGGGGTAGAGGATGCGAAACGAGCCCTGTTGCGCTATCAAGACATTTGTAATACCGGTACCGATGAAGACTGCTCGGCAATAAAAACTCAGGTTATTGGTCCATGGGCATCGGAATGTAATACCGCAGTGAAATCGCTTAGCGATGTAACCGATTCTGGTGATGAAATTCAAGTGCAGAATGGCGGCAACAGTAATGCGCTTGATCAAGCCTACACTTGTGTGAAAATTAATACTCAAACCGATGATTATATAGGTGAACTAGGACAAGATGCCAGCAAAGTGATTCCATTAGTGGGTGAGTCTAACTTTGACTCTATCAAAGTAGAATGGTTTAGCTCTAGGGATCTACAGGGTTCGGGTACTGCTGTTAACGTCCCGTCATTTACAGACGGAGTTCCATTGCTGAATCAAAATAGCTGGACGTCAACCTCACGACAAAACAGACCTTCACTTATGCGGGCTCAGTTAATCGAATTTAATACCGCAGGATTCGTTTTAACTGATTTTAATAGTAATACAAGTGCGAATGGATCAAGTAACACACTATTCTTATATCCCTCCAATATTGCTGATACGTCAAAGAATTTCTCAAGCAACATACGCCTAACACCTGCTACACCAAATACTCCTGTCCGAATAAACTGTAAGAATGATTTGTCTGCTGGCGGCTATGCCTGCTCAGCCACATTAATACTACCAAGAACGGTAGACGCTAACCACAAGGCATACCTGATACTAAAATCATTTTACAAAAGCACTAGCTATAGGGTCACCTTGCTTGGTGGCGGCAGCCCGGTAAGATTTAATGGCGTACAGCCTTCTATTGATTCAACCGGACGGGCAAATGATTTATTCAGG
>Ga0172375_10012877_pt1 | contig 10452 bp, 8 predicted proteins | sample LakKiv1m_FD_114537 | JGI IMG/M metagenome (GOLD analysis project Ga0172375, IMG submission 114537) | Freshwater microbial communities from Kabuno Bay, South-Kivu, Congo - kab_092012_11.1m | ecosystem: Environmental > Aquatic > Freshwater > Lake | place: Democratic Republic of the Congo...
CGATAATCATCGAGACCTGCTCCAATGAGGATCTCTCTCGCACGCTTTCTATCGATAAGATTTTCTGGGGAATGGGTGTCCGTATCGATGACGAGGATTGCATCGGACTCACGAGCCAACCGGGCTACGTGACCATTGGTGAGACTGTGTCCGCCTCGGGCAGTAATTTCAAGTCTGACGCCGTTTCTTGTGGCCAACTCCACTTCAGCAGGGGTAATAAAACCAGGGTGCGCCAGAATATCCACGCCTGCCTGAATGGCCGCCAAATTTGTGCCGGGCGCAACAGGCTCCACCGGAGATTCTCCGTGAACCACAACAACCACAGCCCCGAGCCTCCTCGCTTCCTCAGCGAGATCTGGAATCTGAGCAGGGGGCGCATGGGTTATTTCAACCCCTGGAAGGACGAGAGTGGGCTGATACCGATTAAGCTCCTTGCTTACTTTAATGATCCTCGGCAGAACAAAGTCCACCGTAGAACCGTCAATGTGATCCGTCAACGCTATTGCGCGATATCCCTTTACCAAGGCACGCCTGACCAATTCGCTTGGGTTAAGGTCGCCGTCGCTGAACAGTGTATGAGTGTGAAAATCAATCATGCACGGACCTCCCACTTTTTTCTTCTTGATATAACGAGAGTTCCCAAAATGAAAGTTCCTTAATCGTATTCCATTGGAAGACGAGCCTCAGCAAAAAAATCTTTGCCTGCGCACATTTTTGGTCTAAGATGCCAACAAGATGATCAGAAGCCATAAAGCCTATTTTATTGCAATGTTTACCGCTCAGGAACATCGACCACCAGAATGCGGGAATCGCGGACTTCTCTTTGTGCTCGCATGGACAATTACTCTTGTCTTTTCCGTGACGCTAAACCCCAGTCTGTTTGCCTACGAGCTTATGGACGTAGTTCCTGGCGTCATAGATTCGCCTCAATTCAAGGGCAAAGACCCCTTGAGCAGTCTCCGGCTCGCTGTCGAACTATTACACGAAAAGAAGCTCAAAGGCTCTGATCTCTCCTTCGTCCTCTTGGATTGGGCCGACCAGTATCTAAGGGAACCCTCTGATCCGCTTGAACGTCTTAAGCGGTGGACTCAGTTAAACAGCGACGACAAACTCAGCCAACTAAAGATACCGAGGGACTTCCTTAACCGTATTCTACTGGCAGAATATCTTGTGGCAAAGACGCCATATCTCAAGTCCTCGCCCTTAAAGAGACTGGAGATCATTTCCGCGCTCGAGCGCAACAAGTTGGTGGAAGATTCTGTGGCATTATCTTACGCACGGCTGTACGGCGGCGCAGTGCTATTTGGATCCAGAAATGACCCAATCCCAAGCCCATTGGAAGCTTTAAATACGCTGAAAAAGCTTGAAGATGGACGGCTTATCGGCTGGCACTACCGCATGCCGGTGGAAACAGTTCTCGCTGCCGAAGCGGTCGCTTTAGATAAAGACTACCAAGCCGGATCTCCTCTCGAGAGATTGTCTCGACTCCGAGATTGGGAAAAGAAAGGCCTTATAAGTCTCCAGAGCAAACGCGATCTTGAAAGACTCCCCGCGTGGCGACTGCTTACTTCAGATCCCTCTTTTTTGAGAGCGGATCCTCGCACGAAAAGAGATAAATTGGTCAAATTAGAAGCGGAGAGGCTCATTTCCTCTTCAACGTTCGCGGAATTAAAAAGCATGTTTCGGCCTGCTCCACTGGCCCCCTCCATTAAGACAAAGCCTTCGCCGTTGCCGAAACAAGCCCCTGCCTCCGGCAAGTAAAACAAGACTGAAAGGAAATTGATGTGTGTGGAATTGCTGGCTTTGTGAGCAACACATTGTGGAATAGGGAAGTTGACTTAGGTTGGATCGACGCCGTTGTGCAGTCGCTGGAATCAGCCTTGGGAGAGACAGCCGACCACCTAGATAGCATCGATCGCTCCTTGTCGCTTCTGACGACCAAATTTGACCATCTGATGTCCTTCGGTCTCCACTATCGACTGATGACCCGTGGAACCACCCTGTCCAAAATCGATCACGCCAGACGCCTGTTGGAGGAAACGCAGCAAAACTTGGAATCCCTAGTGGCCTCCCAGGGGCCGTCCGAGACCCTCGAGAGGCTCATCGAATTGGTTAGAGACTTTTCATGGCAATTGGAGAGGGAGGTGTTGGGTGGAGCAACCAGAGCCCTCGAATTACTTCCCGAAAAACTGCGCCACGTTCAGCAGTCTCAAGGATTGGCCTTTCTGGCCTGGAGCGTCGAACAAGTGTTGGAGAACCTTGACCGCCTAGAGGTGCGTGGACGCGATTCAGCCGGTATCTCTATTCAGTGCCTTATTTCAGAGCCGTTATTCGACCGGCAACAAAGCACTCCAGGAAGCCTAGCTATTGGGCAGGAAATTGAAGACATAGAAAATGGTGTTAAACGAAGCGTCCATGCTGTGAGGATCGATGAGGAGACCGCAGCGTTAACTTTCACTTACAAAGTGGCCAACCTTGTTGGCCGTCTAGGAGACAACACCAGCGCGTTGCGATCCCGCATTCGGCGCGATTCGCTGTTGTGGGACGCAGGTGCTAAGCTCCGTCAGGTGAATATCATTTCGCATACCAGGTGGGCGTCCAATGGGATCATCAGCCTACCCAACTGTCATCCCACTGATGGGAGTCTCGCCGGCGCAGAACATAACCCAACGCTGGCCGATAGGGCCGCTCAGTTCGTTCTCAACGGTGATGTGGATAACTACTACGACCTCCGCTCGAACCTGGTAGAAGCTCGGGGGTATTCTATCGACTCCACTGTCACCACAGACGCCAAAATATTGCCCCTTGTCTTTCGGTTAGGCACGGACCGCACGCAGCAGCTTCAAGATAGATTTGCAGATGTGATGAAGTTGTGTGAAGGGTCTCTGGCTGTGGTGATGCAGCACCCATTAGCTCCTTCCTCTCTGAGCCTAGGGGAGAAGGGCAGCGGACAGAGTTTATTTTTGGGGAAAGTAAGAGACGGGATTATCCTGGCCTCAGAGGTTTACGGTTTGGCATCCCTGACAAGAACCTCTTATAGCCTAGTCGGGACGGAGCGCGGCGGGACTCAAGTCCTTGTCGCCCCAGACGGTCATGATGGATTTGTGTTCCAAGGAAGGTATCTCGACGACAAAGGGCTGTTCGAACCCAAAGCAGTGCCCATTTACATACACTCGCGTGACATATTTCGCGGGCGGTATGACTACTACTTTGAAAAGGAAATTCACGAAGCATCCCTAAGCGTCTTCAAGACTATAAAAGGCAAGTACAGGAAGGGCATCGGCAGGATCGAATTCAATGCCGAGGGCTACGAATCCTTTGGAGCCCTGATCAGCCGTATCAGGGACGCCGGCCTCCCAACTATCAGACGAGTCATGGTAATTGGACAGGGTACCGCTTCCGTGGCGGCAATGGGCGTAGCGCACCTTGTGGCAAAATCTCTGGCTAAATCTCGCATAATTGTTCAATGGAGTAAGGCATCGGAAATGTCCGGATTCCTCTCCACTGAACCACTCGTGGATACACTGCTTATCGCAATTTCTCAAAGCGGCACCACCACAGACACAAATCGAACCGTGGATGTGGCTGCATCCCAGGGGGCATGGATTCATGCCATTGTCAACAGACGCAACTCTCCGCTCGTAGAAAAAGCCCATTCATACTTCTACACCAGCGACGGCAGAGACGTTGAAATGGCGGTGGCGTCCACCAAGGCATTTTATTCACAAGTTGCAGCAGGCAAACTCACGGCTCTGCTGCTAGCCCAAGAATTCGGAAGTCTTTCTGAAGATGAGATCTTCCATGATATAGAGGAATTGGAGAGACTGCCATCGGACATTCAATGGGTGCTCGATCACGCCCCGGCCATACAGAAACTCGCAGAACGCTACGGCCCCACCAGCAGAAATTGGGCCGTCGTTGGGAATGGCCCAAACAAAATCGCCGCGGACGAAATTCGCATCAAACTGAGCGAACTATGTTACAAATCCATACCTTGTGACTTTACCGAAGACAAGAAACACATCGATCTGTCCACGGAACCCCTTACCATAGTTGTGGCAAACGAACTCCCCGAAGAGATAGTGCAGGACACGGCTAAAGAAGTGTCTATCTTTAAAGCTCACAACGGCAGGCCCTTGGTTATATGTGCTCGCGGGGAAAAACGATTCCACGGCTACGCCGAAAGCGTCATTGAAGTGCCAACAACAGGAGCTGACTTGGGATTCGTTACAGCCACGGTGGCCGGGCACCTGTGGGGTTTTTACGCAGCCAAGGCCATTGACGCCCATGCAGATATTATAAGAAATCTTCGCACGATGCTTACCGTCGCCCTCGAGGATCCTAGCGCTTGGAATCCAGCCGCGGTCCGCGCGGCCTGGCAGGAGTTATCCACCATGATACAAGAGGGCGAAATGAACGCCTCATTGCCCGCATCCAGCGTGGCTGCACTTTTCATTTCCCGCGATAGAGTTCTTGCTGAAGCCCTCCAAGAAGCGCCCGCTGACGTCCTTGTGGAAGGCATAGGTACCCTCAAGCAAGCCTTGGACGAAGTGACTCGCCCGATTGACACAATTCGGCACCAGGCCAAGACCGTCACGGTAGGGATATCGCGACCTCAGGTCGTCTTGCCCACAGTCTTCTTGAAGACAATGGAGAAATTGTCGGCAGACATCCAAGAAATAAAGGAAGCAGACCTACGCATGCTGAAAAATCTCGGACCAGTCATCTCTGACGTAACAGGAGGCCTTCACTATAAAGTGCTGTATGAAACCGATACGAAGGCACCTTCATGCGCCCCGGATTCTCCCACTATTAAGACCATCGCAAGATCAGGAATATGCGAAGGCAAAGAATCCCGTTACGACGCTCCTAACTGCGCGGGCGGAAGCAAGAAAACAGCCCTTAGGCTTCGTAGAGCCATCTGGAGTTCCGGCCGGCTTGGACAAGAAAATTTACTCGTCATCCCCCTCTACCCAGACAAGAGTGACGATTGCACTGGAATCCTACTGTTCCACGTTGTATTCGCCCAACGCGCATCCGTTCAGCAGAAGCTACGAATTTTGCGCTGCCTCGGGAACCGATATTATGAACTCATGGAACGCCTCGACGACACGGGGTTGTCCTACTCAGTTGAAGGCTTCCTCGAGAAGGTAACTCCTAGAGATCTCGTCCTCATGTCCGTGGACAACTTAGTATTGCAAAATATGTCCAAGTAACATCTAATTCTCATACATGTAAATGAGAATGAGCCTATCCCATCAGCTATTTCTATTGGCGTCATTACAGCGGTTCTCGAAAGTACTGTCCAGTTTCTCACGTGCCCTTGTCGAATTCGCGGTCAATTTCAAGCCGCTATATGCGAGGATTTTGGCGACAGGGGAAAGGCGGAAAACACTTGACATCAAATTAGATAGAAAATAATATAGTTTATCATAGTTAGGAATAATAACTAATGTAATACTTGACTAAAGAGCCTCCCCCGACATGAAATCCACCAAACAAACAACAACCCCCCTTGTCATACTTGCCTTCGCCCTCTTAATCGCGCAAAACGATCTGTCCTACGCTTTCGAGATCTTCCCACGTCCCATAAATGAATGCGTCGCAGCAGTGGGAGATACCCTCGCCAAGATTGCACGCAAGTATTATGGCGACGCCAGCCTCGGCAGAGCGCTTGGGAGTCAGAACCCGTCAGTGCTGGGACCGGGCGGGTTTAGAGGTGCAGTCACTCGAGAACTCATCCCTGGAACGAAGCTGTACCTATACGACTCGAGGTCGGAAGCGGTAGTCGCAGATGAAAGGTACAACCCTCCTACGGGTATGCCGGATGAGGTCCTCTATCTGGTCAATAAGGTCCCGTTTCAAGGTATTCCGTATGACAAACAGTATTTTAGATACCGTTTGAGTTCAGTTCCCACCCTAGCATGGGGCTATGTCGTCAGCGGGGTTGATCGGAACAAAGAGCGCTTTCTAGAAAGAGATCTTATCTATATCCGCTTTCGTCCATCCAAAAGACAGAAGATACTTGTGGGGGATCGTTTTGGCGTTTATCGGGATAAAGGACCTTTGTATCATCCAGTAGATTTCACCAAGGAGATTGGGTACCTAACGGACGTTGTAGGGGAGGTGGAGATCGTGAGTACCGGCCACGACCTTATAACGGGCATTGTCTTGGAGAGCTATGCTGAGATAGAACGGGGAAACAAGGTATGTTTTTACGTGCCTCGCGCCAAGCAGATAGTACCTTCAAAGACTCATCGGTTGTTCACCGGCGTAATACTGGCGACAGCCAACAAGGAGGGCTATTCTTTTCTCAACAGCTCTTCAGAAAATGATGTAGTTTTCGTTGACCGGGGAGAATGCGACGGTGTAAGTGATGGAACGTTGGTAAACATCTATCGACCGGCAGAGCCAGTTGCTGATCCTTATTTTCCTCGATGGACATTGAACCCGGATGCTTACATGGGGGAGGGGATTGTCTTGAAAACCTTTGACAAGAATGCGACCATTCTTATCACACGCTGCCGGGAAGAAATTGTGCCAGGCGATGTTGTCAAGAGTGTGTCAGATTGAATCTACGCGGCGCCAATCTCTCGCCTAGGATTCTGAGAGGATCTCTCTGTAGTGAATGAGACGAATGCTCACACCCCTTTGTCTTATTGGTTGGCGCTGGAGCGTGTGCCCGGGTTGGGTCCTATATCAATCGCACGGTTGATACGAGCGTTTTCATCTCCCGAGAAGGTCTTCCAGGCTAGCAAGAAAGACATACGATCACAAGCTGGATTGTCTGAGCGCGTCGCAGATAATATTGTTGGGTTCAGTCCTGACGCCTCTGAAATCCTTAAGGAGATGGAAATCATCTCCAACCTGGGTGCCCACGTCATTACTCGGTGGGACGCCGAGTATCCTCAGAACCTAAAAGAGATTTACGATCCCCCAGCTCTGCTCTTCGCACGGGGTCGTTTCACCCCAGAAGACTCGAAAGCAGTTGCCGTTGTGGGCACCAGAAATCCTACACGCTATGGCATTGAGCTGGCACAAGCGATTACCCGGGACCTGGTTCACGCAGGAGTTACAATTGTGAGTGGCCTTGCGAGGGGCATAGACACCGCGGCCCACTGGGCGGCGATACGCAACGATGGACGCACCATAGGCGTTTTGGGCTGTGGAATTGATATTTGCTATCCAAGGGAAAACAAAGACCTCGTAAGCGTCATCGAACAACAAGGAGCGATCATTAGTGAGTTCAGACCTGGCGTAGCACCGCTAAAAACAAACTTTTATCGGCGAAATAGAATCGTCTCGGGCCTAACAAAGGGGACGCTCATCGTCGAGGCCGCTCCCCGAAGCGGTTCCCTCATTACTGCGGCGCACGCTCTGGACCAAAACCGAGAAGTTTTTGCCCTGCCGGGGAGTGTATTCAACAAACGCTCATGGGGCCCTCACCATTTGCTGAAACAAGGCGCAGCCTTGGTAGAGTCTGCACAAGACGTCATAGAAATACTCTTCTCGCAAGAAAAGAGTACCCTCCCCCATCCCCCGAAGATCGATATCGACTACTTAGAAGAGCTGTCAGAGATGGGCAGAAAGGTCTTCGATGCCATAGACCTGGACCCTGTACATATCGACATCCTTTGTGAACATCTCACTATCGACGCAGGTAAGCTAGCCGGAGTGCTTCTTGAACTGGAACTGCGCGGTCTGATTCTACAGCACCCCGGCAAGATGTTTTCTCGATCTCCCACGTAGGAGCATACCGCCTTTATAGCGATTCCCGGAAATGGGCGCGAATTCCATGCACCTGTCCCTCTGTCATTCCCGTGAAAACGGGATGCCGGGAACTCTGGATGCCTGATCGCGTCGGGCATGACAATACATGGCCTGAAGAGCTAATTCCATAAAGCGCCAACACCTTCAACGTGCCTAAGCAGTTATGGAAAACCTTACAACGACATCCTTTGATTTAGACACAAATTCAGAGAAACACCGTAGTCAATAAAATTTGTCAGGAGGCCTTCTTTCAGGAACATAAGCGTCGGGAATTTTGCCTTCATTCCATTCCTTCGTGGCATACAATGCGCAGTAACAGCTCCCGTACTCTATTACGTCTGCCTCTCGATATTCGCATGGGCAGATAATATCCTTATCCTTTTCCCTATTTCCGGCAGCCAATCGACACGGACAGCTCATGTATCCGTAGCGCTGTTTGTTGGCCACGAGCCCTTCGAGGAGCTCAAGAACCTTGCTCTTGTTTTTGTTAAAGAAGTAACCTTTCGGTTCCTGGACCCTCTTGAGCATTTCGTAGAGTTTTTCCAATTCATTCATCTGATTTTCTCCACAAACAATTGTTGAATCCCGCTGATGTCATCGAAGATGTAATCTGGTTTGAAGTCATACTGCGGCAACTGCTCACGACTTGTGGCTCCTGTAAGCACTAGAGCAGCGTCTATCCCCGAGTTCCGTGCAAAAAGGACATCCGTATCCATCCTGTCTCCGACGATGAGGCATTCACTGGGTGAAAGATGAAGTCTTTTCATCGCCAACAAGGCCATGTCATTCTCAGGTTTGCCGAATACTTTGTCTGGTCGTCTGCCGATAGCCGCTGCAACAGCAGCCACGATACACCCTGCGCCCGGTACAAAGCCTCCTTCAGTGGGGAACGTGGGATCGAGATTGGTGGCCCAAAACAAAGCCCCTTTTCGTAGAAACTGGTACGCTACATTAAGCTTGTTATAGTGGAAATCTGCGTCCATAGCCGCCACCACAATATCAACTCTATCGTGGTCGTCTTCAACAATACCACCAGCCGCCACTATCCCGGCCCTAAGGCACGGCTCTCCTATCACGAAAATCTTGGCACCAGCCCACCCCTTCGTGACCTCCTCAAGCAGCGCCGACGCGGAGTTGATGACCTGATCTTGCCAAACGGGGAGGCCGAGCCTATTGATTTTTTCGGTCAGTTCCTGAGCAAGTCTTGTCGCGCTGTTCGATATAAACATCCACCTAACGCCCTTTTCGCAAAGACTACTGTACGTTTGGGCTGCCCCACTGATTAGTTGATTCCCCCGGTTAATCGTTCCGTCGAGATCGGCTAGTACTGCCTTATATTTACATGTTCCCATGATAGTTTCTAAATCTTGAATTAAATTTTGGATCTTCGCGTAAGTGCGTACCTCACATTCTTGGTTTCTATCCCACCAGTTCCTATCTGGTGATATGTAGGGCGTAGATGCGAAGTATGAAAAAGGCTTGATCTCTGAAGCCGTATGCTTGTCTCTGGAGTGTCTTGATTTTGTTGTTGGTTCCTTCCAGGGGTCCTGTAGAAATCCGATGATCGTAGTAAGCGAGGATGCCCTGTTTGTGAGTGCTCAGGGTTTTGGCAACATCTTTGAGCATGCGGATTCCCGATGATTCGGCACGTGCAATCCAGTCTTTCAGATGGTTCTCGGCAGAGGCCTTGTTGGGGAAGGACCACAGGAGCCTGAGATCTTCCTTGATGTAGTAGGCGGTAGCCAGGGGCTTGTTGAGGCTCAAAGCTTCTTCGAGACGCACCCGCTCATTGGGGTCATCCCGGAGGTTTTCGGGATTCTTCTGGAGAAGGTCGGTGGCTTCACGATACAGATCTCGGCGCAACTCGGTCAGTTTGTCATTGATGAGCTTGATCACGTGGAAGTGGTCAAACACGATTGTGGCATGAGGCAGATTGCTTATCACCCCAGAGATGTAAGCCTGGGACATGTCCATGGCGACAGCCTCGATGTGTGCCCTGGAGTATTTGAGCCGTCTCCAGAACGGGTCCAGTGCTTTGGCTCCTTTGCCTTCACCGACGAACACCACGGTCCCAGAAACGAGGTCCAGGACCACCGTCAGGTATCGATGTCCGCTACCAATGCTGATCTCATCGATGGCAATGCACCTGAGTCCTTTAAGGAATCGCTGGGAGAAATGTTTGCAGAGGTGAGCCTTCTGGATTTCCTTGACCGTATGCCAACTGATCCCCAGATGGTGAGCCACGTCCTTCATGGTCATGTGTTTGGAAAGGTCCAATACATACCGCTCAAAACGCTTGGTGTATCTGCGATCCGGCTCGGCAAACCCGATCTTCACCTGCCGAGTCACTCCACAAACCAGACAAAGCACGCTGTATGGGAAACTCGATGAACGTCTTTCTCAATCCGATCGGAAGAGTCGTGTATCGCCGAAAGACGGTCCCTTTCTTCCAAACTCTTCGACTCCCACACGCGGAACAGGCCAGTGTCGTCGGGTCTTGATCGATCCGAAAGATCGTCTGCCCCTCCTCGAATCGTGAGCGGACATGGTAAATTCCCCGTCCCCCGATTCCAAAACAGTGATAAAGTATGCTCGTGGACATGACTTCCTCGCCTTCTCAGATTTTTCAAATACTCAAGAAGGCAGAAATCATGTCCACTCTCACTTTTCAAGTAAGGTACG
>Ga0172375_10012878_pt1 | contig 10452 bp, 8 predicted proteins | sample LakKiv1m_FD_114537 | JGI IMG/M metagenome (GOLD analysis project Ga0172375, IMG submission 114537) | Freshwater microbial communities from Kabuno Bay, South-Kivu, Congo - kab_092012_11.1m | ecosystem: Environmental > Aquatic > Freshwater > Lake | place: Democratic Republic of the Congo...
CTTGACTTTTTACGAGACCATCAGTTTTCCGTCGTAACACTTGACACCGGCACGTGCGGGTGATATTTTCCTATTTTCGATCAAACGTTTGTTGGAATATCAGGGAGCTTCACCGTGCCTGGTCCGAAAAACCGGAAAAAAATTCGGGAGATTCAGAGCGTCGTCGCCCCCCTTTTTGCATATAAAGGATACCATTCCACGTCTATGCGCGAAATCGCCCGCGAGCTTGGTATGAACCAGTCATCCCTCTATCACTATTTCCGGAGCAAGGAGGAGATCCTCTTCGAACTCATGAACGATGCCGTGGACAACGCCCTGACCACCCTGAAGGAGATCTGCGCCGGGAACCTTCTTCCGCGAGACAAGCTGACCCACATGCTTCACTTCTATACACGGTATTATGCCGGGGCCCCGGAGCGTCTCATCCTTCTCGTGAATGAACAGAATTCGCTGACACCTGATCACCATCGCACCCTGGTGGAAAAGCAGCGGGAGTATGTCTCCATCTTCAAGGATGTCTTTGAGGAGTTGAGAGGGAATCGCCTGACAAAGGAGATCCCTCACAGCGTGGCCACATTCGCCTTCCTCGGAATGGTGCACTATACTATCAAATGGTACAATAAAAAAGGGCGTGTCGGATTGGATGATTTAGCAAACTCGTTCGTGGAGATCTTTACAAAAGGTATTTTGAGGTGATGTTGCAATTATGACTCCTTACAGGGTTTCTTACTGGTCAATCGAATCGGTCTGGATCTTTTACGTCCTGGCGGCATTGGCTGTGGCCGTGTTTGTCTTCGGGGTGATTTCCCATGTATCTGTCTGGTCAAGGGGTGCAAGGCGCCAGGGCATCGGGTTCTCAGGACAGGGCATTTTTAACCTTTTTCTGGACGGCCTGCTGGGTCGACGGATCTTCAGGGGCGATGTTGCCGCGGGGACCATGCATTTATTGATACTCTGGGGGTTCCTGGGCCTTTTTGCAGGGACCGTGTTAATCTCCGCCGACTACTGGGTGTATCATTTTCTTAACGGACCCGTCTATATCGGGTACTCCATATGCCTTGAGTTTTTCGGGTTGATGCTCGCGATCGGGCTCGTCTGGGCCCTCATACGCAGATACCTCCAGCGTGTGACACGTCTTGAAAGACGAATCGAAGACCTGATTGTTCCTGTCTGGCTTCTTGTGGTCGTCCTGTCGGGGTTTTTGGTGGAAGGGGTTCGCCTGTCCGCCCAGAGACCCGAGTGGGGAGGGTGGTCATTTATCGGTCACGTGATAAGTCTTTTCTGGTCTGACCCTCGCGGGGCCCTTTCCATCTATCCTTATGTATGGTGGTCCCATGCCATTCTGAGCCTGGGGCTCGTAGCAGCGATCCCTTTCTGCAAGCTCTTCCATGTGTTGGCGGCGCCGCTGAGCATCTACATGGAGGACCGGCCCGATCTTCCGATGCCCGCCGAAACCGTAACCGGGGATGAAGAGGTGTTTTCCTCCCGGCAAATGATTTTTTTCGACGCATGTACCCGGTGCGGCCGTTGCGTGGAGGTCTGTCCTTCAGCCGGGGCCGGGGAACCCTTCTCTCCCCGGGAATTCATCGCAGCCGTCAGGGAGGATCTTCTCCTCAGGCATCATCCTTTAAAAGGCCTGGATTGGTTTTCGAGGTGGAGTGACCCAAGAAAAGCAGAAAAGCCGGATCTTGATCCTCAAAAGGTCTGGCACTGCACTACCTGCCGGGCCTGCCTGGAAGTATGCCCTGTCTACGTTGCCACGCCGAAGGTCATAGAGCGGGCGAGGAGCAGGGTCGTGGAAGACGGCACCCAGGTGCCCCTGCTGTTGAGCCAGACTCTGGAAAAACTCTACAAGTACAATAATCCGTGGGAGGCCTCGAAAAAAAATCGCGCAAAATGGTCACAGGATCTGGAGATTTCCGATCTCACAAAGAAGGGGGAAGAGGACCCCCTGTGCTATTTTGTAGGCTGCACGACCGCCCTGGATACCCGGACCCAGGATCTGGCCAGATCCTTTGCCCGGATACTCAAGAATGCCGGGGTTCCTTTCGGCACCTTAGGCAAAAATGAGCCCTGCTGCGGGGATATTGCCCGTCGAGTGGGAGAGGACGGGCTGTTTGAAGAACAGATGGAGAGCTGTCTGGCCCTTTTTGGGCGCAACAACATCCGTCGTGTTGTCACGTCGTCCCCCCACTGCTTTCACACATTCAGGAATGAATACCCGACCTTTCAGGCCTTGAGGCCGCCTGATGAAAAGGTTCACTTTGATGTCCGGCACTATACACAGGTTATCGGCGAACTCGTTTCAGAGGGCTCTATCCGTTTTGAAAAGCGCCTCAATATCAAGGTGACCTATCATGACCCCTGTTATCTGGGTCGTCACAACAGGGTTTATGATGAGCCCCGGAAAGTGATTCGTTCCATTCCAGGAATTGAACTGGTTGAGATGTCGCATAACAGGGCAAACAGCCTCTGTTGCGGCGGGGGCGGGGGCCGCATGTGGCAGCAAGATCTGGATTCAAAAATCAAGATGTCGGAAATTCGCATCAGGGAGGCCGCGGAAACCGGTGCAGAAATAGTCATTACGGCCTGTCCCTTATGTCTGATCATGCTGGAAGATGCCCGTAAGACCGCCAGCCTGGAGGATACCCTGCGGGTAATGGATTTAAATGAACTTGTTGTCATGGCCCTGGGTCTGCGCAGTGAAGGGGTGGAATAGTAGCCTTTATATATGCAATTTCCCTGCAACTTGAGTAGAAATCAGGGCATTCCCGGATAACGCCCTGTAACAATTAGAAATCTTTGTGCCTTCGTGTCTCTGTGTGAGATATTTTTGTTGGGGGTATGCGGAGTTAGGATCATTGATGCGCTATAGCGAGGAGCTTGAGAAATAATGGACAGATGTTATGTTCCATTGAGTCAACTCTATAACTGGAGGATATAACCATGGATGTTATTGTCTGCGTGAAGCAGGTCCCCGAGGTCATAGATGCTGACATGAAAATCAGCAGAGAAGGGACGGGGATTGAAAAGGAAGACCTGGTCATGCACATCAATGACTGGGACAACTATGCCGTGGAAGAGGCGGTCTGCATCAAGGAGACCCAAGGTGGAACCGTCACCGCGATTACCATTGGAGATGATGAATCCGAGGATGTGCTGAGACGGGCATTGGCAATGGGGGCGGACAAGGCCATCCGGATCGATCCGGGAGAACGCGAATTAGACGGTTTTGTGATTTCCAAAATCCTTGCAAAGGTGATTAAAGATCTGGAATATCACCTTGTGCTCACAGGAGTCCAAGCGGATGACGACAACAGCGGTATGGTCGGGATCATGCTGGCAGAGACGCTGGGCCTGAGTCATGCGGCGGTAGTCACCGGCGTCGAACCGGAAGGGGACCTTGCGCGGATCCGGGTGGAACTGGAGGGCGGCATGGACGAAGTCAGCAGGATCCAACTCCCGTCGCTCTTGACCATCCAGACCGGCATCAACGAGCCCAGATATGTCTCCATCATGGGGATACGAAAGGCCGGGAAAAAGGAACTTACAGTCATTCCCGTGGCCAATCTAGGCCTCTCAGAGGACGACTTGACACCCAGGACTCGGATCGAGGAGGTTTTTCTCCCGCCCGAGACCACGGGGGCCGAGATGATCGAAGGCGACGCAGCTTCGGTGGCTGCGGAACTCATCAAAATTATCAAGGAAAAGGGGGTGAGCATATAAATGGGCGAGATATACGTGGTTGCAGAACATAGAAAAGGCGAGGTCCGGGAGATCACCTTTGAGATGCTCTTCAAGGCCAGAGAACTGTGCCGGACCTTTTCCCACCGCTTGACCGCTCTGCTGTTGGCGGGCAAAGATGCGGGCTTTGCAGATGATCTGGCCAAACGGGCGGACCGGGTCCTGGTCTTTGAAAACGACCGGCTGGAGACCTTTAATTCGGATCTGCATAAGGAAATATTGAATCGGGTCATCCAGAAGGATCAGCCATTCATGACATGGATCGCCCATACCTCCTGGGGAATGGACCTCGCCCCTGCCCTTTCCGTCAAGACCGGGCTTCCCCTTGCCACGGACTGCGTGGATATCCAGGCGGAGGATGGTCGGCCGATCGTTATCCGCCAGATCTATAGCGGAAAGCTTTTCAGCAGGGTGTCATTCAAAGAATCGCCCGGCTATCTGATGACCGTGAGATCCGGGGCCTTTCTCCCCCCCGATGACGCCGAAATGGAACCGGGAGAGGTGCTAAAACAGGACATTCCGGCTGATTTGGCCGAACCTCGAAAGACCTTTGTGGAGTTTGTGGATACCGAGGCCGGGGAGATCGATATCACCCAGGCAGACCTGCTGGTCTCCATCGGAAGGGGGATCGGAGAAGAGGAAAACATCGCAACGATCAGGGAGCTGGCAGACAGGATGGGCGCCACCCTTTCCTGCTCCCGGCCGGTGGTGGACAAGAACTGGCTCCCCAAGTTCCACCAGGTGGGCACCTCCGGAAAATCGGTCCGGCCCAAGGTCTATCTCGCCCTTGGCATCAGCGGAGCATTTCAACACGTGGCCGGAATCACAGGCGCAGGCACCGTCATTGCTGTTAATAAAGACCGGAAAGCCCCTATCTTCAGGGTGGCGGATTATGGGGTGGCGGATGATCTTTTCAAGGTGGCCAATGCCCTGAAAGAAAAACTGGCAGGCGCCTGAGGAGTGGACGGTGGATTTTACATTAAGTAAAGAGCAGCAGGATATCGTCAGGGCAGCCCGGGAATTCGCATCCAAGGAATTCCCGGACAGGGCCCAGGAGTTTGACCGCAATGAAACCTTTGATCTGGACCTGTGGCGGAAGGCGTGTGAACTGGGATTTGTGGGGGTCTTTATCGACGAGGCCTATGACGGGGTCGGCTACGGGTTCTTTGAGCACTGCCTGATCACTGAGGAATTCTGGGCCGTAGACCCCGGGATCGGCCAGGCCATCCTTGCCGCCACCTTTGGTTCGGAACTTCTGGGCCTGTTCGGTTCGGAAGAGCAGAAACAGCTCGTCCTTCCGCAATTGGTGGCAGGGGAGGCGATCATGGGGACCGCCATCACAGAATCCGATGCCGGATGCGATGTCACCGGCGCTGCAACCACCGCGGTCAAAGACGGCAATGAGTGGGTTATTAACGGCGCCAAGATGTTCGCCACCAATGGCAATCTGGCCAAGTATATGTTAGTCTACTGTCAGACCGATCCGGAAAATCCTTCGCGCCACCAGAGGCACAGCTTCATCCTGGCGCCCACAGAGACACCGGGATATGCGTCCACCAAGATTCGGGGCAAACTGGGCATTCGGGCATCGGATACCGCGGAACTCTCCTTCAACGACATGCGGGTGCCGCTAAGCAACATCGTGGGGAAAGAAGGGGAAGGCTTCTACGAGTTGATGGCCTTTTTCAACCGGACACGGCTCCACATCTGCGCCCAGGCCGTCGGCCTGGCCCGGGCCGCGCTTGAGGAATCGATCCGCCATACCAAACAGAGGCACCAGTTCGGCGTGCCTCTCGCCTCGTTTCAGGTCACCCAGTTCAAGCTCGCCGAAATGGCCACCTGGATTCGGGCGGCGCGGAACCTCTATTATGAGGCGGCCTGGTCTGTGGATCATAGAAAAGTGGACCACGGGTTGATCGCCATGGCCAAGTGGTTTTCCGCTGAAATGGCGGTCCGGTGTGCCGATGAGGCCCTCCAGATGCACGGGGGTTATGGATACATCGACGAATACAAGGTCCAGCGGCTCTACCGGGACGCCAAGATACTCGAGATCTACGAGGGCACCAAGGAGATGGAAAAGACGATTGTGTCGAGATCAATCCTGGGGTAACAGTGTCCAATTTGTTCATCACACAAAGCCACAAAGCACAAAGATAAAGAGCGAAAAACCATTTGTTTCAAAAAACTCTGTGTCTCTGTGTCGTTGTGTGAGAATTCTTTGGCACCGAATTAGCGGGATTAGGGAGGTATCAGAGTGATTGCAGAAGGGGAAAAGATCGAACAGTTGACAGACTTTGCCGCGCAGACCATACGGGATGCCGGAGAGATTGCTCTGTCCTATTATGGCCAGGGACAGCGGGATGCCAGATTCGACGAGGAGCTGGTGACCGAGGCGGAACTCCGCCTGTCCCATTTTTTCCAGGACCAGCTTGCGGCCAGCTTTCCTGAGCATCGCATCTTTACCAATCATCAGGAAGATAGGGGCTACAGTCACGCCGGGGAGAGGTATCTATGGGTGTTTGACCCGCTGGACGGGGTCGCCAATTTTCAGGGGGGCGTCCCGATCTGGGGGATGTCGCTGGCCCTGCTGGAGAATTCCTGGCCCGTTTTCGGGGCCTTCTATATGCCGGTCACAGGCGACCTGTTTCATGCTCGGGCCGGGCATAACGCCAGCCGGGGAGACCATGAAATGCACGCCTTCAGTCATCCGGAAATCAATGACGAGAGCGTTCTCCTCACCTATTCACGGTTTCATAATCACTACCATACGTCATTTCCTGGAAAGATTCGAAGCCTTGGCTGCACCGCTGCCCACCTCTGTTATGTGGCCGGCGGCCAGGCGGACGCCGCGATTTTTACGCATGAAACCTATCAGGACCTGGCCGCAACACGGGTGATCGTCGAGGCATCGGGGGCAAAGATCTACCGAATGGACGGGGAGGGATTTTTCCTGAATGAGTACCTGGATGGAAACAAAATCGACGACCACCTGCTGGTGGCGACCCCCGAGATCTCGCCTCTGATCCGCGATTCCATGAAACGGGTGTTGTAGGGGCTGGATGTCCTGGTTATTGGGTTCATCGGGTTCATTGAGTTCATTGGGTTCATCGGGTTTGGAAATAGGGTTCCGGATTCTACGCCGAACCCATTGCGCCTTAATATGCCGTTGTGTTCCGTATGATCTCAAAAAACCGGGGTAGGTGTGGCTTCAGCCGCACAGGGAGCGTGGGCCGTGCGCCTGAAGGCGCACCTACAAAAACGGCTTTCGGGTCCGCTTGTCCTGATCTGCGCAAAGCGATCCCCCCAACTTATTGAGATGTTACTATGTTCCGTTAACCTTTTAGAGAAGTCGTCTGACAGACATATTGGAGCAATCAATACTTGCCATGAAAAAGGTCATCAAAATGCGAGAGATGTCCGACAACCAGAACGGCATCATTAAGAAGGTTGCCGCAACCGGCGATACGGGGAGAAGACTGAGGGAGATGGGACTGGTCCCTGAAACCGCTATCAAGATCCAGGGCCGGGCCCCCCTCAGGGACCCTGTCGCGGTCAAGCTGAGAGATTTTGTCTTGACCCTAAGGAATAACGAGGCAAGCAGCATCTTTGTAGAGGTGGATGTGCCCGATGCAGGAGAATTGAGGGATTGAGGGATTGAGGGATTGAGGAATTGGGGAATTGAGGAATTATGGAATTAAGGAATTGTGGATTTTGGGGATTGGTGAATTGAATACCTAAATATCTGGATCTCTAAATCCCTAACTTATGTTGGTCGTAGACATGAAACAAAAGATCACCATTGCCCTGTCCGGGAACCCCAATGCAGGCAAGACCACGGTCTTTAACGCCATTACCGGCGCACACCAGCATATTGCCAACTATCCCGGGGTGACCGTGGAAAAGAAATATGGCACCGTCATTCACAAGGGACGTGAGATAGAGGTGGTGGACCTGCCGGGGACCTATTCATTGACCGCCTATTCACTGGAAGAGCTGGTGGCCAGGAACTTTGTGATCGATGAGAGACCGGACCTGGTGGTGGATATCGTGGATGCTTCCAGCCTCGACAGGCATCTCTACCTGGCCGTCCAGTTCAAGGAACTGGGTGTTCCCCTGGTGATTGCCCTCAACATGATGGATACGGCGGAATCCCGTGGCATCATCATCGACGCTGAGGCACTCTCATCCCAGTTCGGCGCGCCCGTTGTGCCCATGGTCGCCAGGTCCAACAAGGGGATTCAGGACCTCTTGGACAAGGTGGTCGCGTTAGCGGACGAGAAACCCCGGTGGGAGGCCGCTCCCATTTCCTATGGGATGGACATCGACCACGCCATTAGCAAGATATCGGAGATCATCGAGAGATCCCGGATATATGACAGAAAATATCCATCCTGGTGGCGCGCCCTCAAGTGCCTGGAGATGGACAGCCAGATAACCGATCTGCTGAACAGGGACCCGGAACTCGGACAGGAGATCAAGGCTATATGCGACGATATCTACAAGCACACCATGAGCACCCTGGAGGAGGAACCGGAAGCGATTATCGCAGACCACCGCTACGGGTACATAGCGGGCATCACCAAGAAGGTGGTCAAGCGAAAAATCGAGTCGCGCATCAATCTGTCTGACAAGATCGACAAGGTGCTCACCAATCGGATCATCGGTCCCTTCATCATGGTCGCCATCCTCTATGGCATGTATTCCTTCACCTTCTGGGCCAGTGAGTTGCCGATCCTTTGCCTGGAGTCCTTTTTTGACGGGCTCACCAGGATCGTCCTGACAGTGGTCCCGGAGGGCATCGTCCAGTCCCTCATCGTCTCCGGCATGATCGGGGGCGTCGGGGGCGTCCTGGGGTTTGTACCTCTGATTATGTTTATGTTTTTTGCCATTGCCATTATGGAGGATTCGGGGTATATGGCCCGGGTTGCCTACATGCTCGACCGGGTCCTGCGGTGGTTTGGGCTCCATGGCAATTCGGTCATCGCCCTAATTGTCAGCGGCGGCATCTCGGGCGGGTGCGCGGTGCCGGGGGTCATGGCCACCAGGGTCCTGAGGGACCCCAAGGAGCGGCTCGCCACCCTCCTGGTGATCCCGTTTATGAACTGCGGGGCTAAACTGCCGGTGTATGCCTTGCTCATCGGGGCCTTTTTCTCCGGGGACAAGGCCCGCATCATGTTTATCCTGACCCTTCTCTCATGGCTCTTCGCCCTCTTTGCCGCCAAGGTCCTGAGGGCGACCGTCCTGAAGGGTCCGAAAACATCGTTCGTGATGGAACTGCCCCCTTACCGAGCCCCCACCCTCAGGGGGCTGTTGATCCATACCTGGGAAAGGACGTGGCAGTATATCAAGAAGGCAGGGACCGTTATCCTCGCATTATCGGTCGTTCTGTGGGCCATGATGACCTTCCCGGGCCTCTCTGAAAAAGAGATCGCCGGCTTTGAGAAAACGCGAAAGGAAATGACCGAGACCTTTCTCCGATCCCCTGAGGTCAAGGGGCTCATAACGAGCGAGAAAGACATCGCCGCGCTGAATGAGATGGTCCGGGCGGGGGTGAACGGGGAAACGCCACCCGAACTTTTTCCAAACAACCGGGACCTGGCGATGGTGGCGCAGACGGCGTCCGAACTGAAGCATGGGGAAACGGATCGGCAAAAACGAGATGAAAGATACCTCAAGGCCGCTTCTCACTATCGGGCCTTCAGGGGCCGGATAGGCTATCATGACCGACTGCAGCAGCAGACCGCGCTCAAGGGAACCATCGCCGGGTGGATCGGAGAGCGTCTGGAGACCATTACCAGGCCCCTCGGCTTTGAATACAGGACCAACATCGCGCTGTTGGGCGGCTTCGCGGCCAAAGAGGTGGTGGTGTCCACCCTCGGGACTGCTTACTCTCTGGGCGAAGTGGATCCTGAGCAAAACGGCTCCCTGTCCGAACGGCTCAAGAACGATCCGGGATGGAACCCCCTCCAGGCCTTTACGCTCATAGTCTTTACGATGCTCTATGTCCCCTGCATTGCTACTGTCATCAGTATCCGCAGGGAGACATCGTGGGCCTGGGCCGGATTTTCCATCCTCTTCAATCTGGCGGCGGCCTATGCAGTCTCTCTCTGCATTCGGCAGGTTGGACTGGCCCTGGGGTTTTAACCCTACTGAATGGCAACCCGATAACCAACCCATCTAAAAAGGACACCCTTGGACCTCTGAACCTCTGGACCTTTGAACCCTGGAACCTATTTTCGTGGTAACATTTCTAATGGAGTGAATGTAGATATGGATAAGATGCCGATCACCCAGGAGGGACTCGAAAAACTGAGACAAGAACTGACCCATCTCGAAACCGTTGAGCGGCCCATGAATATCAAGGCCATTGCCGAGGCGAGAAGTCACGGCGACCTGAGCGAAAACGCGGAATACCACGCCGCCAAGGAAAGGCAATCGTTCCTTGAGGGGAAGATCAATGAATTGAAGGAGGCCCTGGGCAAGGCTGAGGTGATCCGCATTGATGACGGCCCAAGCGATCGCGTGGTGTTTGGACGGACCGTCCTCCTATATGACGTCCAAACCGAGGAAGAGGTGAGCTATCAACTGGTCGGGCCTTATGAATCAGCGCCTGAAAACGGGAGGATATCTGTTGAATCGCCTCTTGGCCGGGGATTGATCGGAAGGTTGGTGGGGGATGAGGTGAAGATACGGATACCTCGCGGAATC
>Ga0172375_10012881_pt1 | contig 10449 bp, 7 predicted proteins | sample LakKiv1m_FD_114537 | JGI IMG/M metagenome (GOLD analysis project Ga0172375, IMG submission 114537) | Freshwater microbial communities from Kabuno Bay, South-Kivu, Congo - kab_092012_11.1m | ecosystem: Environmental > Aquatic > Freshwater > Lake | place: Democratic Republic of the Congo...
GCGTCTGGCAAAAGCCGGAACACTTCTGGGGATTGAACTGATCGATCATCTGGTAGTTACCGGTGAAGGATATACCAGCATGAAAAAAGAAGCTCTGTTTTAACTACTTATTTCTTATTTATAAATTTTTCACATTTTAATCATATGAGTGCTTTTATTGTGTCTCAAAAAACAGTCAACCGGATCATTGACTATATTGCCTGGAATTCCAACAAAGATCTATACATGTTGAGAATCCTCAACAATGCCGGTTACAAATTACCGGATGACGTTATTAAGTTAGGTCAGGATATGGTTGCTCTGAACTACGGCGCGGTCAATGAACGCTACAGTGAGGAGGAAAAGCCGGAAAAGTTCCAAAGAATCAGAAACTTGCGGGCGTCCTTGATCCAAACCGTCAAATCCCTTCAGTGCTTTCTCTACCAGTGCACGGAAGGGGAGGATTTCGAGAATTCAAAGCTCTATCAGGGCTTAAGACGTCTCGAAGAACATTTATTGAATGAGATTGTTACAAGTTTACCTGCATACGAAAAAGCCGTATGGGGTTAAGTCTCAGGAGTTATAAGTTTTAGTATAGCCGTCGGTGTGGTTTGCTTTCCCCATGCCGGCGGCTTTTTTTATAGTCCTTCTTTCTTAAATCTTCTTTATTTTTTTCTGCCAATATTTCCTTTTAACTAAATTTTCTACAGTTAATAATCCCATATATCAACACACCTTGTTGGAATAGGACGGAAACGTAATTGTTTTTGCATATCCTTACCGTTTTCTGATAGAATAGTAGTTAATGAGTGCTATAATTACCGACTTTGCTATTAATGTTAATGACAACTTTCTTACTTTTCTTTATCGCTTCTTCAAGGTGATTGAAAACTTTCTTTTTTTTGATAGCCTACACAATAATTTTTGTATAAACGATTTTTTCGTTCAATATAAGTTACTGTTCTGAAATTGGAACGATATTAAAAATTTATCGGGTAGCCAATCAAACAAGATTGGGATGGTATTTAATTATGCACGATATAATCTTACCGCCACATGCTCCAATTCTTGTTGAATCCACGAGATCTCTAGGACATTCCTTTGAATCCGCTCTTGCGGATATCATTGATAACAGTATCAGTTGGGGAGCTGAAAATGTAAATATCAATTTCAGATCAAAGGATAATCCCTATGTTGCAATAATTGATGATGCCTGCGGGATGGATGAAAATGAACTTGTAGCTGCGATGAGATATGGAAGCAAAAGTTCACTGGAATCCCGTCCCAAGAATGACCTTGGAAGATTTGGATTAGGTTTAAAAGTCGCTTCATTGTCCCAGTGTAGAAAACTTACAGTAGTTACAAAAAAGGATAATATTATCAGGGCGGTAAGATGGGATGTGGATTATATTATTAAAAAAAGTAACTGGGCATTGATTCGTCTTGAAGATAGTGAAATAAAAAAACTTCAGCATATTGATTTTTTAATGAAGCAGAAAAGCGGGACAATTGTAATCTGGGAAAATTTCGACAGATTGTTCAAGGAGTCTGCCAGTCCTCAAAAACTGTTCGATGAAAAAATTGAAATTGCAAGATCACATGTAGCACTCGTTTATCATAGATTCCTTAGTGAAATAAAACCATTAAAGATTTTTTTCAATGGATTAAGGGTGGAATATGTGGATCCGTTTCTCGAGGATAATCCGGCAACACAGCCACTTCCGGAACAGGAACTGGTTATTGATCATTGCAAGATTAAAGTGAAACCATACGTACTTCCCTATGTGTCCAAATTATCCCAAAGTGACAGGAAATTGATGATGGATTCAAATCTGAAACACAGCCAGGGTTTTTATGTATATCGGAATAAAAGACTGATAATCTGGGGGACCTGGTTCAGACTGATTAACCAGTTTGAACTGAATAAACTGGCAAGGGTACGTGTAGATATTCCAAACACACTGGATTCAATCTGGGAAATTGATGTAAAAAAATCTACCGCTTCACTGCCTGATATTGTCAAACACAGTCTTGTTTCGATAGTAAAAAATACTGTTGGAGTTAGCGAACGTGTTTACAGATATCGGGGAAGAAGTGTTAAAACTGACGACCTGATACATGTCTGGAATCTGATTGATGAAAGAGGATCCTACAGGTACTTTGTAAATAAGGATTTTCCGCTATACAAAATTCTCGAGAATTGTCTTGAAGAAAAGCAACTGAACCAGCTTGATTCATTAATAAAAACAATTGAGGACGCATTTCCATACAGCGATGTTTATTATCGAACTGCAAAAGGCAATAATACCGTTCAACCTGCAGAACTCCAATTTGATGAGGTTTATAAAATTGCCATAAGTATGATTGATTCTTTAAAAGAGGCGGGTGGTGATATTCACAGTTTTATCAAAAATATAGATAAATATGATTTCTTTTTAAAATATCCCGATGTTATAAAAGCTATCAGAAAGGAGTACGAAAATGACTGACAGTCAGAAAAAACTGATAAGTACCGTTATGATTAATCTGGATCCTGATAGTGTGGTAGATGAGAATACTATTCTCAATTTGGTTAACACATTTTCGATTGCCTATAAAATCTCGGAAACGGAAAAACAGGAAGTAATCGCTCTGCTGCATGCAAGGTTGGCAATTCGGATGGATAGAGGCGCATGTGTTAAGGAACGCAATCATATTCCATGGTATTATACAGCTAAGCAAAATCTTGACACAAGTTTCTGGGATAGATATCGTACGTACCTGTTTGATGAGAAGGAATTTTCGCCCGAGGTAGTTAATGCTCTCGATGTCTCGACAGATGAAATGATGGACCTGCTTGGAAATCCAAAAGCTCAAGTTGATTTTCAAAGAAAAGGTCTGGTTATTGGTGATATCCAGTCCGGTAAAACGGCCACATATATAGCTCTAATCAATAAAGCCGCTGATGCCGGTTATAGAATTGTTATTTTGCTTACCGGCACAATAGAAAAATTACGAAAGCAAACGCAGGGAAGACTCGATGAAGGTTTTGTCGGTCTTGATAGCACTGCACTCGTAAATGACAGGAGCAATGTTTTTATTGGTGTCGGAAAAATCAATCCTTCAAAATCCGGTTGGGCTGTAACTTCAACAACAAGCGATTTTAATACCGCCACGGCTACAAAGTTAAGTGGTCAACTGGCGGGTATTACATCGCCGGTTTTATTTGTTTTAAAAAAGAATAAAAGTGTGTTGGAAAAATTGGAACAGTGGTTAAAAATATATAATGCAGATCAGGTCAGTAAAACCTGTCAATTGCCAATGCTGTTAATTGATGATGAGGCAGATAGTGCTTCGGTAAATCCAAAATCAGAAGAAGATCCAACCGCTATTAACAGATGTATCCGTAAATTGCTGAAATTGTTTTCCAAAGCCAATTATGTAGGATACACGGCTACACCATTTGCGAATATATTTATTGATCCCGATTCAAATACCGAAATGCTTAATGATGATCTATTTCCAAGAGATTTTATTTACGCCATGGAAGCGCCCAGCAATTATGTAGGTGCGCGCAGTGTATTTTCTGATGATGGAGCACATGCCTATATGCTCAAGAACAACGATGATTGTGAAAATTATCTGCCTCAAAAACATAAAAAGGATTTTTCTATCCAAGAATTACCTGAGAGCTTGAAAAAATCCATTGCTTCATTTTTTATTGCAAACGCCGTAAGAGATCTAAGGGGACAGATCTCCAGTCATCGTTCGATGCTGATTAATGTAAGCAGGTTTATCAATGTACATGAACAATTGAATAACGTTGTTGATGAATATGTTCGTGATCTTCAAAGGGAAATAAAAAATTATTATCTGACCGGTTCGGAAGCACTTAGATATGAATCATTTTCATTTATAAAATCCGTATTTGATGAACATTTTCGGATTATTCCCAACTTTGAATTTGATTGGGAAGACATCCAAGGAATACTCCATAAGTCTGTTGCTCCAATTATTGTCAGGACAGTTAATGGCAAGAATGCAGTGTCAAATCTGAACTATGACGATAATAAGGAAAATGGTTTGCGAATAATTGCAATTGGAGGTTTCAGTCTGTCCCGCGGATTAACTCTTGAGGGTTTATGTGTCAGTTATTTTTATCGTAACTCCAAGATGTACGATACTTTAATGCAGATGGGAAGATGGTTTGGATATAGAGAAGGCTACAAGGATATCTGTCAGATATGGATGAGCGAAAACGCAATTAACTGGTATGAGTATATATCGGTTGCATCCGACGAACTCCGCCGTGAGGTAATGAGAATGAAAGATCAGAACAAGACACCAAAAGATTTTGGATTACGTGTACGCTCCGATATTGTTACTCTCCTTGTTACTGCCAGAAACAAAATGAAGACAGCGATGGATTATACAAGGACAGTATCACTGAATGGAAAAATGGTTGAAACCCCATATCTGCATCTTAGTAATGAGATACTGGAGAGAAATATTCAGCATACAGAAAGCTTCATAAACCTACTGAAAAACGATGGATATTTATTTGAAGTCAATCCGAAACTGGCTCTTCATAATTTACAAATTAAGAATGTTCCCAAGGATTATATATGCAATTATCTTAAATTATTTCAAAGTCATTATTTAAACATGGATTTTCAAACAGATAATCTGGTAGCGTCGATTCAAGGTATAAATAGTCAACTGGTAGAAAAATGGGACATTGTGTTGGCTTCGGGAAAAGGAAAAAAATCCGTATTTTGCGGACACGAAATCGGTTGCATAATGAGAGGTTTTGCAATTAAAAAGGAATCGGCAGCAATACAGATAAGTGGTAAAAACTCACGCCTTGGTGATAAGAATTATGCGAAAGGCGGATTGTCAAAAGAGGAGATTGAAAAAATAGAAAGTATTGAAAGAGAATATCAATCCAAGATTGGAAGAAAGGATACATTCTCCCAGGATACGTATTTCAGATCTGCAGTCAAACGCAATCCTCTTTTGGTAATATATCCGGTTCAGCTTGATCTAAACAGGATAAAAAATGATAGTAAAAACACGGAAGAAAGCGGTATCAGGGAAGCCGTGGCAAATTTACATATGCCGATTGTAGGTTTAAGCATTGGTATTCCAATATTGGGCGGAGAGGAAAATATATCTTTTAAATATAAAATTAACAAGGTGGCGAAAAAGAGACTGCTGGAATATTTGGAAGCAGACCAAAATTACGAGGAGGAAACAGAAGAACAGGATAATTAATAATTATATTCCCATATGAATAAAAATGATCTTGATTCATTTACCAGAGTGGATGAAAAACATCCGCTTGATTTATATATTGGCACAGATGGTTTATCAAGGCGGACATTATTTTTAATCTCTTCTACTCAACCTCAACATATGATTTCATCTCTTGTGATAAGTGCAGTTGTTGGAAAGCGGAAGGATTCCAAATGGGGCATATCCTTCATCCTTCTTGATAACAAATATAGTGATATTTTTAACTGTTTTTGTAACGATATTATCGAATCCTCACGTTTATTGGAAGACAAAAACAGCGGTGCTGATTTTATAGTCAACCGATATAACAAATGGCAAACAATGCTTTCAAAATCGAGAGGAGAGCTGCTTTCACAATCAACGATAAAGGGACTTATAGGAGAACTTCTTTTTCTGAAAAAATTCCTGATTCCCAAATATGGTCAGGAAGTCGCGGTGAAAGCATGGATCGGTCCCGAAAGAGCAGACCAGGATTTTATTTGCGATAACACGTGGTATGAAATCAAGGCTACTGAAAGTGGATCTGACAGTATCAATATTACATCGGTAGAACAACTTGATACGCCAAAAAATGGCGAGCTTGTTGTTGTATATCTCGACAAGACCAGTAGTGCGGATGAATCAAAAATCACATTGAACAGGATATACGAGGAAGTTTATAACTTGCTTGAAAATGATGACCTGAAAAACAAATTAAGTGGAATATTGCTGGGTTTTGGTTATTTTACAAGACCGGAATATGATGATCCCGCTTTCAAACTGACAAAAATCAATCGTTATATGGTTGATGGAACATTTCCTTCGATGAGAAGAAAAAGTATTCCGGAAGCCGTTATTAATTCAGAATACCAGATGTCTCTGTCTTCAATAGACAATTATTTAATAAAAAATTAATATGGAGATTTTGGAATTCAAGACAAATCTAATTAATGAGATTAAATTTCGATCATCATCTGAAGGAACTACCGATCATGAAGAGTTTGTAAAATATGTCACGGAAATACTTACCGAAGCCGAGGAAATTGAAGATTTTACTCCACTTTATTTCGAGGGTTTGGGAAAACAGGGTAAAAAAATCCAGATTGATGGATATCATTATAGCGAACTGGATGATTCTCTTTCTTTGTTTATCGCTCCTCCCCTGACTGTAGATTTGAATGAAACCTCCGTAGAGGAAGTTTTGACCAATACTGATGCCGAAAAGATATTCACGCGCGCCCAGGCGTTTATTGAAAACACTTCCTACATTATTTCCGGAACTGAACCATCTGCTCCGGGATACGGACTTGCCATTGATATTAAACAGCGTTATCAGGAAATAAGGAAATTTCGGATCTATCTTCTGACAGACAGAGTCATGAGTAAAAGTATCAAGAAACTTGATCAGGATAAAATTGACGACAAACAGGTGGAGTATATTATTTGGGATCTCGATAGATTATATCAGCTCAATAAATCATATGAAGGAAAGGAAGAAATTGTAATTGATTTAAAACAGCTTATCGACAGGGGTATACCGTGTCTTTCAGCCAGTAAAACAGATGATTACACTTCATATCTGTGTATTATGCCTGGATCTTTACTGGCCAGTCTATACAATCAGTATGGCGCCAGATTGTTGGAAGGTAATGTACGTTCCTTTCTTCAAGTAAAAGGCAAGGTAAATAAGGCGATTCGCGGCACAATACTGAATGATCCAAATATTTTTTTTGCGTATAACAATGGTATTGCTGCAACGTGCGAGAAAATTAATCTCGAAATTGTTGATGGAAAAGAATATATATCTAAAATTTCATCTTTGCAGATAGTAAATGGTGGGCAAACAACAGCGTCCCTTGCAATGGCTCTTATAAATGACAAAAAGGATGATTCTGAAAACAAAATAAGCAGAATTTCCGTTCCAATGAAATTAACCGTAGTATCGCATGAAAAAGCCCAAATGCTTATACCAAATATATCCAGATTTGCGAACAGTCAGAACAAGGTTAGCGAGGCCGATCTATGGTCCAACCATCCATTTCATATCCGCCTTGAGGAATTTTCCAGAAAAATACTAGCTCCCGCAGTACAGGGAATGCAATACGGTACGCATTGGTACTATGAAAGAGCTAACGGACAATACAGGCAGGAAACTTACAAAAGCACGGAATCTGAAAAAAAGAGTTTTGCACTGAAAAATCCACCAAATCAGATGTTCAAGAAGGTTGATCTCGCAAGATATATTCATCTCAGACAAATGAGACCGGATATAGCGAGTACCGGTGGTCAGAAAGCCTTTTCCAAGTTTGCCATATCGACCGCTGATGTGTGGGAAAAAAATAATTCCGTATTCAACGAGGAATATTTCAAAGAAGTTGTAGCGATGGCAATTATTTGCAAATCAGCCGACAAGGTAATCAGAAGTCAGGAGTGGTACAACAGTTATAAGGCAAATATTGTAGCTTATACAGTATCGAAGATTTTTTATACCGTTGAAAACGAGCATCCCGAACTGGCAATTTCACTTAGGAAAATCTGGACAGAGCAATCACTTTCTCCTGCATGGATAAGACAAATTGAGAGCACTTCAAAAACCATGTACGATCATTTAATTGACGCTCAGAGATCTGTTGAAAACGTTACCGAATGGGCAAAACGAAAGGAATGCTGGGATGAGGCTCAAAAAATCAAAATAACTCTTAATAAAGAATTTGTAGACGAACTTGGGGACAGTTCGATTGTAAACGAAGAAAGAAGCTATGCCAAAAAGACACAAAAAATGCATGACAAGGTTAATGCAATTGTTGAAGTTTACAATTTCGGGGTTGGTAACTGGAAAGCTCTTATTGAATGGGATAGGACACACAATGTTCTTCGACCAATCGACATTGATTTTGTCAATGTGGCAATTTCTTTTGAAAACGGAAAAGTGCCTTCTGAAAAACAGGCGATAAGAATTTTGGAAGTGCTGGAAAAGGCACGTGTTGAAAGCTTTCCGTTGTAATAAAGTGATTTTTTACGTTTTATTTTATGAAAAATGCAAAACTATTCTATATTGTTGATCTGTTCGCCGGCCCCGGTGGTTTAAGCGAGGGTTTTTGCTCTTATGCAGTAAAAGAAAAATCACATCCATTCAAAATAGTATCGTCAGTTGAAATGGATTCTCACGCACACAGAACACTTGTCCTCAGAAGTTTTTTTAGAGAATTTCCCAAGGGAAAAGTACCCGAAGAATATTATAAATATTTACGTGGCGAAATATCCAGAGAGTTACTATTTGAAAAATATCCGAAAGAGGCGGAAATGGCTCAACATATTGCAATGAATGTAACCTTGGGTACTCCTGATGGGAATAAACTGATAAGAGAAAGGCTAAAAAAATTGCTTAAAAGTTCCAGTATCGGACCTTGGGTGTTAATCGGAGGTCCACCATGCCAGGCATATTCCACAATTGGTCGATCAAGGCAGCAGGCAAATGGTAAAGGCAAGGATAAATACCAAAAGGATCAGCGTAACTTTCTATACAAGGAATATCTTCAAATTCTTGCAGAGTTTAAACCGGCTGTATTTATTATGGAGAATGTACCGGGAATTTTATCTGCAGAAGTTGGCGGTGAAAGGATTTTCGGCAGGATACTTACTGATTTAAGCAAACCTTCAAATGCAATAAGTCTTATTAAAGATAAAGGAAAGAAGGATCTTGAATACAAGATCTATTCTCTTTCAGTTCCGGAATCGGAATTCAAAGATCATGACCCAAGAGACTATGTTATAAAGTTTGAAGATTACGGTATACCACAAGCAAGGCACAGGGTTATATTATTAGGTATAAGAAAGGATTTTGATATAAAGCCTGGCATTTTGGTAAAGAATCCAAATGAAGTTCCTGTAAAAAATGTTATTTCAGATCTTCCCAAGCTTCGAAGTGACTTTACGCATAAAAAATTAACATCCCATGAATGGTATGATTTTCTCCGGTCTATACCTTCCCAGTCATGGTTTCATGAGGATGAAAAATTAATTATTAAAAATAATAAAGGACGTAAAATAAACTTAAAGCAGGATATTCTTAAATTTATTAAAAAACTACCGAAACGTTTAACCGTTGGTTCTGAGTATATGAAAATGAAATCGATTCCGACCTATCGTAAGGATTGGTATTCGGATAAAAAACTTAAAGGTGTAATAAATCACACTACGCGTCCACATATGGATAGGGATTTACTCAGATATTTTTATTCTGCAGTATATGCGAATATTATTGGTAAATCACCTCGGTTGACAGAGTTTCCTACTGGACTGTTACCAAACCACCAGAACGTTCTCCATCATAACGGGTATATCAAGTTTAATGATCGATTTCATGTGCAGTTAAAAAATAATCCGTCAAGAACAATTACATGCCATCTATCAAAAGATGGGCACAGCAGTATACATTATGATCCTGTTCAATGCAGAAGTATTACTGTTAGGGAAGCTGCAAGAATTCAAACTTTTCCTGATAACTATTTTTTTGAAGGACCTAGGACACAAAAATTCAAGCAGGTTGGAAATGCTGTCCCACCTTTGATTGCATATCAAATAGCGGAGATTGTTTATAACGTAATCAAAAATATTAACGACTGACAGGTTAAATATAGTGCTATGGATATTTTTACCCCCAAGAAAAGAAGTTCCGTTATGTCGAAAATAAAATCTAAAAATACCGGTTTGGAACTACGAGTAAGAAAAAAACTGTTTTTCATGGGTTTCAGATATAGAGTAAATTATCCGATTACAGGTAAACCGGACATAGTATTTCCTCGAATAAAAACGGCAATTTTTATAAACGGCTGTTTCTGGCATCAACACAATCATTGCAAATTGTCCTATATGCCAAAAACAAATACGGAATTTTGGAGTAACAAGTTGGCAGGTAATCTAAAAAGAGATAGTAAAATCAATGATGAATTAAAAAAGAATGGATGGAGAGTTATGACCTTATGGGAATGTAAAATTGAAAAAGATTTGGACAAAGAAGTTCGAAGCTTGGTTCATAAAATAAAAAATCCATAAAATAAGTTTACAGTTAAAAATGCAGTACTTGACAATCATTCTCCTAATCTTATATAATCTAATATAATCTTATATAGTCATTTTAATATATAACCTATGACAGATATAACCAGATTCGACACAAGGCTGGAATCACTTCCGGCCAATATTCTCACCCTTATA
>Ga0172375_10012882_pt1 | contig 10449 bp, 6 predicted proteins | sample LakKiv1m_FD_114537 | JGI IMG/M metagenome (GOLD analysis project Ga0172375, IMG submission 114537) | Freshwater microbial communities from Kabuno Bay, South-Kivu, Congo - kab_092012_11.1m | ecosystem: Environmental > Aquatic > Freshwater > Lake | place: Democratic Republic of the Congo...
AGCTCGCTCACAAAGACACGGACGACGGAGGCACCCAGCCCTTGCTGCGCCTTTTTCTCGCGGGAACCCTTGACATCCAGAAGATGCTCTCGCCCGCACGCGGGCGGGCGGCAGCCGCGACCTACCGGGGGCCTGATCACAAGGCTGGCCACGGTCTCTCGGAACAGCCCTGAGCCCCGCGCCTCGCGCCTTGACCTTCGGCCCTTGCCCCCTTACCCTTATGGAGCACTCAACCCCCACTCGTCGTCGCCCATGGCACCACTGACGGTCCGTTACGCTGTGGACCCCAGGCTCCAGGCGGAGGCCAACGCCCGGGGCCTCACCTACTGGTCTGCCTACGTGGCGGAGGTCCTGGACCGTCTTGGCGTCTGTGCCCAGCCCTGTGCGTTGGGCCAGATCAGCGACCCCGAGCTTCTGGCCCGCACCGGGGCCATGGTGCTCGGTGACGTCCCCCGTAGTGCCATCCCCGGGCGTGCTGACCAGGCGCTGAGGGACTGGGTCCGGCGCGGCGGGGTGCTCGTTGGCTTCGCCACCGAGGGTCTCGACGAGCTGTTCGGCGTTGCCGATGACGGGACCCTCGCGCAGGGCGAGGACCCGTTCCAGATCAGCGGCTATGCGGTCCTCGGCGAGGCCCCCGTGACCTGCGCTTGCCGCGCCCCCATCGAGCCCGAGCAGAAACTGATCATCCTCTCGCCCGTCCGGCTGCTCAGGCTGACCCATGCCGAGGAGTTGGCCCGTCTCTTCCGCTGCGCTCCGGAGGCCCCCGGCGATGGACGCCTGGCCGTGGACTCCGGTCGACCGGCCATCACCGCCCGCCGGTTCGGCAGAGGCTTCGCCTTCCTCTTTGCCTTCAATCTCAGCCAGACGCTCTGGGCCCTCCAGCAGGGCCGTCCCGTCGACCGCGACTACGATGGCGATGGCTACCTGCGCGTCTCCGATGCCTGCGTGGTCGGCCAGAACAGCCGCGCCGTCCCCTACGCCGACGCCCTGCACTTTGTCCTGGCCAGTATGGTCGCCCGGCTCCCGGTCCCGAGCATCTACCCCATCCCCGCGCGCCACGGCCGCGTTCCGCCATGCCTGCTGTTCTTCGGCGGCGACGACGAGGCCGAACCCCACAACCAGGTCATTGCCAGCGACTTCATGGCGTCCCGGGGTCTGCCCTACCACCTCAACCTCATGCCCAGGGCGGGCCGCTTTGCCATCGACTCGACCGAACAGGCCCGCATCGAGGCCAACGGGCACGAGATCGCCCTCCACTACGACTTCATGGACGGCTTCCAGCACCCCTGCGGCTTCACGCGGGCAGACGTGCTCCACCAGGCCAGGCTCTTCCGGGAGACCTTCGGGAGGGACTCAGCCTGCAGCGTGACGCACTGGTGTCGCTGGGTCGGCTGGGCCGATGCGGCCCGGTGGATGCACGAGGCCGGGGGGATCGCCGAGAACCACCGCATCCACTGGACCTCGCCACCCGTGAACCCGGTGAATCGTGTCGGGTTCGCCTTCGGGTCGGCGTTCCCCCGCCACTACTGGGACGACGCCGCCCACGGCAATGTCCGTCTCGACTTCCTCTCGTTGCCCATCGTCGCCTACGAGGCCGGGTACGAGGGGGACCGGGTCTTCCCCGAGATGACCCGAGAAGCGCTGGATCTGGCGATGCGCTACCACCTCACGCTGAACTACTTCTACCATCCCATCTACATCGCCAGGTCCCCTGCCTGTCGCCAGGCCCTCGACCACCTGGTGGAACGGATCCGGAGGCTCCCTGTGCCCCCCGTGCTCATGGGGCCTGACCGGCTGGCGCACTGGTGGCTGGCCCGATCGCAGGCCACAATCCAGGGAGCGCTCCGGGAGCGGCGGACCCTCTCACTGACCGCGGAGTGCGGCTGGGAGGACGGCTACGTGGTGCGCATCCCAACCGGCGCCACCCCGGCCCGCTCCTGTCGCGTGGACAGGCGTCTCGCACCCCTGGAGTCGGGCCTGGAGTTCGGCCAGTACTGGGCCCATGTCGCGCTGCCGCCCGGCCGGCACGACCTGCGCCTGCGGCTCTGACGGATCTTCCTCCACTGGCCGTCGTCTGCCAGTGACGGAAGCTCCGGTAAACGGGAGACTTACGGCTCCGCCGCAGCGTTCCCGTTGGAGTCTACGTGAGCTCCGCGCCCACGGCATGCGCGCCAAGGGCCCCTGGAGGCCGGGATCGCCGCATCCCGGCACCGCGGCATACGGACATGCCGCGCGCCACCGGCGGCCGAGGGAAGGGCACGAGTGGCTTCGCGAGGCCGCGGCACGGTGGCGGCGAGTCTGGGTCCATCCGGGGTCGCGTAGGTCGCCAAGTCTGTATGCACAGTGACTACTATAGTCACATGGCAGCTACTTGCCGGCGACCGGCGCACCCCAGTCTTCCCAGGCGTAGGCCGGGGTGATCAGCGGATCGTAGAAGCCGGGCTCGGGAACCAGGAACAGCGCGGCTTCAACGCCACCGGCAACCGCGCGGAAGAGGGTCATGCCGACGCCGGCGAGGAAGCCGACACCAGACCCCTCACAGACGCCGCGCAGGTGCACCTGCCGGTCGATCTGGCGAGGGACCTCCAGGGGACAGGTCACCACGTTGATCACACCGCGCAGGAGCTTGACGGTCATGCCGCCGATCACGTTCTCCGCGCTCGGCAGCTTCTCCTGGGCGCAGAGCGGCCCGCACGCCAGTACCACCACGGCCACCATCGCCACCCAAACCGTTCTGCGGTTCCACAACATGGCCAACCTCCTGGACTGTGATGGCCTGCGCCCGCCTGAAGGCACCCCAGCCTGAGGGATGTGCCGGCAGCGTCTGGTCATCGGCGTCCGTACTATAGCCCGCCATCGCCGCCGCCGGCAGGGCCTGGCCCAGACTCCTGTCACCCGTCAGCGCGCGAAGGCATGCAGCCGAACCGACCCGGGGGCGAAGGGTTCGATGCGGACCACGTTGCGGCCGCGCTTTAGGTGGGCGGTGATGTCCAGGCGCAGCGGCCTGCCGATGACGCCGCCCGCCCGCGCCCCGTTTACCATCACCGCGGCCGCCGCCTCGGGCTCGACTCGCTCCATCTCGAGGAAGACCCGCACCGCGGCCAGGTCGAGGCCGGCGGGCACGTCGGCGTGGCCCCAGAAGGGGTCTGCCTTGGCTGGGCTGCGGGTGAGGCCGCCGCCGAGGCGCCCCCAGGGGCCCCCGCCAAAGGGCACCAGCTCGCGGGCTGCCGGCCAGGCAGCGTCATCGAACCCAGCCGTCTGCCAACCCGCCTGCTGCACGGCGGCCGCCTTCCAGGTGCTGTCGATGCGGATCTCGATGGATGGCCCCGGCTCGAACTCGAGGAGCAGCCGGCCCACCACACCCGCCGGGCTCGGCTTGTCGGTGGCATTGGTGGCCGCCACCGCGAGCTGGTTCACGCCGGCATGGAGAAGCCCCGTCAGGTCGAGCGCCACCGGGTTGCGCCAGCCCTCGGCACTGCTGTCGCTGCGGCCGGCGCTCTGCCCGTCGATGAAGAACTCCATGCTGTTATCCGCGCTGCCGATGAAGCCGGCCCGGACCAGGCGGCGGTCGGCTGGGAGGGTGACCTGCCGGCGGAAGGAGCGGACCCCGGGTGGGGCGCTGCGGGCGGGTTCGTCCTCGGGGAACCAGACCCAGTGGCAGCCGGCGAGCCGCCCGGCGAGGTCGGAATCCAGGGCCGGCAGCGCCTCGACCGGCGGCGTGGGGTCGCGGACCACCGCCACCGTCGTCACCGGGACAGCGCCCGGCGGCACACGCGCCGGCAAACCCCGGTCCACCGCCTGGAAGACCAGCAGCACGCTCTCGTTCGGCTCCAGGGTCAGGTCCAGCTCCGCCTGGTCGCCCTGGCGGGCACAGGGCAGGGGGGTGACCTCGTTGCGCATGGCATCCCAGAGCTCCGGCGCGCCGGGCGCTGTAAGCCGGAATCGGAACTGCCGCGGCCCGCCGGTGTGGTTCTGGTTGGTCACGAAGAAGACATCGCGGCCAGCCTTGACCCGGTGCAGCACGTGCAGCCAGTTGCCGGTCTGCCCTGCCAGCACCTCCAGGGTCGGGTGCACCCCCGCGTCGCCCCCGAGGACCTGCTGGAGCTGGGCCGGGGTCGGGGGCTCCGGCAGCAGATACGACCGGCCCCCTGCGGGCGTCGTCCGGCAGGCCACCAGCCCTGGCGCGGCGGCCAGACCCCAGACCGCCTCGCGCAGGGCCGCGATGTCGGCCGCCGTTCTGCCGAGGGTCGCCGAACGGGTGGGCAGGAAACCATAGCCGACAACGACGCCGCCGGCGTCCAGGAAGTCGCGGGCCCTGGCCAGTGCGCCATACGGTATCGTCTCCACCGGTGGAACGACCAGTACCCGGTAGCGCTCCTCGCGCAAGGCCAGCTCGCGTCCGGTCACCCGCACGTCCGCCTCGAGGACCTCGTAGGGGAGCCAGTCGCAGTCGTAAAGGGCGTCCTGCAGGGCTTCGCTCATGGCCTCCGGGGCGACCGCCTTGCCCGCCTGGCCGCTCGTGCCGGCAAAGAGCAGCGCCACCGGACAGACATGCCGGCCCCCGCTGAGCATCAGGCTCAGGCGACTGGAGTAGTCGGCAAAGACCCGGTACAGCGGCCAGCGCGGTTCGTAGCCGCCATGGTAGAAGTAGGGCGGGCAATCCGTATCGCGCGGCGCCCGCGGGTTGAACGAGTGGGGGATGACGAAGTTCACGCCGCTGACCTGCATGTGGTCCAGCCACCACTTCATCTCCGGGTAGGTCAGGTCCTGGCCGCGGGCGCCGAAGATCTCGACCATGGTGACGTCATCGGGCTTGCCGTAGGCGTGGGTGATGGAGCTGCCGAGCTTGGGCGTCTGCCACACGGGCACGTCCCGGGTGACGCGCTTCCCCCAGACAAACTGGTCGAAGACCGCGTCGATGCCGCCCATGTCGCTGTACTTCAGCAGCGAGAAGACGTTGCCGGCGCACAGTTCCGGATCCAGGTAGGCGTTGCCATGCTCGAGGAAATGGCCGATGGAACGCACGCCGTGCTCGCGGCACCAGCCCGAGAGGCCCCCGTAGAGGGTCCGGCCCCAGGCCTCGGCAAGGGCGTCGGCATACTGGTACCGGGCCGCTGCCTGTTCCTCGCCAGCGAGCCGGAACTTCCACGCTACCAGGGCTTTCTTCCAGTCGACCTGGCGTTCGGCTAGAACCGGCATGACCTCGGTGCCCCAGTCGCCGCGGGTCTCCGGCTCGTCGTAGAAGAAGCCCTGGATACAGGCACCGAAATCGGCCCCGAAGCGCTCGGCGTGGGGCTGGTAGACCGTGTGCAGGTACCACTCCACGGCGTCGCGGCTGGCGCCGTCCACCAGGTAGCGGCCACCGAAGGGCTCGGGCTTCCAGGTGAACGCCATGACCTGCCAGCGGCCCTGGGGGGCCTCCCAGGCCAGGGCCCCGTCGCGGACCGTGGGGGTGAGGTCGAGGAGGCTGCTGCCATCGACGCCGGCGTCCGTCAGCCGGCCCGCCAGCACCGCCAGGAAGCCAGGGCCACCGCAGTCACTGGCCACGTGGCGGGCCGGGCCCGTGACCTCCACCGCCGTGGCCGTGAGCCGCTTGCTGCCGAACTCGGCCGGGACCTTCCCCGCGACCTCGCCGCTGGGCCACCACTTCTCATCGAAGATCCACATCTGCAGGTCGTTCTGCTTCGCCGCCTGCAGGCAAACTGCCAGGTCGCGGAACCAGCCTTCCCCCAGCCAGTCGCTATGTGGCCGAGATTCGGCGGTGAAGCAGCCGTTGCCCCCCTCTGCCACCTTGCCGAGGACCATCGCCAAACGCTCGGCAGGCTCATCCCCGTGCAGCCAGAAGAGCGGCCCGGTGAGCCGCCGGCACTCGCTGGGTAGTTCCCGGAACTGGCGCTCCAGGACGCCCATGTCCGCCGCGGGTGGGACCAACGGCCCCGGGGAGCGGACAGCCTCCGCCGCCAGGGCTCTGGCCCCCGCAACGATGACCACGGCGGCGATGAGGGAGTGCCTGTGCCTCAGCATGCGCGTCATCCTGGTGGGTCTGCTCGTGTACCATCAACGTCGTTCACCCCGCGCGGAAATCCAGCGCCCATGGCGCCAGGGCTGGAAAGGCGACCCGCTCGGTATAGACTGTCACCGCGGGGTAGGGCGGAGAGATCCCCGGCGGCCCCCAAGGAGCGCAGGCCAGATGCCCTGGAAGCGACTGCTCTGCAGTGTGGTGTTCCTCAGTTCACTGACCCTCGCCCAGGAGCCGCCACGCGGGGCGGCGGTCTACAGCTCCTTCAAGGACGGCGCAACCTGGTACCGTGACGAGCAGGGACCCGTGTTCCAGGCCGCGGGGTGGGAGCTGGACACCTATGAGAACACCCGCATCGCCGATCTCGTGGCGGGCCTGGACCGCTATGCGGTGATCGTCTTCGGGACAGGCTACAACTACGAGCATCCACAGGACCTGGCTGCCCATGGCGCCGCCTGGCGGGCCTACCTGGAGCGTGGCGGTTGCCTGGTGGTGACAGATGCCAACTACCCGCCCATGTTCGCCTGGCTCTCGGCCGTGGACCCGGCGCTGCGCTGGGGCTCGCGGGGTGAGATGAACGAGGGGCGCGAAGCACCCCCCGCCTGGACGGCTGCCGAGCACCCGCTGCTCGGTGGTGTCAAGCCGCCCAATGTGCCTTGGACCCACCCCACGTACTGGTCCCAGGCGTTCACCCCGCTGGTGGCGGACACCGCTCGCCGGCCCGTCGTGGCCTATCTCGAGGTCGGCAGAGGGGTGGTCGTGGTCTCCTCCGCCTACCGGCAGTACGACTTCCCCAATGCGGCCTTCCTGAAGGACCTGCTGTCCTGGGCGCAGGCTCCCGAGCGCATCGCCGCCGCCCTGCAGCGCCGGGAGGCGGCCCGCGCCGCCTCCCGGAATCCGCCCGCGACAAAGGTCCCCGCCCTGGCCCGCCCGCCGGTCGTCGACGGCACCCTCGGCGACGACGAATGGCAAGGCGCCGCGGTGCTCCCCGACTTCGTGGCCATGGATGGCACCCGCAACCTCACCCAGCGCACCGTCTGCCGCCTCGGGCAGACGCCCCAAGGCCTGTTCGTGGGGTTCCAGTGCTACGACCACGACGTCGCCGGGGTGGGCCGCCGGATCACGGAGCGGGACGGCGCCGTCTGGACCGATGACTGCGTCGAGGTCTTCCTGGACCCCTCCGCCGGCCGCAACGAGTTCCTCCACTTCGCCGTGAGCGCCGCGGGGACCCAATACGACGAACGGGGTGCCGACCCGGCCTGGGACCGATACTGGGTCGCCCGGACCGCGGTGTCGCCGGGCCTGTGGACGGCTGAACTCTTCATCCCCTACGCCGCCCTCGACATCAACGCCGCCAGCCCGCCTGAAGCCACCTGGAAGGGCAATGTCTACCGCGAGTACCCAGGCCGCGGCGGGGTGCCTCAGGAACTCTCGGGGTGGTCGCCCACCTTCAGCAACTTCGCCGCGGCCTCGCACTTCGGCGTCCTGCGTGGCATCGAGGCCCCGGCGGCACATCTCACGCTGGCCACCGAGATCGCCGCAGAGGTCCCCGAGCGCTGGTTCGGCGGCGACAACATCCTCACGGCGGGTGTCTCGGCGCTTCCGGGCCTGCCCTCGGCGTTCGTCCTCTCGTGCGTCGAGGTCGGTGGCCCGCAGCGGACCGTGGGGGCGTCTCGAGTGGCCCTGGGGCCCGGGGAGAGCGCCGCGGTGAAGGCGGTGGTGTCCCTCGATACCGACGCCGCGCGTGTCTTCCAGTTCGTCGCCCAAGACGCTGCCGAGCCCGAGCGCGTGCTGGCCTCCAGCCGCGTGTTCCGTGCCCTGCCGGCTCCCGTGCTCGAGGTGGTCATGCTCTCGCCCGCCTACCGCGGCCTGGTGCAGTCGCGCGACCCCGACAAGGCCCTGCGCCTGGATGGACGCGTGGGCGACCCGGGCGCGATGACCGGAGACCTGCAACTGCGGGCTTGCCTGATCCCGCAGGGCCGCCTTCGGCCCGTGTGGCAGCAGACGCAGACCGTCCTGCCACGGTCTGCGGCCCGCTTCGAGGGAGCCCTGGGGGACCTGCCGCCCGCCGAATACGAGGTGCAGGTCGACCTGCAGGACGCCTCCGGCCGGCTCATTGCCCGGGACCGCCGCACGCTCCGCGTGACGGCCCCGGTACCGGTGGAGGTCACCTTCGACGCTCGGCGCGCCTGTCTGGTGAACGGTACTCCTCTCTTCCCCATCGGTCTGTACCACGTCTCGGAGCCGGCGCTGGCGCTGGTCAATGCCCGTGCACAGGAGCTGGGGCTGCCGCAGATGACCCTCGAGGAGATGCTGGCCGGCTGCCGTGAGCACGGGTTCAACACCGTTGTGCGGGGCTGGGGTATGCCCGGCGAGGAATACATGCAGACCGCCCAGAAGCTGGGGCTGTGGGTACTGCCGGAGATCGGTGCGCCGGATGCCGCGGTCCTGCCGGGGATGGTCGCCTTCGCGAACCGTTTCGGCAACCTGCTCCTGTGGTACGGCGTCGACGAACCTGCCGGAGACCGCCTCCAGGCGGCCCTCGAGGCCCACGAGCGCTTTGCCAAGGCCGATCCGCACCGGCCCGTGTCCGCAGCCTGCAACAACGTCGGGGTCTTCGCTGACGGGGTGCGCGCCTACGACCTGCTGATGATGGATCCCTACCTGATCTACCCCAAGCGCAGCCCGAGCCTCGAGGCCATCGCAGGGTGGGTCCAGGCGGGGATCGCCGCCGGCGGCGGGCGCGTCCCGGTATGGGTGGTGCCCCAGGCCTTCGCCATCGACAATGCCTGGGCCGAGCCTACCGGCGAGGAACTGCGCTGCCAGGCGTATCTGGCCATCGTCCACGGTGCCACGGGGCTGGTCTGGTATGCGTGGTTCACCACCGAGACGTGGTCGCAGAACCCCAGGGGACGGAGGCAGTGGTTCCTGCCCGACAGCCCGCTGTGGGCCTGTTTCACCACCCTCAACGCCGAGATCAACGACCTGGCCCCCGTGGTGCTGCGAGGCGATCCCCGGGGCGAGGCGAACCGCAACGCCGAGGGCATCCACTCACAGCTCTGGAAGGCCGGGGATGAGACCCTTCTCATCGCCGTCAACCCACGGTCAGAGCCGCGGATGGGCCGGTTCCAGGATCTCCCTGGCGGGACCGCCGAGGTCCGCTTCGAGGACCGCCAGGTGCCCATCGAGGGCGGCGTGCTTCAGGACGCCTTCGCCCCGCTGGCGGCGCACGTCTACCGCCTGCACTGAAGAACCTGCATCCCGAGGAGACGAGAGGCGTTCCCAAGCAGGATCTGGCGCTGCTCGGCGGCGGTGAAGGGAAGCCGCAGGAATGCCTCCAGCACGGTGCCGCAGTCCTGCCAAGGACCATCCCTCCCGAAGACGACACGGGCGCTGTCATGGGCCCTGACCATGCGCACGAGCTGCTCTTCCGGCATCCAGGCGTTGATCGAGTCGACCTGCTCGGGCTTCGTGGCTACCGGCAGATTGAGCGCCCCGCAGAGACCCGTACCCGCAAGCTTGCGCTTCAGTCCATCGACGGTGCCGTCGAAGGCGGGGGCGTTGCCGAAACGCTGCGCCAGCGCACTCACTACGCTCGCCGCGATCCGGTCGGGACAGAGATGGGTGTGGAAGCCGAAGACTGAACAGGCGGTTTCATGGCGGCGTATACAGTAGAGCGGCCCGCGCGCAGTGCGAAGCCATCCGGTGTGACACCAGGCATGGGTCAGGGACGCGGGAAGGAGCCCACCAGGCGGCCACAGAGCGGACGGGGACCCTACCGGCTCTGTACGCTGGAGCCGGTTACGAGCTCGCCTGGACGCTCTCTCAGCCCGATCCTCACCCGTCTGTGTCTGCGCCGCGCCCTCCGTGGGCCAGGGCATGGGCCGGATGGACGGCGGACCAGTGCTGTTGCCGGCGCCTATGCCCTGGCCGGTCGCACGGCCCTCGCGACCTGGCCGGCCGTGAGCCCGCCTCACGGGGGTATGGCTTCCCAGGCCCACGGTGGCCCCGGAGCCCCTCCGTGGCTCCCTGGCGCCTTTGCGGCAGCGCTTCCCCGATGCCGCCCTCGAGGACGCAGCCCCGGCCCGGCAGTCCCAGGCGATCGCTGCAGACGTGGCTGGGGGCTGGCCGCACGACGGTACAGCCGGCCCCGAACCGGTCGGCAACCCCACCTGCCGGCCGCCCCTGGCCCACCCGCTCCAGCCCCAGGCTCCTCGGCCGCAGCGCCCGCCGCCCCCGCCCCCGCCCCGCTCCGGCGCAACGCCTCGAAGCTGACCCCCGCCGGAACCCCCGCCCGCTGCACCAGCGCCGCCAGCGTCCGCTGCAGAGCCCGTAGCGACAGGTGACCGGCACCCTTCCCGGCCGCCGATGGGAACAACCAGTCCCCCGGGCCGCAGCCGCGCACACAGCCCGCCAGCACCCGCCGGCAA
>Ga0172375_10012883_pt1 | contig 10449 bp, 8 predicted proteins | sample LakKiv1m_FD_114537 | JGI IMG/M metagenome (GOLD analysis project Ga0172375, IMG submission 114537) | Freshwater microbial communities from Kabuno Bay, South-Kivu, Congo - kab_092012_11.1m | ecosystem: Environmental > Aquatic > Freshwater > Lake | place: Democratic Republic of the Congo...
GCCAGAGAACAATGCCGCTTGCAATAATAAAGGATACCAGGCTGATTGAGCCGATCGAATAATAAATTTTCAACCAGTAAGAAGGGCCGATTGCAGCCTCAACCAATGTGATCGGCTGCATGATGAGGGATTTAACTATCCCGGCAAAACTCAGCCCGCCATTGATTCTCGCATCGACATCAGTGTAGGTATACTTGACAAACAGGTAATAGACAACATAGATCAACCCCGGAACAGCAACAATTAAAGCCTTTCTGTATTTTCGCTCGAATGCAAATACACAAGCCATTCCAAAAAGATAGGGGGGAGAGAAATAATAGGAAAATGATCCGAGCATGAGCAGCAATAGTCCCGATACGTTTTTATTGTGCCGGATCAGTGAGTGTGCATAGAGAATAACGGAAGGGAAAAAAACATAAGGGACAGTCATGTACCAGTACATCGTCGTGTCGTGCAAGGGAGAAAAAACAAAAAGAGCAGAAGCAAGCATTGCCCGGTCACGAGGGAAGTAATCACAGGCAAATCGATAGACGCAATAAAAACTGATTGCATGAGCAACCATTTTAATCAGATCATAAACCCATTGATGCTCAAACCCGATTAAAAAATATGGCCACCAGAACGTGTAGAAAGTGGGCAACAGATAAAGCAGAATACTTTTCTTTTTGGGATCGGGATTCAAAAATTCCCACACATCGCTCCATCTGCCAACCGCACTGTAATCGTCACCGTGAAGACCAGTCCCCAGAAACAGATAGAGTAATACAAGCAGAAACACAAACGCCGCTATGATATTTCTCGATTTCAATGATCCCGTCATAACTTTTCTTTATTCCTGAAGCGACTGCCGCATATACAGATTGACAAGTTCTCTTGCTATTTTTTTCTCATGACTAAAAAAACAGAGCCTCCAAACGGAACAGCAATTCCTTTGTCAAGAATAAGGGTCTCAAGAAATCCTGTTTTCCTGAACAGGTAATCCAGAACAGGATGAAACGGCTTGACATCGCTTGCCGAACCGGCAGGAAACAACTTTCTTCTGAGCACCATCAAGGGGAAAAGCAGGAAATTCCAGTAGGAACCATATACTTTTCTGAATCCATGCCGTTCCAGCATCCGGTTTACTGCGCTCAGAGTAAATCTGCTTGTCTGACCAACAGCCTTGTCGTGATATGAATGTAACCATTGATATGCTGCCAGATTCAACAGAAGAGTGCCGCCCGGCTTCAGTACCCGATGAAACTCGGAGATCGCGAGATCCCTGTCAAGATCATAGCCGAGTACATCAAGAGAAACAACCACATCAAAAAACGAGTCGGAATACGCAATGTGCTCAATGGAGCCTGACTGAACCTCTGCTCCCGACTTCAGGCGGGCAATTTCACATGCCTCCGGCATTAATTCCAAACCATAGAGAGACGCAGAGGGATACCGGTACCGGAAGAATTTGAGCATCCCCCCAGTACCGCATCCTGCATCAAGAAGAGTCATGCTGTTCGGATCAGCGTATCGCATTGTGGCATTGGCAACAATCTGATGCAGAGTCTGGTACCACCACATGGACTCCTCAACAGAACTCATCAAATAATACTCTTCCTTTCTCATGGTCCAAACTGATGTTATCGAGCTTTGTCTATAGCAGGTGCCGGTCAAAAAGAACGTTTTTTAATCGTCCACTGCGGAGTGTTATTGGTGGTCAGGTAGTGCTTGCCCAAGTACTCGCTCATCAATCCAAGAAAAATGATTTGTATCCCGGAAAAAAAGGTAATGCCCGCCATAATGGAGGCCCAACCCTGACTTTCATAAGGGTTGTTAACTTTATCAATAACCAGATAGATGATAAACAGGACGCTGAGAACCACAACGAGAATACCGAACAGGGTAAATGCCCGTAACGGCTTTATTGAGAAATTGATAAACACATTCAACCATAAGGAGACAAGTTTTTTTGCCGTATAGTTGGAATTGCCTGCCTCACGTTGATGGTGCTTGACCTGCACAGCACTGAGACTATCTGTGACGCGAAGGATAAGACCGTCTACATAGGGAAACGGTCCTTTATACTTGATGATTTCATCCACAATTTCACGCCGGATCGCCTTGAAACTTGACAAATAGAGATTCCGGGGTTTATTGAGCAACCACGATGCAACCCTGTCATTGAACTGACTTCCCAGATTGCGAAAAAGATTGTGCTTCTTCTCTGCATAAAACGAATAGACGACATCAAATCCCTTCTCAATCTCCCTGACTAAATGGATAATTTCTTCCGGGGGATTCTGAAAATCGTCATCAATGATCACGGCAACATCGCCGGTCATATGATGTAATGCACACATCACGGCGTTATGCTCGCCATAATTCCGGCGTAAAGAGATAAACCGGACCCGATCATTATTCAGGGCAAGGAGATCGCAAACCGATTCACTTTTATCCTTGCTGCCGTCATTGACCAGAACAAACTCAAGTTCATAACCCTGCAGCTCCTGCTCGACAGCAGAGACAAGATCTTCAATGGTTTCCTGGGCATTGTAGACAGGAATGCAAATAGAGATTTTCATTTTTTTCTGTGTTCAGTGAAATCAGCCATTCACTTCAACCATTTTCCGGCATCTGCAACGCCTGGCCCTGATCTCGAATCGATTCTGTTGAGCATACATTTTTCGTGTCCAACCTGGGTTGCGCTATACAATACGCAATCTTCCCTGGAACCAGTTATAGACAATCGCAACGTATTCATAGACAATAACGGAAATTTGATCAACAGTTGCCCCCCATTGCGGATCTGCAGGCGGTGTATCAACCACAGCTGGCGTCAGCACCGTGATATCAGGCGCCTGTTTTCTCCACGTCCAGAGCGCACGACGGCCATGATAGGGGGAGGTCAGAAACAGTATTGAGTGAACACCCTGCCGTCGAAGCTGCTGCATGACCATCTCAACATTCTCACTGGTACTCTTTGGATACTTGTCAAGAATATGAATGGCGGATGCGGCAACCCCCTTGTCTTCGAGATAGAGTTTGATAACATCGACTTCCGAAAGATCCTGCTCCTTGCCGGATGAAAGAAAAATATGAGGCGCATATCCCTGCCTGTAAAAACGGACCGCATCAAGCGCTCTTCTCTGATAGCTGTCATTGCGGTAGGCTGACTCTCCGTTACCGCTGAACACAACAATGGCATCTGTTTTAAGGGGCGCATGCCGGACCACAAGCTGGTCGCCGATAAACCAGAACAACGGCGAATGGAATATCACGAGATAGAGCATCAGCAGAACGGTCAGCGGCATCAGCCATGCAGAACGGTGCCGGGTATAATAGCGCTGAAGACTCTCCTTCCAGTTATTGGGCTGCTGCAGCGCCTTGTCGGCCAGTTGCTTGTCGATGACCGTCATAATCCCCTTGAAGCGTGTCGTCCAGGTATTCTCCCGAGCCACTGACTTGCGCCTCTCAACCGCCTCCGCTGAACGAAATTGCGGATTGTCCAGTGTCTGCCTGACCTTTCCGATAAACTCTTCCGCACCGGCAGCCACGGATATCACTCCCGGATAACTCCTCTCATATGCACAGATCTCGCGCATGTTCGTCGCCACGACAGCTGTTCCCATCGCAAGATACTCATTGAGTTTGCATGAATAGACACTGTCAGTAAACTCATTGACAACATAGGGTATGAGCGCAACGTCAAAACTGCTGATATATGCCGCCATCTGTTCATGTGACCGCTCTCCGAGGAGCACAATGTTTGATTTCTGGTCAAGAAGGGAAGTGGTTGTGTATTTCGGGCCGACAAGCACAACAGTAGCATCCGGCAGTGCATCGGCCAGTGCTGCAACCATCTCCTGGTCAAAAACATCACTTATCGCACCAACGTAGCCTATAACCGGCCGTTTGACGGCCTTTATGTCGTCAGGAGTAACAAGCTGCTCCTTTGGCACCATGAATTTCGCTTCATCGATTCCGGCCGGAAATGAATAAACCGAGCGGGTAAAGGGTCGGGCTCTTTCAATAATGGCTTCTGATATTGCGAAAACAAGATCGGCTTTTTTGAAAAAGAGATCCTCCCAGTACCTGAGTTTTTTTGTAGCGGATGAAGCGCCAGCCATATGATTGGCACAGTAGTAGATTGTCAGTGCCGGCGCAATTTTTTCAATCAATCCCTGGGCGAGCGGTGTGGGCAGAAAAGAGATGACAATCGGATCAGTGAAACGGGTAACACGCATCCACTGCCGGATCGATTTTGATATGACAGCTACATTTATGCTCTTTACTGCGGCATTATAGGGAAAGGGCAGAAACGCAGGGGAATAGGTCCATAGATTCTGCTCTATTTCCCGAAACCCGTGCAGGGAGGAGAGGCGCCTGCGAACACGATCGACGATTCTGCCGAAATCCTTTAACTGAGGCCCCCGCACACCGGTATTTTCAATAAACAACACCTTGGTACCCTGGCCTGTCAGGGACATTGCCAATTGATGGTGCATCTGCCAATGCGTTGACCAGTCAATTGATGAAATGATAATTACATGCTTGTTTTTCAATGCAATCCTGTTAATAGTCCTGTTCGCCTGAGGATACTCATCAGACGAAGACGAACCATCTCTATATAAAAAACGATTGTTTTCGGTTTTGCCCGGGCAAGCATCCGAAGTATTTCATTATAGGATACCAGTATGTTCCTGACATCGCTGCTTACTCCGCCCAGATAAAACGAAAGCACCGGATCAGTGGTAACATGAATTTTCGGCTTCAGAAGAGATGCATTTCTCAGCAGAAACTCCTTGTCGCCGGCAATTTTATAACTTGCATCAAAACCTCCCTGACTGAATAACGAGGATTTATGCAGTGTACCGGGATGGGAAAAGCCCATATTAACCGGGTAATTCCAGGGCTTTTGCCATGGCGCAGTATTCAGCTCTTTAACTACCTGACCATTACTGACCACTGCGGTACGGAAAGCAATGACATTGTGCTCACCGTCAAGAGCCGAAACCATTTCACTGAAACAGCGCTCTGAAACCGTATCATCAGAACCGATAAAAGCGATATACTCCCCCTTTGCCATCCTGACGCCCTTGTTCCATGCCTCATAGATTCCCCCGTCAGGCTCGGATATGAAGGCATCCACAACATCGGAAGCCCGGGCAAGCAGGTTTACGGTATTATCCTGTGAAGCACCGTCAACGACAATCCACTCAATACCCTCGATTTTGGCTTTTCTGAATGCGCCTGTAAGCCGAGGCAGGGTTTCTGCTGAATTGTATGTTGATGTTATTATGGTAATGGCAATGTGTCGCAACTATACGTTCTCTTCTAAAATATATTTCTCCAACAGAGGAACCTGCACATATCTGAATTTATTTTTTCGAATAATATTTGATGCATGCATTGAAAGACGCCGGAAATAACAGGTCAGATAATAATTGCCTTTGACAACCCGTCTGTATAATTTTTTCAGATAATTATACTTGTGTATGGATACATAAAGGTTTGCTGCATGAAGCGCAAACCAGGACGCCATGGATCGATAAAAAGTATCCTTCTCGCTTTCGGTCAGCTTGACAGGCAAATATTCCAACGATACAATCAAATCATCGAATACATTATTTTTAATAAACCGTTCAACAAGATTAAAGTCGGTATTGATTGAACCGGTAAGCTGTGATGCTCCTCTTTGTCTTATATAAAACAGCTCGTCGTATCCCTTGCATTTTCCTGACAGGAGCGAACAGACCAGCACATAAATCTCAAATCCGACAATCTCCTTGAACCTCAATACTTTCAGTGTATTATAGGCATCAATGATCACGGAACTCCGAAAGATGAAATACCAGTTCATCCACAGGTCATCAACATCCGCATGTTCAAAGAAATAACAGACTCGATCCATGGGTGATTCCAGGGCTATGGTTCTCGGAATATTGCAATACTCACTGATAAAGTACCCCTTTCCTTTATCAGTATTCACGGTATCGCCGCTGTCAGAAAGGATCTCCAGAGTGCCATGTGAACCTCCGCACGAATCATAATCACTGTTTGCTTCAAGAAAATCAAGGTAAGAAGGGATTTTATCGAGAATAAAAAAATCATCATTATCGGCAAAAAGCACGTAGGGCGTCTGCACTCTGTTTACGACATCCAGCAACTTGTCGTAATAACGCTCAAAATCCGCGTCATATGGATACCGGATATATTCATATGAAAGGTCAGGATAGTTTTTATACTCTTTTAATCGATTTTCAATTTCCTTGTCATTGCCGCCATCAGCTATAAGTATTCTATGCGAACACTTCATATCGTTCATATAGCGCATCCAGCGTAGTGTAAACGGAGTACGACCTTTAATGGTCAATATTATTGTGAGAGGACTTTCCTGCATAAGCGTTATGTTATCTTACCAATATCTGATTATAAAGAAGTTGATTAATGCTGCCGATCACATTCAGGGCTCATGTAATCAGCATTTGAGAGTAATACCTTTTTCCGGATTTCTGTCATAAAAAATATGCAAATATTTTTTGACTATGGTTATTCCGCTGGCGGGCATCAAACGGTATGCAATTCGTCTGAACAATGGCTGAAGCCGACGATGGAACCTCTCGTTTGCTTTCATCCCCCTGTGTGAGGGCTCAACAGGGATATCATGCAGAGCAATTGGCGTTTCACTCAGCCTGGTATCATACTTGGAAGTGGCCCCACTGTGCGCTCCGGAGAGGTCATTACCGATATTCTGAACCAGACTGCGACCGGGGTAGAGGGTCAGCTTGCCTGCAAGAAACGTTGATGCATACCAGCGTATGGCCCAGGAATCATTCTTCCCGTTAATCTGATTTTCCAGCATCTTCGAATATGGGTAAGCCCCGTTCAGGTTAAACGCCCTGGTCATCTTGCGTCGATGAAGTTCATCCAATAGATACTGCCCGTCAGGATTGAACATGGCCCATGCGCGCCGCCATGTTGCCCATCCCCAGCAATCCGCTCCAGGGAGAAAAAAGGTTTCGGGTAGTTTCTCTCGAACCGGATACTGGTAGCCGTGAATGCTTGCAACACACTCATTATGGGCATAAAGATCCAATGCCCCATTCATGAAGCTGAGAAAATAGGGTGAGGTAACCATGTCATCTTCCAGAACAATGACCCTTACTGACTTTTCAAGTACCTCTGTCACTCCGGTAATAATGGATTTAGCCAGTCCAAAGTTTTCCTGCCGGTGAACAATGGTGAGAGAGCGAAAGCCTGTTACTGTTTCCAGAAGTGCACGAACCTCTCGAACTGCATCATGCTGTTCACGGGAACGAGCCGCATCGGAATAAATTATCAAATCACTCTCTTCAGCAAGCACATTTTGCTGAAGAGCACTCAATGTTCTGCGGGTATGCTCCGGCCGTGCATAGACAAAAAGAGCCACTGGTGACGGCATTTGCGAAAACCGGAAAGAAAGATGATCTGTCAATTCAGCGTTTTCTCATAGATGGTTGTTGTCTCCCAATGCAGTAATCCGGGAGTCGGCCCTCTGAATATTGCAGCACGAAACCCGGAAAGGTGATTGAGCAGGTTCTCGGTATAGTAACTCCTGTCACTGTTGTCGAGAACGATAATACCGCCTGGCTTGACTTTTTTAATTGCTGCTTTCAAGCAGGAAGTACGGGCTCTTCCGTCAATCATGACAAGATCAAACGTGCTGTCCGGATAAGAGAGAATAACATCCCTGTAAGCTGTAAAGGTATAGCCGGGATAATCAGAAGAGTGACAGAGGTCCGGATCCGAGGGGTCATGCTCTATTTGTGGCTCACTTACCTCCGGCAACTTCAGATCGTGCAGAAAATTGCCCTTGTTGCCCTTGAGTCGGGCAAGCATTTTTTCATAGTATTCGGCATTGTGTTCCACTGTATGCAGAGCGCAGTTATTGGCAAGAAAAAAAAAGGTACTCCCGCCGATACCATACTCAAAAACCTTCATCCCGGGTTTCACGTAGTCAATAAGAAATTCCTGGGCTTTATAGTTTATCCACGCAACTCCGCTGTTCAAACAGTAATTTTCAAATATCAGGGATTTTAAATACCCGACTCTGTGATGCGAAAGTACCGCAAGATTCTGAACTGCCTTTCGATAGCTCCATGTTTTACGTAACGGAGTAAGCAGCCTTTTTGAAACTCTCATGATTCTGGATTCCGACCGGGGAATTGCATAGGATTGCCTTTCCTGGCGGTTTGGATAGAGATTACGAGAAATCAGCGAGTCAGAGTCACTGCCGTGATCATCATCAATAACTGCAAACAACTCATACTGAGGAACTGCACGCTTCAGCGGAAGCCATTTCTCATCCCCCGGAGTTATCTCGAAATTAAACGGCGTCTCTTTCGGCCAGAGAGTATCGCTTTTTTTTTCAATGAGAATTTTCCGGACAAGATCGGATTTAATGATCGATGCGTAGGAAACCAGATAACTTCCGCCTTCATTTTTCTGGATTACCCCGTTATTTGCACTCGTATGTTCAAAAACGTCAATTTCACCGCCATTTTTTTTAGGTATACCGCCATAACGCCGCTGCATCTTTCCGCCCTGCCAGAAGGTATAGGTCAGCACATCCGCATCCGCTGAATTCATCTCCTCAACTACCGGTACAACTTTTTCCGGACGCATGCAGATATGGTCTTCAATCCACAACAGGACATATTTTGACCGGACTTGACGGAAGAGGTTCGCGGTATCATAAAACCATCCGTCAATACTGTTCAGATGGTAAATGGCAATATTTTTATTGCTTTTCAATACAGCAGCAGCCTCACGCCTGAAACCGCCCCTGATGTTGACAATCCAGTTCAGGTTGTGCAGGCTTGACATTGATGCATAGGAGTCCTTCAGCCGCTGAAGTCGCTCCTCGTTGTCGATAAAAAAATTTGCAAATATACTGACCACTGTTTCCATAGTCTCCGGACAGATGTTTTACTCAAGGAACAGGACATCGGGATTGATATTTCCCAGAATATCCTCCTTGATCTCCTTGTTGTAGACTCCTGCCTTGAGGATGACCACCGGTTCTTTCACCTCCCGCAATACTTTCGGTGAGCAAACGGTGAGGCGTGTTCCATAGAGGCGTTTGCCCTGTTTTTGCGGATCATTGTCCAGCAGGCTGACAATCCGGGATGTGTCAAGGCCGAAGGCTATCAGATACTGGGCAAATATATGCGCGCCGAAAAGGTAGAGCGGATTCGGGGTAGCAGCTATTCTGCTGTTCAAATCCGTGATCAGCTCCCTGTGGTAGTTTACATAATCAAGATAGAGCTGCCTGTTTTTTTCATAAAGATCCGGCGGAAGCGTAATCGGCCGCACGGCCTTGTCGCGCACAGTCGCATAGAAAATGCTGTGGTCTTCAAGAAAATACTCCTTTGCCAGCAGTTTGAACCCGTGCTTTGCCAGCAGGTATTCGATGTAGGGTTCAGTGAGAAAAACCGTGTGTTCGAAATTGATGCAGTTCGTGTATTTGCGTTCAAGCATCACCTGCATGTTGGGTACCGAAAAAACAAGGTGTTTGCCTTCAGCAATGAACCCCGAAAGATGACGCATAAAGAGGTCCGGTTCATAGATATGCTCAAATACATGAGAATGCACGACCGTATCGAAGTACTCCGGGTAGGTAAAGCGGTCATCAAAAAAACCTTTTATAAATCGTGCCTTGCATCCATCTACAGGCGCCGGGTTCGGCTCAAGAATTGCCCAGGGAATGGGGTTGAATGCGTGATAGAGTTTGGCAAGAATTCCATGCGCTCCGCCCACCTCAAGCACCGATAAAGGCGAAAAACTTTTAAGGAATTCTGAAAACTGACGGTGATGCTCCATCCAAATTCCGCCGACTGCACCTGCATGCTGTGATTGATATAAAATATCTAACGGTATGAGCCTGGCTAATTGAAGAATCCCCGTATCCCTGCTGATGGACCAGGACTGTTCTGCAAATAGATCCGCCTCGAAAGATTGATCGACACTTCCCATAAATACCGGAAACTCAGCAATAGAGTGCAAAACCTCTACATTTGTACTGCCAGTTACGACATCAACATTTCGTTCAATCAAGTTCATTTATTTTTCCATCTCCGTTTTTAGCATTGCCTTGCCAAGTGCAAAGAGAAAGAGGTTGTAGGGATAGTGATGAAGCGCGGCAATATTCAGGTAGATCAGTGAAGTCAGCACCCTCACTTTCTTATAGTCATAGCCTTCTGCTTCAAGCCACTCGCCGAAACGCCTTTCACACTCCACATGAATCTGTTTGCGGTGAAAATCATAGTCTATCGCATCCTCGCGCCATTCAACCGAATAAAAATCTCCGGCGATGAGCTCATGACTGATAATCAAGCCATGGAGCAATTTGGCAAAATCGTAGTAGATGTCGCCGGTAACGAGGTTGCCGCCGAAATCCTGACGCCAGTCGAGAAAGGTGAATTTCCGGGC
>Ga0172375_10012884_pt1 | contig 10448 bp, 4 predicted proteins | sample LakKiv1m_FD_114537 | JGI IMG/M metagenome (GOLD analysis project Ga0172375, IMG submission 114537) | Freshwater microbial communities from Kabuno Bay, South-Kivu, Congo - kab_092012_11.1m | ecosystem: Environmental > Aquatic > Freshwater > Lake | place: Democratic Republic of the Congo...
ATTGCCGGACGAGCGGACGCAGCTGTCGTTCCGCTGGATGCTGGTTCCGCTGGAGCCGTGCGTCTTGCGGACGCCGTCGGCTCGGCTCGTTTGCGCGGTGTTGGATGGCGAGCGGGCAGCGAGCCAATCGCCGAGCTATTTCTACAATCACTTCTTCGAGGCTCCAGCGGACGACGAGGCTTACCAGCGGGTCTACTTGGATGCCGCCGTTCCCGAGCTGACCGTTCGGGCGTTGCCGGAAGCGGGCCGTACGGCCTGTTATGCGGACGTGGTCGGGCCGTGCGAGCTGCGCGTGTCGCTGGCGCCAACTCGATTGCTGGTCGGGCAGCCCGCGCTGCTGACGGTGCAGTTGGAGAACTTGGCATTTGGCCGCCAGTTGACCGGGCTGCCGTCAACGGCGCTGGGCGGACTGCACCCCGAGTTTCAGTTGTCGGCGGAACCGATCCGCGAGGCGGCGGCGGACCGAGCCCGCTCGTGGACTTACATCCTTCGCCCGCTGCGGCCCGGGATCACTCGGGTTCCGGCCGTGGTGATTCAGGTCTTCGATCCCCAGTCGGGCGCGTACCGGACGCTGCGCAGCGCGCCCATCCCGATCGCTGTAGAAGCGAACCCCGACCGGTCCGCTGGGGCCGTCGGTCCCCGGCTGGACGGCAAGCCGCCGATCCCGTTGAATGGAATCCGTCACAACCGTGAGCACGAGCAGATCATGACAGCCGTCCGCGACATCTTGGAGTTCTTGGGCCGGTTCTGGTGGGCCTGGCTGCCGCTGCCGCCGCTGGTATGGCTGGCGCTGCGTCCGCTGGCTCGCCGCTGGGAGCGCTGCCGGCGGGAGCCCGAGTACGCGCGGGCCGTGGCGGCCTGGCGGCGGTTCCGCCGGGCGGCGCGGCGGGACGAGGAGTCGGCTTGGCGGCAGTACCTGGCCGATCGCCTGGACCTGTGCGCCCAGGCCTTGACGGCCGACACCGTCAGCCAAGCGTTGCGGGTTCGGCGCGTGGACGAACGCCTGATCGCCGAGACACGTTGCCGCATGGACGAGCAGGATGCGACCGAGTACGGCCAGCGTCCGGCGCCGCCGCAGCGTGGTACGGCGGATTTGGTGCGGCGGTTACAGCGGGCGACGGTGCCGCTGGCGGTGCTGCTGGGGTTGGCGCTGGGGCTGCTGGTTCCGCTGGACGCCTGGGGGGCGGACAGTCCCGACGCGTTATTTGCCCGGGGCTTGCAGATGCGCGGCGACAAGCCGGACGAAGCGCGGCCGCTGTTTGCGGAGGCGGCGTTGGGTTACGAGTCGGCGGAGCGGTACCTGAACGCTGGCAACAGCTGGTTCTTTGCGGGCGAGACCGGGCGGGCGTTGGCCAATTACCGGGCTGCCCAGCGGCGTTCGCCGTTCGACCGGCAGCTGCAGGAGAGCATCGACTTCTTGCGTGCCAATCGCGTGGATGCTCTTCCGGGGCCGGCGGGGCCCACGGGCCGGGGGGCGGCGGCGTGGAGCCGGTTCTGCACTTGGGCGGCCGAGTTGCGGGTGGGCGTGTTTGTCCTGGCGTATCTGACGGCCTGGGGGGTCTTCCTGGCGGCCCGGCTGACGGGGTGGCGAGTGCGGCGCCCGGTTTGGGCCGTGTTGGTCACGCTGGTCGCCCTGCCCTTGGCATCGCTGGTCCAATCCAGTTTCCGGCCGGCCGAGGCGGTCGTCATCGAGGACACGATCGCGCGGCTGGGGCCCGGATACGCCTACGATCCGGCGTTCAAGCAACCGCTACACAAGGCGGCCGAGTTTGCCTGGCTGGAGTGCCGGCACGGCTGGGTGCGGGCGCGGCTGGCCGATGGGGCCGAGGGCTGGCTGCGGGAGTCGGATTGTCTGCGCGTCGAGTGAAACGGCTGCGGGCTGGCTGAGCGGACTTGTCTCCAGTCTCCAGAGGCAGGCCGCAGTCAGGCGTCAACGGACCGTAAGCCGAAGGCCCTTACCACCTGGGGCTTTAGCGGACCAGCATGGCGGGCGGGGGAGTCTTGCCGGCGATGGTTTCCAGCGCGGCGCGGAAGGCTTGCAGCATGTCCGAATAACTGACGGAGGCGGATACGTCCGGGGTGGGGATCACGTAGTTGCGGCCGTCGCCGACGACCAGTTGACGCATCAAGGTGCTGGGGGCGCCGACCGTGATCGTGTGCAGGTGGAAGCTGTTGGCCGCCAGTTGTGCGGCTACCGGCAGCGGATCCGAACTGCTGGCTGTGGTGCCGTCGCTGATCAGCACCAGGATCTTCTTGGCGTGCGCTCGCGAGTTGACTCCGGTGGCGATTTGCAGGCCGCCGATTTGGCCAGCTGACGAGCCGTCCAGGGCCAAACCGAGCCGTGGCGGAGTGCCCGGGTAGCGGCCGCCCGCGGTGTCCAGGTAATCCTGATAGGCGAACAGCATGGCGTTGGGCCGGCTGATATCGAAGACCGTCTGCAGCGTCGTGGTGTCGTTGGTCAGCCCCGTCTCCACCTGGGTGTTGTCGGCAAAGCCGGAGATGCCAATCCGATCATCGGGATAGTTGGTCCGCAGAAACGGAATCAGCAACTCAATCGCCTCCTTCAGAGCCCGCTTGGCGTTCAACGGATAGTCGTCGGGGGCGTTCTCGCCCGGAGCGTACGGATCCGACTGGGGCGACAGGAGGGCGGGCGTCTGGTCGATCATCAGCACGATATCCCGCGGGCCGGCGACGTCTCGTCCGCCGATGGCCACGGCTTCTGCCCGGCTTCGATAGCTCGAGTGCCCCAGGACTCGGCCGAACAGCGACGGATACTGCCAGTTTGCCGAGACTTGCACGGCGTTCACATCCAACGAGGAGCCGATCCCCGGAGAGAAGGTCCTGGTGATCGGGTTCCAGCGTCCCAACTGGATATTGGGGGTGACGGTGGGGATGTTCAGCTGGAAATACTGGCGGGTCGTGGCCCGGACCGCTTGGTTATTGACGTTCACTCGGCCACGTTCCAAGGCGTCGGCGCCAGCCAGCGCGGCGGCATCAACCGCGTTCTGCAGCGTCCCGCGGTGATGGATGTTGACGCCGATGTCGATCGCGAACGCGAGAATGGCCAGCAGGGCGGCCAGCAGGACTGCGAACAGGATGAGCACGGCGCCCGTTCGGCGTCCGCGGGCGGAACGATCGAACGCAAACCGGCGGCCAGCGGTGCGGGATCGGGTTGGAACCAGGATCGAAGGCATGGCGGCTGAAACTCCTGACCGGAAAACCGAATGTCTCACCTGAAACATAGGTCACGGATCGGCCGTCGCGGAGAATCTTGGCATGCCGATTGCTTCGGCATGGTTCCGGGGAGTCCGGCTGGAAAAGGGGCCTGATTTCTGCGAGGGCCGACGGCGGCGAGACCAGATTGCTGGCAGGGGTGCCTGGAATTTGGGCGAGCCGGCTTGGCTGATGGGGGCTGAGAACAAGTCTCGGAGGCTCTGCCTGGGAGGGTGTTTCAAGTGGCTACGGCAACGACAGCAATGCATGTCGCCAAGAGTACGTCCTGGACCGCGTACCAGACGGACGGCTTTTATGACGAGATGTTCGACGAGCAGGGGCAGGCGCGGCCGCGGGCGGAGCCGTTGTTGGGCCGCTTGCAGGCTTTGGGGGACGGCGAGTTGGTGACTCGGCAGCGGGCCGCCGACTTGGCGCTGCTGAACATGGGCATCACGTTCAATGTGTACGGGCACGAAGCCGGGACGGAGAAGATCTGGCCGTTCGACATCATCCCACGGATTATCGATGCGCGAGAGTGGCGGGTGATCGAGGCGGGCTTGAAGCAGCGGATCACGGCCTTGAACCTGTTCATCGACGACTTGTACCACGACCAGAAGATTGTCCGGGACGGCGTGTTTCCGGAGTACATGGTGCAGTCCAGCAAGTGCTATCTGAAACGCTGTGTGGGTCTGAACCCGCCGCGCGGCATCTGGTGTCACATCACGGGCACGGACCTGGTGCGGGACAGTGACGGGACGGTGTACGTCTTGGAGGACAATCTGCGCTGTCCGTCGGGCGTCTCGTACGTGCTCGAGAACCGCGAGGTCATGAAGCGGACGTTCCCACAGGTCTTTGACGGCCTGTCGGTGCTGCCCGTCGAGGACTATCCGAAGCACTTGCGGAAGATGCTGGAGTACATCGCGCCGCCCGCGGCACGCGAGCCGACGGTCGTGGTGTTGACGCCGGGCATCTACAACTCGGCGTACTTTGAGCACTGTTTCCTGGCCCAGCAGATGGGCGTCGAGGTCGTGCAGGGCTCGGACCTCGTCGTCAGCGACGGCTATGTTCACGCGCGGACGACGCGGGGCTTGAAACGCGTGGATGTGATCTATCGGCGGATCGATGATGATTTCCTCGACCCGCTGACCTTCCGGCCGGATTCCATGCTGGGCGTGCCGGGCTTGATGGACGTGTATCGGGCGGGCCGGGTCGCGCTGGCCAATGCGCCGGGCACCGGCGTGGCGGACGACAAGGCCGTGTACGCCTACGTCCCGCAGATCATCCGCTACTATTTGGGCGAAGACATCAAGCTGCCCAACGTCCCGACGTTCATCTGTGCGGACGACAAGCAGCGGCAGCACGTGCTGGCGAACTTGGACCAGCTGGTGATCAAGCCGACGAACGAATCGGGCGGGTACGGGATCCTGTTAGGCCCGCGGGCGACGGCCGAGCAACTGGACGAGTACCGGCGGCGGATTGCGCAGAACCCGCGGAATTACGTCGCCCAGCCGATGATCGCGTTGTCGCGGGTGCCGACGGTGGTGGACCGTCATCTGGAAGGCCGGCACGTCGATCTGAGGCCCTACATCCTGTATGGCGAGGACATCTACATTGTGCCCGGCGGGCTGACACGCGTGGCGCTGGTCAAAGGCTCGCTGGTCGTCAATTCGTCGCAGGGCGGCGGCAGCAAGGACACCTGGGTCTTGAAAAACGGTGCCGGCCGGACGCCGTCGGCGGCGACGAACGTTGATCCCCGCGTGAATTGAAGAACCACAACCATGCTCAGCCGCGTTGCCGATTCGATCTACTGGATGGCCCGCTACATCGAGCGGGCCGAGAACGTCGCCCGGTTCATCCACGTGAACTTGAACCTGGCGCTCGAGCTGGGTCCGGAACTGGAGCAGTGGGCTCCGCTGATCTACACGACCGGCGATGAACAGTCGTTTTACGAGCGGTATCCGGCGGCGACTCGCGAAGCGGTGGTGCGGTTCCTCACCTCGGACGATCAAAACCCGAACTCGATCCTCTCCTGTCTGCGGGCGGCTCGGGAGAATGCCCGCACGATCCGGGATATCATCAGTTCGGAGATGTGGGAGGAGTTGAACAAGTTCTACCTGATGGTCCGCGAGGCGGCCCAAGACGGCAGCGCGGTCGACTCGCCGTTCGAGTTCTATGGCCGGGTGAAGAGCCACGGGGCGATGCTGGAGGGCTTGGCCGAAGCCACGATGTCGCGAGGCGAGGCTTGGCATTTCCGCCGCTTAGGACGCCTGATCGAACGGGCGGAAAAGACCTCCCGGATCCTGGATGTGAAGTATTATTTGCTGTTGCCGACCCTGGGCGACGTCGGGACGCCCCTGGATCTGACTCAGTGGACGGCCTTGTTGAAAAGTGCCAGCGCCTTGGAGATGTACCGCAAGCGGCATGGCCGAATCACCCCGGAGGAAGTCGCCGAATTCCTGATCCTGGACCGCGACTTTCCCCGCTCGATGCACTTCTGCCTGATCCGAGCCGAGCAGTCCTTGGCTGCGATCACGGGGGGCGGGCCGACGACGATCCGTTCGGTGGCCGAGCAGCGGCTGGGGCGGCTGCGGGTGGAGCTGGACTACGCCTCGATCGGCGAGATCATCGGGGGCGGACTGCACGAGTTCATCGACGCTTTCCAGATCAAGTTGAACGCGGTTGGGGCAGCCATTTTCGAGACGTTTCTCGCCGTCCAGCCGCTGGCGGACCGGGGACCCGCCCTGGCCGCGGCCGCCTCACGGCAGTCCACGGCCTGATGGATGTTGCTTCCTTGACGACCGCTTCCCCTCGAGCCTTCACCCGCGAGCCGCTATGAGTATTCGTGTCGCCCTGCATCACCGGACCGCCTATCGCTATGACCGCCCGGTCGCCCTGTCGCCGCAGACCGTTCGCTTGCGGCCCGCGCCGCACTGCCGCACGGCGGTCACGGCCTACTCGCTGAAAGTCCGCCCCGACGAACATTTTCTGAACTGGCAGCAGGACCCGCACGGCAACTTCCTGGCCCGCTTGGTGTTCCCCAAGCCGACGCGGTGTTTCGAGCTGGAGGTCGACGTGGTCGCCGAGCTGACGACCATCAATCCGTTCGACTTTTTCCTGGAAGCCGATGCGTTCGAGTACCCGTTCGGCTACGCGGACTGGCTGGGCGAGGAACTGCGGCCGTACTTGCGGACGCTGCCGGCGGGCCCGCGGTTGCGCGAGTTCCTGGGCGGCATCCCGCGGCGAGCCAAGGGGACCGTCGATTTCCTGGTCGACCTGAACCGCTATGTGCACGAGGCGATCCGGTACATCATCCGCTTGGAGCCCGGGGTGCAGAGCTGCGAGCAGTCGCTCGAGTTGGGCAGCGGCTCGTGCCGGGATTCCGCTTGGCTGCTGGTCCAGGTATTGCGGAACCTGGGCCTGGCGGCCCGGTTCGTGTCCGGGTACTTGATCCAGCTGCGGCCGGACGTCAAGCCGCTGGAGGGCCCCGCGGGGACCGACCACGACTTTACCGACTTGCACGCCTGGACCGAAGTCTACTTACCCGGCGCGGGCTGGGTGGGACTCGATCCCACCTCCGGCCTGTTGACGGGCGAAGGCCATCTGCCGCTGGCGGCGACTCCGGAGCCGTCCTCGGCGGCTCCAGTGACGGGCAGCGTCGACCCGTGCGAGTCGACGTTCGAATACGAGATGTCGGTGCGGCGGATTCACGAGGATCCGCGGGTTACCCTGCCGCACACCGACGTCCAGTGGGCCGAGATCGATGCGTTGGGGCGGCGTGTGGACGAAGTGTTGCAGCGGAGCGACGTGCGGTTGACGATGGGCGGTGAGCCGACCTTTGTGTCGATCGACGACATGGACGGCGCGGAGTGGAATGTGGCCGCGTTGGGGGCGAACAAGCGGAAGCTGGCGGGCGAGTTGTTTCGCCGCTTGGCGCGGCGGTTCGCCACGGGGCCGCTGCTGCATTTCGGCCAGGGCAAGTGGTATCCCGGCGAGTCCTTGCCGCGGTGGGCGCTCAGCTGCTATTGGCGGAAGGACGGCCAGCCGATCTGGCATCGTCCCGAACTGGTCGGCGCGGATGACGGCGGCGCGGGTCAAGCCGGCTCGGGCAAAGGTGGCGCGAGTGCGGGACCGGCGGAGGCGGAAGCCTTTATCGCCCGGCTGGCGGAGCGATTGGGGCTCAGCCGCGAGTTCATTCTGCCGGCGTACGAGGACGCCTGGTACTACCTGTGGCGCGAGCGGCGGCTGCCGGTGAACGTCGATCCTTTGGCCTCGCGGCTGGACGATCCGGAAGAGCGGGCGAGGTTGACGCGGGTGTTCGAGCAGGGGCTGGACCGAGTGGCCGGCTACGTGCTGCCGTTGCGGCCGCGATGGGGCGCCGGCGGCTCGCGTTGGGGCGGTAGCCGTTGGGACAGTGGACGCTGGTTCCTGCGCCGCGAGCGGTTGTTCCTCATTCCCGGAGATTCGCCGCTGGGATTCCGGCTGCCTCTGGATTCGATTCCGTGGGTCGCGGCCGAGGATGCGCCGCAGATCTACGAGGCCGACCCGTCGGCGCCGCGCGAGCCGCTGCCGATGTACCCGCGTCACGCTTGGCCACAGCGAGTCCCGCCGCATTCGGCGGCGGTGGATTTCCCGGCGGCGTTGTCGCGGTCAGCCGGCCTCGGAGCGGCGGCGATGCAAGCTCGGCCCGCGGGCTACGCCGCGGGCACGGCGCCGGCGTCGGTCGCCGCGCAGCTGGCGCTGGCTTCGCCCACCGCGCCGCCGCGGGGCCAGTCGGCAGCCGACGTCGTGCGGACGGCGGTCTGCGTCGAGCCGCGGGAGGGACAGCTGTACGTCTTCCTGCCGCCCGTCCAGCGGTTGGAGGATTACCTGGAGCTGGTGACGGCGGTCGAGGACACGGCGGCCGCACTGCAGACCCCCGTGCTGATCGAAGGCTATCCGCCGCCGGCCGACAGCCGCTTGCAATCGCTGAAAGTCACCCCGGATCCGGGGGTGATCGAGGTCAATATCCATCCCGCGGCCAATTGGGGCGAATTGGTCGAGAACACGGTGGCGCTGTACGACGAGGCCCGCCAGACGCGGCTGGGGACCGAGAAGTTCATGCTGGACGGGCGACATACGGGGACCGGGGGCGGCAATCACCTGGTACTGGGCGGTGCCACGCCGGCCGACAGTCCGTTCCTGCGCCGCCCGGACCTGCTCCGCAGCCTGCTGGCCTATTGGAACAACCGGCCTTCGCTGTCGTACCTGCTGTCCGGACTGTTCATCGGGCCGACCAGCCAAGCGCCGCGGGTGGACGAAGCCCGGCACGAGGCGCTGCACGAGTTGGAGATCGCCTTCAGCCAGGTGTCTCGAAGCCAGGCCTGTCCGCCGTGGCTGGTCGATCGGGTCTTCCGCCATCTGCTGGTCGACGTTTCCGGCAATACGCATCGGGCCGAGTTCTGCATTGACAAACTGTATTCGCCGGATTCGGCCAGCGGCCGGTTGGGGCTGGTTGAATTCCGCGCGCTGGAGATGCCGCCGCACGCGCGGATGAGCTTGGCGCAGCAGTTGTTGGTGCGGGCCCTGGTGGCCCGTTTCTGGAACCAACCGTACGGCGAGCCGCTGGTCCGCTGGGGCACGTCGCTGCACGACCGTTTCATGCTGCCGCATTTTGTCGCCCAGGATTTTGGCGAGGTCGTGCGCGAGCTGCAGCAAGCGGGCTTGCCGCTGCGCGAGGAGTGGTTTGCGGCGCATTTCGAGTTCCGCTTTCCGCGGCTGGGCCAGATCGTGCTGGACGGCGTCGAGTTGGAGCTGCGCCAGGCCATCGAGCCTTGGCACGTGTTGGGCGAGGAGTCCAGCGGGACCGGGACGGCGCGGTACGTCGACTCGTCCGTCGAGCGGCTGCAGGTCAAAGTCCGCAACTTGACTCATCCCCGCTACCTGGTGACCTGCAACGGGCGCCGCGTGCCGCTGCATCCGACGGGCGTGCCGGGCGAGTTTGTGGCGGGGGTGCGGTATCGAGCGTGGCAGCCGGCGTCGTGCCTGCATCCGACGATCGGCGTGCACGCCCCGCTGGTGTTCGACGTCTTCGATCTCTGGTCGGGCCGCTCGATCGGCGGCTGCACCTGGCACGTGGCGCACCCGGGCGGGCGGAATTTTGAGCGGTTCCCGGTCAATGCGCTCGAGGCGGAGAGTCGCCGGGTGGCCCGGTTCTTTCCGATCGGCCATACGGGCGGCCTGCGGCCCGTACCGCCGGAGGAACGGAATCCGGATTACCCGCTGACGCTTGATTTGCGGCGCGAAGGGGGCGGGTAGGTACGAGGAGGAATCAATGAGCGAACGGGCCTTGAGTCTGGCTTGGTCCGCAGGGTAAGCTGGGCGGCATGATTGACAACCAGATCGAGATGCCGGCGGGGAACTTGCTGGGCGGGTATTCGCTGGCGGGGCGGTGCGACGAGATGTGCGCTGCGGACGGCAGCGTGCGGCCCGCCTGGCAGGGATTCGTGCACGGTTTGCAGCAGCTGGGCGCTCACGGTTGGAACAAGCACTTTGACCGTATGCGGCGGCTGATGCGGGAAAACGGCGTGCATCACAGCATCGCCGGTTCGCCGCAGGACCGCGACGGCCACGGCGAGTTGGACTCGATCCCCTGGCTGCTGGCCAAACGCGAGTGGCTGGACTTGGCGGCCGGTCTGCAGCAGCGGGCGCGGCTGCTGAACGGCTTGCTAGCGGACTTGTACGGCCCGCAGCAATTGGTGCGGAAGTGCCTGCTGCCTCCGGGGCTGGTGTTCCAGCATCCGGGGTTCCTCCTGCCCTGTCACGGGATCGCGCCGCCGCAGGGGATTTTCCTGCACCTGTACGCCAGCGAATTGGCGCGGGGCGAGGACGGCAGCTGGATGGTGCTGGCCGACCGGGCGCAGGGTCCGTCGGGCGCCGGGTTCGCGATCGAAAATCGAATCGTCCTGTCCCGGGCACTGCCGGACCATTTTCACGGGCTGCATGTCGAGCGTCTGGCGCCGTTTTTCCTGACGCTGCGGGAGACGTTCAGTGCGATAGCGCCGCATGACCGGGACAACCCGCGGATCGTCCTGCTGTCGCCGGGGCCGGCTGGGGCCGGCTATTTTGAAGACGCCTATCTGGCCCGCTACCTGGGTTACACCCTGGCGGAAGGCGGCGACTTGACCGTCCGCGGACCGCGCGTGTACCTGAAGACCTTGGGCGGCCTGCTGCCGGTGGACGCGATCTTGCGGCGGGTG
>Ga0172375_10012885_pt1 | contig 10447 bp, 8 predicted proteins | sample LakKiv1m_FD_114537 | JGI IMG/M metagenome (GOLD analysis project Ga0172375, IMG submission 114537) | Freshwater microbial communities from Kabuno Bay, South-Kivu, Congo - kab_092012_11.1m | ecosystem: Environmental > Aquatic > Freshwater > Lake | place: Democratic Republic of the Congo...
ACTCGCTGTCTAATCTAGGTCTTAATCCCCAAGCAAGTGCATAAGATACTTTTGCTTTAACTAACATACAAGTATGTCCTGATAAAGAGCCTCCGCCCCAGGTACTACCAGATGGAGTTTGTTCAGTACTGATTACTCTAATTCCTAAGTACTTACCAATTTCACCGTTCATAACTACTTCGTTAGAACCGTATTCTGCTGCATTAACGAACTGAGAATCTTTCATTAAAGCTTCTTCGTTAGCTGCACTTATGAATAATACGAAAGGTTTGTCAGGTTCAGAAATCCATCCGTTTGCTTTCAAATATCTGGATCCCTTTGCGATCAAATCAGTAGTTAATACGTCACCAGTTTCTAAAGTTCCAGTAGAGCTTGCGTCTCCACCGTACAAAGTTGCTGCTGGGCTTCCTTCTGCTGCGATAGCAGTACCAATTGCGGTATCAATATCTAAAGCCATATCATATGCTAATTGATCTCTTGCGAACTCAACTACATTAACTTGAGAAGTTCTAACTACATCTTCAGAGATTACTACACCATACTTGTGAGTTGAAGGAGTTAATGTTACTGCAGTAACATTGTCTAACTCAGTGTAAGTTCTTTCAGTTTGAGTAGTACTATCAGTAAAACTCTTGTTAGTTAATGCCAAAGGAATAGATACATCCTTGTTACCTGGGTGTACATCAATTACTTGTGCAAACTGCTCGAAGAACATTTTCTTCTTAGCTGCTTCCAAGATAGTTTTTAACCATTCTTTTCCCTGAACATCAGAGATACCGCTGGATGAGGTAGTTGTTGCGCCACTGATGGCGCTCATTTCTTGAATTGTTGTTTTCATTTTATTTTCCTCCTAATAATTTCTCATAGACTTTAAAAAGTTCAAGTATCCCATATCAATAGAATTACTTCCTCCATTGAGAGATACATTTTGGCTAGCTGCGTTTTCAACTATAATCTCTTTTGCAGGCTCGTTGAATTTCTTCTCTAATTCTGCAATTTTTTGACTCATAGTCTGGATAACAGTTTCTTTAGCTTCTAATTCTTTAGACATTTCTTTCTTAACTTCTTCTTTTACTTCTTCTTTAATCTTCTCTGCCATTGGTTCTTCTTTCTTTTCAACAGGCATTTTCTTAGGCATTTCTGCGCAAGCCATACCTTTTTTCTCTTTTAATGCAGTAACCAGCTTTAAGATTTGGTCAATCATATCTGCTTCTGCCATTTGCACTTCTTCCTTAACTTCCTTTTTTTCTACTTTCTCTTCCATTTCTGGAGCAGGATAAGTATCTTTTTTCTCTTCAGGAACTTCAGGCACTTGTGCATTTTCAATTTTTTCTTCTGTCATTTTGTTTACCTCGCTTGTTTGCTCTTGATTATTTATATACGCAGTCTTTACTGCAGGGTTGATTACAACACTCATATTATCGAACAAGAAGTTTAACATTCGACCACCTTCTTCTTTACCATGTACTTTTGGTGATATGCCCATCTTAGCACCATACGCTAACTTCATAGCCGTAGGCTTGTCTACTATGACAAGATCCCCAATTAAATTATTTCCGTCCAGTCTGACGTTTACTACTTCCCCAATCCATTCGCTAGATCTCAAATCTTCGTGGTCTAAAAACAAAGAACGAATCTCCTTATTGTCCCAATCGGTGTTAGTAAATGCGCTTTTAATTTGTTCTTCAGAATAATAATAATTGTTCCAAATACCTGGTGACATTAATATCTTACTCTCTATTAGGTACGGTATTTTAACACTTTCTTCCAAATCTAACTGTTTAACCATACAGAGTATAGCATTTTTTTACATTAATAAATGTTTCTAAGCATACTTCTTTTGATAAATGTAAACTGTCTTATTACAAACACCTACTGCATCTGCTATTGCTGGTCTAGAGCATCCTTTTTTTGTCATTTCCACTATTCTATCTATTTGGCTAATAGAAAGGGTACTACCTAATTTTCTTCCTCTCATATTTCTATTCTCTCAGCTTTTCCATCTTCATTCCAGATTAAATACTTCTGTCCTTTAGACTTTAGTTCTTTAATAGTTTCTTCTTTATCATGAGATTTAGAGTAGGGGGTCTGGTCAATCGGGAAATCTACTATCCATTTACGAGATCCGCCAATTGGGACATAGGCGACTATCATTCTACCTTTTAATTCTTTCCCGTTCATGAAAAACTCGAACATATGTTCTCGCCAAGTACCCGCTTCAAACTCTCCTTTATCAATAGCAAAGAACTTAGCAAATCCCTTACTAGTAGCTCCTGGCCCACCAGGTTCACTTACATAATTATCAATATCTAACCACTCATGTGGCTGGTTAATTTTAAAAGTTCCTTCAAGTCCTTTAATATCTTTTTCTCCTTTATTCTTAGCCATATAAATAAGCTTATTTCCTTCATACTTCTTATTCTCACTTGCTTCACCGGTGAAAACAGTAAAACCAAATAACTTAGAATCATCTTTTTCCATTCTAAGATCACTATGAATAGAATTGTCTGTATCTAAAAGTTCTTTATTGTCTAACTTAGACTCGGACTCGGTTAAACCTCTCCAATGATTATGAAATACGAATTTCTTAGTTTCTTTTGGATATTGGTCTTGCCAATTATCTGCCCAGAACTTATCTGCGTAATCTTCTCTAGTTCCCCCTTCTTCATCTTGGTTAGTAACAGACTTATTCTTCTTTCTTTCAAAATAAGGTTTTCTAGAATATAACTTATCTAGTACTTTGGTAGCATTTTCGTGCATAACTACAATTTTACCCATGTTATCGTACTCATAATGTTTAACATCATCAACTACAGTTTTAAATAATTTAACCATCCAGTTAACAAGTTGTTTACACTCATTATCATATTGTATTCTATCTTCTGTAATAGAACCATCTCCGTCAAATGAACCGCGTGCAAAATCCCACTTAAATTCATTCGGAACATGTTTAAATGCTTCTCTTTCTTTCTTTCTAACACCCATTCCTAAACTTCTAAGTCTATCTGCCATATACTTTGATTTGAATCTATACGCGATATAACCAGATATTTCTTTAGGTCCAACTTGGTCACCTAACAAATCAGCAAGTACATTTAATATCTTACTATCTTCTTTTGACATATAAAACTCAATTCTGTCTGTATTATTATCTAAATTACCATCCGTGGAAAGTAATCCAAAGAAATAAGCTGATTCTGGAGTCCACTTATCAAAAAACTCATGATTGGATATATTTGAAAGTTCATTCTGTCTAGTTATTATTTCAGTTATTTCTTTACCCTGTACATCAGAAATACCTGTTGTGTCTGTAGTAGTGGCACCATTTTCTTTCTTGGTAGGATCGTGTCCACAAACTAATAAAGCAAGATGCTTTCTAGTCTTTTCTCCTTTTTCGTCATAAAGTGGTCCATCTACTCCTTCCATTCTAGAAATAAAACTAACCTGTCTAGCTGCCCATTCCCACATATTATTTGTCCACTCATTACTTGCTTTTTCAAAAGAAGTACTAGGTAACATTTTAATAATCCAGCTTGCTGATTCTTTACCTGACTTAATACCCAGTTCATCAGCTTCAGACTTATCAAGACCTGCTTTACTTCCTTCTTCAGAATCTAAAAAATCTTCAAGTTCTTTAATTGACATATTAATTAAATCTTTCCACTTATTATAAAGTTCTTTATCCGGATACTTACTTTCATTAGTAACTACGCTTTCACCTTTAGATACAACTAATTTATCTAAATCAGAGATTGTTGTTAAAGGAACATTAGATTCTGATATTACACTAGGCTTATGGATAGAATAATGCACTTTATCTCCTTCGTGTCTCCATACTTCTTCAACGGCTATTTCTATTACGTCATTAACTTTAAACTCTTCTTCAGTTACAAACGTATTGCCTAATACTAACATTCCTTCTTTAACAAACTTAGGATCAACTTTATCATTAGCATCAACACCTACTGTGTAAACATTACCGTTTGTTTCTTTAATAACATCAATTACTTTAACAATTAATTTATCTCTATTTCTAAACTTAATCCAAGTTTCAGATTCGCTACCAAACTTATATTCGCCATCATATTCTTTAATAACTGCTCCTTCTGAACTGGGTATCCTGCTTACTATCTTAACTGCTTTAATTACATCGTCTGGACTTGAAACAATAAGTGAGTCTACTTCTTTAATATTCTTAGTAAACGAAAGAGAATGTAAAATAGACTTTCTTTCATTCCAGGTTTTTGAACTTAAATCCTCATTTAGTTTAAGTATATCAAAAACGTGATAAATTACATTTTTACTTTCAGTAACTTCTCCGGATTTAATAGCAGAAATATATTTAGAAATATCGCTTCTGCTACCTCCTTTAACTGCAAGTTCTCCATCAATTATAAAATCCTTGCCTGATAGTTCTGATAACTGTTTAGAAATTGTAGAAAAAGCGTTAGTTATGTTAACTCCTTGTTCGCTAAATAGTTTAACATTATCTCCAACTTTAAAACCAACTGCTCTGAATCCGTCTATCTTTTCTTCAACTGCGTACTTAATTTCATTTAAATTATTTTTAAGTTCATCTAAATCATAGAACTTCTTACTCGGTTTCATTGGGGTCAAATCAGATTCTGACATTTGTACTACTTTAGCATCTTTAATACGTTCAAACTTAAGATCAAAAAGTGGTAAGAACTTATCGTGCGGCCCTTGATGATCTCCATACACAAAATGTAATCTATCTGGGTATTTGAACATTCTTCTTATTCTAGTTTCTATAGCTCTTTTCATATAATCATCAGGATTTAATTTAATTAAAATATCTAAGTCGTTAGGAGTATGCCCTTCTCTTTTAGCTACATAACTTCCCATAGCGCATATACAATCTTTTATAACTGTAAAATCTCCTAAGTCATCAAGTAACTTGTCGTCGCCCCATGTTTCAGTCTTTTCAATAACTTCGGAATTATCATCTAATCTTCTTTTATTTTTATACAGGTCTACAATTTCAAATGGGTAAGCGAATAATACTAACTTATTGGGCCACCATGATTCTGCTTTAGATTTGGTAATTCTATGCTCTTCACTTAATTTTTCAAAGTCATCAGTATCTATCTTATAAGGATTACCTATTTTAATAACTCCGTAACTATAAGTGTCGTCTGTTAAATAAACAGTAGAGTTAGTAAGTTCCTTAACCAGTTTATCTTTAATAATAATTGTCTTAGTTTTATTAACTATGTCCTTACACTTATCTGAAGAAATAGACATTGTTTTCTTAGATTCCATTAGTCTTTGAGTAAACTCTCTTCCTATCTCATAAGTATTATTAACCCCTATTAAAAACTCTGTATCTTTATACCCTTGCATCTTTCTCCATTCTTTTTTAACAACTTCTAAATCTTCTGGATTAGTAAATATCACTGAGCTTGGTTTAAATTTATTACTAAGATTAAGAACAGATTTAAGTTCACCATTCACTATAAAAGATCTAGCATTGTAAAGATTCTTTTCGTCAATTGAACTTACATTGTCACTAGGTAAATAAACAATGTTATCAAACCTGAAACCAATTGAGTTACCACATTTAAATGGTATCATCTCAATATTAGTATCTTTAAGTTTAAACTTCTTACCTGGCTCAATTATTCTAGGCTCAATAAACTCTGAACCATACTCTTTTTTAATTAATTCTAAATTCTCTTTAGTTATATAACAATCTAATTTAGATTGCCTAAACTTTTGAACTTTTCTAAAAGATTCTATTTTATTTAATTTACTAATATCACTTAAAATAATAGAGTCTACATTATTACGAATTTCCAAATTAGTATCAAAATTAAATACAAAGTTAGACTGTAAAGTCTCAACTAGTAGAGTACTATTGGGCTGGTTTGGCAGGAAGTGTAGGCGCATTTTGTATCTCAAGATTTTCTGTTTCCCTAACATAGTTGACCACTGCTGGATCGTTAGGTGCAATTATTCCATCTTTAATGTAATTAGATATACGTTTAGCTTTATTATCAAATTCATCAACGCCAATTATTTCCCATTCTAGGGTAGGTACTTCTTTAAATCCTTCAAGTTCGCAGATAGGTTTAAACATCTGTTTTCTAATAGATGAAACCGTTGCGGCAATAATATCTTTAAGAGTCAGTTCAAAAAGATTTGACATATTGTCAAGTACTGATCTGTTTTCATTAGTTCCTGATCCTGTTGCATATGGTCTAGGGATACCCAGTCCTGCAATTTCTTGTTCCTTATAATATTCTAAATGTTCTTTTAATTTCTCTGCATTTTTAGATTCTAACATTTCTACATTATAATAATAAGGTACTACTAACTCTTGTCTGAAACTTACTCCTTTCAATTTATCAGTCATGTTCTTAATTTGGTTAGGTGTAGCATCGTGGTTTAAGTCTCCTATTTTTATAACAATAGTTGGAAATCCGTGTCGATAAGTAGCATTAGCAAGAGCTTCTTCCATATTAAGTTTTCTAACTGACGTAGAATAAATCGGTTCGATTAAACCAATAGGATAAACTCCGTCGCCTACAGTGTACAATTTTACCATGGCAATTTTCTTTCGTGGTATAAAATAAGAATTAGAAGGAAGAGATACAAACCTAGGTGTGGCTCTAATCTTTTCAGGAGGGATTATAGTGTTTGGACTAGCCGTAAACACATAACCAAATATATTTCCGTCACTATCGAATAGTACTTCTTTATTAGAATTTTTAGCATAATCAATTTTAAGAGGGTCTATAATGTCCCAATCTACTATTTTATTGCCAAATTTATTATAAACATTTTCCACCCATGATGCTCCATATATACATTGGTGTCTAAATATATGTGTTAGTAACTCCTCCCAAGTTATTAAACTACCGGAATTACCAAGGTTATCAAGGAACTCTTCAAAGTAAATTTTAACTCTTGGGTCTTTAGCTTTGATAGTATGTTTAGCGGACATAATAGTTTGAACAAACTTATTAATAGAATTAAAAACAACTGGATTTTTTCTATACGATAATTCCAATTCCTTTTTAGGTGTTCTTGTTACTTTAGAAAAATCAGTAGAATCGTAATCCTCGTATGTAGACTTATACGTTTCCTTAACCCCATCTTCTGGCCCGCTTATGTTCGACACAGAAGTTATTCCCGAACTAAACAATTCTTGAGTGATAGATCTCATTTCTTAGCCTCTGGAAGACAAGATTGAATAATTATTGTCGCCTCATATTTTATAAGATAAAAAACCAAACCAAATGAAATAGTTTTAAGTAATGTAATTTCTCCGTTAAAAAATTGTGAATAGATAAGATTTAACATAAGCCCGTAAATTAAGACGATAATACTTAGTTCAAACATATATTGTAACTTAGGAACTATTACTTTAGAATTTTTAACTTTATTAACTAATTTAGAAAATAAATTTTTAATTTTTGAAAAAAAAGTTGAGCATTTATTGACTATTTTATTTTTAAATAAGTTAAATTTGTTTTTAAATGTAGCCATTTTAAATACCTAACCTAATTGGTAATTAATACTAGTATTTAAACTTTGTGGGTAATTTAAATAAAAAAAATAATTTTGTCGTCTTAGAAACCTATTATATCAAGACACTCTTTTTTATTAGCTATACCTTTACAAGCGATAGCTAGAGAAATTGCACAATCATCATGAATTGCTCTACTTCTTATTTGTAACGTGTCCGTTGCCTTACTTTTAACCTGTTGAAAACCTAACAGTTCTGAAATAAGATTCTGTGTATAAGTATAAGTAGCTGTATCTTCTAAATCTCTAGGAATAACAAGTTGGTTATTTTCCATCATTCTTAACATATTAAGAAGAAGATGGTTTCTAGCAGCCGAGTGCATTTCCACTGGATAGATAGGTAGACCCATGTTTCTAATTTCTTCCATAACTGCTTCACCTACATTAGACGGGTCAACGTAAATAGATTCACATTTGTAAAGGTCATACAGTTCTTTAAGTCTCATAGCTTTACCTGCAATTGATAATCCTTTATGTCTTTCCCCATGTTTAAGTACAGTTACTCCTGCTACTTTTTCAACAACAGTATACGCATCAAAATCCGCAGTTGGCCCCTTAGCAATAGCAAAATCTGCAGCCAGGATCTTAATCCCTCCTTCATCGAACGTACTGAACTTTCTAGTAAAATCTAAACATTTACCAATAAGTTCTCCGGGGAATATTGCTCCTTCTGCTTCAGCAGACGCGTTACATAAATACTCAGATTGCCAAGCTGACTCACCAATTCTTTCCCTGATTTTTTTACAATCTTCATCAGAGTAAACTTCTGGCCAGATTGACTTCCCGTTTTCTAAAATTTTATAAACTTTAGAAATGTACGCTTTATTTTGTTTAAGTATACTAAGTAAATCAGCAAGATGTCTTGGAGTTCCTATTACTACAATTTTACCTTTCCTAAGATCTACAGTAGGTTCAATTGCTCTTCTGTAAAGTTCAATCTGATCATTATTAAACGAACCTGCTTCATCAACAAGTACATAATCTGTTCTAACTCCCAGTATAGAGTCAGTAAGCGCTCTAGTGAACACTTTACATTTAGTAGTCGTGTTAATTTCTGACTTTGACCAAGTAAGTTTTCTATCGTTTGGCATAAGTGAGTTTAGTAGTTCGTTATCTATTATCGTACTTGTCAAGTCGTCCATGATTTTAGTTGCCTGTTTAAGATCTCTTGAAACTACCAGAATATTTTTAGACCTTTTATACCATACTGTCCAAAGTGGGTACCAGATCGCGAACAAGTGACTTTTGCAACTGCCTCTGAAACTGGTAATATTTAAGAATCTATTATTAGAAATAAGGTTAATCCATTCTTTGTGAAAGTTAGCCAGTTTAAGTCCAGACACTTTTTCAATCCAGTACGCTGGATCATAGTATCCTTTCTGTAAGAAAACTTCCAGTTCTTCATTACCTATTATTTCTTTAATTGTTCTTGCCATTTATTTATCTAATGGGTCTACTCATTGTTTACTTATTACTCATTTATTACTTGATTTTGAATTTCAGTTTGTTCAGGTTCAACTTCTGTTTTTAACTTTTTAACAGCTAAATCGTTTTTTGAATCCCAAACTATAACCGTGACTATTTTTCCGTTAAGTCCTTTAGGCACATAAATCAAGTCAGAAGTAGGTCCTTTTCTGATTAATTTAGTGAACAAACTATGTACTCGATCTTTATCGAACATAATTCTAAACGCATCCATTACAATTTCAATTTCGTCATCCGGTGTTAATTCGTAGTCGTTCTTGACCATATTTCGTCCCTCTCATTTACCTCTTCAACTAGATCTGCTTCTTTACATTCGTTACAGTAATTGCAAAATTTGCACATCCAGTTATCTTTATTCTTAACTGGTGGTGTATCTGTTTTAAGTCCAAGATGTACAATTTCCGCTTTTTCAAGTATCTCATTTACAATTAATTCATCATATTCAAACTCAAAGTATCTAATTTGCATATCTTCCTTTTTAACATATAAAAGTGCTCCTTTTTTTAGTCCAAGACTTTTAAGGTACATCATAACTTGCATTTTATGTTCATGTTTCGGTTCAGTCAAAAAGTCAAAAGACTTAATAGTCTTAACATCAATTATAATCTTCTCTCCTGTTTTTTCAACTAGGATAAGATCATCAATTCTACCAGTTACTATCGCAGAACTGCCTTTAGTTATCAAAGTAACAGATCGTTCGTTTTCAAGTAGTTTTATACTTTGACTGTTACCTAGTACTTTAGCAATGAACTCGTGAAATAAGTTACCAACTTCAAAAATCCTAATTGTATCAGAATCTAGTTTCTTAGGAATCTTATAACTAAAATAAAGCTTCCTGGGACAAGTGCCGAGTTCGCTAGCATAATACCTGCCTATTTCTCTTTCCTTAGTAGGCTTGTCTAAGTACTTATCAATTAGATTATTAATTTCAATTTCTTCCATAAACATATATAAAATACAACATATATATAAACATTGTGTTTTTATTGGTTTTAATAATAAGTTAGAAGTATACACTAAATTGCTTATTGTCTTAGTTTCGTGTCCTATTTCAGTTATCCGCAGTAAGACGTTACGGGACGGTAAACCGGTGCCCTGAATTACGTTAGATACTATTCAAATTATTAACTAGTATATAAATGTATTGTCAAATCACAAAAATGGAGCCGTTGTATTTTCCTATGGGTATTGGGGATCCTGATTTCGCGGCCGCGAAATTTTAAAATGTTACTCCTGAGAAGTAATAACGAAATATAAAAATTGTAGTCCCTGATGGATAATAACAAAATACATAAATTGTAGTCATTGAAAAGTTAGTATAAAAAAGTTATTTTGTTACTACTTACTTAATATACAAAAACTATATTTTGTTACTACTACTTATTATAACAGATTAAACCTTTTTGTTACT
>Ga0172375_10012889_pt1 | contig 10444 bp, 9 predicted proteins | sample LakKiv1m_FD_114537 | JGI IMG/M metagenome (GOLD analysis project Ga0172375, IMG submission 114537) | Freshwater microbial communities from Kabuno Bay, South-Kivu, Congo - kab_092012_11.1m | ecosystem: Environmental > Aquatic > Freshwater > Lake | place: Democratic Republic of the Congo...
AACATAAGCTCGGAAACCTGAGACTAAACGTCTCGGTTTCCTCGCGCCCCTTTTTGGAAACCGCGAAGTTTATTCGCAGGTTTCCAAAAAGAGCCTTTGATTTTCTTATATAAGTATTTCGCAAGTATTTTCAGGAAATTTAATTTTATTTTATGCAAGCCTCATCCCGGGTTATTGGATAATTTTTTGCTTATTCTTAGGAATCCCTTCTCCATCCTCTTTCGCTCTTTGAGCTTCAGAGGACGAGGATGGAGAAGGGTTGGGTTTGTGGCTAAAAATATGTTACAATCTTAAAAATATGGGTAAAGAACAAGAAGCTAAATCAATAAAAGAAAATATCAAATGGTTTAAGAAATTTTCATTGCAAAAACGATTGGAAATTGCCTATCAGCAGATCAAAGCCATAAAAATATTAAGGAATTTAAAACATGCAGGATCTAATTGAGCCGCTGGCTTTTTTAAAAGAAATCCATGATGAAGGTGTTAAATATTTATTGATTGGCCGACAGGCAGTTATCGCTTATGGTGGTCCTGTCCAGAGTATGGATTATGATATTTATGTTGATGGGTCGCCTGAAAACACAGATAAGCTTTTAGCCATCGCTCAAAAATATGAATTGTATCCTAGTATACCCAAAGAAAAATTGCATGAAAATTTTAAATTTAGGCTGGAAAATGATATCGCGGTTGACATTTTTAGAGCCAAATCTTTTTCTTCCGGCAAAGGCAAAAAAATAACTTTCCAGGAGATTTATGAGAGGAAAAACACCTTAAAAGACTTTTCCGGATTAGAAATTAATGTCCCCTCGATAGATGATTTGATCGCCCTAAAAAGATTGCGTTCTTCCCCCAAAGACCTGAATGATATTAAATATTTACAAGCAATAAAAAAAGAAAACAAATAATAGGATGTATGGTTAACATGCCAAGCGATATTGAAATAGCCCAAAAGGCGAAAATTAAAAATATTCTAGAGATTGCAAAAAAGGCCGGGATAAAACCTGCGGAGCTGGATCTTTATGGTAAATATAAGGCCAAAGTCGATCTGAATATCTTTAAACGCCTAAAAAGCAAAAAAGACGGTAAATTAATTTTAGTTACCACCATGACTCCCGGCCCGCAAGGAGAAGGAAAAACCACCACCACCATTGGCTTGGCCCAAGCGCTGCCCAAAGCCATTGCTTGTATTCGCGAGCCTTCGTTAGGTCCGGTGATGGGGATGAAGGGCGGGGCGGCTGGCGGCGGATATTCGCAAGTCTTGCCCATGGATGACATCAATCTGCATTTAACCGGTGACATGCACATGGTTACTTCTGCCCACAATTTGTTGACAGCCATGGTTTATAACCATATTTACCATGGCAATCGTTTGCAAATTGATATTCACCGCATTGTCTGGAGACGGGTAATGGATATGAATGACCGGGCTTTGCGCGAAATGTTTGATATTACTGCTTCCTCTGAAGTCATGGCTATTTTGTGTTTATCAAAAAATATTACAGACATGAAAAAACGGCTGGGCGAAATTATCATTGCTTATAATTTAAGCGGCAAGCCGGTGCGGGCTAAAGATATAAAGGCTCAAGGCGCCATGGCTTTGCTTATGTGGCATGCCCTGCGGCCAAATTTGGTCCAAACTTTAGAAGGCGGGCCCGCTTTTATTCACGGCGGCCCATTTGCCAACATTGCCCATGGCTGTAACAGTTTAGTTGCGACTCAATTAGCTTTAAAACTGGCTGATTATGTTGTCACGGAAGCCGGGTTTGGGTCAGACCTTGGCGCGGAAAAGTTTTTTAATATAAAATGCCGGGCTGGTAATTTAAAACCAGCGGCTGTGGTGCTGGTGGTAACTAAGACTGCGCTAAAAACGCATGGCTATGATAATCTGGAAAAGCATATTGAGAATATAAAAAGGTTTGGGGTTCCGGCAATTATTGCGGTGAATAAAAAAGCTGATGATTCTGACCAGATCCTGGGTATAATCCAGGCCAATTGTTCCAGGTTTAATGTGCCTTGTGTAATTTCTGATGTGTGGGCGAGGGGTGGTAAGGGCGGGCAAGAGTTGGCCAAAGAGGTAATAGAAGCCTGCAAGCAAAAAGCCAAATTCCATTATCTGTATGATGCAAAAATGCCTATTAAAGAAAAAATTGAAATTATCAGCCGCAGTGCTTATGGGGCTGCGGGAGTTAATTTTACTGACCAGGCAAAAGAAGACCTGGCCTTTTTAGAGAAAAACGGTTTTTCCGGTTTGCCAATTTGCATGGCCAAGACCCAATATTCTCTTTCTGATGATCCCAAAGTGTTTGGCTGTCCCAAAGGTTTTAAAATCACGGTCCGGGAGCTGAAGGCTTCTGCTGGCGCTGGTTTTATTGTTGCCTACACCGGCAAAATCCTTACCATGCCCGGTTTACCCAAACACCCAGCCGCGGAAAATATGGATGTTAATGAAGACGGCAGGATTAAGGGGTTATTTTAATGATCAACCAAAATAAGATAGAAAAAGCAGTCAAAGAAATTTTGATCGCTATTGGCGAAGACCCAAATCGATCGGGCATTAAAGACACCCCAAAAAGGGTGGCCGGCATGTATGCGGAATTGTTTGGCGGACTGCATAGAGATCCGGCCAGCGAATTAACTGTTTTCCACGAAGAAGACCATGAAGAAATGGTCATGATCAAAGACATTCCTTTTTATTCCATGTGTGAACATCATCTGATCCCATTCTTTGGCAAAGCGCATGTTGTTTATATCCCTACCATGGGCAGAATTACCGGACTGTCAAAATTAGTCAGGGTGGTGGAGGTGTTTGCCAAACGGCCGCAAGTACAGGAGCGCTTAACCAGCCAGATAGCTGATTGCATTATGAATAAAGTTAAACCACGCGGAGTTTTGGTTATCATTGAAGCAGAGCATCTTTGCATGTCCATGCGCGGGGTAAAGAAACCAGGCGCCATTACCACAACTTCCGCCGTGCGCGGTGTTTTCCAGAAAAACGCCAAGACCAGGGCAGAAGCGCTTTCGTTAATTAAATGATATAATTAGTCCATGGATCTTTTGCTGTTTACTGCAATTGTTTCCCTTCTGCTTGGTATCTTTGTTTTTGTTAAAGGCTCAAACAAACCCGCCAACCTCACTTTAGCCATATTTTCTTTGAGCTTGTTTCTCTGGTGTTTTGCCCAGTTTATGGGCGGCCTGGCCGAAAATAAAGAAGCTGTTTTGCTTTGGACCAGGGAAGGGATTGCCGGCGCCATATTTGTTCCGGTATTTTTCCTGCATTTTATATTAGCTTTAGTAGAAAAAGAACAAAAAGAAAAAATAATCATTTATCTGGCTTATGCCATGGGATTTATTCTTCTGGCTTTGGATTTTACCCGGCTTTTTGTCATGGATGTTGCTCCAACCGGAGGCTTTAAATATTATCCCCAGCCAGGCATAGTTTATCCGGCTTTTGCAGTTTTTATTATGGCTTGTTTTATCGGAGGATTCTATTATTTAATTGATTCTTTTCGCGCTGCTTTAGGGCAAAAGAAAAACCAGCTGCTCTATGTAATTGTGGCGGCGATTATTGGCTTTTTAGGCGGGATAACTGCTTTTTTCCCGGTTTGGGGAATTAATTTTCCGGTCTTATCCTATTATGGCTTGCCGCTTTGCCTTTTAATTATGGTCTACGCTATTGTTAAACATAAATTATTGAATGTTTCCATTATTATCCGCGAAGGCTTGGTTTATTCCACTTTAACGCTTTTGTTTGCCGCGTTTTACGCGCTGGCTATATTGTTCACCAGTTATTGGCTTACCAATTATATTAGTTTTAATCCCCTGCTTACCATGTTTGCGGCGGCCTTGGTTTCTGTCCTGGTGTTTCAACCGGTTAAAGATAAAGTCCAGAATACGGTTGACCGGATCTTTTTTAAAGGTGAATATGGCTATAAAAAAACCATTAATGACCTGTCGCTGGAAAACCGCAAGCTTTTTCGGACCCTGCTTCAGGCAGATAAGCTGGCTTCGCTGGGCACGCTTTCCGCAGGCATGGCGCATGAAATCAAAAATCCCCTGGCTTCTATCAAGGGCATGACGCAGGTGTTAAAAGAAAATTTAACTGACCAGGAATTTATCAGCCAGTTTCAGGACGTGGTATTAAGACAGGTTGAGCGTATGAATAATTTAATTGAAAAAATGCTCAAGCTTGGACAATCACAGGGTTTAAGCTTGGCTAAATTTAATTTGGCCCAGCTGATCAAAGAAAATATTGCCTTGATTGAAAACCAGTGCCGCAAAAAAGGCATTGAAATTGAAGAGAATCTTGATAGCCGCATGGAAATACAAGCTGATCGTGAACAAATAGCGCAGGTTATTTTAAATTTATTATTGAATGCTGTTCAGGCTATGGACCAAGGCGGCAAATTGCAGGTCAAGGCTTTTGAGGACAGAAACGGAAGTGTAATTGAGGTTGTTGATAATGGCATTGGTATTGAACCGGACAAAATAGTGAAAATATTTGACCCGTTTTTCAGCACGGAAGAAGGCGGCACGGGCATGGGGTTGGCAGTTGCCTATCGGGTAATAAAAGAGCATAATGGCGAAATAAATGTTGAAAGCCAAGCCGGAAAAGGAACAAAATTCAGCCTATGGCTGCCTATAAAGCCAAAGCAATAGCGCTTAAAACACAGCCTTTTGCAGAATCAGACAAGCTGGTCACCTTATTTACCCGTGATTTTGGCAAGATAAAAGCCATTGCCAAAGGCGCGCGCAAAGTGCCTTCCAGTTTAGCCGGCCGGGTTGAGCCTTTTACCTATGGAGAGTATTTTATTGCCAAAGGCAGGAACCTGGATATTATTTCCCAATGCCAGATGCTGGAAACTTTTCAGAAAGTCAGGGAAAAAGAAAACTCGCTCTTGTCCGGATTGTATATTTTAAAATTGATTGATTCCGGCACTGCGGTTGGCCAGCCTTATCCGGAATTATTTGATTTACTGCTCAAGGCTTTGATAAAATTAAAAGCCGGCGAAGACGGCCGGATAATAGCTAAAGAATTTGTTAATTTGTTTGTTGTGCTTGAAGGCATTTATAACGAAGATATTAATCCCACTGATTCATTAAGCGACCATGTAGGAAGAGACTTAAGAAAATGGTAGAGTATCGCGAAGATTCACCTATTGCGCTAAGCCAGTGCCCAACCCCGATCAGGAATAAAGAAGGGGAAAGCTTTATTAAGGTGCTTTCCAACCGCAGTTTCCTGGCGCTCTGGTTTGGCCAGTTAGATTCCCAATTGGCAGACCGTATTTTTGTTTATGTTTTAATGATCATTGCCTATAGTTTAACCAAATCCAATTTAGGTGTTTCGGTTCCTTTACTGGCTTTTGGCGTGCCGTCTATTTTGTTTGGCCCATTGGCTGGCGTGTATGTGGATAAATGGAACCGCAAATGGGTTTTGTCCATTACTTCTATCATTAGGGGGCTGCTGATCCTGTTGATTGTGCCGCTGATCGCAAAATCAATGGCTTTGATCTTTTTTGTGAGTTTTCTGCTTTATACTGCCACGCAATTTTTTGCTCCGGCAGAAAGCGCTTCTATCCCTGAATTGGTTAAGAAAAAAGACCTGATTGTGGCTAATTCTCTTTTTATGATCACTTGGATGGGTGCTTCGGTAGTGGGCTTTGGGTTGGGCGCGCCGCTGGTCAACTTTTTGGGTGAGCAAGGCACTTTTATTTTTGCGGCGGTCCTGTATTTTTTGGCCGCGGCAGTGCTGGCGCTTATACCATTAAAAAGGATCAAGAGTGTTGAACCTGCCAAGGGAACAATTAAAAAAGACCTGTTGTTTGGGTTGGAGTTTATCCGCAGGAACCAGATCGTGCTTTATTCGCTGATGAAACTTTTTGTGGCGACTTCTGCCATTGCTATTCTTTCTTTGCTGGCAATTTCTTATGCCAATAATGTTTTGGGTATTGGCGGAAAAAACTTTGGCTACCTGATTTTGGCGGTGGGAGCGGGCATGTTTGTGGGCATGGGTTTTTTAGACCGCTTGCGCTTGTTCCTGAGCAAGGGCCTGATCGTGGTGTCTAGTTTTATTGTCTCCGGCATTGTCCTGGTTTTTATGGGCAGCATTACCAATATACATATTGCTCTATTTTTAATTTTTATGCTTGGTGTGGGTAATATTTTTATTACTTCTTCTATCCAAACTATTTTGCAGCAAAGGATCCCGCGCAAGATCAGGGGCAGGGTGTTTGGCGTGCAGAATATGCTGATAAATTCTGCTTTTGTTTTTCCTGTTATTGCTGCCGGTATTGTAGCTGATATGTATGGGGTGGGCTTTGCTTTAAGCCTTTTGGGTTGGATAGTGGTGCTAACCGGGCTGGCCGGCATATTTTTGCCAAAATTCAGAACTGTTTAACATGCCAAAAATTTGCAACTATTTTATAACTTTCCAATGTAATGATACTTGTGAGTTCAGTACAATTTGGGACAGGGAAGACTTAAAAAAACATGAAGAAAAGCCTTTTGATTTTAAACCCTTAAAAGATGCCGGAGTAAAACAATTAAATATCCTGGGCGGCGAGCCGTTGCTGCGGCAGGATCTAGTTGAGGTGTTAAAATCAGCCAAACAATTTGGTTTCCGGATTGCTTTATCTACTAATGGCATCCTTTACGCGGAAAAGGCCAAGGAGTTAAAAGGCTTAGTTGATGATCTTTATGTTTATCTGGATTATCCAATTGAAGAAGAGCATGACCGCTCCCGGGGAGTTGAGTGTTTTAGGGAAGCGATTGAGGCAATTAAATTAGCCAAAGAATTAGGCCAAAATCCCAAGATATATTTTACCGTGACAAGAGACAGTATCCGTTTTTTACCGGAGATGCTTGATTTGGCGGAAAAACTGCAAGTCTTTATTTATCTGGAGCCGGTATATGATTTTTATGGTTCCCAGGGTTTTGATCCCATGAGTGTTCAGCATGTGAAATATTACGGCAGGAGAAAAAATGTCCTATTAAATCCGGCTATGTGGGAATTTGCCAAAGAAGGCGGCAACAAAAATTATTTGCCGCGCTGCCGGGCCAGAGAAACAGTTGTCACTATTTTGCCGGATGGCAACACTGCCACGCCTTGCTTTTTTAACCAGAACGGCCGGCAGGGCAAGGAAAATGTATGTTCCAGTTGCATGCGCTGGCCCTATATGCTACCATCTTTTTCACTTGGCCTTGACAAGTATTTTTGGCTTAATTTATGGTCCAAAATTAAAGGAGGAATAAGATGAAGATTTGTATGGTGGTTCCGTATTTCTATCCGCACACCGGCGGCACGGAAAAATATGTTAAGGATTTGTCCATTGCTCTGACCCAGGCCGGACACGAAGTAACGGTTATTTCCACTAATTTGCCGGCCGAGAAAAATGCTCCGGCCGAAGAGATGATGAGCGGTTTTAAGGTTATCCGGCTCCCGGCGGTTAATATGTTTAGTTATCTTCCGGTGACCAAAGAAAAATTTGATCTGAAAATGCTGGAAAGCTATGACCTGGTCCATGTCCATGTGCCGTCTTTTGGGTTTTTGCGTGCTATTGCCGGCAACATAAAACAGCCGGTGGTAGTAACTTACCATTGTGATGTGACTGTTTCAGAAAAATATTATGGAATTAAAGTTCCTGGTGTTCTTATCAAAGGGGTGGAGCATTCTTCCAACATTTTTGCGCGCCTGCTGTTGAAAAAAACAGATGCGGTTTATAATACTACCAAAACTTATGCGGAAACATCACCGGTATTAAAATATGTTAAAGGCGTGCGCAGTATTCCCATTGGCATTTTCCATGATGCTATTGATGAGATGCAGGCCAAACTAGGCTTAACAGCCAAAGATAAGAATGTAAAGCAATTGCTTTGGCTGGGCCGCATGGCTGGCAACAAAGGTTGTGATTACACAGTGCAGGCCCTGCCCAAGATTTTGGCGAAGCATCCTGATGCCAAGCTGGTGATCTGCGGTGACGGCGAAGAAAAAGCCCATATTAATGACTTGATCGATAAATTAGGGGTCAGAGGGTCAATTGAAATGTACGGCACAGTTACCTTTGACCAGCTGGTTTCCTTGTATTATAAATCTTTGGTCTATGTTTTCCCTTCCATCAATCGCTTAGAAGCTTTTGGTATTGTGCAGTTGGAAGCCATGGTTAACTATACTCCGGTAATTTGCACGGACATACCTGGGCCAAACGCGGTAATGGATCCTGGAAAAACTGGCTTTATTATCCCCAAACAAAATCCAGACGCAATTGCGGAAAAGTGCATTGAATTGCTGGATAATCCTCAAAAAGCCATTGAAATGGGCATTGCCGGAAGAAAACTGGTTGAAACCAAATATGATTGGGGAGCAATCAGAAGACAAATTGAAGATCTTTATCAGGAAGTATTGAGTGCCAAGAAATCTTAATCCCTGGTTTGCCTTAAACAATATCCCGGACCTGGGCAATGCCAGCATAAAAAAACTTTGGGACCATTTTGGTTCAATTGATAAAATCCTTAGCGCTAATGAAGAAGAATTGTCCGGTGTTGAAGGATTATCCAAAAAAGTGATCAAGGGAATATTAGATGGTAATTCCCCAGACTTTAGTCTGGGGTTTCAGTCAATAACTAAGGATGTAAAAATTCTCACCTTTGAAAATGCCAACTATCCCCAGGCTCTCTTAAATATTTATGATCCGCCGTCTATATTATATGTAAGGGGTGACGAGAGCTTGCTCAACCAAAAAAGCATTGCTATTGTCGGCACCAGAAAAGCTACGCATTACGGCAAAACCATGGCCAGGAAATTAGCCTATGAGCTGGCTTCAATGGGCATAGTAATTGTTTCAGGGTTGGCTTTGGGGATTGATACAGCAGCGCATGAGGGCGCATTAGAAGCCAAAGGTAAAACCATTGCGGTTTTAGGTTGCGGGGTTGATGTTATTTATCCTCCCAGTAATAAAGACTTATATTCAAGGATCCAGACTATTGTTTCAGAATTTGAACCGGGAACAAAAGTTGAAAACTGGCGTTTTCCGCAAAGAAACCGGATTATTTCCGGCCTATCTTTGGGCACCATTGTTATTGAAGGCCATTATGAAAGCGGCGCCATGATTACTGCCAAGCAAGCGCTGGACCAGGGCAGGGAAGTATTTGCTTTGCCGGGGCAAGTTGGTTTAGAACAGAGCCTGGGGCCGCATTGGTTGATCAAACAAGGAGCTAAATTAATTGAGTCGGTTGATGATATTTTGGAAGAATTGAATTTAGAACGCAGAACTCCGACTACAGAACACAGAGCACAGGTTGATTTGAGTGAAGAGGAGCGGGAAATCGTTAAAGTTTTATCGCTTGAACCAAAGCATGTTGATATGATTGCTTACGAAGCAAAAATGGCAATCCCCCAAGTTTCCAGCCTGCTGCTGATGATGGAAATGAAAAAGATTATCCGCCAGCTGCCAGGCAAAAGATTTGTGCTACAATACTAGTATTATGGTGCTTTTTTCGGAAATGTTCGTGTCAGAACTAGTGGGCATCCCTGTGGTTGACCGTTTGCAGGAGCCGATCGGTGAAGTTAAAGATATTGTTATTACGATTGGCGAAAAATTCCCCAAGGTTTGCGGTTTGCTGCTGAGAAACCCCTCGGACTCCATGATCCTGATGAGCGAAATTGACTTGATTGGCACGCAGTTTGTCGTCACTAAAACAGTAAAAGACAGGGTGGTGTTTACCAAGGCCAGGAACGATGAATTATGCCTGGTGCGCGATATACTTGACCATCAAATTGTTGATACCGAAGGAGCCCGCGTTATCAGGGTCAATGATTTAAGCCTGGCAAAAATGGACCAGGATGTGCGCTTGATTGCGGCTGATGTTGGCTTTAAAGGCTTATTAAGGCGTTTGGGTTGTCTGGGATTTTTTACTTTTATTTTCGGTGTTTTCAAAAAAGAAGTGTCGGATGCTTTGATAGGCTGGGATCATGTGGAGCAATTAAAAACCGGCCGGATCAAAGGCTTAACTGTTCCTACGCGGCATATACATGAATTGCATCCGTCTGACATTGCTAATATCATCAGCCAGGTGCATTCTGAAGAAAAAACTGCTATTTTTACTTCGTTAGACGAGAAAACTGCGGCTGAAGCTTTGCATGAACTCGAGCCCAAGATCCAGGCCTTGCTGCTTTTAACCATTGACACCAAAAAAGCCCTGGGTATTTTAGAGAAAATGCCGTCTGATGAAGTGGCGGATGTTTTGGGTGACCTTACCGTGGAAAAAGCAGAAGAATTTTTACGTTTGCTTAAACCCAGGAAAGCGCAAAAGGTCAGAAAATTATTGTCACATGAAGAAGAAACTGCCGGCGGGCTGATGACCAATGAGTTTATTGCCGTGCCGCAAAATCTAACAGTGCAGCAGACCATTGAAAAAATGCGGGAAGATGTGCCCAGTGCAGAGACTATAT
>Ga0172375_10012890_pt1 | contig 10442 bp, 30 predicted proteins | sample LakKiv1m_FD_114537 | JGI IMG/M metagenome (GOLD analysis project Ga0172375, IMG submission 114537) | Freshwater microbial communities from Kabuno Bay, South-Kivu, Congo - kab_092012_11.1m | ecosystem: Environmental > Aquatic > Freshwater > Lake | place: Democratic Republic of the Congo...
AGGAGATGAGGATAATCAAAAAAACTTATCATTTATAAGAGATGTTTATGTTGACAACAGAAATATTGTTCATTACAAATGTAGTAAATGTGGCAATGAAAGTTTTTTTGATTTTGACTCCCCTGTTCCAATTTCATTGCCATTGGCAGAGAACGATGATATTATTGAGCGATATATGTTAGCTTATTACGGCTGCAATATTATAAATAAAACTAAAGGAGAATTAAATAAATGATAAGCTATGATGATTTTCATTATGCTTTGTCAAAACTCAAGAAGTTTCTTGATGAGCAAGATAAATTAACCCAAGTTATAAATGTAATTGCTCCATCAGGAACATGTGTTTGTGAGTTTGGTAATGAATTTATAGATGATTATATAAATTTGTTAGAATGCTCAGTCAACGATGATTCAAATTGGGTAAGTTGGTTTGTCTTTGAAAATGAGTTTGGGAAAAAAGGATTAATAATTAATATAGATAATAAGAAATACAAGATAAAATCTGATAAACTACTCTATGATGTTTGTTTTAATTAACATGAAAAACTTAATAGAAAAAACACAGTATCAATTTAAAATGTTAAATCGATGGCTGCGAGAACAAAAATTACGTTTATTGGGTATTGAGAGAATGTTTTATTGCCAAAGTGAAATTGAAGGTGACAGTAAATGCATTCATCAATGTGATCATTGTAAAGAATATTACAAACCATTGAGCAACAAAATTACTACTAACGGTTTGTAAAGATGAGGAATAGGGGTGTGGCGAAAATGATGTTTCTTAATACTCGCTGTGCCTTTCAGGATAGAATCGGTTTGACGACATCAGCCTCTATTTCTCAAATAGAATTAAAGGAAAATGGTAAAAATGGGATTATTTGACAAACTTTTAAAAACTACTTTCGATGTGGTAACGCTTCCAGTTGACATAGTAAAAGATGTTGCAACAATGGGAGGAGTATTAACAGACGAAAACAAACCATACACGGCTCAAAAGTTTGAACGGCTTGGTGATGATTTGGAAGAAGTTCGTGATGAAATTGATGATTTATAGTATTGGCTATAACAAGATGATAGACGAAATTAAATAAATCATATTATAAATTGGGGAAATTATGAGCATAGTAATTGACAAACTATTAAAAGAAGTAGACACTTCAATAACAGCACAAGCAAAAGATTTGAAGTGGTATATTGCAAAACCACTACCATTCTATTCATTGAAAACGAAACTTCAAAGAATAAAAGATGGTTTAAGAGTGATGAACGGAAAATCTTTTGCGGTACATTATAAGGAGGATGAATAATTTTTATATTTACTAACAAGATAATACAAAGAATAATTGTATGTTTGTTGTTATATTTAGTATTTTAAAATTAATTGAAAAGATATGAAACTAAAACACTTAACACAAGAAAACTTTATAGAGTTAGCTAAATTGCGATTGAAACACGAAGATAAAGATTTTACAGAAATAACTATTGAAGATGATACATTTAGATACTTCAACGGTGTTTCTTTTATTGTGAAATCTAATGAATGGTCAGATTACCGCTTTTCAGTTTCTTTTGATATGTTCTATCCTGACGAATTTATGTATTTGTTAGAATTGGGTGTTGAATTTTAACAAGATAATAAATCATATTATAAATTGGGAAAATTATGAGTAAAGAATTAAAAAATTTAGCAGAATATAATGCAGAAGCAAGTCCAGCACAATGGGCTATAAGGTGCAGTTCGCCAAAATTAAAAATACAAAATCAGTTGAATGAAGCGTCAGAAAACTTGAATATATCTGTTGTTATAGAGAGTAAATCAAACGGTTCTGTTGTTGATGACACATTCAAAGAACTTGATGAAAAACTTTCTATCATTAACAAAGAAACAAAAGACTGGTTGAAGCAGAAAATTTTATGGTATATATCAGAAGCATATAATAGAGGCAAAGCAGATAAGTAGTTTGTTTTATTCTCTATAACAGGATAATAGACGAAACGAACAAATAATAGACTATGAAAGAAAAAATTGATTTAATATTTAGCAACCTTAAAAATGAATGTATAACCGAAAAACAAGCACATCAGCAAGTGTTGGATTTACTCGCTGTTATGCCATCGTTATCTGACGATATTGTTCGTTCAAAAGAACAGAATGAACGAATAAGAGAATGGTTTAAGCAACGAACTGGCTTGGAAGATGCCTTATTGTGCGAACATATGAAAAAGATTGACGAAATGTTGAAAGACAATGGGATCTAATAAGATAACAGCCAAAACTAAATATATAATATTATTAACCAGTAGAAATTATGAGGAAATACAAACAAGCAACAAAAATAAGTTATGGTAACAAAGAACTTGTCAATATAGAAGGGAAAAAACAAGATGTAAAATATGCAACTTGTGACCAAGAATGCTGGGTAAAAGAACGGATCAAAACTGCAATAGATATGGCAATTGCATTAAGTAAAAGAAGAAATGTTGGTGCAGATGACCCATTATTTGTATCTGGAATAGATGGTATAATAAACGGCGCTGCTTGGGAAATAATAAGAACATTAGGTATGGAACCAGAAGGTATTAATTTAAGAAATCCTTATCCAATATCTAACATTAGTAATGAGCTTGCCGCGAATATCATAAAGAAGAATTGAGAAAACGTAGGTATGAAAATTACCTTAAATTGAAATCTGAATTTGAACCACAGTCGTAGTATTATGTACAACGTTTTTTGGCTTTATGCAGATGGAGCTGAATAGTACGAAACTTTCAACCTGCACAAAAGATTATTAAAAGCACGTAAGTTCGGGTAAACGCTAACTCCCCACTTGCGTAAAACTAATGTTAGCACCAGTACTTTTTATGAAAAGATTATTATGGTTTCTACTGTCAAAAGTAGATAGTAATTGGGGTTACAGCACTCCATTACAAAAACGATTTAAAATTGGTGATAGAGTTAAAATATCAACTCATAGTAAATTGATTGCACACACACCAGCTACGATTATTGAAACAAATCGGCACGATTATTTGATAGAAGATGATAACTTAGTAAAACACGTTGTCTATCAATTTGAACTCTATCAGTAGTATTGGTGCTAACTAGACAGGGCTATACGCAGCTCTTGTATAAATTTAATATTAACCACAAATGCTGATAGGGGTTGCGTTATAGCCCATGTTAGCAGATGTAAAAATTATGGATTATTATGACACGACACATTTTAAAAATAAGACACTTTAAATTTTGCCCAGTAATTGGATGTGGTTATTGGAAAGATGTTTACCTAAAAGAAAAGATTGGAATGGAAGGAGTAACGCACAATTTTATACTACCATTCATCCACATACAATGGAGTTATTTAGTAGTAGAAAAGGAGTAATTTTTATTTCTGCTAACAAGATAATAGACGAAACTAATAAATCATATTATAAGCTTGGGGACAATTCTTGAATGAAAATAATACAGAACAATGTGATAGTTTTATCATAAATGTTAAATATAAAGCTGGTTATGTTGATATTGATACTAAAAATATTTTAACAGCAGCTTTACAAAAATCATATAAAGGTTGGGATAATAAAGTTATTCTTGATACTTGGAGTTTTGATTATATAGTAAAAAACAGTGCTATAGAATTGATAGTTATTGAAAGCAAATATGATGATGAAACATATAAAGTTATTTATAATCAAAACAAAGATGAATATGATGAAATGGACAATGAAGAAAATATATTTAACTTTGTAAAAAAATCTATTGAAAGAATAACTTATTATACATATAGGTCAATTTATTCAATAGATAAAAGACAAAAAGCAGATATTAAAATATTGTTGGTTTCAAAAATGGATAGGTAAAAATTATCATATTATCAGCTAGGAGAATTTATGAGGAAACACAAACAAATAACAAAAAAATAAGTTGTGCTAACAATAAAGAGCATGCCAAAAAAGTAAATAAGTTAGTGGCTGCTATATGCCGTTTATTTCATCCAATTGAAACACTTGAAAATTGTTTTTTTATTGATACGGTAACAGGTGAACCAGTTGGTAAATTTCGGTGCAAAAAATGTGGGACTACATACCTTGCACATAATAAAAGAGCTATATTTAGATCTTATATTTAAATAGCACACAACAAGATAATAAACAAAACTAAATATATATGATATCATCGTATAATTTTCATAAGTATATACGATACCATCGTATAATTGGCGATAATGGTCGAGTGTTGCCTAAGTGGAGGATTTTGTTAGCACAAAACCCATTAAAAGCACTCATGTTAAACAATGATAAAATGTTCATTAAATGCACATTCACTCCCACATTTTGGCAACACTGTGTTAGCGATATATGCATTATCAAGTAACTAATTTAAAACCTTTCAGTGTATAGGCAACTGAATATAAAAATGGAATACGAAAAAATAAAAACACCATCCGAAAGCAAGCAATCTGATTTTCAAAAGATATTAGATGATTTGAGAAAAGAAGTTGCTATTGCTAATCAATTAACTGAAAAAGTCCGCTATTTTAGCAATATATTAAAACAAATTGAACCCGCTTCTGTTCCTAAAAAGGATAGTGAAATAATAAAAGAACCACTAGATATAATTGAAAACCTTTGGGAACAGGTTTTGGCATTAAGACGTTCAAATGAAGAAATGGAGGTTGTTGCAAATCATCTGCAGTCAACTATTGGTAACTAAAAAGTCAGTTGGTAATGTTGATGGAGCTGTCTACTGGCATTACCACTAATGGTTTGGTATTTGCGAAGGCGGCTTGCAGATACTTTCAATTTAGCACACACAAATGTTTATAGTCGCTTTTGCAAATATCGTGTTAGATGCAGCGGCTTCAACTAAACATAATAATGGAGCAGCAGAAAAAATAAAACCGAATGGTGATGTTTAATTCATCCAATTTAATAGTTAAAAAAATGGATAAAAAATGGACTTACAAACTTACATAGACAACGCTGTAAAAGCATCAAGAGCCAAATCATTGGCAAACTCTGACCAATTAACTGTTGGTGAAATTATTTTAAAACTTGAACCGATTGTTAAAAGACAAAAGGAACGAATTGCTGATGGTGAAACAGAAGAAGCAATTGTTCGCTATGACTTTGAATACCTATTCCCAACAAGCATTGATAGCTGGAGGGGAATATATGCAGAGCTTGCTTTAAATTTTGTTGATAGCGATGTAGAAGGAACAAAAGCAAAACCGATGAAAGTTTCAGAGTTTTTGGAAATGATGAAATGGGTAATTGGGAAAGAATTTACTGGCTACAAAGGTGGAAAATTTACAATGAGCAGACACACTCCTGTATGGGTTGCTAATTATGGGAACGCTGGCAATACTGCCGTGATTGATATTGTTGATGATGGTTATCAAGTTTTAATTATTACTGGTTATCGTGAACCTTAATTATTTCATTGCATGGCGGCAGTTTTATTTTTTATTTTTTCTCGCCCAAGTTACGAGAAAGTTTATTAATAGCACTGCCATTGCCACTAACAGTCGGGCATAAGAGAAATGCCGAAATTAGAAGTATAAATTATTAATTTAAAATAAAGGTAGATATGAAAAACAAAACATCAATTTTATTAAGAATAAGGCATTTATTTTATGCCTTATTAGCGATTGTTATTTTTCAATCGTGTAGTTGTAACAGAGCGCCAATTATAGGCGGTGAAAAACCATTTGTAGTAGGAATGATTGAAAAATATAATGATACCCATAGTAGGTATTTTGCTATTGATTGTGCAAGCGGTGACTGGACCAATATTTTTGAAGGTAGACCTATGCTTATTTTACCTTCACGAATGTATCAAATTGGTGATACTATCAAGTCTGGTTTTAATAACCACTAACATGCGATAAACGAATTAATCAAAATGGAGTTCAAAATGGAAAAAGACACAGTATTATTAACAATTGAAGAATACAACGAGTTAAGAGATTTTAAAAAAGAAATTGAAGAAAAATGGGAAAAATCAAAATTTGTAGTTATTGAAGAACGGTGGGATAGTGCATGGAGAGATGCTGTATACTCCCGAAAATATTATATTGAAAGTGAAATTGTTTCAGATTTTGAGAAACGAAACAAAAAGCTAGAAGCTAAAAATGAAGAGCTAAAAATTAAGAATAAAGAACTGGAAGTTAAAATTAAAAAATTTAATACGTTAATTAATGATATAAAGGAAATGTCTTATTGGGAATTTTACAAATGGCATAAAGCACAAAAAATTAATTAAAGGAAGAAATTATGAAATTGTCGACAATGCTATTATTATCAGAAATCCAAACTGACATAAATACTATTACCAAATTGGATGTAGTTACTGCTGCTTTAGAATGGTATAAAAAATTAACTATTGACCAGAAAATAGGATTGAAAGAATGTGCTTATTTACTTACAGGAATGAAATGGGAAGATTATACCCTTCTATTCACGCCGAGACAGAGAGTTGAACTTTTATACGATAAATTGAAATTAGAAGGGTTCGATGTGTAACAGATAATAAATGAAACTAAAAAAAGAAGAAAATAAATGGAATGGACACTTAAAAATATTATTGAAATAGTTGATGAATCAAAAGATTTAACAAGTAATGAGCAAACGAAAATAGCATTATCAATGCCAATATATGCTTGTTTATTATATGTTACACACATGAAACAACGACATAATATTTCGGTTGCGATCTAATTGCACCTAACGGTTTGCGGCTTTGCGATGGCCGCCAAAGGAAGAACTTAATTATTAACCGAAGATTGTCGGGTGGCTATTGTAAAATCGCTGTTAGCTGCTGGCCTTCTTCACAACACAAATAAAAATGGACGAAAAAAACTGTGCGTTTCAATACGCTAAAATGAGAGAAGGTATTTTTAGAGATACCAAAATTATTGAGGACAAGTCAGAATTGACACTTGCCGAAGCTAAACAACTATGGAATGCCCATTTTGCCGATGCCGCAAAGTGGATAAAAGAAGGTAATACCGTTGAAATGGTTATTTGGATTAATATGGCTACGCCACAATCATATAGGGATACCTTGCAGTATATTTCACCTGATGCTGAAAGCGATGGTGTGTCAATATGGGAAACTAAAAAGTCATATTTTAAGCAATACACTGATGTTATGGTGTCTGCTTAGGCTTGCGGCTAACAAGATAATAGACGAATCTTCTAACTAATAAAAAATAGGGGAAATAAAATGGACTTCAAAGAACGAAAACAGAAACGAATAGAGCATTTTGAGAAATATGTAAAAGGTTGGAAACAGCGGCCATGCGCCGCTTGTAATGGAAGTGGTTATTATGACCACAATGGTTCTCCAAAATGCGAAGCTTGTAACGGAACAGGTAAAGAAATGTACAAATCTATAAAAAGGGACAGAAATGAGCAATAATAATAATAATAAAAACCCAGAGGAAAATTTACGTAGTATGAAAACGATATTAAAAAAATTTAAGGTATGTGATCAATGTTATTGTGTAGGAAAAGTATTTAGTGACTGTTCTTGTTCATACGGTAAGTATAAAACAATAGAACTTGAATTTGAAGTGTGTGAATGTTGTGGACATCTAATAGCTGATGGAAATCCAGCAGATACGCCATTTAATGATGAACAAATAAAGAACCACAAAGAGTAGTAAATTTTATTGCCTATAACATAATAATAAATGAAACTAAAAAAGGAAAAATAAGGATGCTAGTATTTAACGAATTTTGCAAAAACAAACAATGCCCTGAATGTATTGAATGGGAGTGTGAAGGCTATTATTGCACAAGCTGTAAATTAGTAGGTCAGAGCTATGACATAACTGAATATCCAAAAGACTGTTTGTTTTTGGATGAGATAAAGAAATTTGAATTAGAGCAGGATAGTAGCACTTGCCACTAACAAGATGATAGGCTAAACTTATATGAAAGCAAGATTATTATTTACAAACGATTGCACTAGAAACTGTAAAGGATGTTGTAATAAAAATTGGACAGGTGACAAACCAAAAGAAATTTCATTTTTGGAATTATTAGAATTTGAAGAAATATATATATTACTGGCGGTGAACCTATGTTATATGTTAAAAGATTGAAAGACTTAATAAATAAATTGAAAAGATATAATAAAAAGGTGTATTTATATACAGCACTACCATACCCATTAGTAGATTTTAAAACTATTTTGAAAATGGTTGATGGTTGTACTTTAACATTACATTCAATACAAGATTATAAAAATTTTAAAGCCTTTGAATTAGATAAAATTTATTATTCAAATAAATCATTAAGGTTAAATATATTTCCGAAAATAAAAATACTGTCCGATGTCTGGGATATTAGACCTAAAGTTTGGATAAAAGATGCACCACTTCCAAGTGGCGAAGTGTTGGTTTCCTTAAATGGCTTATAACAGTCGAGTGTTTGAAACGTAGGCGATTTAGAATTGCGTCCGTATCACACGACAAAACAGTAAATTATAATTACAAATATTAATTTAATAACCGCACAAACCGCCTATGTTTTAAACACTTTGTTAGGCGTATGTGCTTTAATAATCAAGACAATGAACGATTACACAGTAAAAAGATTAGCATTAATTTTAGCAGTTCAAGCTGAAATAGAAGGAATGAAAGCAGAAAATATGCAGCGTGAACAACAAGGTTTACCAATGGCATGGACTGAAACTGATTTCTGTCAAAAAGCTGAAGAACTTCGCAATTTAGCAAACGCACATGACGAGCAGTTGTAGCATTACGCCTAACAAGATGATAGACGAATCTTCTAACGAATAAAAAGGAGAAAATAAAATGACAACAGAAACATTACAACAGAAAATTGAATATGAAAACTTGAATATATCTGATATTATGGCACGTTTATTTGATGAAGTAAGTAAAAATACAAATGCAGCTAGAAGCAGAGTGGTTGCTGGATACGATAAAGGCAAATTGTGTTTTTACGAACTTGATTTGCACGAAGAAACAGTAAAACGATATTTATCAACAGTTTCTTTAAATATTGTCGGCAATAATGTGTTATCACCTGTTGTTGTCGAGGCACTTCAAAGTGATGCACATTTAAAAGAACTTTACAAACGACTTTCAGAAATACGCTCAAAAGCATTCCCGATAGTTGTTCAGATTTCACCCACTGAATTTAAAGCGAGTTATAGTGATGAAGTAAATGAATTGCTTGGTAAAGTTCACCAAGAGATTAATTTTCGTCAAGAGCAGATACTGTCGTTTTACAATAGGTGATAACAAGATAATATGAAAGAATGTGGAAGGGTTTGGTGATAAAGATCCCAATGAGTGTTGGAAGATAGCTGATAGAGATTTTCAAGATAATCTAATAGAGAAAAAACATTACTTAACAATAAATAAAAGGAGAATAGTTATGACAACAGAAACATTACAACAGAAAATTGAAGAAAGAGCAAAAAAAAGAGTTGATAATGAATATAAAAAGTTCGTTAATTTTATGCAATCAAACGAATTATGTAAATTATTAAAGTTCAAAGAGGGAGAAACACTTGTTCCATTTTGCGGACATTATTATTCAAAACCGTTATTTGAAACTGGTATTCAAAATAAGATGGAGAATGCTGATAATTATACAAATTTTAATGAAGCAAAGAAGCAACTTTTTGAATTGTTTGTTAAGGAAGAAACTAACGAACTTTTACGGAAAATTGATAGTCTTTCTGATTATTTCGAAGAACAATCACAGCAATTGCCATGAACGTAATAATAAACAAAACCAAATAAAATGAAAAATAAAAGAGGAACAAACATAAAAACAGAAATTAAATATAATGCTGGAGATGAAGTTTATTGGCTATCATCAAAGGGATTTATTAAAGGAATTGTTAAACAGGTAATATATGTTGATAATATTTCTAATGATAAAAAAAATAGATGTACAGAAATAAGATATTGGCTTTGGTCTCCAAAATATGCAGATGCATATATGGGGGATGAGGTTAAAGAGGAAGATATATTTACAACATATGAAGCACTGGCTTATTATTATCTTAAAAAAGATTGCGACTAAAAATAAGGAGAGAAAATAAAAAGGCAATAAATGAAAGATTATTTAATGCAGCAAAGGAATTTATTTTTAATGCAAAATTCAGAAAAGAGATTACTATGTATAGTAGATTGAACCCAGATGCTTCTTATGATTTTACTGATATTATTGAAAAAGTTGAAACAGCTACACAGTTAGGCTATGAAGTCTTAATCACAAAATCCCCAAATGAAAAGCACTATAAAATAATTTATAGAGAAAAATTTCCTGAGAGACCTTTTAAATTTAAATATTAACAAATAAAAATTTATAACTAAAAGAAGTAGAAAATATGAAAAATTGTGAAAATTACGAAGCATTAGCTTCGGATTGTATGTTTTGCGATGAAAGCAAGA
>Ga0172375_10012891_pt1 | contig 10441 bp, 3 predicted proteins | sample LakKiv1m_FD_114537 | JGI IMG/M metagenome (GOLD analysis project Ga0172375, IMG submission 114537) | Freshwater microbial communities from Kabuno Bay, South-Kivu, Congo - kab_092012_11.1m | ecosystem: Environmental > Aquatic > Freshwater > Lake | place: Democratic Republic of the Congo...
GTTGATGTTTTTTTTGTAATTTCTGGTTTTGTAATTCCCTATTCGATGTATCGTGGGCAATTTAGTTTTAAAAAAATTGGGTTATTTCTTGGAAAACGTTTCATCCGGATTGAGCCGCCTTACCTTTTGAGTATCCTGATGGTTATTGCCTTAAACTGGATTAGTACACTCTCTCCGTATTATCAGGGGGCGCCTTTCAATGTTGATGGTACTGCCCTTGTGCTTCATCTCGGATATTTGAATGCTTTTTTCGAATATCCATGGGTAAACGATGTTTACTGGACATTGGCCATCGAATTTCAATACTATATCCTGATAGCACTGATTTTCCCACTTTTAATTCATCCAAAAAAGTGGATTGCCTATCTTACTTTAGCTCTTTTTGGTACCATAGGTTTTTTTATCACCAGGCACAGCTTGATTTTCAATTACGGCTTTTTATTTATTGTTGGGATTTTGCTTTTCCAGTTCAGGATTGGGTATCTCCAGAAATCACATTTTGGTGCCATGGTGTTGATTTCATTACTTATCCTGTTTATTAAATTCGACCACCGTTACCTGATTGCAGCTTTGTTGCCTTACTTTTTTATTACCTATTTTGTTTTTACTGATAAGATATCTAAATTCCTTGGGAATATTTCTTATTCTATTTATTTGATTCATATCCCAGTAGGAGGGAGAATTATTAACCTGACCGAGACTTTTATTCAGGATGAATTGATAAGAAGCCTGTTTGTGTTTGTTGCACTAGCTGTTTCGATCTTTGCTGCATGGGTATTTTATCGGATTATCGAAAAACCTTCGATGGAACTGGCTAAGCGAATTACTTACAATAAAAAAAGCAAACCTGTTTTGGTATGAGTACAACGGACACGTTTCATCCCGAAAATACTAAAATACCACGCCATGTGGGTATTATCCCCGATGGCGGGCGTCGCTGGGCGCTATCGAAGGGCTGCTCATTGACCGATTCCTACAATAAAACCAAAGAACTGATCAGGGATATGGTTATTTTTTTGACCAATTCTGGTGTTTTTGAGATAAGTATTTATTTATCAAGCATTCAGAATTTCAGACGTAGCACCCTTGAGGTTGAAGCTTTCAATCAGGTAAGTACAGTAGCTTTTCAGCATGATATTCTCAAACTTGCTCACGAACGAAAACTCAGGATTAACGTGGCAGGTAACCGAAAAACAATTCCTTTTGACTATTTGAAAGCAATAGAAGCGGCAGAATTGGAAACCAATTCCTATAAACAGGGGCAAATAAATATTCTCGCAGCGTACAATCCGGTTGACGAGATTCTTGAAGCATTCTCGAAAAGTGAGAATCCTGATGAATTTTTAAAGCATCTTTGGGTTACAAGTCCCCTGGATTTAATTATTAGAAGTGGGGGAGCCAATCTGCTTAGCAATTTTCTCCCACTGCAAAGTGGTTATGCCCGGCTTATTTTTTTTGATAAACTTTTTAATGATTTAACTATTACTGATTTAAAACAAGTTTTGGAAGGTTTTTTTGATATTGAAAGAAAATTTGGTGACTGAGGATATTGAGCAAGGGCTGTGTTGAAGAGCGGAAAATTGATACATATTTAGATCTACGACCCATAATGGGAATTAATTCCCGGTAAATTGGCTGTTAAATTATTTAGTATCATTGTAAACACAACATATTGAGAGCATTTGATATGGTGATACAGGATTTGAAAAGTTATTATTATAATTTTAGATTGAAATGAATATCTTTCACGTCCCGGGGGTGATGAGGATTTTAATGATTTGGTGCTACTTTACAATTTTCATCAAATTACAAATGGTGAAAATGATGTAGTTGATATTGTTGGAAAATTTACGATCAAGGCAGTTGGATATGGTTATAAAAATGGATTTGGATTTCAATTGCCTGTTTTGCCTACTGCTGTTAGCCAGGATAGTGGAATTAGTATTGAGGAGGACTTCGTTTCTTTAGAGCCGAATAATGTAGAAGCGGGTCAGGATAAGGCAACAATAATAGTATTCGATAAAACTTACAATTTGTTTGAAGGAATTGGCTCTGGATACATTAACACCACTGATGATAACCCTTTTGTTGACCCGGAATCAATCACAGTGACGGTTAATTTTGTCGAACCGCTTACAGTTGCTCAACTGGGTACTCCTCCTTACAATCCATTCATGATTGTGAACAAGGAAAGAGGGCGTGAGGTGCATTTACCAGAATATGTTCCTACCAACCTTGTAAATACAGCATATTTTGGAACTGAAGATGATGACTCAAATGTTACTCTTGGAAAGTATTACAAATCGGCGACAAACTTACCCTTGGGGATGAATCTGCCAGTATTATTCGATTATCCTGTTGAAAAAAGTCCGATTGTCAATCACATGTTTGTTTAGTTTTGTAAATCCTGCGGTGATGAAAAATCATTTTAAAACAAAAAAAGCAGATTCTATGAAAAAGTGGCCTTTCCGTTTCAAATCTGATGATAGTCCTAAGTGTTCAATTACAGCATCAGAAAATCCACTGAGTGATAGTTGGAAGAGTTTTTTTAATCATTTCCCTGATTTTGTAATTCAAGTGAACAGGTCGAACAAAATATTGTACATAAATAGACCAATCACCGGGAAATTGATGAACCAAATTATAGGTACAGATGTGTTAAACCACTTGCAGCAAATTAATGGAGAGAAAATTCGAATTAGCCTGGAAAAGGCCTTCACTGAAGGAAAAGAATCTGTTTATGAATTAAAGGAACCAAACACTGATGAATGGTTTCTTGTTAGGATTGCACCTATGTTTCAGGATGTTACAAATCCAAGTGTATTTCTTTTTGTAACTAATATTAGTGCAAAAAAACTCATCGAAAGGGAATTAGTCGGACTTTCGGAGATATTTAGTAGCAGAATGGAAATTAAAAGGAGAGTTATTACTACCTTAAGCCACGAGCTAAATAATCCCATGCATGTTATTCAGAGTTATACAAATTTCCTTGATGAAGGTAACTTGACAAACGAGCAGAAACAAGCAATTATGACAATCAAAAATTCCAGTAAAAACCTGTCCTTCATATTGGATGAGATATTGGATTTTTCAAGAATAATAACCGGCCATTTCTCTCTTAATCAATCAGATTTTAATCTTGATGATCTGGTAAAACAAGTCATCAGCTACTTTGAATCAGATGCTGAGCAAAAGAACATTATCCTTCGATCTCATAATTTTCATTTAGTGAAAGCTTCATTGAGTGGAGATAAGGAACGACTTAAACAAGTATTGGTTCATCTGATTGGAAACGCTATTAAATTTTCTGTAAAGGGTAGAGTGGACGTTATCCTTAAACTTCTTAAACAAGATTCAAAATATCTCAAATTCGAGATAGTAATCAAGGACACAGGCATAGGTATCGAAGCACAAAATGTTGAAAGAGTTTTCAGAAGCTTTGCCCAGGAGGATGAAAAGATCTCCCGGCAATACGGCGGACTAGGGCTTGGTCTTACAATCTGTAAGCAAATAATTGATTTGATGGAAGGGGACCTGAGAATTATTAGTGAAAAGGGGGTAGGGAGTACTATTTCGATAACCTTATCACTTCCAATCAGTAACAATCCTGTTCGACGTATGTCGAATGTTGAACAATTATTGAATAATGATGAAATTAAGGAACAGATTAGTAAAATTCAGGTGCTTTTGGTTGAAGATGAACCCGAACAACAGAAAATCGCTATCAAAGTTCTCGATGGATGGAATGTTACTGTAGCTGGAAATGGAGAAGTTGCAACAGAATTACTGCGTCAACGAGAGCACTATGATATTATCCTTATGGATATCAGAATGCCTGTAATGGATGGTATTGAGGCAACTAAACTCATCAGATCAGAATTAAAAATAAATACCCCCATCATTGCAGTTTCCGGTGAAGCTTTTGTTGAGAGTGCAATAAATGAATGTAAAGCGGCTGGCATGGATGATTTTGTTCCGAAACCCTATGAAAAATCCGTTCTTATCGATAGCATTTTAAGAAATCTTAAAAACATAACATTAACCTTTACGAAAAAGGAAATTATTGATCCATCACAATTGCTTCAAGGTAAAAAAGTGATGTATGTTGAAGACGATGAGATTAACCAGAAAGTTACCCGTAGAATGTTGGAAAAACTTGGCTGCGAAATTGAGATTGCCAAAGATGGTGTCAGTGCCATTGATAAAGCGAAATTTCAGAGTTTTGATGTTTTACTGTTAGATTTGAATTTACCTGATATGAGTGGTTTTGAAGTTGCAAAAAAAATAAGGGAGATGAACATAATTTCTCCTATCCTTGCATATTCCGGGGACGATGATCAGGAAACCAGGGACAAATTGAAGGAGATTGGAGTAGATGATCTGCTAACTAAACCACAGAGAGATCATCTCGAAATGGGTTTAAAAATTAATGAAGTCATCAATAAGAGTAAAAACAGGAAATTGTATGATTTTGATTTTTTGATAAATAAAACGTTTAAGGAAGATGAAATACCTGAATTAGTAAATGACTTTTTACAAAAGACGGTAAAATCAATCAATAATCTTTCAAAATCTTTAGATGAAAATGATTTGAAATTATTAAGAAATACTGCCCATACACTAAAAACATCATTCTTTACTTTTGGTATTCAATCTGTTAGAACTAGTTTAATTTTACTTGAAGAATATGCAGATAATTTATTAGCAAATGGCCCAACCTCTGATAGGCTAAATTCATCTGAAATTGATCATGGCGGAAATTCAAATGTAAATAAAGAAACAGTTGTGTTGTTAATAAATAAAGTAAGAATGATTTTTGAGGAGGTGGGAAAACAACTTGAAACAGATTTTAAGATAGGATGACTTTGTTAAAAATAATTAAAAACAGAGATTTTCTTAGTTCATTAGATGCCCTATAAAGAAGTTTCAAAAAAAAGACATAGTTTCGTAACTTTGAAGTAAATATTGCAGAAAATCGCTTTAAATTCTTTTTTTTCTTTATGGTTGTAGGTTTTAGAAGAAATTTCACATTGTTCGTTGTTCAAAAGAACCCTCATGACCTTTTTTGTAAAAATCAAAGTCGGTTTTCCGCAAGAAGAGTTGTCTCTATGCATAGAATTGATACTAGATAAGAAAAATCTTAAAAAACCTTAATTTTTAAAAAATCTGAAATTTTTGTTGTCAGGTTTTGTTAGTTTGATTTTTATTGTATATTTGTTTCGCATTTTACGCATTGTTTGGAATAATAATTTAATTTTTTTTATTAATAATTCTTTATTCAAACCTTAAAAAAGGAGGATTACATGTTATTAAAAGTTTACAAGTTAAAATTCTTGCTGGTATTGATGTTGGTGCCGTTTTTGGCACTTGCCCAGCCAGCAGGATGGAATGAACCTCACCCCGGAGGGTTAACTCATCAGATTGATGTTCCGATTACACCCAATGTCAATGGTATAGACATTGTTACAGGTGACTACATTGGAGTGTTCTATTTTGATGGAGTTAACTATGTTTGTGCAGGTTACACTCTATTTACGGTTGGTTCAACAAATCCTTTTCCGGCATTTGGGGATGATTTTCTAACCCCGGAGAAAGATGGATTTGATCCAGGCGAAGATTTCATTTGGAGGATACAAGCTTCCGGAACTGATTACTGGGCCTCTGCCACCTATTCTGTTGGAACAAATCAATGGGCTTTTGGTGGATATTCAGAAGTTGCATCCCTTGTCGCATCAACATTTGCTATTACTGCAAGTGCTAATCCGGCAATGTTGCCATTTGGTGGCGGTATGTCAACATTAACTGCAACCGAAATTTCTGGTGGACCAGCTACAAGTTGGGAATGGTTTGAGGGAGCTACTTCCATTGGTACAACCAACCCAATTGATGTTTCCGTAATTGCAACTACAACTTTCAAAGTTGTTGCTTTTGATGGAACTGAATATGCTGAAGCTAACGTAATTGTTACTGTTTCGGATGTTTACGCCGGTGCGGATGCTGAAATCTGTTCAGATCCAGGTACTTATCAGCTTGCTGATGCAACTGCATCAGGATATATTGCACTTGGCTGGGAAACCAGCGGGACAGGGGTATTTGATGACCAATTCTCATTAAATCCAACCTACACCGCAGGTGCTGGTGAATTAACAGCTACTCTTACCCTTACTGTAGTAACACTTTCAGGATCATATTCTGATGCAATGGAACTTACAATTCAGCCAGCTCCTTACATCAGTATTCTTGCTGGTGGAGCTGATACAGATTATGTATGTTGTGGAGATGTTGTTCCTTTTGTTGATGCAGTAGCTGGAAATTACACTGCATTACAATGGTATGTTGTAAACAGTCCTGGTGGATTTTTTAGTGATGAGACTGTATTAAATCCTACTTACTATCCCAGTCCATTTGACTGTGATATTGATCCGATCATTATTGGCGTAACAGCTGACCCTCAATCACCATGTATTGTTGGTGCTGACGATTTGATTAATCTTTACTTTGTGTATCCTCCGGAAGCTTATGCTGGTGCACCCGGTGCTATCTGCTCTGATGTTTCTACATCTTACACTTTCAGTGATGCGGTAGTAACATTTGATCCTAGGTACGGCGGGACTATTTTGTGGGAAACTACGGGAGATGGTGCGTTTGACGATGCAACTATCCAGAATCCTACCTATACATTTGGGCCAAATGACCTTGCTGCAAATGGTACTATTAACTTTACCATAACAGCTACAACTCTCGAGTCATGCCCGCCAGCAGTATCAAACAATACTATTACAGTACAACTTCCTCCAACTGTTTGGGCTGGTAATAGTGTTACAATTTGCGAAGGTGATTATGTTAACTTGAACGAAGCAACTGCAAGTAATTATAGTCTTTTGCAGTGGTACACAACCAATTCGGTTGGTGGATTTTTCGCCAACGAAAATGATTTGAATACTATTTTCTATCCAGGTGGTAGTGATCCATATCTTGGATATTGTGTAGAGTTGTGGTTAGCAGCTTATGCAATTGATCCTTGCTCAGTTTCTGCAACTGACTCGTTGTTGGTTTGCTGGCAACTGTTACCTACTGTTGTAGCCGGTCCGGATGCAACCGTTTGTTCACACGAACTTTACACCACGAATCCAACTGTAGAGAATAGCGCTGGTCCATACTTATGGACTGTTGATCCTCCTGCTGCAGGTGTGTTTGCTGATCCAACAGCTCTGGTTACTACATTCAACCCAGCGGCTGCCTACGAAGGTCAAACTGTTGTGCTGACATTAACTGCTCAACCCATCGATCCTTGTACTTCGGCTGTTTCCGGCGACATGGATCTTTACATTGAATATGCACCTTTTGTTGACGCAGGGCCTGATATGACCATTTGCGATGACCTTTGTGCTACAATTCATGGGGTATGTCTCCATGTTTCAATGGGAATGTGGGCTACAACCGGTGATGGTACCTTTACATGCCCAGGACCCGGTTACTGTCTTGAGACAGTTTATTGTCCAGGCCCTGGTGACTTGGCTGCAGGCTGTGTAACCCTTGTTTTGATTGGCTATCCTGAAGCCCCATGTACTCTGTACAAGTTAGACAAAATGGTTCTTTGCTTTGATCCTCATCCAACTGCTGATGCTGGACCCGATATGACCATCTGTGAAGACGCAACTGCACAAATTAATGGAGTAGCTACAAATACTGATGGTATTCAGTGGTTTACAAGTGGTACAGGATCGTTCAACGATGAAACAATTCAAAATCCAATTTACACACCATCATTTGAAGATTCACATTTACTTGGTTCAGTAACCCTTACCATGCTTGTTGGACCATCAGGTGCCTGCACAGTGCACGCAGAGGATTCAATGGTGTTGACTATGCAGTTACTTCCAGTTGTAAATGCAGGTGCTGATGCTGAAATTTGTGTTAATGGCACTTATACAATTGCTGACGCTACTGCTGCAAATTACACTTCATTATTGTGGCTGGGTGGTGATGGTTCATTTGACAATGCATCAATCCTTAATCCTACTTATACACCGGGTGCTGGTGATTTGGCAATTGGATCTGTTGTTTTATCGGTTGTTGCTCAACCAATCAGCCCATGTATTGCTGTTGCTACTGACGACATGACACTTTCGTTCCAGGAATTACCATCAGTATGGGCCGGTAATAGTGTTACAATTTGTGATGGTGATTTTGTTGAACTTACTGAAGCTACTGCAAATAACTATACATCACTTCAATGGTACACGACTAATTCAGTTGGTGGTTTCTTTGATAATGAAACTGCATTAAATCCAACATTCTATCCTGGTGGAGCTGACCCAGATCTGGGATATTGTATCGAATTATGGATTACAGTTCAAGCAATTAGTCCATGTACAGTATCAGCAACTGACTCATTATTGGTTTGTTTCCAGAATCCTCCAACAGTTGATGCCGGACCAAATCAAACCATTTGTGAAGATGTAACTGCTCAACTTTCACCTGTTATCACTGATGGAAATGGTGTAACATGGGCATCTTCAGGAACAGGAACATTCATACCAGATGCTAATACAGCAAACGCTCAATACGATCCAAGTGATGCTGATATTCTACTGGGTTTTGTTGAACTTACCATTACAGTTGGTGGATTCTCAACATGTCTGCCTGTGAGTGATTATATGTTTGTTTACTTCCAGGAAAATGTTGAAGTAAATGCAGGCCCTGATCAGGTGATCTGCGAATACATTTGCATTCCACCTTTCTCCAATGGAAAAGCAAGTTTGAACGCATCAGCAAGCTATTACACTTCAGTTCATTGGACATCTCCGACTGCTGGAACTTTTACCGATGCGAATATTCTGAATCCGGTTTATTCTTTATCAAGTGCAGATATTGCCAATGGTTCAGTTGAGTTATGTATCACCGCTCAACCAATTAGCCCTTGTGTAGCTACTGCAACTGATTGCATGGTAATTACAGTACAAGATTGGCCGGAAGCCAATGCAGGCCCTGATCAGATTATGTGCTCTGACCAGGTAGCAAGTCTTACTGGTAGTGCTATGTATTACAGTGGTGTCTTCTGGGATTATGCTGACGATTTAGGTAATGGTACCTGGACAGGTCAGACAACTTTAACTCCGACTTACACACCTGGCTCAATTGATATTGCTGCTGGTGGTGTTGATTTGTTTATGGTTGCCTTCCCACTATTACCATGTACTTTCCCCGATGTTGACTATATGCATCTTACCATAGATGAAGCTCCAGTAGCTTGTTTCGTTGATGGCCCGGTTTGTGAGAACATTCCTGCTACCTTCGATCCAGCTTGTTCAACTGGTGATATTATTAATTATGCATGGGATTTTGGTGATGGCTCACCAGTTGAAAACTATCCTACTCCTGTCATAGTAAATCATTTGTTTACCAATGGATCTTACACAGTTACTTTAGCTGTTACATCTCCTGCATGTACAGACACCTATTCAATGGTAGTGACTGTTTATCCTTTACCCGTTGCAACATGTCCTGCAAACTTTGAAGTTTGCCTTGATGAACCTACATTTGCATTAACCGGCGGAATGCCTGCTGGTGGTGTTTATTCAGGTGATGGAGTGGCAAGTAACTGGTTTACTGCAGTATTAGCTGGAGAAGGTGTTCACACGATTACTTATACCTATACTGATATTAACGGTTGTATCGATGACTGCACATTTGTAATAACAGTGCTCCCATTACCAACCGTTACATGTCCTGCAAATATTATCGCCGATAATGATCCTGGATTCTGCGGCGCTACATTGCCATTTGTAGCAACTGCTACCGGAATTCCTGCACCGGTCATTACTTATTGGGTAGGTGGTGTTGAAATTTTCTCACCTCATTTCTTCCCGGTTGGTCTTACAACAGTTGATGTTGTTGCATCCAATATTTGTGGAGATCCAACATGTTCATTTACAGTTACTGTAACTGATGTTGAGAATCCAACTATTACATGTCCTGGTGATGTTACCGTTTCAACCGATGCTGGTTTCTGCTATGCAACCGGTGTTGCTCTTGGAACCCCAGTAACTGGTGATAATTGTACAGTAGCTTTAGTTGTAAATGATGCAGTAGAACCTTTTGCATTAGGAACAACCGTTGTTACCTGGACAGTAACCGATGGTTCAGGAAATACAGCCACCTGCACTCAAAATGTAACAGTAATTGATACAGAATTACCAACAATTACATGCCCGGGTGATGTTACAGTTTCAACCGATCCTGGTTTCTGCTATGCAACCGGTGTTGTTCTTGGAATCCCTGTTGTTGGCGACAATTGTTCAGTTGCTGGCTATATCAGCGATGCCGTTGAGCCTTTTGCTTTAGGAACAACCATTGTAACCTGGACAGTAACTGACGGTTCAGGAAATATAGCCACCTGCACACAAAATGTAACAGTAATTGATACTGAATTACCAAC
>Ga0172375_10012894_pt1 | contig 10440 bp, 8 predicted proteins | sample LakKiv1m_FD_114537 | JGI IMG/M metagenome (GOLD analysis project Ga0172375, IMG submission 114537) | Freshwater microbial communities from Kabuno Bay, South-Kivu, Congo - kab_092012_11.1m | ecosystem: Environmental > Aquatic > Freshwater > Lake | place: Democratic Republic of the Congo...
CCGTCGTCGCCGGACTCGCCTCGGCGGGCGTCGACGTGCTGCTCCTCGGCGTGCTGCCGACCCCCGGTGTGGCCTACATGACCGAGCGCCTCGGCGCCGACCTCGGCGTGATGCTGTCGGCCTCGCACAACCCCATGCCCGACAACGGCATCAAGTTCCTGGCCCGTGGCGGCCACAAGCTCGACGACGCGATCGAGATCGCGATCGAGCAGCGGATGGGTGAGCCGTGGGATCGCCCCACCGGGGGCAACGTCGGCCGGGTCGACGTCTACGAGTCGGCCGTCGAGGAGTACGCCGCCCACCTCGAGAGCACGATCAGCCACCCCTTGGTCGGGCTGACGGTCGTCCTCGACTGCGCGGAGGGCGCCGCGCACGCCGCCGGCCCGCGGGCCCTCGAGGACGCCGGCGCGAAGGTGATAGCGATCCACGCCGACCCCGACGGCCTCAACATCAACGACAACTGCGGCTCGACGCACCTCGGCGACCTGCAGAAGGCCGTCGTCGAGCACGGCGCCCACGCCGGCTTCGCGCTCGACGGCGACGCCGACCGGTGCCTGGCCGTCGACGCCGACGGCAACGTGGTCGACGGCGACCAGATCCTCGCGATCCTCGCGCTGTCGCTCCGCGACCAGGGCCGCCTGGCCAAGGACACGGTCGTCGCGACCGTCATGAGCAACCTCGGCTTCGTCCAGGCGCTGCGGGCCAACGACGTCGGCGTCCGCCAGACCAAGGTCGGCGACCGCTACGTGCTGGAGGCGATGAAGGTCTCCGGCTACAACCTCGGTGGCGAGCAGTCCGGCCACGTCATCCTCAGCGACCACGCCACCACCGGCGACGGCATCCTCACCACCCTCCACGTGATGGAGCGGATGGCGACGACCGGCAAGTCGCTGGCCGAGCTCGCCTCGGTCATGACCCGGCTGCCTCAGGTCCTCCTCAACGTCGCCGGCGTCGACAAGTCGCGTGCCGACGAGGACGCCGTGCTCGCCGCGGCCGTCGCCGAGGAGGAGGCGGCGCTGGGCGAGCGCGGCCGCATCCTGCTGCGGCCCTCGGGCACCGAGCCGATCGTGCGCGTCATGGTCGAGGCCCCCACCCAGGACGAGGCGCAGGGCGTGGCCTCGAGGCTCGCCGACGTCGTGCGCCGCCAGCTGTCGCTGTCATGACGGCCGCACCGGGCACGAGCCCGGAGGAGATCGACCCCCACCGCGTCCGGATCACCGGCAAGGACCTGCGCACGGCGTCGGCATCGGGCTCGTGACCGTCGCGCTGCTGGTCCTGTTCCTGCCCGACCGCACGCGGTTGTCCACATGACGCGCCAGGGCTGCGCCACTACGGTCACTGCGTGGTCGACGTCGAGCAGATCAACCCCCGCAACGAGGCCGCGCTGCGGGCGTGGTGGGAGGTCGGCCACGCCGCCACCGCCGAGCGGCCCGGGAAGCCGTGGCCGCTGTGGGAGCAGAGCCGCGTGGCGCTGCCGGCCGAGAACCCCGAGCTCGGCATCACGCTCATCGGTGCGATCGACGGCCGCGAGATGGTGGGCGCCGGCCTGCTCACGCGCACGCTGAACGAGAACCTGCACACCGCGATGGCGTTCGCCTACGTCCACCCGGACCGCACCCGCGAGGGCATCGGTCGGCGCCTCGTCGAGGAGCTCGAGGTGGTCGCCCTCGGCGACGGGCGCACGACCGTGCAGGGCGAGGCGTACCTGCCGCCGCGCGGCTCGGGCCCCGCCGAGCACTTCGCCCGGGCGATGGGCTACGACGTGGCGAGTCGCGAGTCGATCAAGGAGCTCACGCTCACCGACTTCGTCGATCGGCGTGACGCCCTGGCCGCCCGGGCGCCGGTCCCCGACGGCTACCGGATCATCACCTTCGACACCGTCTGCCCCGAGACGCACGTCGCGTCGTTCGGTCGGCTCCTCGGGATGCTGATGTCCGAGGTCCCGCTGGGCGACCTCGACCTGGACGCCTCGGACTGGACCGCCGAGAGGATCCGGGCGGCCGAGCAGCGCCAGCTCGACACCGGGCGTCACGTGCACACCGCGATGGCGATCGCACCGGACGGCTCGGTCGCCGGCGTGTCGGACGTACGGGTCGACGACACCGACCCGGTCCACGGCCAGGTCGGCATCACGATCGTCGACCCCGCGCACCGCGGGCGTCGACTCGGGCTGGCGCTCAAGCTCGCGACCCACGACCTGGCCGTGGCGACGTACCCCGCCCTGGTCTCGGTCGACACGTCGAACGCCGAGGTCAACACCTGGATGAACGCCGTCAACGAGGCGTTGGGCTACCGCACGATCGAGACCCTGCTGGAGCTGCAGAAGAGGCTGTGACCACCGGGGGCGTTCGCCGAGCGGGTGGTCCGCCCCCGGACGAGCCTGACGTCATGGGCTGCGGTCGCCGGGGCGACCGCCTGCCATGACGTCGTACGCGGACGTCATGGCGGCCGGTCCCTCGGACGACCGCAGCCCATGGCGTCCGTCGCGGGCCACCGGGCGTCCACAAGGAGCCGCCCCGTCCGACCGTCCACAGGGGCAGCCCGGCGCCCGCGCGGGCGCGCGCCCGGAGTGCGGATGCTCGCGACATGGATCGCACACGACACGGCCCGGAGGAGCGGCGGCGCATCCTCGACGAGATCGGGCACCTCGCGCAGCGGCAGGGCGGGGTGGTCTCCCGCACCCAGGCGTACGCCGCCGGGCTGACCCGCGGTGAGCTGCGGGCGCAGGTCAGGGCGCAGCGGTGGCAGCGGGTGTGGTCCCGCTCCGTGTGCCTCCACACCGGCGAGGTCTCGGTGCTCGGCCGGCAGTGGGCGGCCGTGTTCGAGGGCGGTGACCGGGGGATGCTCGACGGTGAGTCATCGCTGGTCGCCTCGGGGCTGGCGAACTACCAGACCTCCGTCCACCGTGTGTCCGTGCCGCGGGGAGTGAAGCCACTGAGAGGCGCGGGGCTCGACGTGCGGCGGACCCGGCGGTGGTCCGCTGAGGACCTGGTCGCGACCGGGGTCCCACGGACGAGGGTCCCGGTGGCAGCCGTGCGGGCGGCGATGTGGGCGAGGAGCGACAGGCAGGCGTCCTTGCTGCTCATGATGCCGGTGCAGCAGGGCCTGGCAACTCCCGAGCACGTCGGCCGGGCGCTGCTGGCCGTGCGACGCGACCGACGACGCGAGCTCATGCACGCGGTGGTCAACGACATGCTCGGGGGCGTGCGGTCGGTGGGCGAGCTGGACTTCGCGCGCGAGTGCCGGCGGCGCGGACTGCCCGAGCCGGACCGCCAGGTCGTGCGCCGCGGCAAGGACGGGCGCCACTACCTCGACGTGTGCTGGGACGGCTTCGGTCTGGTCGTCGAGATCGACGGCATCCACCACACATGGGCGACCTCCGTCGTGCCCGACGCGCTCAGGCAGAACGAGGTCGCGCTCGGCAGGTCCACGGTCCTGCGGTTGCCGCTCCTGGGCCTGCGGGTCGCGGCCGACGAGTTCTTCGACCAGGTGGAGCGGGGCCTGCGCGACGGCGGCTGGTGCGCGGCCGCCTGAGGCTCGCTGCGTACGTCATGGGCGCGGGTCGCGTGGGCAGCCAGTTGCCATGACGTCCGGCGCGTACGTCATGGGCGCGGGTGGTGCGGTCCGCTCAGAGCTTGCGGAGCCGTACGTAGCGCACGGAGTGGTCGGCGTCCTTGCGGAGCACGAGGTTGGCGCGCGAGCGGGTCGGGGCGACGTTCTGGACCAGGTTGGGCTCGTTGATCGAGTCCCAGATCCGGGTGGCCTCGTCGACGGCCTCGTCGTGGGAGAGCGCGGCGTACTTGCGGAAGTAGGACGCCGGGTCGCGGAAGGCGGTCTCCCGCAGACGCAGGAACCGGTCGACGTACCAGCGCTTGATGTCGGTGAGCGCGGCGTCGACGTAGACGGAGAAGTCGAAGAAGTCGCTGACCGCGAGCCCCGTGCGGCCGTCGTCGCGCACCCGCGCCGGCTGGAGGACGTTGAGGCCCTCGACGATGACGATGTCGGGGCGCTTGACGACGACCTTCTCGTCGGGCAGCACGTCGTAGACGAGGTGGCTGTAGATCGGCGCCTCGACCTCGTCCTTGCCCGACTTGATGTCGATGACGAACTTCAGCAGCGCCTTGCGGTCGTAGGACTCCGGGAAGCCCTTGCGGTGCAGGATGCCGCGCCGCTCGAGCTCGGCGTTGGGCAGCAGGAAGCCGTCGGTGGTGACGAGCGCGACGTTGGGGTGCTCCGGCCAGTGGGCGAGCATCTGCTGGAGCACGCGGGCCGTCGTCGACTTGCCGACCGCCACCGAGCCGGCGAGGCCGATCACGAAGGGCGTACGCGGTGGGGTCACGCGGTGCAGGAACTCCTCCTGCTCGCGGTGGAGCCGGGAGTTGGCCGCGACGTAGAGGCTCAGCAGGCGCGACAACGGCAGGTAGACCTGCTCGATCTCGCGCAGGTCGAGCTGGTCGCCGAGACCGCGGAGGCGGGCCACCTCGTCCGGGGTGAGCGCCGTCTCGGCGGTGCCGGCGAGCTCGGCCCAGGCCGCCCGCTCGAGCTCGACGTAGGGCGAGGCCTCGTTGCCGTTGGTGGTGCCGTTGGTGGTGCCGTTGGTGCCGTCGGGGGAGGGCGACGCGACCTCGGACATGGGTGCGATTGTGGCATCGCGGCGCCGTGCAGCCGTGCAGCGGCCTGCCGATAGACTCCCGGCCCATGTGTGGAATCGTCGGGTACGTGGGTGCCAAGCCGGCCGAGGCCGTGGTGATCGAGGGCCTCAGGCGCCTGGAGTACCGGGGGTACGACTCCGCCGGCATCGCCCTCGTCGACGCCGGGTCGATCGTCTCCGACAAGCGTGCCGGCAAGCTCGCCAACCTCGAGAAGGCCATCGCCGAGTCGCCCCTGCCGCCGGTCACCACCGGTATCGGCCACACCCGCTGGGCGACCCACGGCCCGCCGACCGACCGCAACGCGCACCCGCACGTCGGACGTGCGCGCCGGGTCGCACTGGTGCACAACGGCATCATCGAGAACTTCGCGGTCCTCCGCGGCCGCCTCGAGTCGGAAGGGGTCGAGATGGCCTCCGACACCGACACCGAGGTCGCCGCGCACCTGCTCGAGGAGCAGCTCGAGACCGGCGTCGACCTCACCGTGGCCATGCAGAACGTGTGCCGCGGCCTCCAGGGCGCCTTCACGCTCGTCGCCGTCGACTCCCAGGACCCCGACCGCGTGGTCGCCGCGCGCCGCAACAGCCCGCTCGTGGTCGGGATCGGCGAGGGAGAGAACTTCCTCGGCTCCGACGTCGCCGCCTTCATCGAGCACACCCGCGAGGCGATGGAGCTCGACCAGGACCAGGTCGTCACGATCACGCGCGAGGGCGTCGCGGTCTCCGGCTTCGACGGCACCCCGGCCGAGGGCCGCCGCTACCACGTCGACTGGGACCTCTCGGCCGCCGAGAAGGACGGCCACGACTGGTTCATGCGCAAGGAGATCTTCGAGCAGCCGCGCGCGGTCGCCGACTCGCTGCTCGGCCGCCGCGGCACCGACGGGCTGCTGCAGCTCGACGAGATGCGCCTGTCCGACCAGGACCTCCGGGACGTCGACAAGATCATCATCATCGCGGCCGGCACGTCGTTCTACGCCGGGATGGTCGCCAAGTACGCCATCGAGCACTGGTGCCGGATCCCGGTCGAGGTCGAGCTCGCCAGCGAGTTCCGCTACCGCGACCCGATCCTCACCAGCGACACCCTCGTCGTGGCGATCAGCCAGTCCGGCGAGACCGCCGACACGCTCCAGGCCATCCGGCACGCGCGTGAGCAGCGGTCCAAGGTGCTGTCGATCTGCAACACCAACGGCTCGACGATCCCGCGCGAGTCCGACGGCGTGATCTACACCCACGCCGGCCCGGAGATCGGGGTCGCCTCGACCAAGGGCTTCCTCACCCAGCTCGTCGCCTGCTACCTGCTCGCGCTCTACCTCGCCCAGGTCAAGGGCACCCGCTTCGGTGACGAGATCTCCGAGGTGATGGACCAGCTCGAGCGGATGCCCGCCCACGTGCAGACGGTGCTCGACAAGGCCGAGGAGGTCTACTCCCTCGCCCGCGACCACGTCGAGAGCCGCTCGGTGCTGTTCCTCGGACGCCACGCCGGCTACCCGGTCGCCCTCGAGGGTGCGCTCAAGCTCAAGGAGATCGCCTACCTCCACGCCGAGGGCTTCGCGGCCGGCGAGCTCAAGCACGGGCCGATCGCGCTGGTCGAGGAGGGCCTGCCGATCCTGTGCGTCGTGCCACCCCGCGGCCGCGACCAGCTGCACGACAAGATGCTCAGCGGCATCCAGGAGGTCCGCGCCCGCGGCGCCCGCACGCTCTGCCTGGCCGAGGAGGGCGACACGACCATCGAGCCGTACGCCGACGTGCTGATCACGCTGCCCCAGGTGCCGGTGCTGCTGCAGCCGCTGGTCGCGGTGGTGCCGCTGCAGCTCTTCGCGTGCGAGCTGGCCACCCAGCTCGGCCACGACGTCGACCAGCCGCGCAACCTCGCCAAGTCCGTCACGGTCGAGTAGGACGGGCGAGCGACGTGCCCGTCATCGGCGTCGGCATCGACGTGGTCGACATCGACCGCTTCGTGCAGTCACTCGAGCGCACTCCGGCCCTGCGCGAGCGGCTCTTCACCGCAGCGGAGGCCGTGCGCCCGCCGGCGTCCCTGGCGGCGAGGTTCGCGGCGAAGGAGGCGCTGGCCAAGGCCCTGGGGGCACCCGTCGGCATGGCCTGGCACGACGCCGAGATCGTCTCGGAGGAGACCGGCCGGCCCCGCTTCGAGATCCGCGGGACCGTCGCGGCGAGGGCCGAGCTGCTGGGAGCCGCCCACGTCCACGTCTCGCTGTCCCACGACGCCGGCATCGCCTCGGCCGTCGTCGTCCTGGAGTCCTGAGGTGATGAGCTGATGCTGCGCGCCCACACCGTGGCGGACGTACGCCGGGCGGAGGCCGACGCGATGGCGCGCCTGCCGGAGGGCGCGCTCATGCAGCGCGCCGCCGCGGGTCTCGCCGCGGCGGTCCTCGACCTGCTCGGCGGCGGCTACGGCCACCGGGTGCTGCTGCTCGTCGGCCCGGGCGACAACGGGGGAGACGCGCTGTGGGCCGGAGCCCGGCTCGCGGCCCGCGGCGCCCGGGTCGAGGCGCTGCTCCTCGCCGACCGCGTCCACCAGGCCGGTCTGGCCGCGCTGCGGGGCGCCGGCGGGACCGCGGCGCGTGACCTCGGCGACCTCGACCCCGCGCCGGACGTCGTCGTCGACGGCATCGTGGGCATCGGCGGACGTCCGGGCCTGCGGCCCGACGCGGTCGCGGCGCTCGAGGCGTACGCGGGAGTCCCCGTCGTCGCGGTCGACGTCCCGTCGGGTGTCGAGGTCGACACCGGGAGGCTCGAGGGACCGCACGTGCGCGCCGACCTCACCGTCACCTTCGGCACCCACAAGGTGGCCCACCTCGTCGACCCGGCCGCGACGGCGAGCGGGGCGCTGCACCTCGTCGACCTCGGACTCGGCCTCGGCGAGCCGGCGGTCGAGGCCCTCCAGCCAGCCGACGTGCGCGCGCTGCTGCCGCGCCCCGGCGACGCCGATCACAAGTACACCCGCGGCGTCGTCGGCGTGCGCGCGGGGTCGGGGACCTACCCCGGCGCCGCGCTGCTCGCGGTGGCCGGCGCCAACACCGGGCTGGTCGGCATGGTCCGCTACGTCGGGCCCGAGGGCATCGCCGACACCGTGCGCTCGGTGCACCCGGAGGTCGTGGGGGAGGGTCGCGTCCAGGCGTGGGTGGTCGGTCCCGGTGGTGGCGACGACGCCGCCCGGATGCTGACCGAGGCCCGCGCCGACGGCGTGCCCGTGGTCGTCGACGCCGACGCGCTGCGCCACGTCGGGGGAACGGTGCCCGGGTGCGTGCTCACCCCGCACGCCGGCGAGCTGGCCGCGATGCTCGGGGTCGACCGCGAGGAGGTGGAGGCCGCGCCGCTCGAGCACGCACGTGCCGCTGCCCGCCGCTGGGACTGCGTGCTCCTGCTCAAGGGCCACCACACCCTCGTCGCCACCCCGGACGGACGGGTCCGGGTCACCACCACGGGGGTGCCGTGGCTGGCGACGGCCGGCGCCGGCGACGTGCTCTCCGGCCTGATCGGTGCGCTGCTCGCGGCCGGCCTCGAGCCGTACGACGCGGCGTCCGTGGGCTCGTGGCTGCACGGTGCCGCCGCGACCGAGGCGTCGGGGGGCGGCCCGCTCACCGCGAGCCGGGTCGCCGTCCAGATCCCGCGGCTGGTGCGCGACCTGCGCGCCGGTTTGGGATGATCGGTGACATGAGCGATCCCGTGCCGCCGCGCGCCGAGATCGTGGTGGACCTCGCCGCAGTGCGGCACAACGTACGGATCCTCAAGGACCTCGTCTCCGTCGACGGACCCGTGGCGCTGATGGCCGTCGTGAAGGCCGACGGCTACGGCCACGGCATGGTCGAGGTCGCGGGTGCGGCCCGTGAGGGTGGTGCCGACTGGCTCGGCGTCGCGACGATCGACGAGGCCCTGGCCCTGCGGGCCGCCGGTGACCGCGGGCACCTGCTCTGCTGGCTCAGCGCGCCGGGCGACGACTTCGCCTCCGCCGTCACTGCTGGGGTCGAGCTCACCGCCTACTCCGTCGACGAGCTCGAGGAGATCGCCGCCGTCGGTGGGGCCCGCGTGCAGCTCAAGGTCGACACCGGCCTCTCCCGCGGCGGGGCCCCGCGGGAGCAGTGGCACGACCTGTTCGCGGCGGCGAGCGCCCTCGAGCGCGACGGCCGGATCGCCGTCACCGGCATCTGGTCGCACTTCGCCGCCAGCGACGAGCCCGCCCACCCCGCCAACGCCGCGCAGGAGGCCGCCTTCCGCGACGCCCTCTCGCTGGCCGGGGCCGCGGGGCTCGACCCCGAGGTGACCCACCTGGCCAACTCGGCGGCGACGCTCCTGCGCCCCTCCTCGCACTTCGACCTCGTGCGCTGCGGCATCGCGACCTACGGCCTCGACCCGGCGCCCGGCACCAGTCCGCGCATCGGGCTGCGCCCGGCGATGACCGCGAGCGCACGGCTCGTGATGAGCAAGGCGGTCGCGGCCGGTGACGGCGTCTCCTACGGGCACACCTGGTACGCCGCGGAGGACACCACCGTCGGTCTCGTGCCCGCCGGCTACGGCGACGGGGTCCCGCGCGCCGCCGGCAACGCGGCGTCGGTGTGGGTCGAGGACTCGCTGCGCCCGATCCGCGGCCGCGTCTGCATGGACCAGCTGGTGGTCGAGCTGCACGGCGAGCGGCCGCCGCCGGGCACCGAGGTCGTGCTGTTCGGGCCGGGAGACGTCGGCGAGCCGACCGCCCAGGACTGGGCCGACGCGGTCGGCACCATCAGCTACGAGATCGTGACCCGCATCGGCGGCCGGTTCGTCCGGCGCCACATCGACACCGACGCCCCCGACGGGGCGAGCGAAGGGACCGCGCGTTGAGCATCAAGGGCCGCATCTTCGGCACCGTCGTAGGCGCAGCCGGCCTGGCTGCAGCCGCCGGCGCGGTCGGCATCGCCCGCCAGAACCGGATCATCAGCAACCGGGCCGCCGGCGAGGAGGTGGCGTTCGGCGAGCTGCACAGCGCTCCGCGCGTCGTGGTCGCCGACGACGCGGTCGACCTGCACGTCGAGATCGACGAGCCGTCCGAGTTCGGAGGCCCGCCCGCGGAGGACGAGGACCTCACCGTCGTCTTCGTCCACGGCTACTCGCTCAACCTCGACTGCTGGCACTTCCAGCGCGCGGCCTACCGCGGACACGTGCGCACGGTCTTCTACGACCAGCGCAGCCACGGCCGGTCGGCGCGTTCCGACGAGGACCACTGCACCATCGAGCAGATCGGGCACGACCTGCGCCGCGTGATCGAGCACACCGTGCCCGGGCGCTGCGTGGTCGTGGGGCACTCGATGGGCGGCATGAGCGTGATCTCGCTCGCCGAGCACCACCCCGAGCTGTTCGGCGACAAGGTCGTCGGCGCGGCCCTGATCTCCACCACGGCAGGCGGGCTCGACCCGGGCCGCATCCTGTTCCCGATGCTGCCGCTCGGCCTCGGTGGCCGCTTCGTCGGCCGGGCCGCGCGCACCCTCGACCGGGGCCACCGGGTCGTCGACCTCGCGCGCGCCTGGGGGCACGCGGTGGCCGACGTCTTCACCGACCGCTACGCGTTCGGGACCGACGACGTCCCCGCCTCGCACGTCGAGTTCGTCTACTCGATGCTCAACGCGACGCCGTTCGCCGTGGTCGCCGACTTCTACCCGGCGTTCGCGACCCTCGACAACTTCGACCACCTCGAGGCGCTCGGCCGGGTGCCCACGTCGATCATCTGCGGCACCGAGGACAAGATCACCTCGGTCGGTCACAGCCGCAAGCTGCACAGCCGGATCCCGGGCTCGAGC
>Ga0172375_10012898_pt1 | contig 10437 bp, 6 predicted proteins | sample LakKiv1m_FD_114537 | JGI IMG/M metagenome (GOLD analysis project Ga0172375, IMG submission 114537) | Freshwater microbial communities from Kabuno Bay, South-Kivu, Congo - kab_092012_11.1m | ecosystem: Environmental > Aquatic > Freshwater > Lake | place: Democratic Republic of the Congo...
GATGGTAGCGCCGGCGGCGGCGCGGGTCACGCCCGAGATCATCGTCGCGGTGCCGAAGGCCTTGTTCGCGCCCTCCAGGCGCGAGGCCAGGTTGGCCGCGTCGCCGAGCACGGTGTAGTTGAAGCGCTGCCGCGAGCCCAGGTTGCCGACGACCACCGGCCCGGTGTGCAGACCCACGCGCATGCGCAGCTCGTGGCCGACGCGTGCGTGGAACTCCTCGCGCCGGGCCGCCAGCTGCTGCTGGCAGCGCCAGGCGGCGTGGCAGGCGCGCGCGGCGTGGTCGGGCACCTCCAGCGGCGCGTTCCAGAAGGCGATGATGGCATCGCCCTCGTACTTGTCCAGGGTGCCGCCCTCCTCGAGCACGATGTCGGTCATGTCCGTCAGGAAGTCGTTGAGCAGCTCGGTCAGGGCCACCGGGTCCAGGGTCTCGCTGAGGGTGGTGAAGCCCGCCAGGTCCGAGAACATGATCGTCAGCTCGCGCCGCTCGCCGCCCAGGCGCAGCTGGCCGGGGTCGGCGATCAGCCTCTCGACGACGTGCGGGCTGAGGTAGTGGCGGAAAGCCTGCTTCAGGAAGCGGCGCTGCCGCCCCTCGGTGGCGTAGTTCCAGACCAGGCCGCCGGCCAGCGCGGCCGCCGCGGCGACCCCCGCCGGCACCACCGGGAACCACCAGCCCAGCGCGTAGCCGCCGACCCCGAGCAGGGGCGGCAGCGGGATCGTCGCGACGATGACGAGCAGCCCGTGCCAGGCCTTGCGGCCCGCCAGCACCAGCGCCGCCGCGACGACCGACAGCAGCGTGATCGCCGGCCAGGACGCGGCGGCCGGCGCGTCGCGCAGGAACCCGTCGCCGCGCAGGTCGTCCAGCACGGCGGCGTGCAGCGCCACGCCTGGCGCGACCCGGCTCAGCGGCATCGGGCGCAGGTCGAGCAGGCCGGGGGCGCTGTAGCCGAACAGCACGTCGCAGCCGCGCAGCGACTCCGGGTCGACCACCGGTTCGCCGCCTTCGAGCAGGCGCAGCTCCGACTGGATGATCGCGGCGGCGCTGAAGGTCTCGTGGACGTCCGCCGGCCCGGCGAAGCGCAGCAGCGCGCGACCCTCGGCGTCCAGGGGCACGACGCGGTCGCCGACCAGCAGCCGGCCCGGCTCGAGCTTCAGGGCGGCGCCCCGGCCCTCGCCCAGCAGGTAGGCCGCCAGCCCGAGCGACGGCACCGGCCGGCCGTCGAGCAGGCGCAGCGGGCGCGCGCGCCGGTACACGCCGTCGGGGTCGGGCACGTCGGCGACGTTGGCCAGCGCTCCCCCGGCCGCGGCGGCCTCGGCGACCGGGACCGTGGCGACGCCGGAGGCCAGCGCCCGGCGCAGGTCCGCCGTCGCCGGGTCGTCGAGCCCGGCGCAGGTCCAGTCGTCGTCGCCGGGTCCCCATCCCGTCTGGTCCGCGTTGCCGGTCTGGTCCACGCCGCCGCTCGCGACGTCCCCATCGCCCTGCGCGAGGAAGACCGCGCCGACGAAGCCGGGCGCGCGCGCCGCGGCGGCGCCCAGGGCCGCGTCGTCCTCGACCCCGTAGACCGAGGGTTCGGTGAACAGCACGTCGAAGGCCACGGTGCGCGCGCCGCCGCGGGCGCAGAAATCGAGGAGCGGGGCGTAGACCTCGCGCGGCCAGGGCCACGACCAGCCGTTCTCCCGGCTGCCCCAGTCCAGGCTGGCCTGGTCGAGCAGGATGAGCTTGACGGTCGGGGTGGCGGCCGAGGGGGCGGCGGCGGCGCGGACGCGCCACGACCAGGCGGCGCGCTCCCAGGCGTCCAGCGCGCCGACGGACCAGAGCGCCGCCGCGAGCGCGGCGGCGCCCAGTCCGATGGGCAGGGCCGGACGCAGGCGTCGGCCCATGGGTCAGACGTCGCCGACGGCGCGCGTGAAGCGGGCGCGGCGCGCGGTGGGGTCGGCCACCACGGGCTTGTTCGCCAGCGACGGGTCCAGCGCCCCGATGCGGTCCTGCGGCGTGGGGTGGGTCCGGCCGAAACCGGGCCCGCCCGGCTTCACGCTCTCGCCCATCTTCACGAGCATCGCGACCAGCGCGCGCGGGTCGTAGCCCACGCGCCCGAGGATCGCCACCGCCGCCTCGTCGGCCTCCTTCTCCAGGCCGCGGGCGTAGCCGCTGTTCACGAGCGTCTGGGTGACGTCCATGATGCTGCCTTCGAAGTCCGCGGTGAGCTGCTTGAGGTCCTCGTCGCCCAGGTTGCGCGCGGCCTCGACCGAGAGGATGGCCAGGGCCGAGGTCAGGCGGCTCTTCTTGATGGCGCGCAGGCCGTGCTTGCCCTGCACGTGGCCGATCTCGTGGGCCAGCACCGCGGCCAGGGCGTCCTCGCTCGCGCAGCAGCGCACCAGCCCGCGGGTCACCAGCACCAGGCCGCCGGGGGCGGCGAAGGCGTTGACCTCCTCGCTGTCCAGCAGCAGGAAGTGGTAGCCGCCGAAGGTCTGCGGGCGGTCCGAGGCCATGGCCAGCGCCTGGCCCAGCTGGTTGAGATACTCGTTGGCGGCGGGCTCGTCGGCCGCCGGGTAGGTCTGCAGGATGGTCGCCGCGACGGCGCGGCCGATGTAGTGCTCCTGCTCCGGCGTGATGTCGGCGAAGGTCTTCTCCAGCGCCTCGGCCGAGCGGTTGATCGAGGTGGCCTGCTCCTCGGTGATGGCGCCGGCGCCCTGCCCGAGCTGGGTGCCGAGCTTGGTCACCGAGGCGCAGCCCGCGATCAGCGCGGCCAGCAGCAGCAGGACGGCGGGGACGGTCAGGTGGCGCTTGTTCACTGCGCACCTCCCTTCGCGGCGACCTCGCCGGCGGCCAGGAAGGCCACGGCCTGCTCGGGCGTGACCACGATGGCCTCCATGCGGTCCACCCAGGCGTAGTCGGCCTCGGCGTTCTGCGCCTTGTACTCGCCCTCGACCTGCTCGTTGAACCCCTTGCCGGCCAGGGCGATCTCGTCGCCGCCGGCGCCGGCGGCCACGTCGGCGTCGCCGGCCTTCAGGACCACGCGTTTGGTCGTCAGGGCCGATTCGTGGATCCAGCCGGTGCGGCCCCGCGCGTCCTTGACGCTGTACCAGGCGCCCTGCTTCTGGACCACCGTGAGCCGGTCGCCGTAGGCGACGGCGGCGGCCACCTTGCCCAGGTGGGAGGGGGTCGCCCGGAGCTGCCCCGTCCTGACCTGCACGCTCATCTGCTGCACGGCCGCCCAGGCCACGGCCCCGACGACCAGGATCGCGGCCAGCACCAGGCCTCGTCGCATCGTCCGCATCGCACCCACCTCGCTCTTACGGGACACGCCGGCGCGCGACGTGCGCGCCGCGCGGGATCGTAGCACCGAACTGCCGTCGCGCCAACGTCCAACGGGCCGCAACAACCCGCCCGCGGGCGCGTAGGAAAGCGCCGACCCGGGCTCCCGCGCCCCAGCCCCACGCCAAAGAAGGTCGGACCATGCGCCAGACGATCACGCTCGCCGCCCTGCTGCTGTGCACCTGCCTGGGAACCGCCGCGTCCGCGGAGCAGGCGGCCTTCGTCCCGGTCTACCACCCCCAGCTCGAGACGAGCCGCGCCGCCGGCCCCATCGCGATCGACGGCGTGCTCGACGACCCGGGCTGGCTGGGGATCCCGCGCGCGGAGAACTTCGCCGAGCACAACCCGGGCGACCAGGTGCGCCCGCCGGTCGACACCCACGCCATGGTCACCTACGACGACGACCACCTCTACATCGCCTACGTCTGCCGCGACGATCCGGCGCTGGTGCGCGCCGGCCTCAGCGAGCGCGACAACATCTGGTCCGACGACTACGTCATCACGGCCATCGACACCTACGCCGACCAGACCTGGGCCTACGAGATCGCCTGCAACCCGCTGGGCGTGCAGGGCGACCTGCTCTGGTCGGCCAACGGCGGCGAGGACATGAGCTACAACATGGTCTTCGCCAGCGCCGGCAAGGTGACCGACGAGGGCTGGCAGGTGGAGCTGGCCATCCCCTGGTCGAGCCTGCGCTTCCCGCACCGGGACGAGCAGGTCTGGCGCATCGACTTCTGGCGCAACCACCCGCGCGCGGTGCGCGGCCAGTACTCCTGGGCGGCCTACGACCGCGACGAGAGCAGCTGGCCCTCGCAGTGGGGCACGGTGCGCGGCATCCGCGGCGTCGAGCCCGGCAAGGGCATCGAGCTGCTGCCGTCGCAGGTGTTCACGCAGGCCGGCACGCGCCGGGACGACGGCTTCGACAACGGCCCGGTCCTGGGCCAGGCCTCGCTCGGCGCCCGCGCCAACCTGTCGTCCAGCTTCACGGTCGAGGGCACGGTCAACCCCGACTTCAGCCAGATCGAGTCCGACGCCGCCCAGATCGACGTCAACACCACGCTGGCCCTGTTCTACCCCGAGCGGCGGCCCTTCTTCCAGGAGGGCAGCGACCTGTTCAACACCTTCTTCAACGCCGTCTACACGCGCACCATCAACGACCCGCTGTTCGCGGCCAAGGTCACCGGCCGGCCCGGCAGCACGAGCGTCGCCTACCTGGTCGCGCGCGACGAGGTCTCGCCGTTCACGCTGCCGTTCGAGGACGGCAGCGCCTTCGCCGCCGGCGGCCGCAGCACCTCGAACATCCTGCGCGTCCAGCAGGCCCTCGGCGACGGCGCCAGCGTCGGCCTGCTGGCCACCGACCGCCGCATCGACGGCGGCGGCGCGGGCACCCTGGGCGGCATCGACGGCCGCGTGCGCTTCACGCCCTCGCTGCAGATCGAGTGGCAGGCGCTGGCCTCGCGCACCGAGGAGCCCGACGACCCGGCCCTGACCGCGGGCCTCGAGGGCCAGACCTTCGACCGCGGGAAGCGCACGGCCGTCTTCGACGGCGAGACCTTCGACGGGCTGGGCGTCTACACCAGCCTCGAGTTCAACGACCGCCTCTGGGACTTCGACCTCGACTACTGGTCCTACAGCCCCACGTTCCGCGCCGACAACGGCTTCATCCCCCGCAACGACCGCCGCGAGGCGGTCGCCTCGGCCTCGCGCGTCTTCCGCTGCGAGGACTCGCGGCTGCTGGAGTGGATCCAGCCCCACGCCAACGCGGGCCGTGTCTGGAACATGGCCGACGCGCGCAAGGACGAGTGGATCTGGGCGGGGGTCGGCGCGCGCGTGCGGCAGTCGCAGCTCTACTGCCAGCTTTCGCACATGAAGAGCAACGAGCTCTTCGGCGGGATCTGGTTCGACGGCATCGACGCCACGGAGTTCGAGCTGCAGGCCGTCCCCTCCAGCGCGCTGCAGGGGGGGCTGAGCCTGAGCCACGGGCACCGCATCGCGCGGCGCGAGACGGTCATGGGCCGCGAAGCCAACGCCACGTTCTGGTTCGACCTGCGCCCCGCGGACCGCCTGCTGGCCGAGGTGGTCTGGAACTGGATCCAGAGCGTCGACGACCAGACCGAGGCGATGCTGTTCAAGGGCTACATCCTGCGCACCCGCCTCGGCGTGCAGGTTTCGCGCGAACTGTCGCTGCGCCTGGTGCTCCAGTACGACGACTTCGACCAGAAGTGGGAGGCCGACCCGCTGGTCACCTACCGCCTCAACCCCTTCAGCATCTTCTACGTCGGCTCGACCCGCGACTACGCGCCGCTCGACCCGGAACACGACGGCGTGCGCGACTGGCGGCTGACCGACCGACAGTACTTCATGAAGCTGCAGTACCTCTTCCAGATCTGAACGGCCGCCGCGGCGGGAACGCGAAGGGAGCCCCCCGCGGGGCTCCCTTTTCGCGCCGGGCTGCACCGCGGCGGGTTATTTGCCGGTACCCAGCAGCCGCCGCAGCTGCGCGCGGGCGCCCTGCGTGGCCTGCGCGGCCGCCCCGCCCGCGACGTCCTTCAGGGCCGCCGCGGCGTCCAGCTCGACCGAGGGCTGCGTCAGCGTGCCGCCGACCCGCAGCGGCACCACCAGGCGCGCGACCGGCGCGCCGCCGCCGCCGCCGCCCAGCAGGTCGGTGACCCTGCCGACCACGCCGCCCGGGTTGCGCAGCTTGCGCGACAGGTCCTCGCTCAGCAGCAGCCCGCCCGCGGCGTCCAGCTCGCCGGTGAAGGCGTAGCCGCCGCCGAAGACCAGCTCGCCGAGGTCGCCCAGCCGCGTGGCGAGCGTGTCCAGCCCGACGCGGCCGTCGCGCACCACGACGTGGGCGGCGAGCGTGCGCAGGGTCTGGTTCTGGGCGAAGGAGCTGCCCGCCTTCGTCGCCAGCGCCGAGAGCGCCGCGTGCACCGGCCCGCGGGTCACGACGCGCCCTTCGTCCATCTTCGCGCCCGCGTCCAGGGTCAGCGAGTTGCGCACCGTCGCGCCGTCGCGGCCGGCGGCGCCGTAGGTCCCCGCCAGGTCGAATTTGCCGAACAGCAGCCCCTTCAGCGGCGTGAAGCGCGACAGGAAGTCGTCGGCCTCGATGCGGGTCGCCGCGAAGCGGCCGCCGAAGGTCGGCCGGTTCAGGTCGTTCAGGTCCACGGTCGTGCTGCCGGTCACCTTGCCGGTGTAGACGTCGGCCTTCACGTCGGCGACCTCGATCCGGCGGTCGACGAGGCGTGCGGCGCCGGTCACGCCGGTGAAGGCGACCCCGCCGTACAGCAGCGAGTCCGCGCGCAGCGTGCCCGCGCCCCGCAGGTCCGGCAGGCGCGCGGTCAGCGAATCCCGCGGCGCGGGGGCGGCCGCCGCCGATCCCCGCTTCGCCCAGGCCGGGCTGGCGGCCGGGAAGACCCGGTCGATGTCGAAGCGCCGCGCGTGCGCGGCGAAGGTCAGCACGGGCCGGCGCGCCGCGTCGTCGGCGAGGGCCGCGAAGGGGTCGGCGAGCCGCCCGGTCAGGGACACGTCGCTGCGGCCGAAGCGGGCGACGCAGTTCGCGATCGTCACCGCGTCGGGAGCCAGCGTCAGCCTCGCGTCCAGCGAGGTCAGCGGCTCGCCCAGCATCGCGTCGCGGTAGGTCATCCGCGTGACGACGACCTCGCCGCCGCGCAGCAGGCGCTCCGGCTGCTTCACGGAGCCGTCCAGTTCGGCGCGCACCGCGAGCACGCCCGCGATCGCGGCCCCGCGCCCCGGCGGCAGGAAGGGCTGCACGTAGGCCAGGTCGACCTCGCCGCCCACGCTCCCGCGCAGCCGCGGCTCGGCGAAGCGCGTCACCGAGAAGTCGCCCTGCAGCGGGCGGCCGCCGAACGAGGCCTTCGTCACCGCGACGTGCAGGCTGTCGGGCCGCAGGTCGGCCCGGGCCGACGCCACCCTCAGCTCGCCGGGCAGCTCGCCGCCGCTCATGACCAGGTCCGTCAGCGCGGCCGTCGCGGCGTAGGCGGGCGCGCGGCCGGGCTCCAGGCTCGCGTCCGCCTCCACGACGACGTCGCCCGCGAGGCGGTACGCGGCCAGGGCTTCGCGGCGGTCGGCGGGCAGCAGGCCGAGCAGGTCGGCGGCGGTGATGCGATCCGAGACCAGCCGCCCGTGCGCGGTGACGTCGCCGTCCCCGCGGGCGGCGTCGCCCGACAGCTTGAAGCGCAGCGGCCCCGCGGACAGGGCGGACTCCGCCAGCGTCAGCAGCGCGGCGGCTTGGTCGTACACGAGGTCGAACTTCAGGGAGACCGGCAGCGCCGGCAGGGGCGCGGGGCCGTCGACGAGCAGGCTGTCGACGCCCAACTCGCCCCGCGCCACGCTGCGGCCCGTCGCGTCGGTCGCCAGGCTCGCCTCGAGCTTCAGCCCGGCCAGCCGCGCGCCCGCGCCGGCGGCCTCGTCGGCGAAGGCCAGACGGCCGCCGACGATCGCGACGCGGTCGAGGGTGATCGCCGGTGAGGCGCCGCCCTTGCCGGTTCCGGGTTGGGCGCTCCCGGCGGCGGGCGGCGCGAAGGTGAAGTTGTCCGCGCCGTCGGCCCGGCGCCGCAGGTCCAGGACGGGCCCGGTGACGACCAGGCGGTCCGCCTCCACGCGCCCGCGCAGCAGCGGCAGCAGGCGCAGCCGCAGGTCCACGGCCTCGACCGCGGCCAGCGGCTCGCCCCCGAACCCGGGCGGGTTGCCGACGCGCAGCCCCTGCAGGCGCACGCCCAGGCCGCCGCGCAGCGACAGGCGGGCGTCGTCGATGGCGACCTCCCGTCCCAACGCGGCGGAAGCGCGGCTCGCGGCCAGGGCCTTGACCCTGCCGACGGGGAAGAAGATCAGCAGGCCGGCGACCAGCAGGACCAGCGAGCCGGCGATCACGAGCAGCAGGCGCTTCGGGGAGGCGTTTGTCGTTTTCATGCCCACAGGATGCCCATGATCGGCGCGCGATGCAAGGACGACGAAGCCCCCTTCCCGGACGGGAAGGGGGCTCCATGTCGAAGGATGACGAGACGCGTGCCGGAGATTACCGGTACATCGTCTTGAGGTTGCCCCAGCTCAGGTCCTCGTTGCTCACGGGGGCCTCGATGGTGACCGTGGTGAGGCTGCAGGCCCCGGCGCCGTAGGCGTCCACGATCAGGTAGTACCAGCCGGCCGACGCGGCGGCGTACGAGAGGACCTCGGTGTCGCCGCTGAAGGTGTCGTCGGCGCCGGCGACGCAGGTGCCGGCCGTGTTGGCGCAGTCGGTGACGAGCCACAGGGCGGAGTCGTGCTCGCCGGTCTCGGTCGCGATGAAGGACTCGCCGGCCGCCAGGTAGATCTTGTACACGACGTCGTTACCCGCCGACGTGTAGCCGGTGCAGCCGCCGCTCGGGGCGCTGTAGTCGCCGTTGGCCAGGCACAGGTCGACCTGGAACGAGGTCAGCCCCTGCGCCTGCAGGTCGATGGCGGTCGCGCAGGTGTCGTTCGCCGGCGGCGGCGGCGGCGGCGGCGGCGAGAAGCCGGTGCCGTCGTCGACCATCACGGCGTCCAGCACGTGGAGGTCGCCGTCCACGCCCTGGTAGCGGAAGGTGATGGTCACGGTCGTGCCGTCGTAGGCGCTGAGGTCGACGAAGAACTTCTCGTAGGTGAAGTTCGCGGTGACGTTGCTGTCGAAGTCGAAGACGGGGATGCCGTTGACTTCGACCGTCTCGGCGACGTTCAGGTCCCAGGTGGTGCCCAGGGCGCCGTCCATCCAGAAGCTCAGCACGTACTCGCCGCCGGCGACGTCGACGGCCTGGGTGAACGAGATGGTCTCGTTCTGCGGGACCGTGAGGTCGTAGCCGACGAAGGCGCAGTAGGCGCCCTCGAGCGAGCCCACCGACGTGGCGTTGCTCACCGACCAGGTGCGGGCCGGGTTGACGATGGTCTGGGTCCAGCCGGCCGGGATGACGCCGCCCTCGAAGCCCTCGAACACCGAACGCGAGGTGAAGGCGTCGCCGTGAATGCGGTTCATCCGCTGGAAGGTCTCGATGTCCATGCGGCCATCGGCCTTCGGCGTCCCGGCCACGGCGGCGCTCGCCGCCAGCGCCACGATCAGCGCCAACACGATCGTTCTCTTGAAGCTCATGCTATCCCCCTCAGGACAGTGTGATGGAATGCCGGCGGTGGTACGGCCCGGTGGTTCGGGTCATGACTTTTTTGCCAGCGCCATCACCTTATCCCAACTTCGCATCATTCGTCAACCCGAAGGTTCTGGCCGCGAAATTGGGTCTGGCCAAATAACGCCTATATTTATACATTAATAAATACATATATATACATATTTGTGGTGTTATTGGTGCTGTTTGCGACCAGACCCAATTTCGCGGCCAGAACTAACGGACCAAAATGGTGTGGTTTGCGGGGTCTGCGTTTTCCAGCAGCAACGCCCGCAACGCCCCCCACCCCCCCGCCGCCAACTCTCCCCCCAAGATCCTCAACTCCCGCTCGACCACGACCCGCCCGCACTCCTGCGACACGCGCAGGCTGAAGCTGCCGGCGTCGTTGACCAGCTCGCGGGGGTCGGGCAGGCGCACGAGTTCGCGGTCGCCCGGGGTGATGGTCAGGCGGATGATCTGGGTGAGGTCGCCGGGCGACAGCACGGGGGTGGTGCGCGTCTCGTCGTGCAGGTGGACGTCGGCGGGCAACCGGGAGAGCAGGCCGCCGCGCGGGTCGCCGGGCGACAGCGGGCGGCGGTCGAAGTCGTCGGCTTCGGCGGCGGGCAGCGCGAGGTCGAAACCGTAGACCACCGACTCCGGGCGCAGCGTGGCGGGGTTGGTCTTCACGACCTCGGCGCCCGCGAGCACCGACGCGACGACGGCGCCGAGGTGGCCCTGCGCGTCGGCGTCGAGGCCGGCCAGGCGGTCGTGGGCCGAGAGCAGGCCGTCGGTCAGCAGCGTGCCGGTGCCGCGCCAGCCGTCGTCGTCGGCGGGGATGAGCGCGATCTCGAGCACGAGGCGGCCCGCGGCGGCGACAGCCGACCGGGTGGACGGCTGCGTCGAGCCGTCGAGCCAGCGCCATTGCGGGCCGACGAAGGCGGACGGCGTCTCGTCGAGCCGGCCCGTGCCGGGGTCGTAGACGGCCTTGAGGCC
>Ga0172375_10012901_pt1 | contig 10436 bp, 3 predicted proteins | sample LakKiv1m_FD_114537 | JGI IMG/M metagenome (GOLD analysis project Ga0172375, IMG submission 114537) | Freshwater microbial communities from Kabuno Bay, South-Kivu, Congo - kab_092012_11.1m | ecosystem: Environmental > Aquatic > Freshwater > Lake | place: Democratic Republic of the Congo...
CCCAGCAGGGCACGCAGGTTCGTGTTCTCGTCCACCTTCACCGGCAGCACGTCACCCTGGCCCTGGAAGTACCAGCCGTCGAACACGGTGTCCTCCGGGGTCTGGGCGGCCGTGGGCACCGGCAGCTTCACCGTCGCCCCGAGGTCCGAGATCTTCTTGGCCAGGACAAACGCCTGCTGGGGCTCCTCGGTCGAGTTCGCCTTCAGGTTCAGGTTCAGCACGAACGCGTTGCCCCGGTAGGTCACGGGCTCGAACGGCGTCGTCGACAGCGGCACCTTCACCGTGCCGTCGTTCTCGAGTGTGAACCTGGTCTGCGACTCGGGGTCGGGCAGCAGCAGGTCACCCTGCAGGTCCAGCACCGCGGTTTCGTCCAGCTCGAGCAGCCCGCCCTGGGAGGCGAAGACCTTCGAGCCCGACGGCACGACCACCCGGGCACCCTGCAGCGACAACGAGGGCCCACGGCCGAACACCAGCGCACCCTGCGTCGGCGTACCGGACTGGTTCAGCGACTCGTCCAGCAGCAGCCGACCCTTCACCTCGGCGCTGTCGCGCAGCACCAGGTCGTGGCCGGTCACGTCCAGCGACGCCAGGTCCAACGACTTCCCGTTGAGGTCCAGCTCAGCCGTGCACCCGAGCTCGATCACCGGCGCACTGACCGTCTGAGTCAGATCGGCAGCCAGCACGAACGCCTCCGGCGACTCCGCCGTCCCCTCGCACGAGCCGAGGGTGGACTCGAGGTCGTCCCCGAGGCCGATCTCAGTGGCGCCGGGGACCACGCTGATCCTGGTCCTGCCGCTGAGCAGGGTGGTGCCGTCCAGGGTCGAGAGCAGGGTCGTGGTGGTGAGCCTGGTGTCGCCGACCTTCCACTGGCCCGGCGGGAGGTCGAGGCCGACGGTGGCGAGGTCCTTGGCGAGCACTAGGCGCAGGTCACTGGGGTCGGTCCCACCCGGGGCGGGCGGGAACTCGAGCAGGTAGTTGTTGCCCGAGACCTTCGAGACCAGGGTGATCGCCTGCGGGGGCGTGGTGATCGTCCCGTTGTTGACGATCTCGCCCTGACCCGCCGCCGTACCAGCGGTGCCGGTCAGGGAGGCGTTGGCCCCGAGCGTGAACGTGCCACCCGAACCCACCGCGAGGTCCGCACCGTCACCCGTCTCGTTGACGTCGGCCATGACCACCTTGCCGCGGCTGACCGTCAGGCTCGCCGCACCGGACTCACCGCGCTTGACCGTGATCGCCGGCGTCGTGCGTGCCTCCGATGTCGTCAGGTCCATGACCGTGCCGGTCGTTCCCCCGTCCAGCGTTGCCGAGCCGCCAAGCACCTCGAGACTGATATCGGTCTTCGGCAACCCCTTGCCTCCGATGACCGGGACACCACTCGAGGGCTTGCTCACGGAGAGCGACCCCGAGAGCACCTTGATCGACCCGACAGCCTCGTACCCGAAGGCGGCGTCGTCCTGGACGTACGGACCGACAGCCGGACCGTCGGAACTCGCAGACTTCACCGTCGCGGCGCCGCCCTCGACGCGGAGGACGCCCTGGGTCTCGCCGAACATGACGCCTGGGAAGTACGACGCCGGGGCGTTGGGGTCGCCGACGGGCATGCGCCCGTTGGCCGTCAACGTCGCACCCGTCCTGAGCGTGAAGGTGCCCCCTGCACTGAGGTCGACCGAACCCACGGTCATGGAGCCGCCGTCGGTCGCAGAACGCACGATCACCGTGTTGCCCGCCGTGGTCTTGAAGTCCTGCAAGGTCACGCTCTTGCCCGCAAGGTCGAGATTCACGAAGCCGGGGCACTTGCTGGTCACCACGGTGGTGGGGGCGACGAACGAGCCCTCACCCAGACGCACCCCGTCCGTGCAGCCGTTGGGCGTCTGCGCAGGGTCGAGCAGGTTGTTCAGCTGCGTGATAGAGGTGGCCGTACGAGGAGCGACCGTCGCGCGCAGGGTCACCACACCGGTCTGCCCATCCGGCGCAGCTCCCAGCGTCGAGAGGTCCGTGTCCGCGGTCAGGTCGAGCCCGTTCACGGCGTACGAGCCGGACGGGATCGTGGCGCGGCCCAGGGTGAACGTCTTCGCCATCACCGTGCGGGACACTCCCACCTCGCTGCCCGGGCCCGCGGGGAAGGTGACGACGTAGTGGTGACCGGTCACCCGCAGGTTGTCGGGGAAGACGATGTTGCCGTCGACCGTCTCCGGCACGAGGGCACCGTCGTTGTCCAGCACGTTGTGGGCACGCAGCGTGCCCTGGACCGTCCGGACCCGGTTGGCGAGGATGGTGCCCTGCACCAGCTCGACGTCGGCCGGAGTGGCTTGCGTCCCCCCGAGCCGCAGCAGCACGCTGGGGACGGTCCCTGTGAAGCCCTTGCCGGCCCCCAGGGCCGAGGTCAGCGGGTCACCGGAGTCGAGGGTGAGCGTGCCGCCGGTCACGGTGACCGGGGTCGCCGGACCACCGTCGGTGCCGTTCGTCGGGCCACCGATCGTGGGCGCACCGTTGACGCCGCCCCCCGCACCCGTCGCCATGAGGGAGCCGGAGGAGACCAGGACGGAACCCGCACCGTCGAACACACTGCCCAGGCGCAGTCGGGCACCGCTGCCGATGGCCGGCCCGCGCGAGTCAGCCGACGAGGCGATGACGGAGCCGCCGGCGACCTCCAGCGTCGCGAGTGCGGACCCGAAGGCGACGCCAGGCGTGACATTGACGTTGCCGCTGCCGCCGCTCACCTCGGTGGTGACCTGCAGCGTCGCGCCTTCCAGCACGCGCAACGTCGTGTTGGTCTGGATGAGCGCGCGACCCGAAAGCGTCCCTGCTCCCTCGGTGGACGTCAGAGACACCCCGCCGGTCCCGTAGACGGCGAGGCCGTTCGGCAGTGCGAGCTCCTGCCCGTTCAGGTCGATCGTGACAGGAGAGGAACCGCAGAACACCTCGATGAACGCATCGGCAGCAGTCGCGGGGAAGTCCTCGGCCAGCTGCACCGTCCGCCCGCAGGCGTTCCCAGACTTGTTGCTGTTGAGGCTGTCGCTCAGGGCAGCGAAGGTCGAGACCACGACCGGGGCCGGGGCCGCGGTCAGCTCGAGCGCGCCGGTCTCGGGGTTCCGGGTGCCGACGAGGTCGCCCAGCGTGGTGTCGGCGTTCAGCGGCGCACCGCCCACCGTCCACGGGCCCCCGTCCGGGAGCGAGACCCGACCCTCGGCGAAGCTCGTCGCCGCGACCACCAGCGCGGTGTCACCGGGGAAGGTGACCCGGACGTGGTTCTCCGAGACCTTCACGCCCTCGGGGATCTGCACCGCGCCGTTCGGGGGCGGCGGCAGCAGGACGCCGCGGTTGACGAGCTCGTTGTCCCTGGCCAGCGCCCCGTCAGCGGCGTCGAGCACCACCGAGGGGATGAGTCCCTTGGTCACCACGACCCGGGCGGGCGAGCCCGACGTGCCGGCGAAGGTCAGCGTGCCGGGGGTCTGGCCCCCGTAGCCAGGGCCGGGGCCGTACGCCGGCGCCGTGGCCGAGCCACCGTCGAGCGTGACCGTCCCGCCGGTGACGGTGAGGGGGATGCCCGCCGATCCCGTGGGCGCCGTGCCGCCGCTCGAGGAGCCGCCGATGGCGGGAGCCGGCCCGCCGGCCCCGGTGGCGGTGAGCGATCCGGCGGACACCAGGAGCGAGCCGTCGGCAAGGTACTGGTCGCCCGACGAAGACCCCTCGATCACGACGCCACCCACGGCCGGCACCCGGCCGTCCTTGGTCCCAGCCGTGACGCTGCCGCCCGCCACCTCGAGGCTTCCGCCCCCAAGCATGGCCACGCCACCCACCACGAGGCCGTCCGCACGTAGCTCGCCCGTGAGGTTCAGGTTCACGCCCTGCAGGATGCGCACAGAGCCCTTGCTCACCAGTAGGGCGTGCATCGACAGCGACGCAGGGTCACCGGCCGAGTTGCTCAACGTCAGCACGGACGCCGCGGACTCCAGGTCCGTCGTGAGGTCCGCAAGGCTCACAGTCTGCCCGTTGAGGTCGATGGTCACCGGCTTGTCACCGCACTGGTTGAAGACCCTCTTCTCGGGGTTGCTGACGAAGTCGTCGTCCAGCTTGATCGTGCCTCCGCAGGCGTTCGGCGTCTGGCTGGTCCGCAGGAGATCGAACAGCTCGTCCGAGTCCTCAGCCCCGATCGTCGGGCCCACAGGGGTCGTGCTCACGGGCACGCTGTACGCGCCCGTGCCAGCGCTGTTGTAGGCCACGACGGTGAACCAGTACGTCGTGCCGTTGGTCAGGCCGGCGGCATCACAGGTGAAGGCCTCGGCCGGGTCGATCTCACAGACGAGGTTGTTGGCGTCCACCTCCGAGACCGGGTCACCCGAGGGCACCTTGTAGACCTCGTACTGGGTGATCACGGCACCGCCGTCGCTGGCGGGTGACTCCCAGGAGATCGTGGCCTTGACGTTGCCCGGCGTGACCGTCACGTCCTGAGGTGCGCTGGGCGCGGTCGCCGCCGGGGCCGCGAGGTAGCTGATGAGGACCCGCCCGTCGCCGGTCCGGGTTCCGGAGAGCAGCTTCGGGTCGGGCGACGCCTTCAGGCCAGCGGCGTACCCGGAGCCGCCACCACCGGCCAGCAGGCCGCCGCCGCCGCCGTGGTAGCCGCCGCCGCCGCCACCGCCGAAGAGTTCCCCGGACATGGTGCCATCTCCGCCGGCGCCGGCGATGAGCTGCTGGCCACCGTCGACGTAGGCGTGTCCCACCCCCGGCCAGGCAGTGGCTGTGTTGAAGGTGCCGGCAGCGCCGGGCTCGTCCGGCGTCGCGCCCTTGCCACCAGCATTCGGGGCGGCCTCGTAGTCGGCTCCATCCGCGCCGGCACCCCCCGCGCCATCTCCGCCGGCGTAGACGCCGTTGATGGACGAGGCACCTCCCCGGAAACCGGCTCCGCCGCCACCACCAGCGGCAGCAAGGAGGGCGGTCCCGCGGGTGAGGAATGTGCCACCACCGCCGCTGGCGCCTCCAGCCGTGAAGAGGGGACCGAAGGCGCGCGTGCCCGCACCGCCTCCGCCCAAGGTCGCACCCGCGGTCTCGGTCGAGGACGGCGCACGCCCCCGAGCACCGACCGTTGCGGTGAGCACGTCGCCGGGTGCCACCTCGAGAGCTCCCTCCACCCTGCCACCCTTGCCACCAGCGGCCGTGAAGGCGCCCGAGCTGTGGCTGAGGCTGCCGCCAGCCGCACCGTCGAGCAGCACCGACATTTCAACCACGCCCGCGGGCACGGTCACGGTGTACTCGCCGGGAGTCGACTTCTCGAAGTAGCAGCGGGTGGGGTCCGTGAAGTCCCCGTCACCGGTGACACCGGCGACGAAGCCCTCGGCACAGGTGACCGCGGCGGACGCCGGAGCGGGGGTCAGGGTCACGGCACCCAGGCCGGTGGCCGACAGCGCGACAGCGAGGAGGCCGCGCAGCAGGTGGGTGCGACGGGGGGCGGGGGACGGAGCAGACATGCGTACCTCTGGACAGGCTGGGAGGGGAGCCGCACCACCGAGAAATGCGAGAACGACGCGCAGGCATGCGCGTCGTACGCCGGGATCCTGCGCGCCCGCCAACCCCCGGACCACACCGCGGGACAAACTCCCAGGCAAAATGAGCAGCACTCAGGCGTGCAACCAGTTGCGGGGGGAACGAACGTTCCGTGCGCCGATCCACTGGTCCAGACGACCCTGACCCTGGTCGGACCCGTCTAGGCTCCGCGACGTGACCACCAGCCCGAGCCCGCGCGAGGCGCTTCTGGCCGCATCACTCGACGCGCTGCGCGAGCTGACCGTCGAGTCGCTGCTGGCCGGCATCGGGGTCCGCGAGATCGCGCGTCGGGCAGGGGTGAGCCCGGGCAGCATCTACCGCCACTACGAATCGATGGCCGGGCTCGCCGCGGCCGTCACGGCCCACGTCTACGACTCCGGCATCGCCGACATCGAGGGCACCCTGGCCTACATCCGCAGCGTCCAGGACGCGAACCTGCCGCTGGAGACGTCCCTGGCGCTGCACGGCGCCGAGCTCGACCGGCTCAGCGGCGACGACGAGTTCGGGTTGCGCGTGGGGCTGTGGGCGTTCGGCGGACCGGACGCGCGGGCGTCCTACCGTCACTACCTCGTCGAGATCGACCAGCGACTCGCCCAGGTCGCGACCGCGCTCTTCGAGAGCTGGGGTCGGGTGCTGCGCCCGCCATTCGACATGCGCTCCTACCTCGCCGCACGCACCGCCATCGTCAACGGCAGCACCGTGCGGCACAGCGTCGAGCCCGACGTGTACACCCGCGACCACTACCAGCGGGTCGCCGCCGCCCTCGACCTGGTGCTGCTGCGCGTCGAGGGCGACCGGCACTCCGTCGACGGTCGCCTCGCGGAGATCAACTACTACCCCCTCACCCGCGCCGCCGGCGCACCGGACTCCAAGCGCGGCCGGGCCACGCACGCCCGCATCCTCAACGCCGCGGCCTCCGCCTTCAGCACCCGGGGGTACGACGACACCACGCTCGCCCACGTGGCCGCCGCCGCCGACGTCAGCACCACCACGCTGCACCGCTACTACCGCACCAAGCACGCCCTGGCCTCGGGCCTCTTCGCCCAGCAGGCCAGCGATCTGCTGCCCCCTGCCGACCCCGCCGTGCCGCCCGCAGACGCCCTCACGGAGCTGCTGACCGCCCTCGCCGACCTGGTGCCCCCGCGGGTGGCCACGGCCACGGCGTACCTCACCGACGTGCTCGTCACCGGGGACCGCAGTGCCCCCGACCGGCTGGTCACCGTCGTGACCTCGCTCGTCTCCCGCGTCGACCCCGAGCGTGGCCAGGTCGACACCGGTGAGGACGCGCGTCTCGTGATCGGCCTGACGATCCGCGAGACGCTCAACCACCCCGCGCGACCACCCCGCGACAACGCCGCGACGGCGTGCGCCCAGGTCTTGGGGCGGATCATCCGCGAGGGGTCGGCCTAGACCACGAGCGCTGCGGCCGCGAGCGGTCGGGCTAGACCGCGAGCGTCGTTCCCGCGAGATGCCTGCAGCGCGCGCCGACCCAGGTGTCACCATCCTGCCCGTGGCCTCACGCGTCCTTCAGCAGTACCCCGCACCCGCCGTGCGGACCCGCGCCTTGGGCGTGACCGTCCTGGTGACGATCACTCTCTACTACGCCCTGTACGTCAAGGGTTCCGTCGCTCCGCAGATCATCGACGACTTCGACATGTCGCTCGGCTTCTACGTGGCGATCGCCATCACCGGCAACATCCTGGGCGCCTTCGCCGCGCTGAGTGGCGCCGTCACCGACCGGGTGGGGCGCTCGCGGCTGGTGCTCGCCGGCACACTCACGGTCGGGTTGATGACGCTGCTGGTGATCCCCCACATGCCGACCAAGCAGCTCTTCCTCACCGCCGACGTGCTGCAGACGGTCGTGCTCGGCGCGGTCCTGGCCACGCTGCCGGCGCTCGTCCGCGACTTCGCGCCGCAGCTCAACCGCGCCACCGCCATGGCGACCTGGAACCTCGGCCCCATCCTCGGCAGCCTGCTGGTGAGCAGCATCGCCAGCCGCACTCTCGACGACCGCCCGGAGTGGCAGTTCCAGTTCTACGTGTGCGGCAGCGTGGTGCTGACCGCGTTCGCCCTGGCGCTCGTCGGTATGCGCGAGCTCAGCCCGGCGCTGCGCGCCCAGCTCGTGGTGTCGGCATCGCGCGCCGAGGAGGTCGCGGCGGTGGACGAGCGTGCGGCCCACACCCGCACCACGCTCCCCCGTGACGCCTGGAGGCAGCTACTCACCCCGCGGATCGTCATCCCGGCGCTGGGCATCAGCCTCTTCCTGACCTTCTACTTCACCCGCCTCGGCTTCTGGGTGATCTTCTTCGTCACCACCTACGGCTTCCGCCCGGCCGAGGCCAACGGGCTGAGCAACTACTGGTGGGCCACCAGCGCACTCGCCCTGCCGCTGATCGGCATCTTCAGCGACCGGCTCGGGGTACGGAAGCCGATCATGCTCGTCGGGGCGGTCGGGTCGGTGATCTCGCTGTGGGTCTTCGGGACCTTCGCCAGCGACCTGTCCACGACGTACTCCACCTTCGCTCTCATCGTCATCCCCGCCGCCGCCTTCGGCGTGATGACCAACAGCATGTGGATCACGGCCTTCAGCGAGGCGATCGAGGCGATCAACCCTGCCCTGGTCGCCACCGGAATGGCGATCTACGGCTGGATCGTCCGCCTGGTCGCCGCGACGGTGCTGCTGGCCGTCGTCGCGTCGGTCGGCGCGGCCAGCACCCTCGTGGACCATGGCGCCGAGGTCGGCCGGATCGCGACCGAGCACGCCGGCCCGCTGGCCAAGATCGAGGCCGCCGAGCGGCGGGTCGTGGCCGAGCGGGCCGCGACCCGCATCCCTGCTGACGACCTGGCCTACATCACCGAGCACGGCGCCGACGTCGCCGCCGCCGTCGAGGACGGTCCGGAGCAGTGGGGCCGCTGGTGGCGGGTCGCACTGGTGATGCAGGTCCTCTTCATCCCCACGATCCTCCTGCTCCCCGGACCCTGGCGCCGCCGTCGTACGCCGGAGCCGGGCGCGCCCGAGGAGGCGCGAGTGCCGGTGGGCGCGGCGAGCTGAGCCACGCCGGCGGCCGTCGATCGTGGGGGCCGGGTCCGTCCGGGCATGAACATCGCGTGAAGGTCGGCGTCGATCTCCTCACGACCGGAGCGCACCGGCCGACTGCACCTCCATGGCTCCGACGACCCTGCGCAGCGACACTGCCGTGGACGCCGCGACCATCGGCCACCTCCTGGACCAGATGCTCGACGGCTGCGCTGTGTACTCGCCGGTGCGTGCAGGCGGCGGCACCGACGGACGCATCGTCGACTTCGAGCGCACCCACCTCAACCCCGCTGGCCTCCGCCTCCTGGCAGCCAGGGGGGTCGACGCGCGCCAGCGGAGCATGGTGACGGCCAACCCCGGTATCGAGCACCACCCTCTGTTCGGGCACTACGTCGACGTCGTGGAGCAGCGGCGCCCCTGGTCGGGCAGGGACGTGCCCTTCCGCGCGGGCAACGTCTCAGGGATCTACGACCTGCAGGCCTGGCCGGTCGGCACCGGCTTCGCCGTCACGTGGCGCGAGGTCACCGACCAGGAGCGGGTGCTGGAGGCTCTGCGCGCCAGCGAGCAGCGATTCCGGGCGACGGTCGACCAGCTCCCGGACGCCGTCTCCGTCTTCGAGTCCGTGCGCGGACAGGACGGGTCGATCAGCGACTTCCGATGGATCTACTGCAACGCCTACAACGCGGAGATGACCGGCTACACCGTCGCGGACCTGGTCGGGCAGACGCTGCTCGAGGTCTTCCCCGAGCAGGGGCCGGCAGGCATGGTCGACGTCTACACGACAGTCGTCGAGAGCGGCGAGAGCTGGCAGCAGCCGACGGTCTGGTACGAGGACACCTGGGGCGACGGCAGCCGTCGGCGACGGGCCTTCGACGTGCGGGCGAGCAAGGTCGGTGACGGCTTCGTCGTCGTCAGCCGCGACGTCACCGAGCTACGCACCACAGCGGCGTCCCTGGAGGAGAGCAGCCGGACGTTGCGCGACCTGCTCGGCCTGGTCGGTCACGACCTGCGCAACCCGCTGACCGTCGCCCTCGGCTTCCTCGATCTGGCGGCCATCGAGATGGCCGGCATCGCCACCACCGGCACGGACACGGCGCGTGCGACTGCCGCAGTGAGCCGGGCCAGGGAGGCCGCACTGCGGGTGGAGAACCTGCTGACCGAGGTGCTGGAGATGAGCCGGGTCGACCACACGACGCTGCGCAGCGCCGGGAGCCGGGTCGACCTCGCCGAGGTGGTGGCAGCGGCGCTCGCGGACACTCCGGTGTGCGGCGAGGTCGTCGTCGCCGACCTCGAGGGCCACGTCGTCACGGCCGACGACTCCTACCTGCGACAGGTGCTGGGCAACCTGCTCAGCAACGCCGACAAGTACGGCGGCGCGTCGATCCACCTGAGCGTCGAGCAGTCCGAGGAGCGCACGAACCTCGTCGTCGCCGACGACGGTCCGGGAGTGCCGTCCGACTTCGCGCCGCGGCTCTTCGACCGGTTCAGCCGGGCCATCGGGACGGACCGTCCCGGTAGCGGGCTGGGGCTGCACCTGTCCCGACAGCTGTGCCGGGCCATGGGCGGCGACCTCACCCACGAGCCCGGGCTGGAGGGCCGCGGGGCTCGCTTCGTCGTCAGCCTGCCCACGGGTTGAGTCGGGGCGTCGTACGAGCCGCGGGCCGGGTAGCCGAGAACCCGACGCAGCCAGGTCAGGCCAGGGCCAGGAAGAGCTTCTCCATCCGCGCCCGCTGGCTGCCGTCGAGATCGTCGCCCTCCAGCAGGCACTGCTCCATGCCGCTGGCGACGAGGGCGAAACCGGCACGCGAGAGCGCCTTGTTGACCGCGGCGAGCTGCATGAGCACGTCCTCGCAGTCCG
>Ga0172375_10012902_pt1 | contig 10436 bp, 7 predicted proteins | sample LakKiv1m_FD_114537 | JGI IMG/M metagenome (GOLD analysis project Ga0172375, IMG submission 114537) | Freshwater microbial communities from Kabuno Bay, South-Kivu, Congo - kab_092012_11.1m | ecosystem: Environmental > Aquatic > Freshwater > Lake | place: Democratic Republic of the Congo...
ACCAAAAGGATGTCCGAAGACCTCACGGCCTATTTAAAAGATAAAGGCCTTAGGGTGAAATATCTGCACTCCGAAGTGGAAACGATCGAACGCAGCAAAATTTTGCGTTCATTGAGAAAAAAGGAATTTGACTGCCTGGTGGGAATAAATTTGCTGCGCGAAGGGCTGGACCTGCCGGAGGTGTCTTTGGTAGCGATACTGGATGCGGATAAAGAGGGATTTCTTCGTTCCGCGACCAGCCTGATTCAGGTCGCAGGACGGGCCGCGCGCAACATAAACGGCACGGTAATTATGTACGCCGATACCATCACCGGATCGATGAAAATTGCGATATCGGAAAGTATTCGCAGAAGAAAAATACAGCTGGAGTTCAATAAGGAAAATAAGGTTACCCCGCGTTCAATCCAGAAGGCGATTAAAGAGGGCATTGAGGATTTGCAGGAGGCAGAAGAGTTTGTGCAGGACCTCACCGGCGAAAATAAGGATGAATACGAATTAAGAAAATATATTGCCGAGCTTGAATACGAAATGGAGCTGGCGGCGCGTAACCTGCAGTTTGAGAAGGCAGCGGAGCTAAGAGATAAGATCAAAGAGATAGATCCGAAACCCGCAGCGTAGGGACAGCACATTGTGCTGTCCCTACGTGGGAATAGATAATATAGGGGAATTATGTTATTAACCATCGATATCGGCAATACCAATATCAGTTTCGGAATATTCAAGGGTAAGAGACTCCTGGAGAAATTTGATATTCCCACAAAGGCATATTCTGCCGCGAAATTAAAAAAGGCATTGGATAAAACCGATATCGAAGATGCTGTAATTTGTAGTGTTGTTCCAAAGGTTGCCGCCTACGTGGGCAGGGATATCAAGAGGCTCTTGGGCAAGCGGCCCCTATATATAGGTAAAGAGATTAAGGTGCCGATAAAGAACCTTTACCGTAAGCCTGCGCAGGTAGGACAAGACAGGCTGGTCAACGCCTATGCCGGAGTTGTGCTTTACGGCGCACCCGTGATTATCGTAGATTTTGGCACTGCGGTTACCTTTGATGCGGTTTCAAGAAATAAGGAATATCTTGGCGGGATGATTCTGCCGGGGTTAAAGATTTCCTTGGAGGCCTTGGCAGAACGCACTGCGCTTTTGCCGAAAATAAAATTAAGCGCGCCAAAAGAATTTATCGGCCGGGACACTAAAAGCAGCATCAATAGCGGTATAGTTTACGGGTTTGCCGCGCTTAGCGATGATTTAATTACGAGGATAAGAGGTAAAATCGGCGGCAAGGCAGCGATAATCGCCACCGGCGGCAACGCCGCGTTAATTAGAAAATACTGCCGTAGGGTTAATCGCATAGACAGGAATTTGACGCTCAAAGGGCTGTATCTGGCTTATAATTTTTTTAAAAAAAAGTCTTGACAAGATTTTTTTTTAAATTATAATTAGCACTCCCAGAAATAGAGTGCTAATAAAACGTTGGTTGAAGAAATAACCAATTACCAAGCTCCAATAACCAAACAATGACCAATAAACAAATTCCAATAACCAAACGTATTAAAAGTTTGGTCATTGGTTATTGAAAATTGGTTATTGTTTGTATCTTGTATCTTGGTTATTGGTGATTTACGTTTCATAAAACATTAGAAAGGGAGGTGTGGAAATGGAGATAAGGCCATTAGGTGACCGTGTAGTCGTCAAACCATTGGAGGCTGAAAACAAGACCAAGGGCGGCATAGTCCTGCCGGATACGGCAAAGGAAAAGCCGCAGGAGGGCAAGGTGGTGGCGGTAGGAAGCGGCAAGGTGCTGGATAACGGGGCAAAGCATGCGCTGGAGGTAAAAGTCGGCGATAAGGTGTTGTACGGTAAATATTCCGGCAACGAAATCACGACCAAAGAAGGCGAAGAATTATTGATTATGCGTGAAGAGGATATTTTAGCGATAATCAAATAGTAGAGAAAGGAAGGAGCATTAATTATGGCAAAGCAACTTTTATACAGTGATGAGGCGCGCCGGAAGATCCTAAGCGGTGTGGAGCAGTTGGCCGCCGCTGTCAAGGTGACACTTGGGCCAAAAGGGCGCAACGTGGTCATTGACAAAAAATTCGGCTCACCGACCATCACTAAAGACGGTGTTACGGTAGCAAAGGAGATTGAACTTGAGGACGCCTTTGAAAATATGGGCGCCCAAATGGTAAAAGAAGTAGCGGAGAAGACCTCTGACATCGCCGGAGACGGCACGACTACGGCAACGATTCTGGCAGAGGCGATTTACCGCGAGGGTTTAAAGAACGTCACTGCCGGAGCAAGCCCGATGGCGATAAAGCGCGGGATTGAAAAGGCGGTTGAAAAGATCGTAGAAGAATTGGGAAAACTTTCCACTCCTATCAAGGACAAAAAAGAGATTGCCCAAGTCGCCTCTATCGCCGCGAATTCCGATACCACTATCGGCGAGTTGATTGCCGAGGCAATGGATAAGGTCGGCAAGGACGGGGTGATTACAGTTGAAGAGGCAAAGTCAACCGCGACAACTCTGGATGTCGTGGAAGGGATGCAGTTTGACCAGGGGTACCTCTCGCCGTATTTTGTCACTGATGCCGAGAGGATGGAAGTTTTGCTGGAAGACCCCTACATCCTGATTTACGAAAAGAAAATCTCCTCAATAAAGGATGTTTTACCTTTATTAGAGAAGATCGCCCGCGTCGGAAAACCGCTTCTGATTATCGCCGAAGAGGTTGAAGGCGAGGCATTGGCGACTTTGGTCGTGAACAAGATCCGCGGAACATTTGTTGCCTGCGCGGTCAAGGCCCCCGGCTACGGTGACAGGCGTAAGGCCATGTTGGAAGATATTGCGATTTTGACCGGCGGCAAGGCTATCACCGAAGATTTAGGAATAAAATTAGAGAACGTTGACGTTGAGGATTTGGGCCGCGCCAAGAAGGTCAAGGTAGATAAGGAAAATACCACTATCGTTGAAGGCGCAGGAAAAAATCAGGCCATCAACGGCAGGATTGCCCAAATAAAGAGGCAGATTGACGAAACCGATTCCGATTACGACAAGGAAAAACTGCAGGAGCGTTTGGCGAAGTTAGCCGGCGGAGTCGCGGTAATCAATGTTGGTGCCGCCACCGAAACGGAGATGAAGGAGAAAAAGGCAAGGGTTGAGGATGCCTTACATGCTACCCGCGCTGCTTCCCAGGAAGGTATTGTGCCGGGCGGCGGAGTGGCGTTGATCCGTTGTTTAGCCGCGATTGAAAAGTTACGGCTGGATGACGATGAAAAAATCGGCGTCTCAATTGTCAAGCGCGCCATTGAAGAGCCGTTAAGGATGATTGCGCAGAACGCAGGCTTAGAGGGTTCGGTTGTCGTGCAGCGTATCAAGCAGGAGAAGACCAATGTCGGTTATGACGTTTCGCAGGACTCCTACGTGGATATGATCGACGCCGGCGTCATTGATCCGACTAAGGTTACGCGTTCTGCCTTGCAGAATGCCTCCAGTGTTGCGGCGTTGTTATTGACCACTGAAGCAGTCATCGCCGACAAGCCGGAGAAGGAAAGCGGCATGCCACCGATGCCTCCGGGTGGAATGGGAGGAATGGGAGGAATGGGCGGCGGAGGGATGTATTAGAACAATCCATAGTCCATAGTCGATAGTCCATAGTAAATGGGGCGAAGGGAGTAGAAAAACCTTCGCCCCATTTTGTTTACAAAAAAACATTGACAAATCGGGAATAATGAGGTAAAATTCCTTCTACATCTCTTAAAGAATCCCCTCAAAAAAGGCGTATTTATTCATAACCCATTGAAAAATAACAAGTTGTATAACGGAGAATAAACATGGCGGAATGGATTGGTATTGGCAGGCGTGCCAGGCGCTGCTACGGATTTGATGAAATTGCTTTAGTGCCGGGAGCGCGCACGGTAAACCCCAACGAAGTAGATACATCCTTTGAAATCGCAGGAAAGAAATTTGACGTCCCTATTTTAGCCGCGGCAATGGACGGTGTAGTCGACGTGAAATTCGCAATTGAAATGTCCAAGTTAGGCGGGATAGCGGTATTAAATCTGGATGGGGTACAAACCCGTTATGAAAACCCGGATTCGGTTTTAACCAAGATTGCCAAGGCCACCCCGCAGAAGGCCACGGAATTAATCCAGTCAATATATACCAAGCCGATACAGCCCAAATTAATCTCCAAAAGGATACAGGAGATAAAAAGGAAAAACGGCACCGCCGTCGTCAGCTGTATTCCCGCGCACGCCGAGGAATTCAGTAAAATTGCCATTACTGCCGGAGTGGATATATTTGTCGTGCAGTCAACCGTCACCACCACCAAGCATATCGCCAAAGAATATAAGACCCTTGACCTGTTTAAATTCTGTAAATCTATGAACATTCCGGTGATTTTAGGCAACTGCGTGACCTATGAAACTACTCTGGATTTGATGGAGACCGGCGCTGCCGGATTATTAATCGGCATCGGGCCGGGGGCTGCCTGTACCACCAGAGGAGTTTTAGGTATCGGCGTCCCGCAGGTGACTGCGACCGTAGACGCGGCATCCGCGCGGGATTTTTATTTCAAGCGCAGCGGTAAATACGTGGTCATCATCACCGACGGCGGGATGAACCGCGGCGGAGACATCTGCAAGGCGTTTGCTTGTGGAGCCGACGCGGTAATGATCGGTTCCAGTTTTGCCCGCGCACAAGAGGCTCCGGGCAAAGGCTTCCATTGGGGTATGGCCACGTCGCATATGAACCTGCCGCGCGGCACACGCATACAGGTCGGGACTACCGGGACATTAAAGGAGATTCTCTCTGGCCCGGCAAGGGTGGATGACGGCTCGCAAAATTTGATGGGCGCCTTAAAGACCTCTATGGGGTCACTGGGAGCTTCCAATATCAAAGAGATGCAGGATGTGGAGATAATCATCGCTCCTTCCATCCAGACTGAAGGCAAGGTTTTCCAGGTCGGCCAGAGAGTGGGCATGGGTAAATAAATCTGTGCACAAAAAAAAGGAAGATATGAATAAGCAAACCGTATTGATTCTTGATTTTGGCTCGCAATATACGCAGTTAATCGCCCGCAGGGTAAGGGAAAACAAGGTTTTCTCCCGTATTGTCCCCTGCAATATTTCTGCGCAAGAGATCAAAGAGTTGTCTCCCAAGGGCCTGATTCTTTCCGGCGGGCCGGATTCGGTGACGCAGAAGAAAAGCCCGCGGCCGGATAAAAAGCTCTTTAATTTGGGTATCCCTATATTAGGTGTCTGTTACGGCATGCAGGTCATCGCTGAGATGTTAGGCGGCCGGGTAAAACACACCAAGGAGCGCGAATACGGCAAAGTAGAGCTTTTTATTGATGATAATCGTGTATTATTCAATCACCTTCCGGGAAATTTTACCTGTTGGGCCAGCCACGGCGATTACCTTACTAAGCCGCCAGCGGGTTTTACAACAATCGCCCATACCTTAAATTCACCTATCGCGGCAATAGCCAACCAAAAAAAGAGGATATTCGCCGTACAATTCCATCCCGAAGTTACCCATACCGAAAAAGGAAGCCAGATAGTGGCGAATTTTCTTTTTAAGGCCTGCGGGTGCCTCGCCCGCTGGACCATGGAATCTTTTATCAAAGAGGCGATAGAGAACATAAAAAAAACGGTAGGCCGCGATAAAGTGGTATTAGGTTTAAGCGGAGGAGTGGACTCTTCGGTGACCGCCCTGTTGATGCACAAGGCAATAGGAAAAAATTCCCGCTGTATTTTTATTGATAACGGGCTATTGCGCCGCGATGAGCCGCAGCAGATAAGAAAGGTTTTTCGCGACAACTTTCACCTTAATTTAGGTTATGCGGACAGAAGCAAAAGATTTTTAGAGGCGTTAAAAGGGGTAACCGACCCTGAAGAGAAAAGAAAAATCATCGGCAATGAATTCGTAAAAGTATTTGAAGAAGAGGCAAAAAAAATAAAAGGGATGAAGTTCCTGGCGCAGGGAACGCTTTACCCTGACGTGATTGAATCGGTTTCTCCAAGTGGTGCGCCCAGCCGCAGGATTAAAACCCACCATAATGTCGGGGGGCTGCCGGAACATATGAAATTGAAACTCATCGAACCTCTGCGGGATTTATTCAAGGATGAGGTAAGAGAGATCGGCAGGGAATTAGGCCTGCCGGAGAATATCATTACCCGCCAGCCATTCCCCGGTCCGGGTTTGGCGGTAAGGATTATCGGCGAAGTGAACCCCGGACGGCTGGAGATACTGCGCGAAGTCGACCGCAGGGTAGTCGAAGAGGTCAGGTCAGCAGGTCTTTACGAACAGATCTGGCAGTCATTCGCAATACTTTTGCCCATAAAAAGCGTCGGGATTATGGGAGATGAGCGTACTTATGAAAACGTAGTGGCGCTGCGCTGCGTGAACAGCTTTGACGGGATGACCGCGGACTGGGTCAAACTGCCGTACGAATTGCTGGAAAAAATCTCCAACCGCGTCATTAATGAAGTCAAGGGCGTCAACCGCGTTGTTTACGATATTTCCTCCAAGCCTCCCGCGACGATTGAGTGGGAATGATTTAGTTAGCCGGTTAGCCGGTTAGCCGGTTATCCGGTTTAACTGGCCAACCGGCAAACTGGCCAACTGGCTAACCAACATGCCGCATTCCGATTTCATCCATCTCCACTTACACACCCAATACAGCCTTTTAGACGGCGCCTGCCGTATTCCCGAACTTCTGAAGTTAGCCCAGCAATATAGTATGGATTCGCTTGCCATCACCGATCACGGTAATATGTTCGGGGCCATAGAATTTTACTTTGAGGCGCTAAAAGCCGGGATCAAGCCCATCATCGGCTGTGAGGTTTACGTGGCCCCGGGCAGCCGCCTGGATAAAACCTCCACCGGTATCGAAGATGCTTCGTATCACTTGATTCTGCTTGTCCGAGACGAAACCGGATACCAAAATCTGATGAAGCTGGTTTCTTCCGGTTACCTGGAGGGATTTTATTACCGTCCTCGTATCGATAAGGAAATTCTGGCGCAGCGTTCAAAGGGCCTGATCGGACTATCCGCCTGTCTTAAGGGAGAAATTCCGGTACTGTTGCAGGAGAAACGTTTTAACGACGCCCTGAAGGCCGCGGATACCTTCCTGAATATCATGGGCAAGGACAATTTTTACCTTGAGCTTCAGTCAAACTTAATTCCGGAGCAGGACGAGGTAAACGCGGGGTTAATAAAAATTTCCCGCGAATTAAGCATCCCCCTGGTTGCTACCAACGACGTACATTATTTAAACAAGAATAACGCCTCTGCCCACGAGGCGCTTCTTTGTATCCAGACCCAGACCACTCTTGATGACCCTAACCGGATGCGCTTTCAGACCGATGAATTTTATTTTAAATCCCCGCAGGAGATGAAGGCGGCGTTTAAGGAGGCGCCGCAGGCAATTGCCAACAGTATTGCCATTGCCCAACGTTGTAACCTGGAATTGGATTTCTCCAAGGTGCACCTGCCTAAATATACCCCGCCTAACGGCGAGGACAAGTACGAATTTTTAAAGCGGCTCTGCCGCTCGGGCCTTGAGGAGAAGTTCGAAAAGACCGCTCCAGAGATTAACGAACGGCTGGAACATGAATTGACGATAATCAAGGATATGGGTTTTATCAGTTATTTTTTAATCGTCTGGGACTTTATCCGTTACGCCAAGGATAAAAATATACCGGTAGGGCCGGGGCGCGGTTCGGCGGCCGGCAGCCTGGTGAGTTACCTCCTGGGTATCACCGACCTGAATCCCATTAAATACGGCCTGCTCTTTGAGCGGTTTTTAAATCCGGAACGGCTAAGCCTTCCGGATATCGATATAGACTTTTGTTACGAAAGAAGGCAGGAGGTAATCGATTACGTTACCTCCAAATACGGCAGGGAGAATGTCGCTCAGATTATTACTTTCGGTACGATGCAGGCGCGCGCGGTAACAAGAGATGTCGGAAGGGTAATGGGGATGAGCTATGCCGATGTGGACCGCATCGCCAAGATGATACCGCCGGACCCCTCCATCACCCTTAAGGACGCCCTTGAGAGCGAAGCGGAATTAAAGAATATGTATAAGAACGACCCCCAGATAACCAAACTGGTCAATACCGCCTTGTCTCTGGAGGGGCTTAACCGCCATGCCTCGGTGCACGCCGCCGGGGTGGTTATTGCCGATAAGCCTTTGGATAATTATATGCCCCTTTTTAAAAGCGGAGACGATCAGGTCACTTCCGGTTATAGTATGAGGATACTCGAAAAGGCCGGCCTTTTAAAGGTCGATTTTTTGGGCCTGTACCCTCACCGTAATCGACCAGGCCGTAAAGTTAATCAAGGAAACCAAGGGCAGGAGTATCGATATAAACAACCTGTCTTTGGATGATGCTAAGGCCTATAAGTTATTGGCCTCTTCCTTGACTATGGGAGTATTTCAGCTTGAGAGTTCGGGGATGAGGGATCTCTTAAAAAAACTGGAGCCCAACCGCTTCGAGGATTTAATCGCGCTTTTGGCGTTATACCGGCCCGGCCCAATAGGATCGGGAATGTTGAATGATTTTATGCAGCGTAAGCACGGCCGCGTGCCCATAAAATACGACCACAAGCTGCTGGAGGGGGTTTTAAAGGAGACCTATGGGATTATCGTTTACCAAGAGCAGATTATGCAGATAGCCTCCCGTATGGCCGGTTTCACCTTGGCCCAAGCGGATTTATTGCGCCGGGCGATGAGCAAAAAAATCCCGGAGGTAATGGAGAAACAAAGGAATAATTTTGTTTCCGGATGCGCCAAGAATAATATCAGTAATTCCGTAGCCAATAAAATATTTGACCTGATAGAATATTTTTCCGGCTACGGATTTAATAAATCACATAGTACCGCCTATGCTTTAATTTCCTATCGCACCGCCTACTTAAAGGCGAATTACCCCGTGGAATTCATGACTGCGCTTCTGACCTCGGAACGCGATAATACCGACAAGATAGTCGAATATGTCAATGAGGCCTCGCGCATGGGACTCAAGGTTCTGCCGCCGGACATAAATGAAAGCGATGAATTATTCAAGGTAATAGATGATAACGCCATACGATTTGGTCTCTTGGCTGTCAAAAACGTCGGCGCCGGCGCCGCAGAGTCGATAGTCAAGGCAAGGCAAGAGGAGAGGTTTAGTTCTTTGGAAAACTTATGTCAACGTATTGACTTAAGGCTGTGCAACAGGAAGGTGCTGGAGGCCTTGATAAAATGCGGGGCATTGGATTCATTCAATATGCCCCGGGCGCAAATGGTTGCCGCTTTAGATACGGTGCTGGAGAGCGCCTCGCGCACGCAAAAAGAAAAAGCCAAAGGACAGCTCTCATTTTTTGACGCGGGATTTTCGGAGAACGGATTTAAGAAGACCGGGACAGCTATCCCGCACGTAAAAGAATGGCCCGAGCCGCAGTTATTGGCTTTTGAAAAGGATATGCTGGGGTTTTACGTCAGCGGCCATCCCTTAGCGCGTTACGCCAGGCAACTTAAACGTTTCGCCTCTTCCTCTATCGCCAGGCTGTCGGAGCATAGCGACCAGGATGAAGTAAAGTTAGTGGCCTTAATCTCCAAAATAAAAAACACCGCCACCCGCGCCAAGCAGGAAAAGATGGCCATCGTAAAGCTGGAGGACTTAGACGGTGTTGTAGAAGGATTGATTTTTCCCCGTTCCTACCAGAAGGTCTCTCATTACATCGTCCCGAATACGGTGGTATTGGTCAAGGGTAACTTGAATCTAAGGGAAGATACGCCCAAGATACTGGTTAATGATCTTTTCCCTGTGGATGAAATCTATAAGTTGATAACCGCAATGAACATTAACCTTTCCGGCGTACGCGAGAATATTTTTGAAAGTCTAAAGGGCATGCTTTCTTCTTCCCGCGGCCAGATTCCCATATATCTTCATATAGATACGCCTACCAAGACGCGTGCGCATATCGTCGTCGGGGAGGGCCTATATGTTAAACCTTCGGAAGAATTAATCCATGATATCGAGGATCTGCTGGGGGAGGAGCGGCTGTCGCTAGTATTATAGTGGAGTAATGACCAATTACCAAATTCCAATAACCAAACATCCCTTGTTTGGTTATTGGTGATTTACGTATTGTGGAGGTTAAAAATATGAAGAAAATTTTAGGTACCCTTTTATTCAGTATATTTTTCGCGGCATTCCTGACCGGCCATTCTTTCGCCGGGGAAAAGGACCGTTACTGGAAAAAATTCAATCCCGGCAGCTGGGTGCTTTATGAACTTCAGGACGGCATGCGGGAAAAAATCAGCCTCATCACAAAAACAGACGCTCAAGTTTCGTTAAAGACAGAGATGTTAAAAGGCGGCAACGTAGTTACTGTCAGCGAAGAGATAACCCCCTAGGATTTATCTACCGACGCTGCAGTTGCGCCA
>Ga0172375_10012903_pt1 | contig 10436 bp, 4 predicted proteins | sample LakKiv1m_FD_114537 | JGI IMG/M metagenome (GOLD analysis project Ga0172375, IMG submission 114537) | Freshwater microbial communities from Kabuno Bay, South-Kivu, Congo - kab_092012_11.1m | ecosystem: Environmental > Aquatic > Freshwater > Lake | place: Democratic Republic of the Congo...
AAACGAACTTTTTTCGGTTGCGTTTCGGGGGGGGGTAGACTATGCTTCGTGTTGAGAGGATTGGCTGGGGCCAATTCTCTCAGATGCCCACCCGTTGCGGGCGGGTACCTGAGTAGTTACAATACAACTATCGATGATGCTGTACTGGCGGAACAATACCGCAACGGCGAAGCTGAAGCCATGGCAACCATCTTTCGCAGTTATTTTTCCCGGGTCAGTGCCACAGTCGATCGCATGGTTGGCTACGAGGCTGCGGAGGATGTTGTGCAGGAAGTATTAAAATGCGCTGGCAACTGACAGATTTGACACCGATCCCCGATGACGGCGGCCATGATGCCGGCGTTACTCCAAAGCGTCCTGGTTCACCAGCATCCGCTGTCCATCCGACTGCGCTCGGCTGGTGCGCAACGCTGCTGCTCGTCGTGCTCCTGGCCTGGGGCGGACCGATTCTGTGGTGGCAAATGGAAACACTACCTCGCGATACAACGTATCGACTGCCGGACGCGAATTCTGAGGACTACTGGGCGTTCGCGAAATGGTTGACATGCGCCCGGGAGGCAGATCACGTCCTGCTGCTGGGGGATTCCGTCGTCTGGGGGCAATATGCCGCCCCTGCCGAAACGCTTCCGGCCTGCCTGAACCGTGTCTTTCCCCACGGACCTCGCCATGCGAACCTCGGTGTGAACGGCGGTCATCCCGTCGCCCTGATGACACTGGCCGGAATCCACGCCCGCAAATGGGACGGCCGGCGTGTGGCCGTCTGTTTCAATCCGTTTTGGATCAGCTCCCCGGAGCTCGACCTGCAACCCGGTCGAAATCCGCCACGTCTGTTCCATCCGCGCCTGCTGCCGCAATTCGAGGCCGGCCTGACGGCCTACGAGGCGTCCTTCCCGGAGCGGCCCGGGACGCTTGTGGAGCGGCGTGTGCCGCTCCTACCGCTCGAACGGCACTGGCGGATCACCTGGCTGGACGGCAAGACTTGGGACAACTGGATGCTGGACAACCCCGGCGCGCTGCCGCTTTCGACCGTCGGGCGCGTTCTGCCGGCGCCGGCGGCCAAGGCCCAGACCGAGCCCGTGCCCTGGCATCGCGGCGGGGCGGCCCGCAAGAGCGCCGCGTGGGTTCCGGTCGCGGCGTCCCGCCAGGCCGCGGCGTTCCTCGACCTGCTGCGCGTGCTCAAGGAGCGGCGCGCTTCCGTGCTGGTGTTGCTGGCGACCTACAACACGCACATGCTGCCGGTGGAGAACGTCGCCGCCTACGAGACGGCAATGGAGGAGTTCGGCGGAAAAGTGCGAGAACTTGGCGTTCCGTCGGTGGCCCTGCCCGTCCTGCCCAGCGACCTGTACGGCGATGCTTCGCATCCCCTTCCGGCCGGCTACGAGCGATGGGCGGAGTTCCTGGCGCGCGATCCGGCGTACTGCCGATGGGCCGGACAGGATCCCGTGTCGCCGGAGGCGCCGGCGGCCGCGTCCGTCCCTGCGGCCGCCGCGCCGGTTCCTTCCGCACCCGCGCCGCGGGAGCTGTCCGTCCAGGACGCGCGGGCCGCGTTGCTCGCGGCCGAGCAGGTGTTCGTTCCGGGCGGCCGCTTCATGATGGGCGATGCGCGGGGGCGTGAAGACGAGACGCCGCATCCCGTGACGGTCAGCGCCTTCCGCATGGACCGGCATCCCGTCACCCAGCGTCTCTACGAGGCGGTGACGGGACGCAACCCCGCGCGCAACAAGGGGCCCGATCTGCCGGTGGAGCAGGTCCGCTGGGCCGAGGCCATCGCGTTCTGCAACCGCTGCTCGGAACTCGAGGGGCTGCAACCCTGTTACGAGCTGAAGACCGGCGCGTGCGACCGTTCCGCTGACGGCTACCGTTTACCGACCGAAGCGGAATGGGAGTTCGCCTGCCGGGCGGGAACCGCGACGCGCTACCCCTTCGGGGACGAGCCCGCCACCCTGGAATCGTTCGCCTGGCACAAGGCCAACTCCGGCGGCAAGACGCGTCCGGTGGGAACGCGGCGCGCCAATCCCCTGGGCCTGTTCGATATGAACGGGAACGTCTGGGAGTGGTGCGGCGACTGGTATGGCCCCTATGCGGCGGGCGACGCGGTCCTGGCCGATCCCGCCGGCCCGGCGACGGGGGAGTTCAAGGTGCTGCGCGGCGGCGCGTTCGATTCCCCCGCCGAGCGCTGTCGCAGCGCCTATCGTTTCAAGTCGGCTCCTCATTTTCAGGATGTCTGCGAAGGATTTAACAGTTTCGGGTTCCGGCGGGTTCGCAGCGCCGGACCAGAACATGGCAAGGAGAAGTGACATGAGTGCGATGAAGTTGTTGCGTGGTTCGTTCGGGGTCTTGTCGGTGTGCTGCCTGTTCCTGTCGGGCTGGGGAGGCGGCGAGGCCCGCGCCCTGAGCTCTGTTCCAGCCGGCATGGATCCGATCAACGTGGTCACAGCGCTCCCGCGGGCCGAGCGGCCTCCGGTCATAGACGGGCGCATCGAAGCGGAGGAATGGGGGCAGGCCGCGGCGCTGACGGGCGTGACACTGGGTGGAAAAGTGGCGGAGTGCCAGAGCGTGTTCTACCTGCAGTGGAGGCCCGACGCGCTCTTCCTGGCGGCGCGCAGCTATTTCGCCCCCGGGATCAAGGTCCGGAGGCGGACTCAGCAGGATTCCCCGTCTCTGAGTGACAGCCTGGAAATGGCTTTCTATGCGCCCGAACCCGGAGCGCAGGATCCCTTGCACTGTCATTGCTTTGTCTTCCCCGACGGTTCCCCGGCGTGGTTGGAGTTCTTTTCCGTCGCCTCGCACGAGTTCATCCGTTCCAATGTCCCCACCGGATCGGAGATCGGGAACGCCAGCCGTTTCATCCAGGATCCGGACCAGACCCTGGGTCCCGGCACGATGCTGTGGGATGCGGAAGTCAGGGTGCCGCTCGCGGCCATGCTGCGCCGGGAGCCGTTCCGGGAAGGCGATACCCTCGGATTACTCCTGGCCCGCAACTTCGGTTTCACCAGGCCGGAGGCAGCGGATTCGATAATGGCGCAGGCATTTATTCCGGTCACACAAGGCTTCTTCGAGCCGGCTGGTTTCGTGCAGGCCCGGCTGGTGGCGACGGGCCCCGTGGTCAGGTTCACCGACGTTCTTCCGCTCCTGCGCGGCACCGGCGGCGTCGCCCTGGCTGTGCGCAATCCCGGCCCGGAGCCCGCGGAGATCCAGGTCAGCCATGCCTTCGCCAAGGATGCCGCGGTTCAGACCGTGACCGTAGGACTTCCCGCCGGGGCAGAGCGGATAGTGGAACTCGCCGCCGCCGGAACGAACCAAAACGTCTGCCGCATGGAGGTCGCCACCGTCGGCGGCGACTGCCGTTTCCGTTACGCGGCGCCTTTCGCGCTTCAAGCCGCGCGGACCGCCGAGAAGACGGCCGAGGCCGACTCCCGCCTGGAACGTCTGGTCTGCGCCATGGAGGATGGCCTGTACATTTCCCGGCGTCTTCCCTCCGGCGTGGAAGCGTCCGAGAGACTCACGTACCGCCGCGGCGCCGGTTCCACGCCCCGGCTGTCGCCCTCCAGCGACAGGGTGTTGCTGACCTCCGCGGAAGGCGGGAAAAGCGGCATCTGGCTTCTGGAGGATGAGGGCCGCAAGCAGCGGCGTCTGGCGGATGGCCGCGACGCGTCCTGGCTGCCGGACGGGACCGGCCTGGTCTATGAGCGCGACGGCCGCCTGTACCGTTTGGACCTCGCCGACGCGGCGGCCGCCAAGAGCCGGGACATCACGCCCCGCGGCCTGTCCGCCTGCCGCTTCCCCGTGGCCGCGGCGGACCGGCTGGCTTTTGTCGTGGAAGGCCGCGCACTCCACTGCAGCGCCCTGGATGGCGGCGGCGACAAGACTCTGGCCAACGGTGAACTGCTCGGGCCGCCCGCCTGGTCGCCGGACGGGCGATGGCTGACGTTCCAGGATGGGCCGCATCTCTGGATGGTGGATGGCGAGGGGGATCGCCGGCTCGCGGTCGGCGGCGTGGGGATCAAGTCCGGCCCGTTCTGGGATGCGGAGGGGCGGGGGTTGGCCGCATGCTACGCTTCCTGCGCCGGGGCGCCCCTCCAAATCCGCACCTTCCCTCTGGGCTGCACCGATGTCGCCGCCGGCGGCATCCTCCTGCCGCAGGTCTTCTCCGCCGGCGACGGCGTCTGGCATTTCGAGAAACCTCCGGCGTCCGCCGTCCCAGCCGACGCGCCGGCGCCGCCGGCGGACGGGACGCTGTTGCTAGGACGAACCACGGGTGGCGACGTGACGCTGGCGGGCCTGGGGTCGAATCCGGGCGCGGTCGTGGATCGGCGTCCCGGCGGCTGCCGGATCAACGCGCTGGACGGGAAACGGACGGTGTCGGTATCCGGACCGCTGGCGCGCCTGATCCTGGTGGACCGTCTTGGACGCGACATCGCGGTGGCGCCGCGGGAGGCGCCGGTGCAGCTCGATTTCGCGCCGCTGCTGGTCTGCCTGGCCGGGGACGGGGGCGGCGCGCTGGTCGTGGCCAATCCTGCCGGATCTGCCGGCATCGAGGCTCGCTGGCGGGAGGGCCGCTGGACCCTCTTCTTCGGGCGGTCGTCCGGCGGCATCGCTGTCGGGTATGCGGACGGCGAGGGCGGGGCGGTATGGCTCGATCCGGCGGCGCCCGGCGCGGCGGGACCGCCCGTTTCCGGCGTCTGGCGTTTCGTGGGCGGCGAGGGCGCGTCGCCGGCCGCGGCCATCGGCGTGCCGGCAGCCGGGGAGAAGCGCCTCGCCTATTTCTACGCCCGCGCCGACCCGTCTCCGCTCCGGGGGTTCTCGGTGAGCGACGTGGTTCAGAGCCTGTGCGGCCTGACGGGGCCGGAGCACGAGGCCGTGTTGCAGGATGAAGCCTGCGCCTCGTTCCGCATCGCCGCGCGTCCAACCCTCTACCCGACGATGGGCAGATACTTGGAGGTCATCGGAGTAGTCAGGAATAAAGACATGGATTACATGAATGCCCTGAAGAAGGATCGTCCCGACCTGTGCGCGGATGCCGAGGGTATCCTGGAGGAGATGGACCGCCGGCTCGACGAGTACGCCGCCGCCGCGGGACGCCTGGCGCTCCCGGAGTTGGCCGGACTGCTGGAGGGCCGCGCGGGTTTCGTCACTTCCGCCGCGCTCAAGGCCGCCCGGGCGGACCTGATACGCGACGGGCGACTGGACGCCAATGCCTACGTCGAGACGGGACGCAAGGCGGCTGAACAGCGTGAGCAGTTGCTGAAACGCTGTCGGGAGCAGGCTGTGGCCCTGCGCACGTCGGCGGGAGCGGCTTGTCTGGATCAGGCCGAGCCGGGCCAGCGGGCCGCCGCCGTGGCGCGCTGGCGCGAAGTCGGCGCCCTGCTGGCGAGACGGCACGAGGCGGAAGGATGGCTCGGCGAACCGGGCGCTCCCCGCATCAAGGTGAGGAAGTGGAGTTACCAGTGAGGACTGAGAGGGACATCACGTATCCGAGGGACGCCATGAATGCGACGCCGCGATTGCCGATCATGATCATCATGGTGCTGTGCCTCCTGGCCGGCGCTTGTCCGGCGGCCGGGGATTCCCAGCCCGGCGGAACACTCGCGTTTTCCGCCTTGCGGAACTATCGGTGGAGCATCTGGCGCTGCCGGGCGGACGGCGCCGAATTGAAACAGTTGACGGACGGGGAGATGGACAGCGATCCGCGCTGGTCGCCGGACGGCAAACGGCTGGTCTTCACCCGTTTCCGCGAAGGCCGCCCCGAAGTCTGCCTGGTGGCCGCGGAAGGCGGCGGCGTGGAGCAGGTGTGCGAAGGCCAGCAGGCGTCCTGGACCGCGGACGGCCAGGGGCTGCTCTTCTGCCGCGACGGCCAGGTCCTGTCGCGCGAACTTGCCTCCGGACGGGAGAAACGGATCACGCCGGAGATGTGGGAGCAATGCGCTTTTCCGGTCATGAGCCCGGACGGCAAGAAGGTCGCCTGTTCGAGCCGCCACGAGAAGGTCATCGGCATCTACATCATTGACCTTGCCGACGGGAAGGCGGCGCGCCTGGCGACCTCGAAGGAGGCCTGCACACCGCGCTGGTCGCCGGACGGCGGCCGAATCCTGTTCCAGACCTCCAACCATGTTTGCGCTATCGGCAGCGACGGCAAGGACGAGGAAGACCTGACTTTCGGCGGCGGCATCCAGCATCAGGGGCAGTTCTCCCCCGACGGCAAATGGATCGTCTTCACGCGCGGCAACGGCGCCGATGGCCCGTGGAGTCTGTGTCTGCTCAATCTGGCCGACGGCCAGGAGCGGCCGTCGCCCATCAAGGATCAGGTCAGGTATCCGGACTGGAGACAGGATTTCCCACACATGTTTACTTCACCCAAACAACTGACTGACAAGGAGTGACGCATGAAAACGCGTATCGGATGGTGTCTGTGCATGGCGGGATTTGTTATCGGAGTTTCGGCCGCGGTTGCCGTCGAGCAATCCGGGGCGGGGGCGGCGTCCACCGGGGCGCCACCGCCGGTCGTCGTGTGCCGTTTCCCGGCCGGAAAACCGGCCGAGGCGACGCCCCTGCCGGCCGACGCCGTCGGCGAGGCGTGGACGGCGCCGCGGGGAACGGGTGTCGCGCTCGGCAACGGAACATTGCTGCTGGCGGCCGATGACGGAGGCGTGAGCTGTTTTGTTGAAGGACGTCCCGAACCGCTGGCCGTCATCCGGCCGGGCGATGCCGGGGCGGCGCGGATCGTGGTCCGGAAAGCCGCCGCCGGCAAGGCCGTCCTGGAGGTTGCCTGGGCCGGACGGAACGACCGGAGCCTGACGATCTCGCTCAAGCGCGGCGCGCACCTGGCGGAGATCGCGCCTGCGGCCGGGATCGATACCCTGGAGATGGAGACGGCCGTGCCGCATTGGTGCGTGCCGGGCTTTGTCGGCGACGACTTCGCGCGTTCCGCCGCCGACGCCAAACCGGGAGCGCCGGCGTTCATCCCGGCGGACCGTTTGCTGCTCGGGTTCCACGGCGCGGGGGACGCCATGCTGTTCCTCGCCTGGCCGTCGGAGGACCCGACCGTCAGTTCGGTTGCCGGCGCGAACGGGACCTTCAATCGCCTTTCCATGCAGCCCCGGGGCGCGCGTTTCTTCCTCGGCGGCATGGCGCGGCCGGGACTGTGGAAGGAAATATCCCTCGCGTCCGCCAAGATCGGCGAAGCCCTGCGGCTGGAGTGGGCGCCGCCTTTCGATGCCTTGTGGCAGGCCACGCTCGTGGGGCCGGAGAGCGTCACGTCGTGGGAGTTGCGCGAGGAGGCGGGGCACAAGTCTTTCCTGGTCGGGCCGCATGGTTTCCAGATTCCGGTCCTCTGGGCATTCCAGATGAACGTCAAGGGCAATGAACGGCGCTACGATCTTGTGCCGCCGCCCGGGATCGTGCATCGGGGCGAGATCAGGCGGGCGCTGCTGTATCCCATCCGTCGCGCGACGAAGACTCCGCCGGATGTCCTTCTCCCGGAAGATGTTCTCCGCGAAGCGTTCGACTCGGGCGTCTGCGAATACGTGCAGATGGTGGATTGGATCGGTGGAAGGCCGTTGTGCGGCATCAGGGGCACGCTGGACCAGCTGAACGCCCTCTACGCCGGAAGCGGACGAGCCTTCCAACTCTGGCAGTCCCACGTCGACTTGATGCTCGAACAGGGGCTCAAGATGTACAAGCGCGTGCGCGACTACCGCTCCTTCGCCGTCGAGGTGGAGAAGCTCTGCGCCGACGGGCGCCTTCCGCAGACGGAAGAGACTACCCGTCTGAGAGCATCCATCGTGGCGGATTCCCGGGCCATCGTCGAGGCCTGCGATGCCGCCTTGCGGCGGCCCATGGAAGCGGCCCATGACTGGCGCGACCTGGCGCCACGGCCGGAGGAAACGCCGGAAGCGGCGATGCAGTCCCTCGCCGCCGCCTACCATCAGGCCATGCTCGACACCGACGCCGACGACGCCTACGGCCGGGTCTCCGACCTCGTCGTCAAGTTACATACTCTGTCCGTGTCGCCGACAACGGACTTGCCGCGGCCGCGGCGGCTCACCCAGTCCGTGCGCAACAGTGCGGGGTCGCTCGCGGTCCATTCGCCCGAGGCCGCCAAAGTCGCGGCCCGGATACGGACCCTGGCCGGTGCCGCTCTGACGAACATGTACTGGACCGAGAAAGGACGCTGATGCTCTTCCAGACCCCGAGGATCAAGATGAATCAGAATACCGGTTCCTCTATCAGACACGTTGCCGTCGTCCTGCTCTTCTGCTCGTTCGCGGGTTCCGCTGGCTCCGGCGAGGAGGCGCCGCCGCCGTTCGTGATCGGCCGGCCGGCCGGCACGGGCCTGGGCAGCGGATCGGCCGCGGGAGTGTCTACGGCGCCTCCCACCGCCGTGATCCTGACCCTGCCGCGTACGGCGCAGCCTCCCGTGCTCGACGGGCACATCCAGGCCGGCGAGTGGGACCGTGCGGCGGCACTGACCGGTCTTCTCGGCCAAGGGCAGAAGTTGGCGTCCCGTCAGAGCGTCTTCTTTATCATGTGGCAGCCCGACGCGGTGTGGATCGCGGCGCGGACTTTCTTCTTGCCAGGCGTCAAAGTCATGAAACGTGACTCGCCAGCCCAAAGCGACACCCTGGAGTTGGGAGTGTTCGCCGGCGACGTCAGTGACAGGGACGCCGTGCTGAGCCACTTCTTTGTCTTCCCGGACGACGCGCCAGTCCAGTTGGAGGCGTATTCCCCGTTTTCGCATGAATTCATCCGCGCCAACGTACCGCCGGGCGCCTCGATTAAGACTGCCAGCCGTGTCGGGCCGGATCCGGAGCAGACCCTGGGGGCTGGCACACAGAGGTGGGAAGCGGAGATTCGCGTGCCGCTGGCCGCCCTGATGCGTCAGCAATCGCTGCAGAACGGAGAGACGCTCCGCCTGCTTCTCTGCCGCAATTACGGCACCCAGCTCGAGCAAACGTACATCCCGGTCCTCCGCGGCTTTTTCGATCCCACCGGCTTCGTGCACGCTCGACTGGTGGAAACGGAGCCGGTCACGCGCTTTACCGACATTCGCCCGCTTGTGAACGGAATGGGCGCGCTCGCCCTGCGCGTGGAACAGGCTGCGGGCCATGCCGAAACCCTGACGGCGCGTCACGGGTTTGGGACCAACGCGCCGGCTTCCGCCACCGCCGTGGCGCTTCCCGCCGACGGCGGACAGCCGGTGGAATTGGGCAAGCCCGCGGCGGAACAGGGGGTCTTCACCGTCGAAATCTCCGATCCGCGGGGCGCCCCGCTGTTCCGCTTCCTGGCGCCGTTTGCCGTACAGGCCATGGCGGTCGCCGCCCGGACAGACGAATTGCCGCGCCTGAACCGCCTGGTCTATGCCCAGTCGGAGGGCCTGTTCCTGCTGCGGCGCCAGCCGTCCGGCGTGGAGAGCTTGGTCCGGCTCACCTATCGTCAGAGCCGGGGCTCGATGCCGCGGCTGTCGCCGGATGGCAACCAGATCCTGCTCACTTCCAACGAGGGTGGCACCAATGGCGTTTGGCTGCTGGAAGAAGAGGGGCGGCGTCAGCGCCGCCTGGTGGACGGACGGGACGCATCCTGGCTTCCAGATGGAAGCGGCATCGTCTTTGAGCGTGACGGCCGCTTGTTCCGGCGTTTGTTGAACGCCAGCGGCCCCGGCGCCGAGGTCGAGATCACACCCCGCCGGACTGCCGCCTGCCGCTATCCGGTGGTGAGCCCCGCCGCGCCGCATTTCCTGGCTTTTGTCGTGAATGGCCGCACCTTATGCCGAAGCAATCCCGACGGCACGGAGATGAAGACGCTGGCCGACGGCGACATGGCCAGCGCGCCCGCCTGGTCGCCGGACGGGACGCGGCTGGCGTTTCAGGACGGCCCCCATCTCTGGGTCGTGGACGCGAGCGGGCAGCGGAGCCTGGCGGCCGGCGGCGTGGGGATCAAGAGCGATCCGGTGTGGGAGGCCAACGGCCGCGCCCTGGCCGCCTGCTTCCGCCCCAGTCGCGCCGCCGCGCGCGAGTGGCGGGCATTCCCCCTGGGCGCCACGGATCTGACCACGAGCCGCCCGTTGCTGCCTGGCGTGGAGTCGCCAGTCGACGGCGCCTGGCAGTTCGACACTGCGCCGGAAGCAAAGATGGCCGCGCTCCCGCCGGTCACGACGGGTGACGTGAGTCTGGCCGAAGGCATCCGCCTGGCCGGCGACGCCACGGTCATGCGGGAGTGCGTGTCGCGGACGGTGACCGGATGCCGGATTGCCGGCCTGAAGAAGGGCCAGACGCTGACCCTTTCCGGACCGCTGACGCAGTTGCTTCTCGTGGACCGTCTCGGACGCGATCTGCGGGTCGAACCGGCCGGGAAACCGGTGTCGCTGGATTTCGCGCCGCTGCTGATCTGTCCCGCGGCGGACGGGCAGCGCCTGCTGGCGATCGCCAACCCGACGGCGC
>Ga0172375_10012904_pt1 | contig 10435 bp, 9 predicted proteins | sample LakKiv1m_FD_114537 | JGI IMG/M metagenome (GOLD analysis project Ga0172375, IMG submission 114537) | Freshwater microbial communities from Kabuno Bay, South-Kivu, Congo - kab_092012_11.1m | ecosystem: Environmental > Aquatic > Freshwater > Lake | place: Democratic Republic of the Congo...
ACACAAGTGGCGCTATACCGATGCGGACACGCCCGACGGCGGCAACCTGAAAAGTATAGCGGCGGGGACGCTCGGCACTGACAACTGCTTCCTGGCGACTGAGGGCTTTCTCCATAAGCGGGCATTGGTAGCAAGCTCCGGCGGCGTTCTCACCCTGCCAGATACGGGATGTTTCTATTCTGTCACCCTGACTGAAAACATTACCTCTATCGTTATGCCGACGGCTCGGGACGGGAAGGTGATACGGGTTAAGTTTCTCCAAGCCGCTTCGGGGGGGCCATATACGGTTGCAGGTTGGCCGGCCGCCATCCGCTTAGCCGGGGGGACGTTTACCATGACCAGCACTGCCAGCAAAACAGATATTTTGACTTTTATCTATGACCAGGGGAAAGCCATTTGGTATGAGGTTTCCCGGTCGCAAAATATGTAAGGAATCATCAATTATTCATTTTTTATCGGGACATTACCGACGGGCTGAGATCAATGTCAAGGACGCCTACGACCACCTGGAAGGGCCGGAGGCCCGGTTTAAGAAAGGGGATATTGTCCTGGGGATTGTTACGGGGTTCAAGTCGGACGGCGCCCCCCACTGTGAATATGTCAGCCTGGGGAAAGCGCTGGAGAGGCTGGGGTATCGGCGGTAAGGAGACCAAGACCCCGGCAAATTGACTGGACAGGTTGCAACCACCTCATGGCCGGGGGTGGTCGGTTGACGCCGGCGGCCAGAGAAATAGCTGTTGGGGGCAATTAAACTTTACAATCTACTTTATGGGGCAGATTTCTCCAAGACCCCATGGGATAAAATCCCGCTTATGGATTATAAAAAATTCTGGTCAGGGCGGCGCAACTGGTAGAGCCGGTGGGTGCAAATCAGGGGCAGGAGGCTTTCCAGGAACAGGGCTAAGAAGAAAAGCCGGGGGGGCAGTAGACGGAGCAGAGGGGGGGGAAAAATTAACTTGACAGTGTGGCTTAATTCCAGGTCAGGAAACAACCCGGAAATTTCCTTCTTTCTGATCCCGAGGGTATCCGGATTCTTGGGGTGGGATATGGCAAAATCAAAGATCATGATCCAGCCTCCCCTTTTGACTACTCGGGTCATTTCCTGGGCCAAAGCCCGGCGGGCCGCTTTATCCAGGATCGAGGAAAAAACGGTGGAGGCCGCACAGAGATCCATGGAGTTGTCTGGAAAAGGCAGAGGCCAGGCATTGCCGACAATTAAGTCTAAGTCAGGAGGTGAGAGGCTGCGGGCTTCGGTGATGCGTTCTTCCAGAAGGTCTAAACCATGCAGGCGTGCCGGGGCGGCGCCCCACTCCAGCAACATTCTCAACCATCCGCCGCTGCCGCAACCTACATCAAGAATCTCCAGGTTTGAGAGCGATGGCAACCCCGCCCTTGTAAAAGCCTGGGTCCAGGCGGCTTCTTGCCGGTATGCTATATAAATGGCGTCTTGGCAGTGCCAACTATAAAGTTGATCCTTGCCGCAGGCGTCGCGATGGGCGTAAGCCTGTCGAATTCTCTGTTCTTCAAGTTTGAGGGATGTCATTATGGTCCATGACCTTTTTGATGAGAGAGCAGGCCTGGTCAAAACTGATATGAATTACAAACCAATGTTTGCCGGAGGCCCCCATTTTCTGGCGGAGGGATTTATCGTGATGGAGTTGCCTGATGGCTTCGACTAGGGCGCGGTCATCCCCCGCCGATGTCATCACCGTGGGGGGAAAGCCGGCCTGTTTCAGCAGGCGCGCGGTCATGCAGGACCGTAAGGCGCCCGGTTCATGGCTCAGAGGCGAATGATAGGACAGAAAGAGGTCGTGAGGCTGGGCCATTTCAGTCATGACAGGCTTTCACTGCGGCCGCGATGCTCATCATCTCATCGAGGCTCAGTCCATGATGCACCGGCAATGCCAGAATGTGGTCGGCCAGATATTCGGTATGAACTAGTCGGCATTTTCCGTATAATTCCTCAAAGATAGGCTGCTGGTGTAAGCCCCGCGGGTAATGGACTGCGGTGGCAATCCCTTTCTCCTTGAGACGTTGGGCCAGGGTATCCCGATCACAGCCAAAGACCTCTGGTTCCACTATTACGCAATACTGGTGCCAGGCAGGCTGGGAGTCAGGGGTGACCTGCTGCGGCCGGATTCCGGGCAGACCTGCCAGACCCTTATTCAGGCAGTCGGCATTACGTCGCCGAATAGCCAACATATTGTCCAGTCGTTTCAGTTGTTCCCGGCCGATGGCGGCCTCCACGTCGGTCATCCGGTAGTTCAGCCCCAACATGGTGTGAAGATATCTGTCAGTCTGCCCATGGGTGCGCATAAACCGCATGCTATGGTCGAACTTCGGGTCATTCGTGCAGGTCATGCCTCCTTCCCCCACAAACATGTTTTTGGAAGGGTAGAAGGAATAACACACGAAATCCCCGAACCCGCCGATATCCCGCCCCTGGTAAGTAGCTCCATGGGCCTGGGCTGCATCCCAGATTATCATCAGGTTATATTTGGCGGCCAAGGCCACAATGGCATCGACATCACACGCATTGCCGAAGAGATGCACCGGGGCGATCGCCCGGGTGCGGGCAGTGATTCTGCTTTCGGCGTCTGCCAGGTCCAGGAGATAGGTGTGGGGATTTACCTCGCAGAAAACCGGCTTGCCCCCCGTCATGGTCACCATGCTGGCAGTGGCAATAAAGGTGAAGGAGGGAACCAGAACCTCCTCCCCGGGCTTCAGAAAGGCCAGATAAGCCAGATGCAAAGCCGCAGTGCCATTGGCGCTGGTCAAGGCAAACCGGGCTCCAACTTTGGCCGCGAATTCCTCTTCGAAGGCGTCACATTCTTTCCCCTGACGCAGGGCTCCTGACCGTAAGACCCTGAGCGCCGCACCGATTTCCCCTTCCGTTAAGGTGATTTCAGCTATCCTTATCATTTCCATAGATTTGGCCGGCGCAATATCTCAATCCCGCTTTTTCTCTTGAACCGCACCGGCAGATAATCACCGGTGTCTTTTGAGGCTCGAGGGCATTCCTGGCTTCTCTGGTTTCTTCCCTGTCCGCCACGGAAAAATCCAGGGGAAAAGCTCCCCAGGGAGCCTTGACAAACTCAAGTCTTATACGCCGTGATGGTTTGGCCTTTTAAAGCCCCCCAAACTCCTAACAAGAAGCCGAGGTTGGCAAGTAAAAAGTTGAATATTTGTGAAGCAACCGGCAGGCGCCAATTATGTCGTTCAAAAATAAAACCTAAAATACCGAGACTATAAAAAAGCAGTTGTAAAAGAAAGGTGAGAAGATAAAAAGAACTTTGATAAATAAGAAATAAATTGGCTATAAAAAAAGATATCATAAAATATGGGGTCAACCAACGCAATATTTTGTGGGAAAGTATGGAGATTGACAGGAAATGATATTTAAAGGGATTAAAAAGAGAATATCTGCTCAACGTACAGGTAATATTTCTTAACGTCGTCCTGACTCTGCTTCTTAATTCACCTTCCATGCTTGATTGTAAAGTATCATAGAATTTGGCTTCATCTTCCTGAACAACGAGATACCCTTGTAGCAAGATGTCTAAAGGTATAATACAATCGTCGCCATATCTATCTTCAAAACAGACGAACAGCGATTTCCTCAATGCCATGAAGGCGCCCGAACAAGTATGCAAAGTTCCTATCTGGCTTTCCAATTTTCTCAACAGAGTTTCATATTTCCAATAAAAACCATGGCTTTCCGAAATCGAGGTGCAATCCTTGATCAGGTTAAATTGGCCCGTGACGCAACCGATCCGGGCATCATTAAAATTTCTTACAATGTTTTTCACCGCGTCTTTCTCTAAGACCGCGGATGCATCCATGAAAATTACTATGTCACCTCGGGCAAAAGGAAAGGCTTGATTTTGCGATTTACTTTTCCCGCCCCTGGGGGCCTTGAACAATACTATTCTGTGATCGGTTCCGGCCATCTCCTCAACAATCTGAACACTCTTATCGGTGGATCCGTCGGAGACTACGAGAATTTCTAATAAGTCAGGGGGGTAATCCATGGTCAACAACTTATTGATTCCATTTTTGATTACCTTTTCTTCATTAAATATAGTGATTAAAATTGTTACAAATGGGAAGATATTCTTTTTATCAATGTTAACCTTATGGTAGCGGTTAACTATGAGAAGTAATAATAGGTATCCCACCCAGGTGTAAAACAATATTAATAAGGCCCCGAGATAAATAATTTTCACCTGAGCTCACCTTCCATAGTTGTTTTCAGGGCGTCCCGGAAGGGAACCTCTGACCTCCAACCCAGGGTTTGCTCGAGGCGCGCCGTGCTATGTCGGGCGCTGGCGCTGGTTGCCCGCAGTTTATAGACTATATGTGGGGACTGGCCCTGTAGCAAGGTAAAAAACTTCTCCAGGGTGCCAAACACCGGCCTGATCCACCAGCGGGGCAGGTAGAAAGTCATGAACCTCTCACCGGTGATCCGCTTGTAAGCCCTGATGAAATCTTTCACTGACACGATTTCCTGGTCCACCACATTAAAAATGCCGCTGGCCTCGTTCTCACCCGCTAACATCAGGGCATCCACCAGGTTATCCAGATAGACCAAGGGCAACGCCCGTTGGCTCTCCTTCAGGCTTACCCGCACTCTGCGGCTCACGCGCAGGGCCACGTCAGACAACGGATTTTTCCCAGGCCCATAAACCAATCCCGGGCGCAGGATGATAACCTTCAGGGCGGGGGCCTGGGCGGCCTTTTCCAGCACCAATTTCTCCGCCAGCAACTTGGCGTAAGGATAGCTGCCACGCTTTTCCGGCTGTTCTTCGTAGGGGAAACTTTCATCTATTCCCCCCTGGTCGGGGTAATGCGTGGCGTTCAACAGACCAATGGTGCTCACGTAAATCAGCTTGTCCACCCCGGCGGCGAGAGCGGCTTCGACGACATGCTTCGTCCCGGCTACGGTGGCGTCAAGATGGTTCAGCCAATTGCCTTTCGTGGCTGCCGCCAGGTGGTAAATCTGCTGCACTCCGGCGCAAGCACTGGCGACGTCAGCGGGGTTGGCGACGTCACCCCAAAAAATTTCTACCCCCTCCCCGAACTTGTCGGCCTCCTCGACGGTCAACTCCCGGTGGGTGAGGAGACGGACCCGCCAACCGGCCCCCACCAATCGTTTTACCAGGCCCCGGCCGATGAAACCGGTGCCGCCCGTGACTAACGCCGTCTTATGGTCCGTCTTGGGCGAGACTATGACCCGCGGGGCGGCCAGGAGCCCTTTTTTCTCCGGCAAGGTTATGCGCTGGAAGATGTCGTTAACCAGGGCTACCACTGAGCCGGCGGTCTCGGCGCTCACCGGGGCAGCCCCATGGGTCTGGATAGCCTGATAGAAATCGGCCAGCAAGCGTTCCATGCCGGCGTATGCATCCAATTTGCCTCGGAGAAACCGATAGATATTGGTCAGGTTGCCCCCCAGGGCCTGGCCGCTGGTGCGCACATGGCTCCAGACCCGTTCCGCCGGCCCCGGGAGACTCCCCGGTTGCTGGCGGAGGAGCAGCAGGTCCCGGAAATTCACCGTGATGGCGCCTCGGGTGCAGGATATGGCGACCTCGTTCCTCAGGGGCCGGGACTCCAGAGACAGGTGAATGGTCCCGGATCCCTGGGGCGACGACAGCAGGCAGGTAAGAGCAGTAAGCTCGCCGTAGCAATTTGTCCTGGCGGTCACCCCCGCCACCTTGAGGTCGGGCAGAAATTCTCCCAAGATGCTTAGGTGATGGGGCAGCAGGTCCCAGATGATCTCTCCCGGCAGGTCCGTCAACCACTTGGGCGCCAGGCCGGCCCTCTTCCGCTCCAGGTAGTTGTCCGCTTCTGAAAGGGCGACATGGACCACCTCCCCCCAGGTCCCGGAAGCCAGCAGTTCTTTGACCCCCAGGATCAGAGGGTCGGTCACCCGCAGGTGATCCACGCAAACCAGCGCGTTTTTCCGGCGGGCCGCCGCGACGATTTCCTCCGCCTCCGTCACCGTGACGCACATGGGCTTTTCGATGAAGAGGTGACACCCATGTTCGAGGCACGTCAAAGCAATATCCCGGTGCGTATGCGGCGGACTGAGAATATGGACGACCTCCGGGCGGAATTCCTCCAGTAAGGTTCCAAGGTTTCCAAAAGTCCGGGGGATTTGATGCTGTTGCGCCAGAAATCCCAGGCGGATGGGGTTCAGGTCGCACAAAGCAATGCGTTGGCGATCAATAAATCGGGTAAGGTATTTAAGTTGGGTGGTGGCAATATTCCCGCATCCCACGACGCCAATTTTTAAATCTCTTTTCTCATTTAAGTTTTTATTTTCCATTTATTAATTTTATCCCTTGATAACTTGCATTCCCAGTTATGGTTGTTTCTTTGCGACCTTTTCACATTCCAGGACACAGGTAATGGTTAAAGGTAATAATAAATTAAGGCAATGTTTCTCGACAAAAGATGATAATTTTAAAATTATTTTGGTCAATCCTAAGGGTAAGATGCCAAAAACGCTGCCAGGGAATAAAATTATAGTTCGGACAAATTTTTTTATATCGAACGATCGGCTTATTAGCAGCTTGCTTAATTCTTCTGGATAGAGCGGGTTGTCATAATAACTATATCCAGTCTGGCTGACAATCCTTTTCTTATCTAAAAATTTCTTTAATGGAATTTCCATTATCTTAAAAGGGGTTTTCCAAAAATTTAGGCCTCTTTTGGAAGGAGTTGACAGAAATAATTTTCCCGAAGGTTTCAGGACCCGGTAAATCTCATCGACGGCATATTCAGGTTTGATAAAGTGCTCGATTGCTTCAATACTGGTCACTACATTAAAAGTATCGCTTTTGAAAGGTAATTGTTGCGCATCACCAATTACGCCAAATACATTTTTTCTCTTTTCTCTCCTTCTTCGGCGGTTCAGCCCCTTTATATTATAAGTAGAGATATCTATTCCGAAAATATATATCTCTTTATCAGGGAACGTATCTAAAATATCAAAGATAAAATATCCAATTCCACAACCATCGTCTAAGATGATGCATCTATCTTCCAGTTCCATGAACTCGATGATCCTTTTTTGAATGCGCTCATATTTGAATTCCCCCACTTCTCCCGGCAGTCCGAAACTTTTATGCCAATCTGCCAGGCTCTGCCACTCGCCCATTCTCTGATGATAAATTTCAATCTCGTTTCTATTCAAGACCTCTCCCCCGGCTCCGGCCGAAGGCGCCGATTCGTCGGTTAAGAAGTAGAAGATACCTTCCTTAATCGGATATTGCCTTTGGCAGGATTCACACAATAATCTTCCTTCATTTACGCCAAATTCATCTTCACGTTGAATCTCTAAAGTCATTCCCCCCTTGCATCGGGGACATGCCATACAATTCACCGGATCCATCGTATTCACCTCCATTCCGGCAGGGAAGTTAAAGGAAAACGCCTTGGCAGGGTTGCAAGGGCCCGCTATGGGTCAGGTCAGCCGGGAAGGCCGGCAGCCCCATCATGCTCACCATGTCGCTTGGGGTCGGCGCTTGCAGGGGGTTCCGGAATCACCGCCTCCAGGCTGCGATTAATCCCCTGGTTGATAAAGCGGATGTCGAACCTGGCGATGCTTTGCCGGGCCTGGCTTTCCAGGCGCTGCCGCAGGGCCGGGTCGCGATAGAGTTCATGGATGGCTTCGGCCAGAGCCGTCTCATCCCCAGGTTCGAAGAGCCGGCCGTTGATGCCGTCGGTTATGATCGCCTTGATGCCGTTCAGCCGGGTAGCCACCACCGCCCGCCCCAGCGCCAGATATTCGAAAATCTTAACGGGGTAGATACAATCCAACTCCGGAAACCGCGGAAAGGGATAGAGGCAGACATCCGCTTGTTCAATTAGCCTCAGCACCTCGTGGTTGGGTTTTTCACCCAGATAATCAACGATGTCCTGCAACCCGAATTCGTCAAGGGTATGGATCAGCCACTCATAATCCTCCGCTTTGGTGCTGCCTATCAAGACCAATCTGAGGGAGGGAATTCGGCCGGCCAGATTCCTGGCGGCACCCAGCATCGTGTCCAGACCCCGGCTTCGGCTGACGTACCCCACATAGAAGACGGTGAAGCGCTCGTTCCGGGGAGAGAGCCCCAGGGGGATGATCCTCTCAAGGTCGATGCCGTTGGGAACCGATATCATCCTCTCGGGGGTAACCCCATAAGTGCTGGATAAAATCACCGGCATCCCCACATCCAGTCGCTCCCCCTGAGTGATGACCAGATCAGCATACTTGAGCAGGAATCTGAACGAGAGGTCACGGCCGAAGAGGAACAGAAGCTTTATATAGGATGGGCGTGGTTGTCGCCGGTAGTCGTGCAGCGGCAGACCCGGGTCGTCACAGATGTCCACTACCCACGGGACTCCCGTCAGCAGTTTCAGGAGAAAACCCCGATACAGGTAGTAATAATGAATGCCATAAACGGCCTGGAAGCGATATTTCCGGTAAATCAGCCAGAAGTCGCACCAAGTCAGGAGCCGGAACGCCAAATCATGAATAAAGCCCGGACGTCCATTCCGTCGGCGATGAATGACCGCACCCGAGTCGAGGATGTCCTTGGGCACCTCCACGTCGCTGCGGGTCATCAGGATCAACCGATAGCGCCTGGCCAGGTTGACGATTCGTTGAGTCATCACCGCGCTAGGCCCGCGAAAATGGAAATAGTAAGGGCAACAGACCGACGAACGGAGCTGCGGCTCGGTCTCACCCCCGGAATTCTTTGCATCCATCAGTTCTTCTTCACGATACGCCGAGATCGGCCAAGCCGCCGCTCCCTATTGCTTTCAAAGAGGATTATGGCCTCTTTTCTCTATCCCTGAATGTTATAGTTAATCGTTGCGGTTAAGCCAAACTTAGAATTCCCATTCGTTGATGTTCTCCCCCTGGCTCACCGCCACGATGCGTTCCGCCGCTTTCCCGTCGCCGAAGGGGTTACGCCAATTCCTGGGCGACCCCAATGACTGGGCCGTCATGGTCAATATCTTTTCAGGATCAGTCCCGGCAACGGTGTTGGAACCAACCTCTACGGTTTCCTGGCGTTCGGTGTTTTCTCGCAGGGTGACGCAAGGCACTTTCAGAATGCAGCTTTCCTCCTGGATGCCGCCGCTGTCGGTAAGAATTACCCTGGTATGGGAGAGAAGCATCAAAAAATCAAGGTACCCCACCGGATCAATTATTTTAAGATGGTCAATCCTGGCAATGTCCTCGGTTAACTGAAAAATATCGAGGCGTTTCCTGGTTCTCGGATGCAACGGCAGGAGCATGGGCAAGTTAACTTTTTCGCTAATTTGCCATAAGCCGGCAAAAATATTTTTCAGGACATCCACGTTATCGACATTCTCTTCCCGATGTAAGGTGATCAAAATATAACCGTGGTCTTTCTGAGATAACTTTTTTAGGATATCACTTTTTGCTTTGGCAATCTTTATATGTTTTGCCAAGGCATCCACCACGGTGTTGCCGGTCAGGGAAATATGCCCCTTTACGTTATCTTCTATCAGGTTTTGTTTGGCCCGGGCCGTAGGGGCAAAAAGATATTCCGAAATATGGTCGATGATGACCCGGTTGTGCTCTTCGGGCATTCGCCAATCGTTGCTTCGGAGCCCCGATTCCACGTGCCCCACTTCGATTTGCAACTTTCTGGCCGCCAGCGCGCCGGCCAGATTGGTGTTGGCATCCCCGCAGACCAAAACCAGCCGGGGTTTCTCCTGGAGCAGCACCGCTTCGATGCCCGCCAGCATATGGCCGGTCTGTTCCCCGTGCAGGCTTCCCGGCCGACCAGACGGAAGTTGATGCAGAGGCTCCGGTAACTCCAAATCCTCAAGAAACTTGCGGTCCATCCGGTAAGAATAGTGCTGCCCGGTGTGCAGCACAAAATGCGGTATCTTTCGCCTGGCCAATTCTTTGATAATGGGACTCATTTTGATAATTCCCGGGCGGGTCCCCACCACCACGCAGATGGAATCGGACAGTTCCCGTGGGCTCAGGATCTTGACGCCGTTTTCAGTCATTTATAACTCCTCAATATGGTGGCAATAAAGAGCTTGACTACCGCCAGGTAATTATCAACTTTCCCCTGAGCCACAGAGTTACTTTTTCCCACCAAGGTCTGTACCAGATAGAGCATTAAATAAGCAGACGCCCGACCAAGCATAATAATAGCAGTATACCAGAGAAATAAATTAAACGAAAAAGGCTTGAAAATCATTTGCCGGACTTTAATTCTACTTTCATAAATCTGCAATATTCTTTTCTGAGGGATCTTGCTGCTACGATTTCTTAAATGTATTAAACGCTTATTGCGTTAGCTCCGCAAATGTAATGGTCGATGTATTTAAGCAAGCATGAAGCATGCGGTTGAACATTTGCGGTTCCCAGAAGCGACGGTTAAACCGGTAACAGAATTCTGCT
>Ga0172375_10012905_pt1 | contig 10434 bp, 6 predicted proteins | sample LakKiv1m_FD_114537 | JGI IMG/M metagenome (GOLD analysis project Ga0172375, IMG submission 114537) | Freshwater microbial communities from Kabuno Bay, South-Kivu, Congo - kab_092012_11.1m | ecosystem: Environmental > Aquatic > Freshwater > Lake | place: Democratic Republic of the Congo...
ATCTTTTGATTTTTCTTCTTGGATTGCCCAAGAATGCTCAACATCTCTGGGTCAAATGTAAAGCCCTCCAGAGCCCGCAGAATTTCGCCCTTATAATCATCCCAGTTCATCCGCTCGTCCCTTTCGAGTTCCGCTCAAGGCCATATCCCCCTGGAAGGCTGAGCAATCCTCCGTCCTCAAAAATGTTCGCCGTAACCGTTCCCGGGTTCAAAGGTTCAGGGGTTCAGGGGCTCAGGGTTGCATTTCTGCTCCCCGGATTCCACGTTGGAGACGGATTGTCTTACGAAAACCCCCCGTGCTCACCGTTGCCCCCGATAACCGGTCGCCCATTGCAACCCATTTAGCGAAGACAGACTACTTCGATAGGTTTTCGGGTCGTCAATTCTGTCTTTGTCCCCAACCCTGAATCCCGCTTAAGCGGGAAACCCGGAACCTGTGAACCCTTACAAAACAGGATAGCAGCCTCCCTATTCATAATAAATGGCCTTTGTCCCTTCTCTGTCCATCTGAAACGGCAACACTCTCAGCCCCATGTATTTCTGGAGGTATGCATGATCCTCTGAATAGATAAGGAGAAATCCTGTGCCTCCGGCCCCGAGCAATTTGCCGCCCTTTGCATTATAGCGCCGAAATTCCTCATATAATTTGTCGATGGCCCCATTGGAAATCCCACTCGCAAGCCGCTTTTTCAGAAGCCAGCCTTCATGCAGGATCCTCCCAACCGCCTCCAAATCCCCCGCCTCCATTATCGTTCGCAACTCGCCGGCCAAACCCACCATTTTCTGTGCAATCCGAAATCTCTCGGGATCCAAAAGGTTCTTTTTCTGTTCCGCCAAGATATCTCCCGCGCTTCTATTTCCCCCCACATGATATAGACACAGCCTCTCCTCCAACCTCTCTCGCAGTCCCTGCGTCAGTACAATTGGCGTTATACTGACGGTCTCATCACTTTGAAATTGGATGTGGTTTATGTTTCCAAAGGCAACCGCATATTGATCTTGCTTCCCGATCGGCGCCCCCAGGATAGAGATCTCTATCTCGCAGGCCTCCCGTGCGAGTTCTGCCTTCGAGACCACTTGCCCCTTAAACGTATATAGGGCATTCAATAGCCCAACGGTGAAGGCGCTGGAGGAGCCAAGCCCTGTCCCTGCTGGAACGTCTGCAAAACTCGCGATCTCGATGCCCCGCTCGATGTGGACCTTTCTCAATGCCTCTCGAATAAGAGGATGTTCGATTTGATCCACCGAGCATACATCTTCCGTTTTGGAGTATTTCAGGCGGATTTTATCGTGGAAATAGGGATGAATGACAATATACATGTATTTGTTTATTGCCATGCTAACAACAGCCCCAAAGCCGTTCTTGGAATAGAACTCCCTCAAGTCGCTGCCGCCGCCAGCGAAGCTCACCCTAAATGGCGTGCGTGTTATAATCATTACAATGTCACTCCACAATCCGGCTCAGGTATTATATCGTGTTCGTTTCACGTGCCAGTCCTGTCAGGCCTTCCATGTTGCGAGATCTTTGAATATTTGGAAAACGTGCAAAAAAGCCTTTTGATGACAGGGGATTGACAAAAATCGTCACCGAGTTTCAGGCGCCCTTTCCAAGTCCGAATTGTCTCCAATATACCCGACTTCAACAGAGATTGCAACTCCCAATCACCCCGCTTCAACAACAGGTTTGGGAGACGCCCAAAGGCAACGAAATATCCCCAAATGGATAATAGAACGGGAGGCATTCAATCCAGTTCAAATATGGCAAACAAGACAGCATCCTCATGATAATCGTCGCGGGCGACTATGGCGCCATGATGAGATTTCGAAAGGTCATGGCGCCGGTTTGAACCGTCGGGGACTTGATTTTGGTGGTATTGGGTGTTTGTGACGTGAAAGAGGCATTCCAGCCGCCCTCAACGATGATCACCCTGGATTCATTAAGGGTAAAGGCTTCCGGGTACGTTCCCTCAGCAACCTTTATGGTGTGGGCGTCATAGGGAGCATCGATAGCGGCCTGAATAGTGGTATAGCAAGGGCAATGGTCGCCGCATGTCTGGTCATTCAGACTTACGTAGACTATCCCCTCAAATGGCTGGGTGGCAAACGGGAGGTCTGCCCCATAGCCTGTTCCGGCGCTATTGGTGGCGTAGGCCCTGACGTGATAGGCGGCGCCGAGGTTCAGCCCTGTGATAGTGCTCTGGAAAGCCCCTGTGCCCGTGCCATTGATCGTCTTGCTGTTACTCGTAGTGGGATTGTCCGTGGTGCTCCAGCAGACACCCCGGGCCGTGACTGTATCTCCTCCATCGGATGTGACGTTTCCCCCGCTGGTGGCACTGGTTTGGGTAATGGCGGTCACTGCCGTGGTGGTCACGGTCGGGGTCGTCAAGGTCTTGAAGGAGACCTCGTTGCCGTAGGAAGTGCCTGCGCTGTTGGTGGCATAGGCCCTTACATAGTATGTGGTGTTTGCGGTCAGGTCTGTGATCGCGCTGGCAAAGCTGCCGGTCCCGCTCCCATTGGTCGTCTTGCTGTTACTCGTAGTGGGATTGGCCGTGTCACTCCAGCAGACACCCCGGGCCGTGACTGAAGCGCCGCCACTCGAGGTGACATTCCCGCCGCTTGAGGCGGCATCGCAGGTTATAGCAGAAACAGACGAGGTAGTGACCGTTGGTGCGGTAATCGGCACGGTATACGCATGAAGGGGGAATTGGTCCACGTTACCGGAAAAAGTGTAGGCCGAATCACAGATCCCGTCCCCGTCGCTGTCTGGCGTCGTCTGGGAAAATCCGTATCCATCCGGGGTTGCCCAGAAATTGCCCCCCAAATATGGCCCGCCCACGATGTTTGTCCCAGCCGTCTTGGCAATATTCCATTGGTTGCCGGTGCAGGCGCCGTCGAAGCCGACGTTTTCCACCGAATTGCTAAAGTAATTGTCATAGATGGTGTTGTTGGTGGCATCGTAAAGCCAGATGCCTCTGTCCTGGTTCTGCGTGATGGTGTTGCCCTTTATCACATTTCTGTAGGACTCTTTAATATTGATCCCGATGGGGTTTTCACTCGTCGTGTTTCCGCTCAGGATGTTATCATGGGAGCTGTCCGCCAAAGAGATCCCATGATCGTTTCTATTGGCCGTATTGTTGCTGATGGTGTTGTAGGCGTTCTCGAGGTGCAGAATAATCCCGGCAAGGGTGTTGTTGTTGGCCGTATTGTTGATGATGGTATTATTTATATTAACACATTGATATCCATCTAAAACAATCCCATTTTGATTATAATTCGCCATATTTCCTTTTAGTGTCGTATCTTCTGCCTTCCATAAGGTAATTCCCTGATTGTTACCCGTTGTCGTGCAGTTTTCGAGCGTTCCGTTGTATATCGATTCAAACAAGATCCCATGGTATTTTTTTTCCACCTTAAGATTCTTTATATGCACGTTATCCGACCCCAGATATGCCCAAGTTACCTGCACGCCACACCTATTAGGCCCTTTATCCTCTGACGGGGGGCCGGAACCGGTGATCGTTTTCCCTCTGCCATCCAGCGTCACATCATCACAATAGATACGGATTGCAGAATAAGTGTTGGTATAGAAGGTGTCCCCTTCAAAAGCCAAATAATAGTTCCCCGGCTTCTCTATCTGCCAGTACCCGTCATTAGCATGATATTCCGGGCTGTTAAAGTTAAGCGGTATTTCTTCCGCAAATGAGGTAAAAGTTATCCCAATCGAAATAACCACCAATAAGACAGCAAAAAGGACTTGGGGCAACAGCCGCATCATCAAATTCACATTCATCGTCATCTCCGCATGGGTTAAGCATTTTCGTCCTTGCGCCATCTGACAACACGACGTCGGGCAATCATCAACAGGGCACAAGTCCTGGTTATGGAAATCCCTTCGTCTTTTGCATGTTCAATCATTACCAGGATCTCTGTCTTCTGTTCTTCCTCCAACCACTGCCCTTTTATCTCTCCCACTAGCCCCCATTCGTTTTTTTTCGAAGGATTGCCAACTCGACAGAAAGATCGGCAAGAGCCCGCTCCTTCTCTTCCAGCTCCTTTTTTAATGCGTCGTAGTCTTCCTTGGAAACTGTCTTTCGCTTTGCGCCAGGACGATCAGCCAGTCGCTCAAGGGCGCCTTCCTTCACTTTCCGGCGAATACGGGCCAAATCGGTCGAATAAATCCTTCACGCCGTAAAACCTCACCTACCTGACACTGGGGGGACTGTGTTTCCAGGAATATCTGGTATTCTTTCTCGCGGGTTAGAAACCGCCTCTTTGGTTTTGTTGTTTGCTCTACACTCATGATATCCTCCTTTCCTTTCACCCGGGGAGGGGGTAACTCCAGTCGCCCTACGGGCTCCCTCCGTTACCCCCTCCCCGGTCATCATAGCATGTAGTGTAATTCAATCCAACTGTTAAGACATAACTTCAGAAACGGCGCGAGGATCACTCGAATGCCTAAACCCTACAGCGCATACCATAACCCCCTCAATTCCTGGTTTTGGCGAAAATCCTTTTCGTTTCCTGTTAGGAGAACCGAAAATTGGGCGATGAGGGTGAAAGTTACGGCTTCAAGGCTGGATTATGTATCTTCACGTTGAGCAATTTTCAATTTTTTGGTTGGCATCTGCTTGAAAATCGCTGTAAACTGGCTTATGTGACACGTAAGTCTGATGCATTCGTAAAAAGTCAGAAAATGCCCTTTTTCGTCATCCCGGCGAAAGCCGGAATCCAGTAAAATCATATAGTTAATATCCTTCTGGACCCCGTCCCGCCATTCGGCGGGATTCACCGGGGTGACGACTTTTTACGAGTCCATCAAGTTTGATGCACGTATTAATTTAACATCAATGAGTTTGAAATTATGTCTGCCCTGGGACTATACTTTTTTTTACTTTTTACCATCGCTCATTATGTTTCAGTCCCCCTCTGGTTGAAACGTTTTGCCGGGGGCGAGTTTTCTTCCTTGGAGGAGTATCTATTTTATGCGGTCTTTTTCTCGGTGGGGAGTTTCTATGTCGTTCTTCACGTCATTGCGTTGCTGGGAGGCATTTGCCTGTGGAAAGGGCTTATTGCCATCTCAATTCTCCATTTCTGCCTCTGGCAGCCATTTGTGAAGATTACCTTTTTTCGACATGACAAAGACCATAACCTCCATTCCATAAAACTGCTTGATATTATAGTATTTATATTGATAGCTGCCACAATTGCCCAAGGGATAAATCTTGCTTATCAAAATGACATTATTTCCGGATTTGATGCCTTGCATTATCACGTGCCCCACATGGCCAATTTCGCTGCCGGTGAGCCCTTTCTTGGGCTATTACCCACATCCGATGTTTATCCAATGTCGCATAATCTTCTGGGAAGCTGGTTCTTCCTTGGGCTTGACTCGCCCCTTGCTGTTGATTGGATAAATATCCCCGCATTCATCCTAATTATTTCGTCATTCTCCTTCCTGTTCAGACTGCTCGCACATCGTTCCGGTTTTTTATGGGCACTCCTGGTGGTTTTTATCCTGTTCTCCTCGCCCCTGTTGAACGCAAGTGAAAACGTTTCCTCCGAGCTGTCTTATGCGTCGAGCTATCTCATATTATTTACAATAATTACGTCGATTGCTGCAAAAAAGCAATGGAATCGCCTTCAATGGATTGCCCTTTCCCTCTCTCTGGGCTTGGTCGTCAGTACCAAGTCTGTTGCTTTACCGTTGACGTTAATAACCGTTATTAGTTTTGCGCTGCTACGGCTAATCGGTCTTTTTAAATTTGAAATATCAAAACCCGAAATAAAATACCTCCCATTATATATCTTTTTGTTTATCTTCAGTGGAGGCATCTGGCTTTTTCGCAACTGGTATCTATTTGGCTCTCCAATCGCCCCATTAGGGTTTTCCATTTTCGGGATCCAGATCTTCGAAGGCATAGATCATGATCAATACAAATACTTCATGTCCGTTCTCAAAGATATACGAGACATCCCCGACTATCACTTTTTCCACCATCTATATGCAACTGTGCAAAAATGGTATGGCAAATACTACATTTTTCTCTTCGCCTTTTCCGGGGCGTTATTTTTTGACACCTTTCTGTTCTGTTCCCCTTATGGGAGAACAATCGTTAATCCACCCGAAACCCTTAGGGTGAAATATGGATTGCTTATCCTTTATATTTCCACTTTTATGATTCAAGGGCGCGTTCTCATGGGGGCCCCATGGTCGAGTCTGAACTCTTTTGACGGGTTAAGTCTCCGATTCATTGTGCCTTTGGTCGTATGTTCTTTCCCTTTGTTCTTTTCATTCGTCATACCACAAAAGTCAAATACTGGAATAAGGAACTATTCAGGCTGGATTGCCTCATTGGCCCTCCTGCTAATCAACTTCTATCTCTATTGGACAACCCCTTATAACAGCATGGGTCTCGTTCGGTATCCCTCCTTCTTCTGGATTTGCTCGGCGGCTGTACCGTTCATTGCGTGGGCCCTACATGCCCACGGCTTTTTTCATCAAATAAAGGCAATCCATGCATTGCCATGGCTCCTGGTCTTGTTGACTTTGCTTTATGGGGATATTTTAGGGAAGTTTTTTAGGGCGTCGGCCAATGCAAAATTGGCCTTTCATCGCGACGTCAGTCGTTATACATCAACCGGGAAAACAGAGATTAAGTATAAGGAAGTTCCTTTGAAAATGAGTGAGTTGGAAGAAAAAAACAACTTGTCATGCATGACCAAACGGTTTTTCCTGTTAACCCGCTTTGATTTTCCGCTTTATCTGCTGGGACCCCTTTATGATAATGATAATCGTGTCTTAGACATTCACACGTATTCTCTTCGGAAAGGAGCGAAAAAAATCGGTTTTCGCTTTGAACCTGACAAATATTGTGAATTCCTCATTGTTGCCAAAAACCCTGCCTCAAACAAGGAAGAAGGCCCAAAAGATATCGATCTAGTCAAAAGCCAGGTGGCCGATTTCCTTCCTGACGACGCACGCATAGTACAACCGTTTTGTACGGATAACTACAAGATATATGAAGTTGTACCTAAAAGAATAAGCATAGACTTGCGATCGTTAGAGGGTTCAAAAAAAATCCTTAAAGATGGCGCCTTGTATAAACCTTGGGGAGGGACCTTAACATCTAAGGACTATTTTTTCCAAAATGGACGATATCGGCTGGAGATTGTTGGGAAGGGGACTGAACTCAACGGGATAAATTGTCATTTGAAGATTTTTTTAGGTTCCGATCTTGTTCATGAATGCTTTCTGGCCAAGCATGAACAGGCTATAGAGGTCCTTTTCGAATGCCCTGAAGACAAATTCGAAAAAATAGTCATTGATTTTGTTAATGATGCCAATAACCCTCAAACAAAAGAAGATAGAAATGTTGAGTTGAAGTCCATTACAATCAAAGCTCTATAGGTTTCACCCCGATGTTGCATTAAAATTCCCCCGAGTTGATAGAATATGCTACCATGCAAGCACCGACCTCGACGATCGACGTCCCGCTTTTAGCGGGAGACTTCATTAAACGGATCTTCCCCCCGTTAATCGCCTCGAAGGCGATGTAACATAGAGAACCAGTGTTTTAAGTCAGGTATCTCTGAACTCGGCATGTATTCTTTCTTTTTCAGTCTCTGGTTCAAATCTCCGTCTTTCTTGTCTTTTGCACTTCAGGTCCTCCAGCAACCGTCGGTTTACACTTAGGAGATCAGCCAAAAAGGCCACCACAATGGTCTGGAACCCGATCCCGATTAAAATACTGGCCAGAATAAGGGACTGAACACGGCCGGCTCCCGCCCCTGAAAAATAGTACCATAAAAATCGCACACCAGTGATGGTTCCCAGGAGGAAGAGCGTTGTGCCAATGGTCAGAAAAAATCGAAATGGTTTATAGACCACAAAAATCCGCAAAATCGTCACAATGGACCTGGAAATATAGGAAGGGATGTTCTGAATGAGCCTCGAAGGACGAAGATAGGCATTGGTCCTTATGGGTACCCATGTGATGGGAATCTCCTTTTGCCCAGCCTGGATGATGGTCTCAAGGGTATAGGTGTAGTTGTTGAACACATTGAGCTGCCTTGCAGCTTCCCGTGAAATAGCGCGAAAACCACTCGTGGCATCCGGGATGTCCGTCTTGCTGGCAAGGCGGACGGTCCAGCTCCCCAGTTTCTGTAGCCATTTCTTGATGACCGAGAAATGCTCGATCTCCTGAATGGGCCGGGCCCCAACCACGATCGCAGCCTTTCCGGCCAAGATCGGGGCGATCAGTTTTGGAATATCCTCGGCATTGTATTGGTTGTCCGCATCCGTGTTCACAATGATGTCGGCCCCCCGCTCCAGGCTCGCCTCAATGCCCGTCATGAAGGCCCTTGCCAAGCCCATATTTTGGGCATGGGAAACGCAATGATCCACCCCATGGGCCCTGGCCACCTCCACCGTCTTATCCGAGCTTCCATCATCAACGATGAGCCATTCCACCTTCTCGACGCCCTCCAATTCGCGTGGAAGGCATTGAAGAGTCGCGGGAAGGGTCTCCTCTTCGTTAAAGCAAGGAATCTGTATAATGAGCTTTTTCAAAGGGTTGTCCTCATGTATTCAAGGTTGAGGTTTTGAGGTTCTGGATGATTCAGGAACTGGCTCCCTTCTCATCCCGTCCGGTGGCGTATCACTGATCTCGATGGAATGGACATCCACCCCCAATTTTCTCGGGTCTTCATTGATTCCCACCTCTTTTGGGACAAACGTAGGCGAGACAATCCGAATATCGTTTATAATTTCTGGACTGCCCTCAATGTCATAGGTGTAAGCGTCTCCCACCTTCGCATCAAATCTCTGACTGATTCCATTAATATAAAGCTCAGGCGCCGGCCATTTTTGATTTTTCAAGAAGGGGTTCCATCCATAGGTATGAAGGATTACAAAACGGTCGCTCGGTCTCAACAAGTAATCAATATTCTGGATGATCCCGTTTCCATTGGTAAACTCGGTGCCATGGAAGTTCACCAGATCACCCACCATACGGTAAGGGTAAATGATGTTGTCGTCGCAGCGATCCTTAATCACGATGGATGCTATATCTACCCCCAGTTTCCGTGAATCCTCGCTAATTCCCAGCTCGTTAGGAACAAAAAAGGGGGAGACGATCCGAATCCCCTGTATGACCTCGGGATCCCCTTGAATGCTATAGGTGTAGGCATGTTTCCTCGTAGAATAGAATGCCTGCCGGGTCCCGTTGATATACACCTCGGGGGCAGGCCATGTATGGTCCTTCAGAAATGGGTTCTGTCCTCTCGTATGGAGAATGACAAATCGGTCTTCCGGGTCCAACGGGGTGTGGATGTTCTTGATGATCCCCTCCCCATTGGTCCATTTCGCTTCATGAAAGTTCACCAGGTCTCCCTGCTTCTCCTCGGGATAGATGATCTTTCGGGTCAGCATAGACTTATTGGCCTTATGAAGATAAAGGTTTGTTTGGAATGGATAATATCGCGTCGGAATCCCTCGGCTTTTCTCAAAGTCGCCAGCCGAATAGGGGATCTGCTTAATGAAATCGACAAAAGGGATTTGCAGACGGTGTCTTGAAAGTACAAAGAGGTCCCCAAATTGAAGCATCAGTTTTTTCCCTTGAATGGTCTCAAGGTCAAGCATCAGTTTTAGGTTGAATGTGTTTAAATTGAAGAAAAGTGAGAGGGGCGTCTGGATCAACCAGTTCCATGGGGGCTCCATGCGAACCAGCAACAGAAGATCCTCTTTCTGCATGGTTTCCTGAACCTCCTTCAAAGGGGAATAGACTTCGCCAGCGCTCTTTCCAAATTGATGGGACGTGAAATACAAGAAATAGACCCCCATGGCCAGACTCAATCCAATCGCCCACCCTTTCCCCCACCTCCCCTTGCGATACCATGCACCCAGCACCAGACAGACCGCCAGGAGTGAAAAGGGGACCACTTCGCTTACCAGGTATCGGCCGTAATAGTATTGATGCGGCAGGTAGAACATGATCACCGTCTGGGAAAAATAAAAACAGGCCAGAAAAAATACGAAAAAGGCCCAAGGGGGCTCCTTTTGTCGAGGGAAAAACCTCAATATGCCATAGACAAAGATCCCAAATCCAATGGGGGAGAGATAGAGCATGGCGACAAAGATGCTGGCGTGTTGAAGCGATTCCCATCCACGGCCTCCCGGGACATCTTGCAAACCGGCATATATGTCTGTAAAGGCAATGGCGTAAGTCTTCCGCAGTGCGAAAAGGAAAACAAGCATGAGGATGGCCCAGAGTATCCAGTAGGCATTTTCTCCGACCTTCCTCAGGGTCACATGCCTGTCCAAGAGGGCTGCCCCTTTTCCTCGAAAGAACCAGGCAAGGAGAAGAATTCCCACCCCCAAGCCTGCCGGGAAGCCCAGCTTCCTGTCCGCCCCGGAATGGAATGCCACAGAAAAGAC
>Ga0172375_10012907_pt1 | contig 10433 bp, 8 predicted proteins | sample LakKiv1m_FD_114537 | JGI IMG/M metagenome (GOLD analysis project Ga0172375, IMG submission 114537) | Freshwater microbial communities from Kabuno Bay, South-Kivu, Congo - kab_092012_11.1m | ecosystem: Environmental > Aquatic > Freshwater > Lake | place: Democratic Republic of the Congo...
ACCCGTTGGTCCGGTTACTCCTGTTGCGCCTGTTGATCCTGTTGGGCCAGTAACGCCTGTTGCTCCGGTGGCTCCCGTGGCTCCGGTGGGGCCAGTAACGCCTGTTGCTCCGGTACTACCCGTCGGGCCGGCAACTCCGGTAGCTCCGGTTGCTCCCGTCGGACCGATACTGCCGGTAGCACCTGTTGCGCCCGTCGGGCCCCCGCCTCCGGTACCGCTTGCTCCCGTCGGACCGTCTACTCCGGCACTCCCCGAGTCCCCACGCGCTCCGCTTCCCCCGACGGCGCCGTCTTTGCCGCCGGTTCCGACGGGTCCGGTAGCGCCTGTTTCCCCGCGCTTCCCGTTTTGGCCCTCTGCCAATTCTTTTTGCGCCGGCTCAATGATCCGCTCAATGACCCGCTCGACCTGCAACTGCTGGGGGATGCTCACCTCTTTCACCGCGTCAGGAAGATAAATTTTCATAAGTTTGGCAGTCATCACGGCTTGGGGCTCCAACGCGACCGATACGGTATCGCCCAGTATCTGCCCTACGCGGGAAAGAGGTACTGTATCAGAAGAACCTAAGACCCGACTGTCTTTCACTTCCGAAATCACATCCGGCGCGGAGGGGGGTTGGGTGAATTTAAAAAACTCGGCAGTCGCAAACGGACAGAACAGAAACCCACCGAAAATGAAGAAAAAGATGAATATGTTCACTCCGACGACGACACCCAGAAACAAAACGATCGAGCGGGTCGTGAGGTGGAGCGACTGCACGGTTTTGTAGGTAGTCAAAAAAACGGTACGGACGGAGGAAGAAAGAGTTTTCTGGTCCGCATCGCTTGCGGCAACCTCTCCGCCTTCCACATCCAACTTCCTGGCATCCCGTACCAGTTCTTTCTGGGAAGAAAGATACGTTTCCAAATCGCTCACGCGGAATTTCCGGTACTTGTTTTTTGCCCGGACAGAGGGAATGATATTGTTATCTGCTAACCGGCGAAGAAGGGATGGTGTGACATGGAGGCGTTTGGCCGCTGTTTTCACATCCAACAGGTCGCCGTGTTTAAGTGTCGTCAGGTCACTGAGAGCAAAAAAACGGTTTTTTCCGTCCAGCCGGCGGGCTTTCAATTTTCCCGAGCGCTCCCACCGCCTGAGGGTATCCATGGAAACGCCCAAGTATTCCGCCGCCTGCCCGATGAGAAGAAAATCAGATGCCATAGACCCCCCTGCAAACCTGCACACTACCTAGGTATCCAGCCTCAAAAACATTCACAAAACAAATTATTGACGGCCAACATATGCGGGAAAAAAGAGGTTTTATAACACGAAAAAAAATCCTGTGGGGATTCAGGAAGATGTATATTTTTAGTATTTCGTGGTTGGCGTGTCGGTATTTCATCCTGATTTCATGAATACCAAAATGCAATTCCTTCCCGAAACAAGAAATGTATATATCCTAGTAATAATAACAATAGACCGTCCGTGAAATGGTTGTCAAGGGGCAGGAAATTTTTGAAAAATTTTTATGGAAAAATACTTTTTTTTGTACACGAAATCTGCTCAACTTTTATACCAGTACGACAGGACGGATGATGATTTTTGGAAATAATGAAACGGCATATTTTCGGAATTGTGAAATTATGGGAATATCAGTGAATCACAGCAAACAATGATTTACGATTTACGATGTACGATGTACGATCTGCTCTATGGTTTCGGGGCGGGGGTGGCGGAGGCAGTCGAGGATGGAGCGATGTAGTTCATAAGCGATACGCGGTCTTTGCCCAGAATCACCAGGAAGTCTACACCAGCTGGCGGCCGGTATTCCCCATCCGGAAGATTGGATACTGTGAGGCGAAGCCGGTTTGCCAAGCTTTGGGCTGCATCCTTTTTGTTACCGACGACATCCACAATGATGGACTTTTTGTAATCCCCACGGCTTGCGTTTTCATTACCAACTACGACGCTTTTAGGTTGGACAAACGTCAGTTCCGCCTCAAACGTCTTCATGTCATAGGGGGTCCCCATGCCGTTTCGGAGTGCAACAACCGGGGTGCCTTCGATCTGTTCATAGGATGTCGAGGGGATGGCATCAAGGGGCGCAAAGGCGATGATTTCATTGGTGTAAGGCCGGAAAAGGATGGCCTTTCCACTCTCTTTATAGATAAGAAGCTTGTCGCCGTTGTGGACATTGGCAAAAAACGGGTGGTTCCTCAGCGTCTCCTCATTGTCGATAATGGCAACCGGTCCAGCCGGACCATGTGAGCCGTTCAAATATGCAAACGGGCTGTCCTGAAAACTCACAAAATTCGTCATGCTTGAGAGGTATATCGTATTCCCGGACCCGGGAGTCTTACTGTCGGGAGAAAGCATCGTATCCACTGATTCTGATGTCCCTGACAGGAAAAACTGTACGCTGGAGCCTGACAGGTCACCGGAGTCCGTAGCTGCAGCCAATACGACTTCCCGAAACGACAACGCAGGCAGGATGGATGACGGTTTCTCAAGAGCAAAACCCAGGATATTCTGACGCTGGTGCACCGTCAGCGGACTCTTCGTCGGGACAAAAACGAACAAAAGGAATAAAACGATCACCGTAAACGGAAGAATTTTCCAGAATTGCGAAAAAATGGATTTTTTCTGCGGCTTCGGAGGGACGGGGGGCACGGACGGCGGCGGGACGAGCAATTCCACGGGCTTAACCTCCAGCAGAGGGGGAACCGTCTGTTCCTTTCCCTCTTGGTGAACGTCTACCGGTTTTGGCGGAGACGGCAGAAGGAGCGTCTCGTCCCTCTCTCCGGCAACAGAGGGGAGTGCGTGTTTTTTCTCTCCCGCCGGCTTTTTCTTATGGGTCAGATGGACAATCGCATGTTTCTCTTTCAGCGCGTTTAGGTCCTCTTCTTTGTAATACCGGTAGCCGGATTTCGATGACGTAAAGGCAAGCATCTTTTTATCTCCCCAGCGCCGCAGAGTCCAACGGGAAACGCCTAAAAATTTGGCTGCTTGCGCGGTAGATATTTTTTTATGTGTCGGCAGGGTGTCGGACATACCAGATAGTAGATGTTCGACCTTTGCATTGTACACTGTCGAAACATCCTATTTATCTTATTAATACAATCTGTTTATTATCCAGATAGCATACTGTTTCATGCAAAGGACAAACAGCGTGTCAAAACATTCACTACCTGGCATAGAAAACTGCACACACAAAGTTTTCGGTGTACAATATCCATCACACCACGAAGCAGTAATGCTGTCAAGTAGGATGAAAAAAGATTTTTCAGAACACTCGGAACTTTCAGAATACTCAGAAAACTCAGAGTGTCAGAGAATCAGATACATCAGAATACTCAGAAAACTCAGAGTGTCAGAGAATCAGATACATCAGAAAACTCAGAGTGTCAGAGAATCAGATAATCTGACTTTCTGAGTTTTCTGAGTTTTCTGAACCTCATAACTTATTGGACCATCATCCTCAACTGCTCCCGGGCCTGGAGAAAATTGACGTTGTCAGGAACAATTTTTAGAGCCTCTTCGATATGGTAAAAAGCAGTTTGATAGTCTTTTTTACGGAAATAAATTTCTGCCAATGTTCCATGGGATTGCCACAACTGCGGATTGAGGGAAAGGGCCTTTTCATACATGAGCGTTGCGTCGCCGGTCTCCCCCATGATGCGATATGATTCAGCCAGATTGTGATAGGCTTCCGCATACTCAGGATTGAGGGATATCGCCCGCAGGAAGCTCTCTGCCGCCCTCTGGTGATCGCCGCGCCGGGCATAGACATCGCCCATATTGTTCCACGTATAAGGAACCGCCGGAGACGAGTAAGCTGTGGCGATCCAGAGCGTATCCTCATTGGCCCAATCGCGGTTGCGGATAAGGGTGCGGATAAAAAGCGATCCGATGACAGTCGCCCAAAAAAGTATATACGCCGCAAAGAAAAACCGGGTCGTGCGGATATCACCGTTTGCCCTCTTTGCAACCACATGCATAATATATTCAAATAAATACAAAATAAGTACAAATAGACCAATCACACTCAAATATGCATACCGTTCCGCGACGACCCATGCAATTTTTAAAGGAGTCAACGTCGGTAAAAGCGGAACAATAAACCACACCAGCCAGAAACAAAGCTTTCTGTTTTTTATCATAGTGATAATAATGCTGATACTGTAGATCAGAAAAACACAAAACCGGATACTATATTCATATTTGCTTGGCATGAATACCCCGTGGTAGAAGGCCAGATCCTTTGGCCACACGATGAGCTGAAAATAGGTGGTGAGAGACAACGGCAGTTGGATGAGCGGATTGTATAATCCTGCGTTCAGTGACCCGGACATGCCGGTAACGCCGACGAGCCTTCCTGGAATCTGGACAACATACATCAATATAAAAAACACACTTAATATAAAGTAAGGCATCAATTTCTTCCACCGGATCCTGAGGTTTCCAAAACAACATTCATAGAGGAAAAAGAGAAAAAACAATACAAATGCTTTCTCGGAAAACAAACAGGAAACAAAATACACGACATAGGACGAGAAAAGATATCTCCATACGGTCTTTTTTGGCGCCCGCGCCTTCAGATAGAGATAAAAAGACAAAAGAAACAGCATGCCGTACTGGCAGTAGATCCCGCCGGAGATCCAGGTGACTGATTCGATGATGATCGGGTGAACGGCAAACAGCAGAGCGGCAAAAAACGCAATTCTGACAGGACTGATGCCCCTACAATCGGCAAACCCGGTCGTGCGCCCTGACTCTGCACCGCGAAGGGCATAAAACCGCTCAAATATGGTACGGACAATATAAAATACCAAAACCACAGACGCGCAGTGGCAAAGGATATTGACCAACCGGAATGCCCACGGGGCAAGTCCGAAGACGGAATACAACACATACCACACCAGCATCTGGGCATGGATGACTGTTTCCGTCACGGCTACCCGGGGAAATACCCACGTATGGGCGGTCTTCACAATCCCGCCGATGTCATCAGACACGAAACCGCTGTTGATGGCAGGTGTGTAAGCAACAATAACGAATAATATCAGCACGAGAGGGATGGCAGCTTGTTTCAAATTTTTCATACGTTCCCGTACCAGTATACAACACAATAAAACGTGTTTCGTACTCACATCATTCAGTGTAAATATGGCTCCGGTTATTCATCCCTGCTTCATATGGTACACTTGAGGCATGTGGCATACGCTTCTCATCATTCTCCTTGAAATTTTCGGCCTGTGGCTCGTCTCAAGAAACCTCATCCGCCAGATTTTTACGGCCATCATGACCATCTTCCGGAGCCGCCCGCTTGCCGTATCCATCGTTACGGCACTCCTTTTTCCCGGTACCGTCATCCACGAACTGTCGCACCTGTTTACTGCGGAGATTCTCGGGGTCAGGACAGGAAAATTACGCCTCTCTCCGGAGTCGATAGAGGGAGAAGACATCCGTGTGGGAAGCGTTGAACTATCTCAAACCGACCCGTTCAGGAGAAGCGTCATCGGCCTGGCACCGTTTTTTGTCGGGCTCACAGCGCTTTTCACCCTGTGCCCGCTGCTCCCGAACCTCTGGAGTGATGCCGTCACGGCATGTGGGAACAATGCTCTTTTCTCTTCTCCTTCTTTGTACCTCTTACCGCTTGTCTCGTACCTCTTATTCTGCATCAGCGCCACCATGTTTGCATCATCCGAAGATATGAAAGGCGTCATCCCGCTTGGCATCGTTCTGGGAATTCTGGGGGCCGCACTGTACATGTCGGGCGTCCGCATCGGCATAACCGGAGCAATGGAAAAAAACGTCAGTACTGTCCTATCCGCACTATCGACAAGTCTGGGTGTCGTTCTTTTCCTCAACCTCTTGCTCTATTTTTTCGCATCAGCAGTGGTGTGGATAAAAAAGCAAAGACAGGGAAAAAAGTAAGTTGCGTAACCTTATAGGGTCTATCACGATGCCATAGATGTCATTCCCGTAAAACCGGGAATCCATGTATTTTTGGATCTGGATCCCCTCCGCCAGCTGGCGGATGCGCAGGGATGACATGGTTACCTCGTGAACAGTTGCGAAGCTATTTTTAACTATTCTTGTGAGCCACAAAACTATTTTTTCTCTTATGGGGTAACAATGACCCAATCGTTATTCTTCATCAAGAACGAAGTGCCTAGTTCCACACTTCCTACTCGGATTCCATTTCTTGCGTGATTCGCCCCAACAACTGTACTCTCAAGTCTTAAAGGAAGTCCTCCTACTGTATCACCAAACAATTCAGCTCCTGGCGGAAGAGTTCTTATAACCTTACCATCATGAACTATTTCAATCGGACACATAATTTTCCTTTCAATGGACAGGTGATATAAAAACTGTCAGAACAATCCAATTTTATCAAATTCCTCTATATTGTCAATTTGGGGGATAATATTTTGACTTCGCCAGATGCCGTTTCGGTTTCTAGCTTCACAAGGCCAGGCTTTGCGAAGGAGGCTTACAGCCGCGCGCCCGCGAAGGGCGACCGTACGGGACTTCGTAAAAAGTCACCGTTGTTTCAGTACCTGAAAGAATGCTGTTTGTGGTATTTCGACACTCCCAACCATTTTCATTTTTTCCTTACCCCGTTTCTGCTTTTTGAGGAGTTTATCTTTCCGCGTCCTATCTCCGCCGTAAAGCTTGGCAATGACGTCTTTCCGGTATGGCTTAATATCGGCTCTGGCAATGATTTCCCCGCCAATGGCAGCTTGCACCGGAATATTAAATTGCTGACGAGGAAGTACTTCTGCTAACTTTTCAACGATATCTTTACTGCGAAACCGCGCGTGATCTCTGACCACGAGAAAAGACAGTGCATCCACTTTTTCATGATTGACGAGGATATCTACTTTTATCGTATCGGCGCTCTGGTATTCAAAAAATGTATAGTCAAGACTGGCATACCCTTCTGTCACGCTTTTGAGTTTGTCAAAAAAATCCACGATCATGTCCGAAAGCGGAATCAGGTACGTAAACTCGGCTTGATCCAGATGGTACACAAGATCGATGTATTCACCTCTTTTATCCTGAACAAGCTGCATGATAGCCCCAACAAACCGTCTGGGAGAAAAGATCGTAAGCTGCATCATCGGCTCTTTCACCTCTTCAATATACGTGGGATCAGGAAATTCGGACGGAGAGGTGATGGAATAACTTTCTGTTTTCAGATTTCTGCTTTCAGACGCTTCATCTATCTGATGACTGATAGCTGATGACTGTATCCCTGCTTTACTTGGATTCACCCCTGCTTTTAATATCAGCTGGTACTCCACGGATGGCGCTGTCGCAAGAAGGGATAATCCAAACTCACGCGAAAGCCGTTCTTGTACGATTTCAGCATGTAATAAGCCTAAAAATCCGCAGTGAAACCCATTACCTAATGCTTGTGATGAAATCGGCCGGAAAGAAAATGCGCTGTCACTTAATCGTAATTTTTCCATCGCCTCACGGGATTTGGTAAACTCATCCTGCTCTATAGGGTACAGTCCGACAAACACCATGGGTTTGGGCTCTTTGTATCCAACCAAGGGGTGGATATCATTTGATATTTCACGATTCATCTGCGGACAAATCGTGATGGTATCCCCGACTTTTGCCATCCGGACATCTTTGAGTCCTGTCGCAATATACCCGACTTCACCGCACGTAAGACCCGAAGACGGAATCATTTTCGGGCTGAAATACCCGATTTCAATGGGTGCCACCTCGCTCCCGCTTTGGATAAAATGCAGTATCGTATGGGCATTCTGCTCCAGTGATCCGTCAACCACACGGACAAACACCACGACCCCTTTATGCGGATCATATTGGGAAGAAAAAACAAGCGCGCGGGTTTGAGCTTCCGGATTTCCCTGTGGCGGTGGAATTTTTTCAACAATTACCTCAAGCACCTGACTGATATTCGTCCCGGTTTTTGCAGATATCTGTAAAATTTCTTCTTTTACAAATCCGAGGTCCGTTAATTCTATTATGGTTTCTTCTATCCTCGCATTCGGCAGATCAATTTTATTGATACAGGGGATAATTTTTAGATTGTGTTGACGAGCTAAATGAAGATTTGCCAGGGTCTGGGCCTGCACGCCCTGTGACGCATCCACCACCAGGAGCGCCCCTTCGCAGGCGGCAAGCGACCTGCTGACTTCGTACGTGAAATCCACATGCCCGGGAGTATCGATCAGATTCAAAATATATTCCTCATCGTGATTCTGTTTTTGTTGGTTATCCTCACGATGTACGATATCCGGGTCAAAATTGTTTTTTATCGTATTTCTTACTTCATACTTCGTACTTCGTCTAAATTTCATCCTCACCGGTGCGAGTTTTATCGTGATCCCCCGCTCCCTTTCAATGGGATTACTGTCCAGCAACTGCTCGTGCATCTCCCGTTTAGATACGGTATGGGTCATCTCCATCAGCCTGTCCGCAAGCGTGGACTTGCCGTGATCTATATGGGCGATAATCGCAAAATTGCGGATATGAGATTGATTCATATATGGAACAAAATGTAGCCTCAAAAGGGGACGCCTTGCGAGGCTAACTTTTTATATTATAATAATGATATGCCTGCAAAAAATGCTACGAAACCATATGTCGCAAACGCATTTTATCACCTCTACAACCGCGGTGTTGAAAAACGCATTCTTTTTATCGACGATCAGGATTATTCCGTCATTTTTTCTTACCTTAAAACATATCTATTACCAAAACATACTCTTCAATTACAACAAATTATTGCCAATCCCGCTGAATCATATCATAAAAAAGATGAGGCACGACGAGAACTCCGATTAAATAATTTCGCTGACTCCATAAAGCTCGTGGCTTTCTGCCTCATGCCAAACCATTTTCACATGCTTGTAAAACAATCGGAATCAAATGCCATAGATGTATTCATGAATTCCCTCTGGACGCGCTATACCATGTATTTTAATGCGAAATATAAGCGGGTCGGAACACTGTTTCAGGATGTGTACAAGGCAGTCATGATGGAAACAAACGAACAACTTCTCTATCTGACGAGATATATTCATAGAAATCCTTTCTCACTTCTGGGATACAGAAAACTAGCCTCAAAAGGGGACGCCTTGCGAGGCGAAAAATTGGAACAGTATCCATGGAGTTCCTATGATACCTACCTTGGAATAAATACTATACAATGGGTACATCCTGAGGAAATACTTGCCTATTTTTCATCAAATCAACGTCAACAATACCGATCATTTATCGAATCATCAGATGAAAACGAACAATCAGAACGCATCCTTTCATCTCTTCAACTGGACAGCTGAAAAATATGAAGTGGAACAAAAATTAGCCTCAAAAGGGGACGCCTTGCGAGGCTAGTGGGGGTGGCATCCGGAAGCCATGCGAAATCCTGCATTTTCGGCTTCCTCTTGAGTGCAGAACCACTGATCGCCGAAGGAAAGGTCAACGATGGTCTGACCGTAGTTATCGCAGCCGGGAACGTGATACGTCTTCTCTCCGCTTCTCACATTCCCCTTGATAGGACAGTCCGCATTTGTCGGAATGGTTTGAACGCATCTTGGAGAATAGATACCCAATTTTTTTGCCTTTGCCTCATCGGACACCCGTTTGAGCCATGTCCCATAGACTCCTTTTTGCGACCCCGTGTATTTTGCCAGTCCGTCCTGAACCATCAATGCGTTCACGTACGCAGTCGGATAATAGGGCGTGCGGAGAATAAAACGCGAGGAGAGATATCCCATCCACTGGTCAAACGGTGCGTCCAGAATAACGTTTGCCAAGATCCTGCCATAGTCATCCTTTACGACATCTTTTAACCGAACGTGCCGTCCCATCACTTGCCCAGTGAGCCGGGCTTTGGCCTCAGCATACATACACCGATCCTTTTCCGGTGCATCAAGGCCCAAAAGGCGTACCCTTCTCCCATCCTGTAGGTCCAAACTATCTCCGTCAGCAACAGCAACAACACGGGATTGCTCATAATATCCAATAGCAAAAAGAATATTCAGCCCGAGTGAACAGAAAAAGATACAGGCAATAACAACAGAAAAACGTTTCACCCGTTGTGCTTTCATACCTTCATATAGTATACACGAAGATCTATAAACCCCATCATATTAGAGCACTAAGCCCAAAAGAAGGAGGAGAATCCCGCCTGCCACTGTTGCGGCACCCAAAACAGTCGGCGTGCCGGAAACAGGAGTCTGCGGGACAGGAACCGGAGTAGCCGTCACAACACGCTGGACAACCGGTCTGGGGGTGGCGGTCACGACAACCGTTACGTTTGGCTGATTTGTCGGAGACGGGGTCTGGGAAGGAGTCTGGGTAGGAGTCTGGGTAGGAGTCTGGGTAGGAGTCTGGGTAGGAGTAGGAGTAGGCGTCTGGGTAGGAGTCTGGGTAGGAGTAGGAGTAGGAGTAGGAGTAGGAGTAGGAGT
>Ga0172375_10012908_pt1 | contig 10433 bp, 14 predicted proteins | sample LakKiv1m_FD_114537 | JGI IMG/M metagenome (GOLD analysis project Ga0172375, IMG submission 114537) | Freshwater microbial communities from Kabuno Bay, South-Kivu, Congo - kab_092012_11.1m | ecosystem: Environmental > Aquatic > Freshwater > Lake | place: Democratic Republic of the Congo...
AATCTTAGTATTGTCGTTCTTAAAGTAGCTCTTCATCTCTAGGACTCTCTCTGTAGGGGCATCAATCTTTTTGAATAACGATACCGGTGTTTTACCTTTAGTAGGAGGGTGGCAGGTCCAGCAATTGTATTGACCAGACCTAATATTTACTATCAATTTAGGGTTGTGGTGCTTACAAACTGGACAATAAAAGGCATAGTCCATGGTTGTCTTGGAGCCTTTTCCTTTACCTAATACACTCTCCAGAAGGCCTAAAACGAGCATTTCTTGTTCCATTATGTGAATATAAGACAAAAAAACGAGAAAAAAAAATATTTATTAAAAAAGATTTTTTTGTTTCAGAAATTAGTTGTATATTGGTTTTGTGTAATGTCGTATACTCATGATCTATACCATAGCTTGGTGAAATTCCATGAGTGAGTTTTAGAATGAGTAAGTAATACGACTACCAGGAGCTAAGACTAAGAATAATGCTTCAGGTATATAAAGATAGTCGAAAGTGAAGGTTTGAAAGAATATCGGTATATCCGACGGTTTAGTCCGCTAGGGCTTTCAAATATAAACCAAGACGGAAAACAAAGTCAATTCACCACTATAAAAATAGGCAAATACCCTATTAAAAATTCTATTTAAAATGCAATTTGAAATAAGTGATAACAAAATAACAGAAGATCAACTAGAAGCCTTGTATATCTACCTATCATTGAATTACAATAATATGAAAGATGATGAAAAGATAGTGTGGTATGAATTGATGAAACAAATAGATAAAGAATTTCAATCATATGATTAAGCTATTAATATTAGAAGGTTGCAATAAATGCAAAACAGTAAAAGAAACACTCGATAAAAAAGGTATAGAATATTCAACAATAGTTTGTGAAGATGATACGCCTATTTGTGATGAAGTAGAAGATCTAACAGACATATATCAATATCCTATGGTACTTCATACCGATCAATTCGGTTCTATTACCGACATATTTTATATAACAGACGAATACGATAAAATAGGAAAACTAAGAAAATTATCTCTCGGTGTAACAGGTTTAGGGTTCTACTCTATAGAACAATTGATAAGTTACATAACTAAGTAGTAAATTTATATAATGAAATACAAACAACTAATTTTAAGAAAGCTATTTGAACTAAATAACTTCTTAAATGGCCACGATGCACTTTTATCAACAGGAAGGAGTGTAGAAGAATTAAAATCTCATATTGAAAGAATGAAAGCTAAAATTCAAGAGATAGAGGTTTTGATTAACGGTGAACAAGAAACATTTTAAAAAATAGTTATGCAAAAATTATCTGCTGAACAGATTATAGAAAATCTGGACAAGTTCTATTCTCTAATTAAAAAGTACATTACTTCTGAAAGATCTGACATTCTTATAGACTATTATAAGTCTATTGAGGATGTATTATCTATGGCACCTGCATCAACTAGGATTGATAATCACAACTGCTTTGCTGGTGGTTACATCGATCACGTTGTTAGGGTCACTGAAGCTGCACTCGTATTTGAAAAGGTGTGGGATAAGTTCGGTCAGAAAAAGAATTACACTACTGAAGAGTTGGTCTTCTCAGCTATTAATCACGATCTTGGAAAGGTTGGTACAAATCAACATCCAGTATATATTCCAAATGATTCTCAATGGCACATTGAAAAACAAGGTATATACTACAAGTACAATCCAGATGTGACTTACATGAGAATAGCAGATAGAAGTTTATTCATGCTTCATAGAGCAAATATAAAGGTTACAGAAAACGAATATCTAGCAATCAAGCTTCATGACGGTTTATATGAAGAAGCAAATAAGCCTTACTATATAACTTATGGGCCAGATACACAACTAAAATCTAATCTTCCATATATTCTGCATCAAGCTGATTTGATGGCTAGTCAAATAGAAAATAAAAATAAATAATTATGATTTGGACAATTGTAGCAATATCTTTATGGATATTATCAATAATAGGTTATGTTATATGGAATCTATTCAATAAGAATAGGAAGTTAGAAAGAATGGTTATTAATCAGCAAGTCTTTATTGATGGTATTAAAGACACCATGAGAGAGATTAATACTTGCGCCAATTTAATAGATTCTAAATTATGGGTACAATCTGACCCTGAGTTCTTGTCTTTAATGGAGAACGTAAAACAAATGCAGTCTAAAATTAATAACTTCATAGAAGAATAACAATGGCAGAATTGATTGAGACGGAACAGGAAGTTCTACTGACCAAGAAAGGTCAACCTAGAAAGAGAAAGCCGAAAGTAAAGAATAACTATTTTACTGTTGAAACCGAGGAAGCAATTCTTCGTTACAGAAATAGTAAAAGCCAAGCTGAAAGAAATAGAATATATAATGAATCTATCCACTACGGGTTTTATAAACTAGTAGAGAATATCATTCATACATTCAAGTTCTATTATACTGAGGTGGATAATATTGAGGATCTCAAATATGAGGTTATCTCTTTTCTCTTACAGAAGCTAGACCTTTATGATCAATCTAAAGGTAAAGCCTACTCTTATTTTGGGACCATCGCCAAAAGGTATTTGATCATATACAATCAAAAGAACTATAAGAAGCTTGTATCAAAAGCCGAGATTGGAGAACAACATGATGATAATGCATTGGTCAATTCAATCATTGTCAAAGAGCCAGAACCAGAATTAGATAGACTGGATATAGTAGAGTTGTTTGTCAAATATATAGATGATAACCTTCTAGACCTGTTCGATAAAACAGAAGAAATGAAGGTGGCTGATGCTATTCTAGAGATCTTCAAGAAGAGAGAAAACATTGATATATTCAACAAGAAGGCTGTCTTTATATACGTTAAAGAGATGACAGAAGCCCAATCTAACACAATCACTAAAGTAATCAAAAAGCTTAAAGTAATCTACAAGAGGATCCTGGACAACTACCTTGAAAATAGTGACTATTAATATTTATTCTAAAAAGTCATGGAACTTGATAAGGAAATATTCAAAGGGAAAACCATTGCTGACCTTGTAGAAGAGGTATATAATAAGCATAAGAATCAAGACGGTACAATCAAACAGGAGATCATGAGGCTTGCAGATATGATTGAAACTCCTGGTGATGCTATTGTAATTGTGCCGCTTCTTAAAGGCTTTATGGATTCTAGCCTAAAGAACGATGAGGTCCTTATGAAGCTACTCACTTTATTCCAAAAGGCATCTGAGAATAAGAAGGGAGCTGATGCTGAGGACAACGGCATCTTGACTGAAAAAGATATAGAACAGTTGTTTGCTGATGTTACGGTAGCCAAGATTAAAGAACCTAAACAACTTCCTCAAGCTTAACTTATATGTTTAGTCCTGAATTGATAGGTGGAGCGGGTAGAAACTCTGGTTACTATTTTCAAATAGGAAGAGTAACTTCAATAGTTTTAGGTCCTTTTAAAGGAAATACTAAAGAAAGAGATCCTGACTACAGGTCTCCTAATGACATAGGAAAAATAAGGTTTGAATTAAAATATTCTCCTCTTTCAACTTCTAGATCTAGAGAAGTTTCTGAACCTGCCTATCCTATGTCTGCATTTATAAAACAGTATCCCGTAGTAAATGAGAACGTTTTAATAATAGTTGGCCCTTCTAGAAAGTTAAACGACGGAGCAGACAAACAAGAATACTTTTATTTTCCTCCTTATGCTTTATGGAGAAATCCTAATCATAATGCTTTTCCTAATATGGATGAATATGCTGATTTTCTTAATCACACTGTAAATAGGCCAGGATATTCAGGAAATGCTGTATCGGGGTCTCTTCCTTTAGGTTACACTTTCCAAGAAAATAAAAATGTAAAAAATTTAAGACCTTTTGAAGGAGATATTATTTTACAATCAAGATTCGGCCAGTCTATAAGATTTGGAAGTACAGTTCCTGTTATGAAGGACTTTAATACGTGGTCTCAATCAGGAAATAATGGAAGTCCAATAACAATAATATCTAATAATCAAGGAGCTAGAAAAACTTTAACTCCTTTTGATCCTACAGTTGAAGATATAAATAGAGACGGCTCAGCTATATGGATGACTTCTACACAGCAAGTAAATTTACAGGATATAAATACTTTTCCCCTTAATTCTTTTGGAGGCGGAATAAATCCAATAGTACAAGATGTAGTTAAACTTCAGCAACTTCCTGTTTCTGATGAAGTTATTTCTGCCCAATTTCAAGATGAAAATAGCAATAAATAATGTTTAAACCAGTTTTTCCATATTTAGGTAATCAATTAATTCTAACATCGGATAGAGTAACTCTCCATTCTAAAACTGATGCTATATTTTTATTCGGTAAACAGGCTGTTTCACTATCATCAACAAAGACTATTAACCTTGATGCAATCGAAAGAATAAAATTATACTCTCCTATTATAGAACTTGGGCCTAATGCAAAAGATGAAGGACAGCCTGTTTTATTAGGTAGAACTTTTAATAGGCAACTACTTACTCTTCTTGAAGAATTGGCAGCGGCAGGTACATTATTAGCACAGGCTTCTGAATCTGACTTGGGCGCAACTATGCAATATATAGCTTCATCCGGCAAAAAAATAAATTTAGAAGCTACTAGGCTTGGAGATGTTATAAGAGATCCTAATTCTATAACTCTTTCTAAAAATACATTCACTAGATAATGGCAAATTTTGTAAATTTAGGGAATGATAAACTTAATATCAATACGAGTACAGCCAAAGGGTTAGAAAAAGTTATTGGTATAATAGCTACTTTTATAATTAATGCTCAAAGTAGTATTGGTAAAATTTTTTATGGTAAGTTCAAATTACAAAATGATCCTAATGCTAATAAAATACAAAAAGCGTTAGATAGAGGGTTAACTAATATATTAGGAGACTTAGTTGGTATTAATTACTGTCAAATTGTAGAATATCTAACTAGTCAAATACCTGGAGGGAAACCTTTTGATCCTAATAATAAACCCCCATCTGATGAACCTTTAGCTAGATCTAAGTGGGCAATTCAATATGCCGCTTTTACAGTACAAAAAATAATAGATACATTTTATTCACAATATGGTAATGTAAATACTCCTGAAAGTAGACTGGGTTTATATACACTAATACAAGAAGTAAATAATATATTCTCTACTGTTTTAGGCCCGGAAGATGGTCTCAATGATCCAGAAATTACTTCAGTTTTTCCTCAAACCTCAGTTATAACAAACTTTCTTCAAGATGTATTAAATAAATTTAATCAGTATCAAAGTGTAAATGATATCAATCAAGATGAACTCCAAAAGCTTTTAAGAATTGTAGAAAAAGTAAAAGCAACTTGCCAAGCTATAATTGCTCTTAATTCACCTGCGGATATATTAAACCTCGCAAATAATTTGTCTGGAGGTGCTGTTCAGGAACAATTAGCTTCATTAAATAAAATTATAGACGTTCCTAGATTTTTACCTTTAGTTAGACAAATAATTAGAACAGCAAACAATATAAATAGTGTAGGAAGAAAACTTATAGGATATATAAATTTCGGTAGAGTTATAATTAAAATATGTATTGCACTAATAAAAATATACAATTCAATAAAAGCTTTTTTCTTAGCTTTACCTATTCCAAGCGTGACAACTACTGTTGGTGTTTCGACAAAGTTTAGCGACATATATCAATCTCAATTAAAAGAACAGGGTGAAAAAAAGTTTATTAAAAGATTAAATCAAATAAACGCCGTTCTTAATTTAATGGCTATCTGTGTAACAAGCATTTTAGCTGGAATAGATGATATAATAGGTAAATTAAATATACTTAGACTCAATTTAGAATCTTGTAGTCCTGATATAGCTGAGGAAATAAAACAGACAGTTTCAAATTTAGAATCTACAAGATCAGAACTAAAAAGCTTTTTAGACGGATATAACTCAACAGGAGAAAAAATTAATAGGCAATTTGGAGAATATACTATAGAAATAGTTACGGAACAATTGGCAGACGAAGGTGTTTCTATAAAAAGAAGATTTGGAATAGCTAGAAATTCTAGTGGATACATATCTGTTCAATCAACTCCAACTTTTGCATCTCTTGATTTGATTATAATAAATGAGGTTAAAACGCTACTTATTTCAAAAGGTTTAGTTAGTTTTAATTTAAGTTCTATATCTTCTGAAGACTCTTTAACTGTATTAGAATCTCTTAGATTTTTAGGAAACGAGGATTTAAGTCTAGATAGTGTTCAAGTAAATCTCCAAGATCTAGCCAGTGTAAAAGATCAAACTGATGCAGTAGGACTAACTAATTTTGTAAACAACCTACCTGGGGGAAGAGCCCTTCGTAAAAAAATACAGCAACAAATGGCCGAAGAATCCTCTAAATTAAAAGAAAACTTGTCCGGAACGGACCCTTTAGGTAGATTCACATCAAGTATTTAAATTAATCAGCAAACTCGTAAAAATAATATTTATAAGATATGACACAGTCAGAAGCATTAAGAAAACTAATCCGTGAAGAACTCAGAGCAGTTCTAAAGGAAGAACTCCCTAAACTATTGAAGGAGAATGCTAAACCTGTAATGGTGGATCCAAAGAAAAGCCTTCAAGAACAAGTTAAAAGTAAGATCCCTGGTACATTGAATACTGAGGCAACTAGGCCTCAAATTCAGTTCTCTAAGGCAAATCCTATGGCTGCCTTCTTGAATGATACTGCCAAAAGCATGTTGAATGAGGACTTTTCAATGACTTCTAATGATGTTCACCCTTCTATGGCCTTCCAACCAAAAGAAGTTAAAGTAGGTTCTGTTGAAGGAATGTTAGGATCTGCTAGGCCAAGTTCAAACATTGATGCAGTACAAATTAATGAGGTTCCGGACTTCTCAGCCCTAATGGGAAAACTTAAAGCACAAGGACAAATATAATGGCATACGGATTAAAGAAAATAGCGGTAGTAGACTTAAGGCCTTCAACAGGAGTTGGAGTCACTATTCCTTTTTCTGCACCAAACGTATTTACAACCGTATATACCACTAAAGATCAAACTAAATATAATCTGATCAACTTCTTGTTAACTGACCCTAGAGAAAGGCCATTCAATCCTACTTTTGGAGCAGGTCTTAGAGCAAGATTATTTGAGCAAATAGGTGTTGATACTTTTGAAGATATACAACAATCTTTAAAAACACAAATAGAAAATAACTTCCCAAATGTTCAAATTACAAATTTAAGAGTAACTGGTCAACCGGATTACAATTCAATAAACATAAGATTTAGTTATAGACTATTAAGATCAAATGAAAATGATTCAGTTACATTGACCATTCAAAATATGTAAAAATGCCAGATCAAATAGATGTTAAATATTTGAATAAAGATTTTAGTACCTTCAAACAAGAATTGATTGAGTATGCTAAGTCTTATTACCCTACAGTATATAATGACTTTACACAGGCTTCACCTGGTACTATGTTTATTGAAATGGCTTCTTATGTAGGAGATGTACTTTCATTTTATCTTGATAATCAACTTCAAGAAACTTTTTTACAATATGCTAAACAAAAAAATAATTTATATACTATAGCTTATATGCTAGGTTATAGACCAAAAGTTACCTCTGCAGCAGTAGTTGAATTAAATGTATATCAACAAATTCCTGCATTAAATACAGGAGTTTCTGTAATTCCAGACTTTTATTACGCGATGACTATTGAACAAGGAATGCAAGTGAAATCTAATATAAATAGTTCTGTTTTATTTTATGTACCTCAAAAAGTAGATTTTACAACGTCCTCTTCTTTAGACCCTACAGAAATTGAGGTTTACACAGTAGACGGCTCAAATGTACCAACTAGTTATCTATTAAAAAAGACAGTACAAGCCATATCAGGACAAGTTAAAACACAGTCCTTTACTTTTGGAGCCGCACAAAGATTTAGTACCGTAAATATACAAGATAATTCTATCATAACTATCCTTGATGCTAAAGATTCAAATGGTGATACTTGGTATGAAGTACCTTATTTAGCTCAAGACTATATTTTAAAACCTGTAGAAAATACAGCAGCTAATTACCCTAGTTTATATCAATATCAGAATCAAGTTCCATATATGATTCAAAAGCTACAAGTTCCAAGAAGATTTGTATCTAGATTTAAAAATGATGGAACTCTAGAAATAGAATTTGGTTCTGGTATAAATTCTGTAGCTGATACAGCTGTAATTCCTAATCCTAATAGTGTTAGTGTTGGTTTAACAGGAGGAGGTCTTAGTACTTTATCTAGCTCATTTGATCCAACAAATTTTGTAACTACACAAACTTATGGATTAGCTCCAAAGAATACAACAATTACATTTCAATATTTAGTAGGCGGCGGTGCTTCGTCAAATGTACTTACAGGTCAATTAACACAGATAACTTCTTATACTGTTACAGGAAATACAGGATTTCAAAATACAATAGCTGTAAACAATCCTGATCCAGCAAAAGGTGGAGGTGATGGTGATACAGTTGAAGAATTAAGATTAAATATTGCTGCAGAATTTCCTACACAACTTAGAGCTGTTACTCAAGAAGATTATTTAGCTAGAACACTTAGTATGCCTAGCAGATTTGGTAAAGTGTCTAAAGCTTATGTTACTAAAGACGATGCAACATTTAGACCTTATATGCAAGCAGATATTAGTCAATATGATCCTTTATTAGTGAGTCTTTATGTTTTGGGGTTAGACGCAAATAGTAATTTATCTGATCCATCACCAGCTCTACTTCAAAATATACAAACATATTTGAAAGACTATAGAATGCTAACTGATTCTGTAGCCATTAAACCTGCATATATTATAAACATAGGTTGTAATTTTGATGTAGTTATTAGACCAAATTATACTAGCCAAGATGTTATTGCTAGATGCATTTTAGCACTACAAGACTTTTTTGCTATAGATAACTGGCAAATAAATGAACCTATTATTTTAGGAGATATATATACCACATTAGATAGTGTAGAAGGAGTACAATTAGTTAAAACTGTAAATATAGTTAATAAAACAGGAGAAGCAAACGGATATTCAAGATATTCTTATGATATCTCAGCAGGTACTTTAAACGGAGTAATATATCCTTCTTTAGATCCTTCTATATTTGAGGTTAAGTTCCCTAATACAGATATACAAGGTCGTGTAGTAACAATGTAAAAAAAACAAAAATGGCAGTATATAAAATATTTCCTACAGCAGATGCTTCAATATACTCAAAGAAGCCAGCAGCAAATGCAGGCCTTGATGAAATATTAGAAGTTGCTGTAAAAAATTCACCTAATCCTACAAATTATTTTGTAGATCCAGTTCCTTCTGAACCTATTCTTGCAGATGATCTCAGAAGGTCCTTAATCTTATTTGAAGATTCAGATTTAAATACTCTTCAATCTTATGCAACAGGATCATGGAAAACATATCTTAGATTATATCTTGCAAATGCTGAGAATTTAAATACAACTTATAGTGTTGAAATTAGACAGGTATCCCAATCTTGGAATATGGGTACAGGAAAAGCTGCTGATGATCCGCAAACAAGAAATGGTGTTTGTTGGTATAGCACATCTTCATTTACTAGTACTACATCTAGCTGGGCAGGTGGTGCAGGTGGTTCATATTATTTGACACCAGGTGGCGGTTCTTGGACTACTTCATCTGTAAGTCAATCATTTAGTTATAAAGACGATAAAGATATTAATGTTGATGTAACTTCAATTGTATCAAACTGGTTTAGTGGATCAAGAAATGCAGGTTTTATTCTCAAGCACCCTAATGCAGTTGAAAACAACTCAGGAAGCTATATAGCTTTGAGCTTCTTCTCTGTAGATACTCATACAATATACCCTCCATCATTAGAAATTAGATGGGATGATAGTTCATTTATCACAGGAAGCTTGAATGTAATAAATAATACTAACAATGTAATTACTTTAGGTAACAACTTGAATGATTACAAATATGGAACAGGTAAGTATAAGATGATGATTAATGCTAGAGACAAATATCCTCAAAGGGTGTTTACTACATCATCATTATATACTACTAATAAAGCGCTTCCTCAAACATCTTATTGGGCACTTCAAGATGCCAAGACAGAAGATATAGTAATAGACTTTGATACAAATTATACAAAGATTAGTTGTGATACAACTAGTAGCTATTTTAATTTATATATGAATGGTTTAGAACCAGAAAGATATTATAAAGTACTAATTAGAACAGATTTCCCTGGTGGTGAGTCTGTAGAAGTAGACAATAACTTAATATTTAAAGTTGTTAGATAATGGCCAATGTAGAAATGGTTAAGGAGATTTATGGTCTTAATACTTATACTAAAGCTATTGATACTAGCTTTACAGAATTAGTGCAATCAACCACAGGAGTAGAAGTTGAAACCATTACTGTAGATA
>Ga0172375_10012909_pt1 | contig 10432 bp, 2 predicted proteins | sample LakKiv1m_FD_114537 | JGI IMG/M metagenome (GOLD analysis project Ga0172375, IMG submission 114537) | Freshwater microbial communities from Kabuno Bay, South-Kivu, Congo - kab_092012_11.1m | ecosystem: Environmental > Aquatic > Freshwater > Lake | place: Democratic Republic of the Congo...
AATCCCTAAATGTCACCCTGGACGAGATCGGATATTTGGACTTAGACGAAGTGGGCCGCAAGGTGGGCTTGGACCGTCAGGCAACCATAGAGGCATTGGGAGACCTGGTTTATAAGAATCCCTTGGGTGACTGGGAATTGTCTGACGCCTATCTTTCCGGCAACGTGGTAACAAAACTGGAAGAAGCAGAGGTAGCGGCGCAAAGCGACAAGTCCTTGCAGCGCAACGTCGAAGCCTTGCGGAAGGTACAACCGAAGCCACTGCCTACGTCCAAGATCAAGGTGCAGTTAGGAGCGCCGTGGGTGCCGCCGCAGTATATTCAGGATTTCGCTCAAGAGGTTTTAGGGATTAATGCCCCGGTGTCTTTTGAACCTAAAACCTTCCTCTGGACAATCGGTGAAGTTACCGAGGATACCGGCTATTCTTGGCGCCCCAAGAAAAAGAAGGTATCTCGCTGGCAACAGCGGGAGGCCGGGGCCGCTTCGGATTGGGGCACTTCGGATCGTTCGCCTGCCGAACTGCTCGACGCAGTTTTGAATAACAAACAGATCAAAGTCACCCGAACAGAAAGAGAACCTGGGGGCAGCACCCGCAGATGGACCGACCAAGCTGCTACGACTCAGGCCAATGAGATTGCCAAACGGATGCGGGAAAAGTTCGCTACCTGGATTTGGAGCGATGCTGACCGGGTGAAAGTCCTGCATCCCATGTATAACCGCAAAATCAACAATATTGCGTCGCGGCAGTTTGACGGTTCGCATCTGACCTTGCCGGGATTTACCACGCTGATCAAACTGCATGACCACCAAAAACGGGCGATCTGGCGCATTATTCAGACCGGAAACACCTATCTCTATCATGCGGTGGGCGCCGGCAAAACTTTTGAGATGATTGCGGCTGGCATGGAGATGAGGCGCATGGGTCTAATCTCCAAGCCTATGTACGTCGTGCCGAATCATATGCTGGAGCAGTTCTCCCGAGAGTTCTTGCAGGCATATCCGTTAGCCAACATCATGGTAGCCGATGAAGAAAACTTTCATACGGAGAACCGTAAGCGCTTCATGGCTCAGGCCAAACTTAATAACCCGGATGCGGTGATTGTTACCCATTCCTCTTTCGGCCTTTTGAGCATGAAGCCGGAAAATGTCATGGAGACTTATCACGAATTTGCTCAATCCCTACGGGATATGATCGAAGAATTAAATAAGGACAAGCAAGGCAACCGCATCCTGATTAAGCAAACGGAAAAACGTCTGGAACAGTTAGAGCAGAGATTTAAAAGCCTCATGGGAGAAAAGACCGACCAGGCTTTCTCCTTTGAGGAAATGGGAGTGGATTTTATCTTTGTGGATGAGGCCCATATGTTCCGCAAATTGGACTTCACCACCAACCGCCAGGTAAAAGGCATTGACCCGACAGGCTCACGCCGGGCCCTGGACCTATTTGTCAAAACTCGCTGGCTGGGGAAGAACCGCCCTGGCCGCTCCCATTGTTTTGCGTCCGGCACTCCGGTCACGAATACCATGGCGGAACTTTTTACCATCCAACGGTTTTTTGATGAGACGGGATTGGAAGAGGACGGCATTAACTACTTTGATGGCTGGGCCAATATGTTCGGCCTGGTGGCGTCGGATTATGAACTGAACGCCGCCGGCCGATATGAACTGGTTGAACGCTTTGCCGAGTTCTCCAACATCCCGGAACTGATGAAGCGGGTACGGAAATTTACCGATGTTTTGACTCCAAGCCAGTTGAGCAGCTTGCTTAATTTGCCGAAGATTGAAGGGGGTCAGCCGGCGATTGTCGTTACCGAAGCATCTCCGGCCCTGAAGCAATATCAAAACGAGGTGTTGTTACCTCGGATTGAAAAATCAAAGGAATGGCGACCTTCACCGGGACAGTCGGGCAACCCGGACCCGATTATCAACATCATCACCGATGGACGTCTGGCCTCCATCGACCTTCGTTTTGTGGTGCCAGAGGCCCCCAATGACCCGAATAGCAAGTTAAACCTGATGGCTGACAATATTATTAAGTATTATCACGAAGATAAGGGGTTGACTTATACCAACAAGGAAAAGGGCAACGACGATCTCTCGGGCGCTACTCAGATTGTCTTTTTCAACCATGGGTTTGGCGACCAAGTAGCCAAGAACCGCGGCTTTAACGCCAAGAAGTTTCTCACTAAACGGCTAACGGCGGGCGGTATCCCGGCTTCTGAGATCGCCTGGATTGACGATTATCCTACGGCTTCGGCCAAAGAATCTATGTACCACGAGATGCGGGAAGGAAAGAAGCGGGTACTGATCGGTTCAGCAAAGAAGATGGGCACCGGGTTAAATGTTCAGAAACGCCTGAAACGGTACCATTACCTTGACCCCCCCTGGTATCCTGCTGACCTCACTCAACCACGGGGGCGTATAGAAAGGCAGGGGAATCAGAACGAGGAAATTACCATCATCTATTACGCCACCAAGGGTTCTTATGACGCTACCATGTGGCAGATGGTGACTCGCAAGGCGAAATTCATCGACCAGGCGTGGGAGGGCGATGATTCGGTACGGAGCCTGTCTGATGTCTCCGAAGTATCGCAGTATGCCATGGCTGCTGCCTTGGCGTCGGGCGATGACCGGCTGAAACAGATCGTCGGCTTGCAGGCCGACGTAGAGCGGTATTCCCGTCTGTACGAAGCTCATTGGACCGAACAAAGCAACCTGGAGAGCCAGAAACGCACTACCGTTTCGCAGATCGGTTACGGCGAAAAACAGGTTAATAATCTGAAAGAAGCGCAGAAACTGGTCACTTATAGCCGAGAACTGGATGGCAGAGTAGGTAATAAGAACTTCGATAACCGTCACGAGATGGGCGAGGCTCTGAAGGAGGCGTACAATAAGGCGCTTAATCAAACCATGGCAAAAGCGGGCAAGGAAAACAAAAATATAGAAAATGTGGTGCCACTGGGTACAGTAAATGGCCATGAGATTCAAGGTAGGTACAGCGTCGAGTTCCATAAAGAATTTGTTACAAATGAGGGCAAGGTAAAAAGAAACCACGCGGTTGGAAGCACAAGCGAGATTTATTTAAAACTAACCGACAAGATAAATTTTCAGATTGGGGGGATGTTGTGGGGCAAACCTTTGGGCGCAGATGTCAGCGCCAAGGGCTTGATTGACAAGTTTATTAATCAGTTAAACCGCATGGATCAGATGGTGGAGGATGCGGAGCGGAAACTAAAAAAAGACAGGGAAACTTTAGCTAAGATTAACAAGAAGTTAGACACTCCTTTTGAGTATGAACAAGTCCTGAACGATAAGACGGCGGAACTGCATCAGTTACAGATGGAACTTGCTTCAGAAGGCCAGGAGGTTCCATCTGCTGACGTGGGGGCGGCTGTTGACGAAGCCCTGATTAACGATGAACCAGAGCAGGTGATTCTGAGACGACTGGACCAAGAGGGCTTTATAGACCTGTCAGGGATTTTCGAGGGAGTTGACCGTTTGCTTGCCGCCTTTTTTCATAAGGCGAACGACCTGGGTATTCGTCTGCCGACTTCATGGGCTCGTCGGCAGTTAGATAAATATGTACCCAAAAAGATGCAGCGTGATGGGATAATGAGCGTTATATCCTTCGGTTACTGCCCTGATATTTTGGCGGAAAGCCGCAAGGCTTTTGCTCCCTCCTTGGAGACTGACCGTGCGGCTCGGAATGTATCGGCCCGGCTGCACAAAGAAATTGCTGACCGGATGGACCCATATTTTCGGAAACTTAACCCTGTCGAAAGGGGTCGGGTGGAAAAACTCATCCTGCAACTGGACCGAATTACCAACCCCAAAAAGCGCCGGGAACTGGATGAAAAGGTGCAGGAAAAAGGGTGGCCCTATTTCAAGGGATTTAAGAGAAAGGACCAACCGGCCTCAGACCTCTTGACCGATAAAGAAGCTAAGGCCCTCTATGGTATTTGGGATACCATGCGGTTTATCCGGCAAGAATTGACTGACCGCATGATTGAATCTCTGGAAGATTTCGGTATGGCCCGTGGCCTTAAACCCAAAGAGGCCCGAGAGTTTGCCTTAGACGTGGCCCAGAATATTGACAAGGAAATTGAGAAGGTCGTTGAAGCATATTTCCCGAATGCCGAAGACGCCATGGCCATGAACGAATTATTGGAACGGCAGCGGGAGCGGATTCAATTCTGGATGACGCAACGGGCTTTCTACCTTTTCCCGCATACCCGCTATGGCCCGTTCTGGCACCGGGTTTATAAGTTGTCTCCGTCCGGCAAAAAGCAGATGGTCTGGGCCGAGACTGCCGAGACAACCTCCGAAGCTCTGAAGATGGTGGAACGACTGAAAGAAAAATACCCGGAAGAAAAAGGCTTTATTCATAGCGAACCTGAGCGCAAAGACAAAATCCCTATGGGTCTCTATAACAATGTCAGCATACCGGAACTTTCGGCCATTATGGAATTTACCAAGAATCGCATCGGTCAGAAAATGGGGTCTGAGGCGCAGGCGCAACTAATGGAAGTATGGCAATACTTCAAGGCGGAGAAAGGCTGGTCGGCTCATTTGGAGAAGCGTCGTGGAATCCCTGGTTTTGAGACACAGAATATGCCCAGGGTTTATGCGGACTACATTGAACGCTGGATCGGTATGATGTCCAAGATGGTCAGGGCCCGTGGGTTTGCTAAGACCTGGGAGGGGTTTACGGAGAGATCGGGCGGCAAAGACCCTGCTCTGCAAAACTATACCCTGGATTATCAGCGGTATCTCCTGGAGCATCCCCAGGAATATGCCCGGACTCGGAGGTTCCTGTACCATTGGCTCCTGGGTGGACGGCTCGGGTTCCGTATTCTTCATGCCAGCCACATGCTGCAAACCGCTTGGCCGGTGTTATCCACCGCGACCCGTGGTTCAGCTATAAAACTGGCGCGAGCTATGAACGACCGCTTCTCTCTGACTCTGCAACGCATGGGGATAGCCAAGGGCAGTAGGCTGACGCCCAATGAATTGCAGGCATTAGAGATGGGACGAGTAACCAGGGTGCTCCAGGAGAACTATACCCAGGAAGTAGCAGCTCGGATTGGCAGCCCCTTCTACCGTTGGCTTTACAATGACCCCACCAGCCGAAAAGCCAAGGCTTTAGATATAGCAAAACTTTGGTGGTATCCCTCTGAGATGGACAAGTGGGAGCGGGAATCAATGTTCCTGGCCTCTCTGCGGGCAGTGGACCCAGAGTTTAGCAAGCGCCCGGAAATTAACCACGAGAGCGTAGATAAGGCATTACATTTGACGGAAGAGGCTTTCTTTGCCTATGCACGGGGGGAGCGTCCACCTATCATGCGCAAGGGTGGTTCAGCAGCCTTTATCTTTAATACCTGGACTCTGAATTTTTTTAAACTGATTCGAAAGATGTTCACTGGTAATAAACTAGGCGGTTTATTACGGATGCTGGCAGCGACTTTTTTGATCGGCGGCCTTCGAGCGGCCGGCATCGGCTTGGTTGTTCATAAAGCCTACCGCAAGATTTTTGGTCGCAACCTCTATGATGATGCAAGGGACTGGTTCAATAAGGTCTTAGGGGAGAAGTCAGGCAACTTCGCTTATTACAGCCTGTTCCACGGCATGCCTGCCAGCACCATCGGTTTTGATCTTTCCCCCCGGATGGTGCGTCATTTGCCGGGACTGGGTGAGGAAATGAAACCCAGTGAAAATATTTATGAGTGGATAGGCCAACATATCGCCGCTCTCAGTTTCCCCGTTGAAACTACCATGCGGCTGTCACGGAGCTTGGGAGAAAGCCAGTATGGACGGGCCATGGAAACCGCTATGCCCGGAGCGGTAGGTGATTTACTCAAAGGCTGGCGCCTTTACCATGAGGGAGCGACTACTTTGAAAGGTCAACCCATCGTGGGCCGTGACCTAAAACAGACCAAATATACCACTGGCGAGGCGGTGGCCCGGGCCTTGGGAGGACAACCGCCCCGTCAAACCATGGATTATGAGAGATCTGGATTTATGAAGCGCATGGACATGGCATTGAAAGAAAAAACCCAGCACTTCGCCTCTGATATGACCGCGGCCCTACGGGAAAAGGATACCAAGAAATTCAACGCCGTAGCGAGAGAACTCCAGGTATACAATAAGAAGATGCTCGATGCCGGGCGCCTGGGTGATGTAATTACCAAGGAATCTATCCAGGCGGCTGTAAAGAGCCGACTTAAGCCTGTCTATCAAAGCCCCAAGGGTGCAAAGAAGCAGGTGCTTAGGGATAGGCCGATGAAACAGGACGACCCCTACAAATATCTGGACGGTGCGACCCCGAGGGGAAAATGAAAAGGCCGAACTTATATGTCTGGACGAGCGACCATTCCGGCCTGGAACTGGCTAAACGATTCCGGGATGAGGGGCACGGTGGCGGGCTGGTCCTCATTCATCCTACCCGGAAGAATGGCAAGTTAGAGGCACCCAAGACCCCGGAGGAAGTCAAGCAAAATGCTGAAAAGGTGAAGTATCTCAACAAAAACGGCAACGGCATTGTCAAAAAGATGTGGGCTGACGAAGCCATGAAGCAGATTACCCGGCGGGATTTCTGCATCTTCGATCAGATATATGGTCCTCAGTTCGGAGATGCTCTGTTTAAGCGCAACATCCCGGTTCTGGGTGGTTCCAAGGTGGGGTTCACCATGGAGAAGGAGCGTCAGAAAACCCTGTCGCTGTTCAAGAAGTGGGGCTACGACATTCCGCCCCAGCATTCTTTCGGGCCGGGGTCTTCGCAGAAGGCGATCCAGTTCCTAAAAAGTTCCAAGGACAAGACGCTTTTCGTTTTCAAGAGCGACAATCCTTCCTGCCTCACCTGCGTAGCCTACGAGAGCAACGACGAAATTATTCAGAAATTAGAAGCGGAAAAAGTCATAGTGGATTCAGACGGTTTCATCCTCCAGGAGAAGAAAGACGGTATAGAGTTTGCGGTGGAAACCTGGTATTATAACGGCAAGCCCATCTTGGCAGTGGTGGACATCGAGACGAAGAAAAAGTATAACGAAATGAGCGAGGTTCAGACCGGGTGCGCCTCCGGGATAACCTGGAATATCCCGGTCAATCATCCTTTGCGGAAACAACTTAACGGCCCTTTTGACAATTTTGCCAAGACTCACATAGGCACCGGCCTGATGGATGTTTCGGTAATCCACGACCCCCACGAAAAAAAGAACTGGGTGCTTGAGCCCTGCGGCTCCCGGTTTGCTTACAATGAGTTCCCTGCCATGATGAGGAAATGCTCCCTCCCCTGGGGGGAGTTCTTCATCAAGTATCTGCGGGGGGAGTTCAAAGAAGATATTGGAGAGAAGATTTTCGGCACCGAGATTGCCGCCAGTCTCCGGCTGTTTAACGACGGCAATGCCCCGGATCAGAGAATCGCCATACCCGATGAGTTTCGGCAGAACTATTACCTCTGGGATTGCCACGTTAAATCCGGTGATCTCATGTCAACCGGAGGCGAGTTCGGTGATTCGCTGGGAATCATCATGGACGTTGGAGAAAACCCCGAGGCAGCCATGGCCAAGGTGCGGCAGAATTATTTCAAAATCTATATGCCGACCAAGTTCGCTCGGGATGATTTCGACGAGGACGACAGCCCGTATTTGCCGCTCTCAAGATACCATGCCATGAGGTCTTTGAAGCTGATATGAGCCGACTTGCCTTCTGGCTATTTATAACTTTCGTTATTTTCTGCTATTTTTGGGGGGAATAAATTCTTGATTTTTGGTTGATTTTGTACATTTGATAAGTTAATTTTAAAAGGTGGGGCTTTGTTATGAGACGGAAATTAATCTGGATCACCCTGGCAATCCTCCTGACGGCCGGCATAGTTTATGGCCAAAGCACCCTGACCAAGCGGCTGATCGGCACACAGGACATTTCGTTTGCTACCGGCGGCGCCAACCAGGACGAGGTTTTCAGTTACACCACTCCGCAAGGATATGTTCTTTCCCTCACCAAACCCGATGCTTCTCATCTGAAATTTCGCACCAGCCTGCTGCTCAAGAACGGGGTCCACTCCGTAGAAGACCTTTATCAAGGCGGGTACAACGCCATCCGCTATGGGCCTGGGACGCTTACCCTGGCGACAATTCAGGCAGCCTTAGCCCAAATAGTCACGGACAGCAACCCCAAGACCATTCTTCGGTTGGTCCCTGGCACCTGGACCATCACTGATAACCTGACTATCCCCTCAAACGTGACCCTGCTCCCCGAGCCTGGGGCCATCCTGCAAATCGCTACCACCAAGACGCTCACCATTAACGGCCCTTTCCAGGCAAATCTTAATCAGGTTTTCTCCTGCACCGGCACCGGCCAAGTGGTTTTTGGGGCAGGTGCAGTTAAGGAAGCGTACCCTGAATGGTGGGCGGTCAACACCTCGCCTGGCACTACCGATATGACCGCGGCGATTCAGGCGGCTACCAATAGCCTGACGCAAGGGACGGTAAAGTTCTGCGGATCGCAATATGGCGTGTCTGTGGCCATTACCCCCAAGAACAACGTGTCGTATAAAAGCGACTGTTATTCTGAAATTAAATTTATCTCGGCCACTTCCTTCGGAATTTTTACCATCAACGGGTCAACTCTGGAAAACGTAACATGGGATGGGCTATCTTTCGATGGAGAACTTAATTACCCGGCAAACAGCACCATCTATAAAGCTACCTATGCTATCTCTAACATAGGAATTTACCTATACAACGGAGTAGTAGACGCCAGGACTACCAGTGACTTTAAGAATATCAAGATTAAGAACTGTATGTTCAGCAATCTGTCGCACAGTTCTGTTTTTATCACCGGACTTAATCTTAGCAACATCGTAGTGGAGGATTGCAGTTTTTACAAAGGCTCATATATATACTCGGTCATCTGCGTCAGGGCTACCTCTGGATGCGGCACAACACAGTTAGCTAAGGGAGTTCGGGTAATCAACAACTCCTCAGATACCAACGGTCCTCAATATTATTACAACCCGGCGGTTGAGGATTGGATTTCCTCCTGCGATGGTATCAAGGTAACATCATCCGAAGCTCCTGTTGTCATTGGCAACACAGTTTATAAAGCGGGTTGTGAAGGTATTCAGGTTGAGTTGTGTATCAATCCTTCCATTACCGGCAACACGGTTGACGAGCCTGGCGGCGATGGGATTATCGTCTATAACTATGCCGACGGAGCCACAATTACCGGGAACACGGTTACTAATTGGGGCCGGACACCTTACGCCTATGGGATACGAGACTATTCAGGAACCAATGTAGTCGCCAGAGAGTTCCCCGATGCAGTGAAAGCGGCGCTTCCGGCAGACCCGACTGTTGTGGCCTGGTTTGACACTTGGCCCTACAGCAACGACAATGTAAATATCGCCAGCATCATCGCCTATTCCAACACTGACTATTACACCGGGCCGTCAGCGGGCATACTGCCCTTCAGGGGTTACTCAGGTATCTGCGTAGTCCATGCTTCACAGGACTTTGTAGTGTCGGGCAATAAGACCTCTTACGTTGACACTACCGGGGCAGATGGTGGATACCTGTATGCTTCTGATTTCGGGTTCAGCGTCGTGCATCCAATTAATCAGCCTATTGCCAACAGTGGCAAAAATGGCTATGTCGGCGCTAACGACTTTAAAGGCAGGCGCTATAACATTTTTCATCCGAATCCTTATTACGAGCCTAACCATTCTCTTTGGGGGGCTATGGGGCAATCCACCTACGCCAACCGTCCGTTTACCAAGAGCATAGTATACTCCAATCGTCCGGCCTTTCAGGTCAATGCTGTTTCAGGACAGAACGACAATATCACGGCGGGCGCTGCCTATACGGTTGTTTGGGGAACTGAGATTTTTGACCAGGGGGGCAACTTCGCTACCAACACCTTCACGGCCCCGGTTACTGGCCTTTATCAGATGGAGTTTACCCTTGATCTTCGAAACGTGGATAGCGGGGCGACCCTGTATGAAGCCGCCTTGGTAACGAGCAACCGCACATATTACTTTTATTTTGATCCTTCCAAGTTCAGCGGCGACCTCACCTATTACTCTGTGACCTATTCGGCGTTGGCTGATATGGACGCCGCTGAGACCGCTACTATAACCCTTACGCAAACTGGCGGTGCTAACCAGACTGATATTGAGGCATATTCCAGATGGTCTGGATTCTTGGTTGAATAAGGAGAAGATTATGAAAAAGGTCTTAGCTATTTGTCTGATGATCCTCGCTGTAAGTGGAGCCGCTTGGGGTCAAAGCAAACCTCCGGTAACCGGGGCAGCTCCCGCCGGTGAAGCCCACATCGGCGAAGTGGGAAAATGGTCTGACCTCATCACCGTGACCCCCACAATCGGTGCCGCGGCTTTCTCTGCGAATGACATTGTGGGCGGTAAACTCACCTTGGCC